>Ga0154020_10000536_pt1 | contig 46399 bp, 32 predicted proteins | sample Klosneuvirus_201_FD_109709 | JGI IMG/M metagenome (GOLD analysis project Ga0154020, IMG submission 109709) | Active sludge microbial communities from wastewater, Klosterneuburg, Austria - Klosneuvirus_20160825_MG | ecosystem: Engineered > WWTP > Aerobic digester > Activated sludge | place... | reverse complement strand
TTGAGTAAGGCCGAACGCGAAGCACTTAATAAAGCACCGTTCAATTTAGATGATTACAAAAAAGAATTAGCAATCGAGGATATCAATGGTGAAGCAGGCTACACCACGCTTGAAAGAACCGGCACGCGCCCTACGTTAGATGTAAATGGAATTTGGGGTGGCTACACAGGCGAAGGAGCGAAAACGGTTTTGCCTTCAAAAGCGTATGCGAAAATTTCAATGCGTTTAGTGCCTCATCAAAGCAATCATGAGATAACCCAGCTGTTCACAAAACATTTTGAATCGCTTGCACCCAAATCAGTCAAAGTAAAAGTAACTGCGTTGCATGGTGGCGAGCCTGCCGTTACGCCCACCGACTCTAAAGCTTTTCGCGCAGCGAGTAAAGCCTTTGAAGAAGTGTGGGGTAAAACTCCAATCCCTACCCGCGATGGCGGAAGTATTCCAATCGTTTCACTCTTTAAAAAGGAATTAGAATTGGATACCGTGCTTATGGGTTTTGGTTTAGATAGCGATGCCATTCACTCACCCAATGAACATTATGGAATCAAAAACTTTTTGATAGGCATTGAAACTATTGTGGCGTTTTATAAACACTTTAGTCCGAAGAAGTAGCAGAATTTTGTTGTCATTCAGAAGACATGTGATTTGTTAACGAAGTCTTAATTGGCGGCTGACAGAACGAACTTGCAAGTGTCTTCGTTACCTTTGAACTCAATTTTAGTAATCATGAGATTCTTATTTTTTAGTGCAGTATTTTTCCTTTCGCTTTCCGTTCAGGCACAAATATTAACTCCAGCCAAGTGGACGTACTCAACTTCCTCGCAAGAGGTGAAAGTTGGCGATGAGGTAGAATTGATCTTTAAGGCTACAATCGAGAAAGATTGGTATTTATATTCTTCGGAATTTCCGTGTGAAGATCCAATCAAAACAAATTTCATCCTCACTCCCAACTCAAGTTTCCAATTAGTTGGCGGCATTCAACCCATCAACCCAATTGATAAGTATGATGAAATTTTTGAATGTAATGTTAAGATTTTTAAAAAATATGCAGAGTTTCGTCAGAAAATAAAAGTGCTAGGCACACCCTTAAAAATTTCGGGTGAATCCGAGTATCAGATCTGCACAGAAATTACCGGACAATGTGTGCCCGGTGCTGAAGACTTTTCATTTAATAATATAAAAGTCGTCTCTTCATCCAATACCCCAGAAGAACAAACCCAACAAACTAATCAGGATAGTTTTCCAGTAGTCAATATCCAGCAACCAGCAACCAGTAACCAGCAACCATCTACCGGTCCCGTTCTCGATCCTACTTTAGTCAAAGAAGATCCGCAAGAAAAATCGTTGTTAGGATTTTTATTGGTAGCATTCTTAGCGGGTCTTGCAGCACTCATCACGCCTTGTGTTTTTCCGATGATACCTATGACGGTGAGTTTCTTTACCGGACGCGGCACAAAGTTTCAAGCCTTGATGTATGGCTTTTTTATAATTCTCATTTATACATTAATAGGCGCAGCGCTTGCTCCATTGATGGGGCCAGAAACCGCGAACCATCTTTCAACAGAATGGATTCCAAATTTGATTTTCTTTTTAGTCTTCATTGTGTTCGGACTTTCCTTCCTGGGGTTATTTGAAATAACCTTGCCGGGATCGATCATAAATAAAGTGGATCAACAAGCTGAGAAAGGTGGATTAGGTGGAGTGTTCTTTATGGCTTTCACATTAGTGTTAGTCTCCTTTTCGTGCACGGGTCCTATTGTAGGAAGCATTTTGGTTTCATCTGCAGGGGGCGAGTTTCTAAAACCGATTGCAGGTATGTTTGCTTTTGCGCTCGCGTTTGCAATTCCATTTACAGTGTTCGCATTTTTTCCTAACTGGTTAAAGTCACTTCCAAAATCTGGTGGTTGGTTGAATACGGTAAAAGTTGTTTTAGGTTTTATTGAAATCGCGCTTGCGTTTAAGTTTTTAAGTATTGCCGATCAGGCGTTTCATTGGGGAATACTCGATCGTGAAATCAACATCGCTATCTGGATTGTAATTGTTGTATTGATTGGTCTATATCTGATGAAAGCCTTTCGCTTACCTGGCGATACAGGCAAAGATGCTGAAGATAAAACGGTAAGTGTTTTAAGAATTTCATTAGCAATGATTGTTTTTGTATTTGCTGTTTACTTAGTGCCCGGCATGTGGGGCGCACCACTAAAAGCACTGGCTGGTTATCTTCCCCCATTGCATACACACGATTTTAACTTATTAAAAAACTCATCGGAAAAATCTGGAACTATTTGTGATACGCCAAAGTATCAAGACTTCCTTCACTTGCCTCATGAATTAAATGGCTACTTTGATTATGATCAGGCGTTGGCTTGCGCGCGTCAACAAAACAAACCAATCTTTATAGACTTTACGGGTCATGGGTGCACCAATTGTCGCGAGATGGAAGCCAATGTTTGGTCCGATCCACAAGTCCTTCAAAGACTTAATAATGATTTTGTTATTGTTGCGCTTTATGTAGATGACAAAACTGAGTTGCCAGAAAGCGATTGGTTTACTTCAACCTATGATAACAAAGTAAAGAAGACAATTGGCAAACAAAATGCGGATCTTCAAATCACTAACCTGAACAACAACGCACAACCTTTTTATGTATTGGTAGGTAAAGATGAGCGTGTACTTGTATCGCCTTATGGGTATAACTTAAATGCTGAAAGCTTCGTTAAGTTCTTAGATAACGGAAAACAAAAGTATAAGGAGTTGTATCCATAATTTATTACCTTTGATTTCAACAGGTTCTGCAACCTGATTTTTTAAACTAAACTTGTGACTTCTTTAGTCACTATTTTTTAAGCAAATGAAACTATCAACTTCTACCAAAGCAATCTGGGCAGTCGCATCGCTTTTGATCATTGTAATTGTTGCATTCTTTTGGATCGATGCCAAGACATCTTATTTTTCCAGTAATGGCGATTATGTTTTGGAGAGTGATTCGTCTCATCATGTTGAGCGTGAGATTGTGCTACCCGTATTTCTACACGGTATGGTGATTAACAATCTTCATATTGTTGAAGATGAAGTAAAGCGTAATCAACGGTTTACCGATTTGCTAACGGGCTATTCGGTGCCGCCTAGTATTATGCAGCAATTGAATTTGTTGCCCCGCTCTATTTATGATTTTAGAAAAATAGCTGCGCATAAAAAATATACATTACTGGTTGAGCCAGATTCTCTTAAAACAGTTCAGGCGATTGTGTACGAACCGAATGCCGTTGACTATGTGGTTTTCCATTTAAAAGATTCTTTGCTTGTTGAAACGTGCCAGCGCAGAGTTGATACGCTAGAACGGCAAGTAAGCGGCCGCATAGAATCAACACTTTCGCATACCATCGAGTCAATGAATATCTCGAACGACCTTACCAATAAGTTTGTAGATATTTTTGCCTGGATAGTTGATTTTCAGCGTTTGCAAAAAGGTGATCAATTCAAATTGATTTACGAAGAGAATTTAGTTGATGAAGTGCCTATTGGCATCGGCCGCATTCTTGGTGTTTACTTTGAACACTCAAACAATGGATACTATGCCTTTCCATTCGATCAGGGCGATGGAGAAGATTATTTTGATGAGAATGGAAATAGCTTGCGCAAAGCATTGTTAAAATATCCTATCGAGTTTACACGCATCAGTTCAAGATATTCTAAAAGTCGGTTTCATCCGGTAGTAAAAGTTTTCAGACCGCATTTAGGCACCGACTTCGCTGCGCCAACGGGTACGCCCATCCGATCGGTTGGTGATGGTATTATTGAAGAAGCTCAATACAAAACCAATAATGGTAACTATGTAAAGGTGCGACACAACGGAACATATACTACAGGCTACTTGCACATGTCAAAAATTGCGAGCGGTATTACTGTGGGCGCCCGGGTACGACAAGGCCAAACCATTGGCTATGTAGGCAGCACGGGGCTGGCCACCGGGCCACATTTATGTTATCGTTTTTGGAAAAATGGGGTGCAGGTCGATGCACTTTTGGTTGAATTGCCGCCATCGATGCCTGTGAAAACCGAAGCCTTCCCTGCTTTTGAAACCGTAAAAGAGATCATTATTAAAAGACTGCAACTCATTCCATTCCCATCTACTTCTGGCGAAATGGAAATAGCAAGTCGTTAATTATTTTATTCGTGCAATTTTCCGTTAGCCTTTTAGGTTATAGAGTAACTTGCGGTCGGGTTCACCGTATGGTCAGGTAACTTGCATGAACAAATTTTTACTTCTCATTATTTTATTCTGTTTCGCTCATTCAGGCTTTTCTCAAAAAGTAGGATTAGTGCTAAGTGGAGGTGCCGCTAAAGGTATAGCGCACGTTGGCGTATTGAAAGCCCTAGAAGAAAACAACATTCCCATTGATTATGTGGTGGGCACCAGTATGGGTGGTATTATAGCAGGTTGCTATGCAGCCGGCATGAGTCCCAATCAAATTGAGGAAATTGTTCTTTCAAAAGAATTTTTGCAATGGATAAATGGACAATTCGAAGATGATAATAAGTTTAACTTTTCACGTAACGATGATGACGCCTCCTTTCTTCGTTTAAACCTTTCGCTAGACTCAACTTTTTCTTTCTTGCTTAACACCAATCTGGCAAATGACCTTTCGCTCAATTTCGCATTGGCCGAAAAAATGGCTCAGCCCTCCGCCATAGCCCACAACAATTTTGACAGTTTATTCATTCCTTTAAGGGTGGTTGCTGCTGATATTTTCACGCAAAACGAAGTCATCCTCTCTAAGGGTGTGTTAAGCGATGCTTTGCGTGCAACGCAAACAGTTCCATTCTTTTATACTCCCATTCGGGTTGACGGAAAATATCTTTTTGATGGCGGGGTGTATAATAACTTTCCGGTTGATGTGGCTCAGAAAGAATTTAATCCTGATGTTATTATCGGATCCAACGTATCATCAAAAATATATCAGGAATATCCTTACGGAAAGGATGATAAATTGATTTCACGATCGCTGCTATATATGCTATTAGATAAGTCGGACCCCTCTGATGTGCCTGAAACAGGTATTTATCTGCAGCCAAACCTTACGGGCTATACAACCTTTGATTTTGGTAAAGCAAAGGCATTGGTTGATAGTGGGTATGTTCAAACCATAAGGCAAATGGAGGAAATTAAAGCTAAAGTTGCCTCCCGAAAAACCTGCGAAGACGTTGCTATTGCCCGAAACAAGTTTAACAATAAAAGCTCCCCCTTCCTGATTGATCGCATTGATTTTGATGGGTTTACACAACATCAGCAAAAATATATTAATCGATTTTTTAGAACAGGTAAGCGAGTGCTATCATTCAACGAAATTAAATCTGATTTTTATCGGCTTGCTTCCGAAGATTACTTTAACAATTTGTATCCAGGATTTACCTTCAACCCCGACCGCAAAAACTTTAATTTCAAATTAACCAAAAGACCACAAAATAATTTTCAAGTTGACTTTGGGGGAGTTATCGCCACCCGAAACATTAGCAGTATTTATTTAGGATTGAATTATTATTATTTCAATCGTGCGCTCACACATGCAAACATCAACTTTTCGGCTGGTAACTTTTATAAATCAGCACAAATGAAAGCGCGAATCGATATTCCAAGACACACCCGATTTTATCTGGAACCTCAGGCTACATTCAATAACTGGGATTTTTTTCAAGGCAAAGATTTAATTGTTAAAAACATTGAGCCAACAGTGCTCAGGCGCATTGATCGTAAGGTAGGTGTCAATATCGGGTTTCCTATAAAGCACAATTATAAATTGGTTTTGGAAGGATCTTATATTAATAATCGCGATCAATATTTAAACTCGAAAGTTCTTATCTCCACAGATACGTTAGATCAACTTCGGCTAAGCGGAAGCAGAGTAGGCTTAAGTTTTTCCACGAATACGCTCAATAGAAAGCAATATGCATCGGTTGGTAAATTCTTTTCCTTTGGTTTTGATTGGTTTGATCTAAATGAAAATCTGGAACCAGGCAACACATCCTTAATTACAGAAGAAGCAACCAAAAACAGAACCTGGCTTCGGGCTAAAGTTTCGTTAGAGCAATATTTCAAGCGGGGCATTTATAGCTCAGGATATTTCTTTGAGGGGGTACTTTCCAGCCAACCGGTATTTATGAACTACGGAGGCACGATTATCAACGCACCATCTTTTAACCCTATTCAAGACAGCAGGACACTGCTCTTAGAGAATTTCCGCGCCTTTAATTATGTAGCTGGGGGCTGGCGAAATGTGTTTTCGTTACGTAAAAGTCTTGACTTTCGCCTTGAGGGGTATTTATTTAAACCCATCCAATCAATTGTAATGGATCAAAATCAGGAAGCCGCACTAAATGATGACATAACCAATATTTATTTTGCCGCCACGGCTGGCCTTGTCCTTCACTCAACAGTTGGCCCTATTAGTTTAAGTGTTAATTATTATGACGACAAACATAACAAGTTGGGTGTGCTTCTCCATGTAGGGTTTCTGCTCTTTAATAAAACTTCGTTGGAGTAATTCCTCTATAAAACTGCCATTAAGCCAATCTTGCAGGCATAAGAATGACGATGATTGATGTAATTATTTCCCGCTTTTTCAATTTTTAGCTATGTTTAACCTTTAATACAGTAGCGTAGCTATCCCTGTGTGTTTAATATTATGAGAAAAACCTTAGTCTTCCTCTGCCTTGTGTTGGTAGGCATTCAATTCTCGAATGGTCAGTCTGTTCAATGGGCTTCAAAAGTTATTGATTTCTCCTCTGAGCTAACCCCTATTCAGTATTCGGCACAGCAGGCCCTTGGCCAACCTAATGTTTTACCCGCTGGCGGACAAAACCCTGGCGCCTGGACTCCCGATAAGCCTAAACGAGCTGAGTTTATTAAGCTTGGTTACGATAAGCCAATGCAAATACAACAAATAGCTATTGCCGAATCGTACAATCCCGGGGCGCTCTATAAAGTTTATGTTTATGATGAAGCCGGTAAGGAATACTTGGTAAATACCTTTAATCCTATGGCAGTGCCTTTGCAAGGCCGCATGTTAAATGTATTTCTTGATAAAACAACGTATAAAGTTAGTGCTGTAAAAATAGAGTTTGATGGCCGCGCATTGCCCGATTATTTTTCTTTAGATGCCGTTGCTATTTCAGATTCTAATATCCCAATTATTGCCAATATCGATTTGCCTGAGTTACTAAGTAAGGGCTTGGTGGTTGAACGATTGGATGCCAATGTGAACAGCGATTTTAGCGAATACAATCCACTGCTTTCGCCTGATGGCAAAACCCTATACTTCAGTCGTAAAAACCACCCCGAAAATGTTGGTGGGGTCAGTGATAAAGAAGACATCTGGTATTCTGAATTAGGTACCGATGGCAAGTGGAGCCTTGCCAAAAATATGGGCACTCAATTCAATAATAATCAACCCAATTTTGTCAATACGGTATCAGCAACCCCAGATGGAAAGGCCGTAGTTGTGCTTTTGGGAAATAAGTATTTAGACAAAGGCAAGATGTTGGCCGGTGTATCCATCAGCACTAATGTGGGTGGCAAATGGAGCGACCCTAAGGCATTGGAAATTGAGGATGATTATAACTACAATGAAAAAGCAAACTACTTTTTAGCCAATACACGCAAATCACTACTAATGTCGGTAGAGCGTGAAGACACACAAGGTGGCCGCGACTTATACGTAAGTTTTGAAAAAGATAATGGCACCTGGACAAAGCCACTTAATCTCGGTAAAACGGTTAACTCAGTAGGCGAAGATACCGCACCGTTTTTAGCTTCAGATGATAAAACTTTATACTTCTCTTCCAATGGATTTAGCGGCTACGGTGGTAGCGATGTATTTATGACCAAGCGGTTGGACGATACCTGGACCAACTGGTCGCCCGTTGAAAACCTGGGGCCGGATATCAATACAAAACTGGATGACCTGTTTTTTAATATTCCTTCTACCAGCGAATATGCCTACTACTCACGTGGCGTAACGGTTGATAACTCTGATATCTTTCGCGTGAAGATGCCGATGTTTATGACGCCCGATCCAATTGTAATTGTAAAAGGGAAGCTTGTTGACTCAAGAACGGGTGAGCCAATAGGGGCAAAGATTATTTATGAAAGACTTTCTGACGGAAAACAAATTGGCTCCACCTATTCGGATCCTGTTACGGGCGAATATGAAATTCATTTGCCCGGTGGCCAACAATATGGTGTTCGCGCGGAAGCGAAAGATCACATCTCAGAAAACCAAAACCTTGACTTGAGAAACTTCACAAAAGATGGGACTTTGGTTAGTAAGGACATTACATTGGCGCCTATTGGAGTAGCCGTGGTTGAAGAGAATGCCAAAATCACCTTGAATAACATTTTCTTCGACTTTGATAAATCTGTTCTTAAACAAGAATCTTTCCCTGAACTTAACCGCATTGTTACCCTAATGAAAGAAAAGGAGACTATGCAGGTAGAAATTTCCGGACACACGGATGCAACAGGACCAGAAGCATACAACCTTGGCTTATCTGAACGAAGAGCAAAAGCTGTTTCAAAATATTTATTTGATAAGGGTATTAGCTCAGATAGAATTAAGACAACTTACTTTGGCGAAACTCAATTGTTAGATCCAAGCAACACGAAGGAAGCCAATCGTAAAAATCGTAGAGTAGAATTTAAAATTTTAAAAATGTAAGGATGAAAGTTATTTCTCTTCTTTTCTTAGTTACGTGCAGTTTATCGGTTACAGCGCAAGATGCTGACACACTAATCTATGCACAAGGAAAGATTATAAATGGAATAACAAAAGAACCCGTTACTGCTCGCATATCGTATCAAAGTTTGCCTTATGGAAGTAAAGTGGGCTTCCTTTCGGGGAGCTCATTTTCTTTCCCACTTTTCGATAATGAAAAATATTCTATTACAGTTGAAGCACCTGGTTTTGCACCCTCAAAATATCAGCTCGACCCAGTAACCGCTAACAGCGAAAGAAAAGTGATTCAAGACATTGAATTAACATTGCCATCGAGTGCTGTTAACAATGCCGAAACAACACATACCGTAGGGAAAGTAATGCGCTTGAGTGCCTTAAATTTTGATGCTGGCAAAGTCAAAATCACTGAATCTTCTTTTCATGAATTAGATGAAGTGGTGCTGATGCTAAAAAATAACCCGCGTATGATCATTCAATTGGAAGGCCATACTGATACGCGCGGAAATGCCAATGCAAATTTGAAACTCTCGCAAGAACGGGTTGATGCCGTTAAAGACTATCTGGTTTCAAAAGGATCTAACAAGAAAAAAATAAAGACGAAAGCCTTTGGCGGTACCTCACCGCTAACCCGCGAAGACAGCGAAGAATCTCATGCCCTAAACAGAAGGGTTGAATTACGAGTATTGGATAACTAACACACAGTAATTACTGAGGTTGTGTGTGCTTTTCAGGCCCCTTTCAAAAAATTGCCTTCATAAGTAACAAGATAGGCTCTTCTACTCTCTTGCTGGCCTTTTAATCGCTATAACCATCCCCCTTGTACGATTTAACTTTCTCTATCGTTAAGATATCAGCCTCATATTTTTGGTGGTATTGGATTTGTTACTTTTGTAAGAGATTCTAAATGAATTATTACTATGAAGATTTTAAAGAAAGTACTTATTGGGATTGGCGTATTTCTAATTGTGTTGATTGCAGCTGCCTTTATTATTCCAGTAGTCTTCAAAGACGATATTAAAGCAGCAATTGATAAAGAACTTTCCAAAAGCATTAATGCCGATGTGCTCTTTGATGTGAATAATTTTGACCTCACTTTGTTTAGTAATTTTCCCAACGTTACCGTGGAGGTTAAAGACCTTGGTGTTTTTAATCGGGCTCCATTTGAAGGAACACCGCTTTTTGTTGTGGAGAAATTAGATGTTGAGCTAAACCTAAAAGACATTTTGTTTGGCGATAAGCTACGACTTAAAGGCATTACGCTGGTTCGGCCGCAGATTACCATAAAGGTTTTGAAAGATGGAAAAGCTAATTATGATATCACCTACCCTTCCGCAGAGGAAGCGCCTGTTGCCGCAGACGAACCAAGTGCCTTCTCGTTTGGTATCGATCATTGGCAAATAGTGGATGGCCATCTTATCTATGATGACCAATCCCTGCCATTTTATACTTCTTTAAAAGGATTAAATCATTCCGGTAGTGGCGATTTTAACGAGAAAGAATTTGACTTGAATACAAAAACAACTGTCGATTCCCTTACTGTTAACTATGATGGTGTTGAATATCTGTCAAACAAGCAAGCTGTGCTTGATGCAACGATTGGCATAAGCGAAGAATACACCCGCTTTACCTTTAAGGATAACACAACCAAAATCAACGACTTTGCTTTGAGCATGGCCGGTTGGTTTAAGATGAATGAAAAAGATTACGGCATGGACATTCAGTTCAGCAGTCCTGAAAATTCATTCAAGAGTTTATTATCACTGGTTCCAGGCATCTACACGCAGGACTTTGGCAAGATTGAAACTAAAGGTGATTTATCCTTTGCGGGATTTGTAAAAGGCACCATGAGCGATACTCAAATGCCGGCTTTCAATATGGCTTTGAAAGTCAGTGAAGCCATGTTCAAATATCCCGATCTGCCAACAGCAATTTCAAACATTAATATGGATTTGCTAGTTGACAACAAAACCGGAGTCATTGACAATACGGTTGTTGATTTGAAAAAACTTCATCTTGATTTTGGTGCTAACCCAGTTGATGCAAGAATATTGATTGAAAATCTGAAAGATTACCGCATGGATGGCAACGTAAAGGCATCTCTTAACCTGGCTGAGCTTAGCAAGATGTTCCCAATGGAGGGGTTAGATATGAAAGGAGCCTTTGCAATTGATGCCAATGCAAAAGGTGTTTACGATAGCATTAAAAAAATAATGCCTGCTATTAATGCAACAATGTCCTTATCCAACGGCTACGTAAAATCGTCTGAATTTCCTTTACCACTCGAAGATTTACGGTTCAACTCTTCTGTACAAAACACAACTGGAAAAATGGCTGAGACTTTAATCACGGTTAAGAATTTTGGAATGTTAATGGACAGAGAAAAATTTACTGCCGATCTTATCCTTCAAAACCTGGATGATTATACGTGGGATGTAAAAGCCAATGGGGGAATTGACATTGAGAAAATCACGAAAATATTTCCAGTAGAAGGAATGACATTAGCCGGAAAGGTAAAAGCTAATATTGAAACGAAAGGAAAATATTCTGATATGGAAGCCGGTAAGTATGATCGCTTGCCAACCAGTGGAACTGCTTCCTTAAAAGATTTTAAGTTTAACTCTAAAGATTTGCCTTATACTGTTACCGTAAGCCAGGCCGAAGCGGTCTTCGATCCTAAAAAGATAGAAATAAAAAATACCAACGGTACTATAGGTAAAAGTGATTTTGCTGTATCGGGTGCTATCAATAACTACATTGGTTATCTATTTGGAAATAATGAGACCATCAAAGGTACCATGAACTTTAACTCAACCTTATTAGATCTTAATGAGTTTATGACCGAAACGGATGCCCCTACTACAACAGAACCAACTTCGTTTGGTGTAATTCCAGTTCCTGAAAACATAAACTTTGTACTGCATTCAAATTTGAAGACGGTAAAAATGATGGACTATACACTAACAAATGCCGCAGGGGATATTATTGTAAATGACGGTATTGCCAATTTAAATGGAATTTCATTTAATATGTTAGGTGGTGAGTTTGTTGTTAATGGAACCTATAACACAAAAGACATAGCGCATCCACTTTATGATTTTGGACTTAAGATTGAAAATCTTTCTATTCAACAAGCGGCCAGTTCATTTTCTATTGTACAAACCTATGCGCCTATTGCTGGCTTAGTAAGCGGAAACTTTAATACTGATTTTAAAGTAAGCGGTGAGCTTGGCCAGGATATGATGCCAAAAATGAATACTGTAAATGGAAGCGGCCTTTTAAAAATAGCACAAGCTGCGCTTACCCAATCAAAATTAGTTGCAGGAGTAACCTCGCTCACCAAATTGGACGATGCAGATCAAGTTACGTTGAAGAATGTGTTGATGTCGGCAGCAATAAAAGATGGCCAGTTAAGTGTTAAACCATTCGATGTTAAATTCGGTAATTACGTAACTAATGTAAGTGGCAGTACAAACTTAGACGGGTCCATTAATTATCTATTAAAGATGAACGTGCCGGCCGGAAAACTTGGCGCGCAATTACAAGGTTTTATAAATAAGAATGCTGGCACCAACAATCCTACCAATGAAATTCCGGTAACCATTGCCCTTGGCGGGAATTATAAAGATCCCAAAACAAGTTTATTGATGGATGAACAAAAGCAGCAGGTCACTCAAGCTGTAACTGCAGCAGTAGAGGAAAAAGGGAAGCAAGCTTTGGAACAAGTTTTAGATGGAGGCAAACCAAAGGATGTGCTCAACAACATTCTTAAGCCAAAGAAAGATAGCACCGCTAAAGCAGGCGAAACCCCGAAAGACTCAACTAAAACAGATATAAAACAGGAAGCACAGAAGGTATTGGAAGACAAACTTCAGAATTTGTTGAAGAAGAAAAAGAAGAATTGAACGGTTGATTTATAATCGTACCGAGATCCAAATTAATGATCAAAAAAAAAGTCAGCGTAAGCTGACTTTTTTATTTGTTAGTAAAACTAAAGATTAGAGTTTGCGCTTGCCAATGCTAATGCCTCGGGTACTCATACCCGAAAACCAGATTTCGGCACCGCTACCATCTATATTCGCTCTCATTATATTTTTATTATTTCTATCACCCCAATAAATCTTATTAGATTCTTTATCGTAGGCTAACCCAAATATAACGCGCGAAACTCCGGTAACCACTGTGGCTGCACCCGTGCCATCAAGGTTGGCAGACTTGATACGAATGTCGCCAGACTCAATGTACTCATCAAAGTATATTTTATTGTTGATGATGATTGTACTTCCGCCACCTTCGCCAGCAGCAATTTGAGCTTGGCCTGTTCCGTTTACATGTTTTTTCCAAACACCACCATCGTAGTTATTCCAAAAAACATAATGCGTAACAGGATCGATAGATACGCCCTCAGGGTCATTTGCCTGTCCGGTTACAAAATCTTCAAATTGTGTAACATCAGTATTGGCAATATCGGCTCTGCGAATACCATCATCCGTATCCCAATAGATTTTTTGATCAGCATAATCAATAGCAACCGCATCCGGACTGCCTATGCCCGTGCGAAAATCTTTAAGATTTGTACCATCAACATTAGCCACTAAAATTTTTCCGGCATCAAAATCAGCAATGTAAAGTTTTTGATTAATGGTATCTACCGCTATTCCGTAAGAATCCATTAGCGTGGTTATACCAATGGAAGTTGCAATAGCGGCATCGTCATTGATAAGCGCGGTATAAATCGTGCTTCCATCAGTAAAGAACACCGGTAACCCCGATGCATTCAAATCTTTAACCACAATAGATTGGGTAGCTTCCACCACCTCGGCAGAGGCAGTGGTTACTAACACCAATTTTACTGCGTATACGCCAGCCGTTGAATACAGGTGTACCGGGTTTGTCTCGCCCGATGTAGTACCATCTCCAAACGACCACACATAAGAAACATTACCTGCCCTTGCGGGGATCACGGAATTATCTGTAAAAGTTACTGTAGCCGGAGCAAAGCCATCGTTGGAAATGGTATACGTAAACTGAGGCTCTGTGGTAGCCGGAGGAACGGGAAAGCCGTCATCTTTGCAGCTTTCGATTACCATAAAACTTACTCCAAACAACAATAAGAAAAATATCTTCCGCATGATTATTAACTTTTATCTTTATTCCTTCACGAAAATTCCACGTGGGCTAGAGAGACCGGTTTTTAAAGTAACCTTACCTGTTCCACTTAAGCTTGCTTGATAAATTTCTCCATTGTCTCTTGCTGACCAATAAAGTTTATCACCATTCTTTGCAATTCCATATATGCGAGATGCTGTGGCATCTACCGTTGTAACATTTGTTCCGGTAAGACTTGCGGACTTTAATTCACCATCACCGCTGTTCTGATCATCAAAATATATTTTGCTGTTGGCAGCATCTACTAGAATTGCATACCCGTAAACACCTGCTACTGCAATTTGTGGGTTAGTTCCGTCTAAATTGGCCATCCAAAGATTCTCATCATTTACTTCATAATAATACATTTTGTTATTAGTTAGATCCAATGCAACGGCTCTGAACCCAGCTCCATCTTGGGTAATAACAGCAACCTTACCTGTACCATCCAAATTTGTTTGATAAATATGACCCACATCACTGGCATCAGCATCATCAGTCATATAGATTTTTCCACCAGCAACATTTAAAGCTATTCCGTAAACATCATACAATGAGCTCACAATATTTGTTAGCCCTGTTCCATCTGCATTAAGCCGCCATACTTTTCCGTCATCAGTAGCATTAAAATCGCTAAAGTAAACTTTGTTATTTGTTGCATCAAACGCTAAACCAACACCGGCAGCGCCAGTCACATCCAGAAAAGTTGAAACCTCGGTAGGATTGCTAATTGAAAATTTCTTTATCGCTTCATCAGCTGTATCGATAAAATAAATTTGCGTGCCCACTACAACAGTTATATCCTGGTCTTTACTATTTGAGCCACCAGCTCCTTTGGCAACTAAGGTTACTTTAAAAGTACCCGCTGCCGCAAACGTTTTGCTGGGTGCTTCTTCAGTAGATGTAGTGCCATCGCCAAAGCTCCAGGTATAGGAGGTAGCATTTGTTGATTCATTTGTAAACGTAATTGCTTCGCCAACGATAGCTGTTGTTTTGCTGGGTGTAAATGCAGCAACCGGTTCTGGTAGTGGCTCATCATCTTTTCCGCACGAGATAGTCATTACACTCAGTGCCAAAAGCATTAAGCCTGATAAGAATAATTTGATTTTCATTTTCATAATTGTTTATTGTTTAATTAAAATTAATACCCCGGGTTTTGCTTCATTTCCGGATTTTTGTTAGTTAAAATTTCTGATAAGGGAAGTGGGAAAAGTGTTTTATTAATGTTTGTAACGTTTGGAAGTACTGTTGTTGCACGCTGGGTTCTTACTAAATCAAACCAGCGATGTCCTTCAAAGGCAAATTCTACCCAACGCTCTTGTTCAATGGCCGCGAGTAAAGTTGCAAACGTGCTGGCGGGAGTATCGCCTAAATTTGCTCTTCCCCGGATTTCATTAATATCACTTTGTACCTGAACAAGATTTTGAGATAGCTTGGCATTTGCTTCTGCCCGAATGAGATACATTTCTGCCAACCTAAGTACAATTACGTTTTCCGTTCCTGTAGCCAAGTTAGGGTATTTTATGGCATAAGGCAATGTGCCATCAAAGGCAAGAGATGCGCTGTATCGGGCATCATCCGGTTCAAAGGCATTTATGATTGCAACATCTGGCGCCACCTCTCTTCTTCCGTTTAATGACTTAGGAAAATTGTATTCTGCTATTCGGTTTCTTGTTAGCGTTGTAAAGTCGATTTCAAATATTGATTCGGCAGAGCCATCTGTAAAAATATCTTCAAAGGAAAGAAGACTGTAACCGCCATTAGTAATAACCGCGGTTGCCTTTTCTATAGCTTTAGCGTAATTGCCTTGATACAAATACACACGCGCTAATAATGCCGTAGCAGCGTATTTCGATCCTCTGACTTTTACCGATGATGTTGTTAAATTGGCTTCGGCAAATGACAAGTCATCAATAATTTGTTGGTAGACATCGCCCACTGGCTTTCTAGCAACATCAATAGCATCGGTGCCTACTGTAGGAGTAGTTAATACGGGGACGGCTCCAAAATAATTAAGAAGATTGAAGTGATTTAAAGCGCGGATAAAATATAATTCGCCAAGGGCTTTATTTTTTTCAGCTTCTGTCATATCCGCCATAGCGGGTATTGCTGCAATTACACTATTAGCATCATTAATTCCTTCATAGGCCGATCCCCAGATTCCTGAAATCCCTCCGTTGTCAGGAAAAATGTTATTATTATCTATCTCACGGTAATCTACTTGAGTGCCATCAATAGGGTTAATAAGGTTGTCGGCTGACAAATCAGAAAAGATAAGATACGCTCTTCCATAATAACTTAAGTATTGAAAAGGGATATACGATCCCAAAATTCCCTTCTCAATCCCGGTCTTATTTTTAAAGGCCTCACTGGCAGGAATTGAACTTTGCGGTTTTACATCTAACACATCGCATGCAGAAGCTATGGAAAGAATTAAAATAAGTGTAGCTATTTTTCTCATCTCTAATTAAAATTTAAGATTGGCTCCTAGTGTTATTGAACGTGCTTGTGGGAAGGTGAAAAAATCTGTTCCAACAACTCGAGTACTATTACCACTATAATTCACTTCCGGATCGAGCCCTGAATAGTTGGTAAACGTGAGTAGATTTTGCGCACTCGCATAAAAGCGCAGACTGCTGATGTGTAGTTTGCTAATTAGTGCTTTGTTAACATTGTAACCAAACGTGAGGTTCTTTAAGCGCAGGTAGGAACCGTCTTCAATAAAACGTGACGAAACTCGTTTGTTTGCTCCTGCTTTTACGGCATCGTTAGTAGCGCGAGGGACATCGGTTATATCTCCCGGCTGAGTCCATCGCCTTAACACAGCCGTGGTTTGATTATCTCCACCTTGCAGAGACTCCAGGTAAAGCCTTGATCCATTGAACACATCGTTGCCATACGAAAACTGAAAGAACACATTCAGGTCGAAATTTTTATACGCAAAACCGTTTGTAAAGCCGCCAACAAATTTGGGCTGCGGGTTTCCAATAATAGTTCGATCGTCAGTGGTAATAGAGCCATCAAAGTTCTTATCTAAATAAACAATATCCCCGGTCGATGGATTAACACCAAGTGATTGGTAGCTATAGAATATACCAATTGGCTGGCCAACCATAACCCGATTACTTCCACGCCCTAAATCATCAATAGGTTGATCATTATAAAGTTTCAAAACTTTATTTCGGTTTGCAGAGATATTTAGATTTGAGGTCCATTTAACAGGGCCAATATTTTGTTGCGCTCCCAAGCTTACTTCAATCCCTTTGTTTTCCATTTCACCAATATTCTCTACTATACTTGAAAATCCTGATGAGGGAGGCAGAGGTCTGCTTAGCAATAAGTCTTTGGTTAGCTTATTATACAGATCCACGCCTATTGTAAAACGATCGAGAAGTGTAATATCTATTCCAATATCTGTTTGCGCGGTAGTTTCCCATTTCAAATTCGGGTTAGGCATGTTATTGGGATAAATAGCTGGTGAGCTATTGTAAGTTCCTGTTCCATAAAGGGAGGCATACTGAAAAGAAGGAATGTTATCATTACCAAGTAAACCATAACTGGCGCGCAGTTTAAGCTGTGTTATACTTGGAATATTATCCTTGATAAAATCTTCCTCGCTAAGTCTCCAGGCAGCCGAAACGGATGGAAAAAATCCATTCTTATTGTTACTTCCAAAATTAGTAGAAGCATCTATGCGTGCTGAGAAACCAAGTATGTATTTGTTAGCATAGTTATAGTTGGCTTTGCCAAAGAATGAGCGAATACCCTGGTCTAAAGCAGAAGCACTAGGCGCAACGAACGTGGAGGCGGAGTTTAAATACTCCAGATCAGCACTGGCATAATCCTGTGCGCGAATGTAAATGCTTCGGGTTTGTTTTTTCTCAAAACTGTATCCAGCCAAGAAATCGAAGTTATGCTCATTAATGACCTTTTCGTATTTCAATACGTTATTGCTCACCAGGTTCAACACGTTTGTGTAGGTCTCGAAACCTAACCCATTATATTTAGCTCCCTGCACGGTGTTATACTCAAAGGCGTGTTCTCTAAAATTAAGAAAATCTACTGCCCACTTTGAGGTAATAGATAAGCCTGGAATTATCTGATACTCAGCAAAAATATTTCCTAGTGTGCGGTATGTAAAGTTTTCGTTAGTTGCTTCGTTAGCGATTGAAACCGCGTTCGAGTAAGGGCCCGCTTGATTGTATGATCCATTGGCATTGTAAACCGGATAAATACTAGGCGTAGAAATTCCATTAGGGAGTGGGCCATGTAAAGATTGATCTCCTTCAATACGATTTGTTTTTGAATACGTGAGGCCGATGCTTGTGCCGATGTTTAGTTTGCTGTTTACTTTATGATCAACATTTATACGGGCATTTGCACGCTGATAATTCGAACCGATAACAATACCCCCTTGATTAAAATAACTACCAGAAGCAAAGAACTTAGTCTTTTCATCGCCACCATTTACAGACAAATCGTAACTCGCAATAGGGGCCGATCTAAAGATCGCGTTCTGCCAATTGGTGTTTGTTGTGTCTTTGGCCATATCGGCCTCTGTAAAAATAGTAGAGTTGGTTAAGTCGTTACGATACTCCATCCATTGGCGTGTGTTGAGCATATCCAATTGTTTCCATGTTTGCTGAACGCCATGGTAGGTATTAAAGCTGATAACCGAAGCGCCAGACTTCCCACGCTTAGTGGTTATAAGAACTACACCATTAGATCCGCGCGCACCATATATCGCAGCCGCGGCAGCATCCTTAAGTATTGAAAAAGATTCTATTTCGTTTGGATTTAAATCCGACAAAGAATTGATGCCCTGACCTTCATAGCCAACCTGTGCATAATCACCCGTTGTTACAGGAATACCATCGATTACATATAAGGGCTGCCCCGAGCCGCTTATAGAAGTAGTTCCTCTGATCCTTACAGACATACCGCCACCGGGTGTTCCTGAGTTTTGAATAACCTGCACGCCAGTAGTTTGTCCTTGAAGAGCTCCATCTATGGTTGCCACCGGCAAGTCCTTAATAGCATCTGATTTTACAACACCAACGGCCTCGGTGAGCAAACGCTTATCGCCTGTTCTATAGCCCATCACAACTACTTCGGATAGTTCTTTGGTGTCTACTTTTAACACAATGTCAATTTGTTCTTTGTTGTTGATGGTTGCCTCCTGCGAAATAAACCCAATGGAAGAAAACAGCAATATATTTTCTTGTCCAACTACCTGTATCTTATAGTTTCCATTGATGTCAGTAACGGTGCCCCTGCTCGTTCCCTTTACAAGCACAGTAACTCCAGGCAATGTCGATCCATCTTCGGAGCTTGTAATGGTACCATGGATAAGTTTTTCCTGCCCAAAACTGTTGAGCGCAATGGCTAGAAAAAAAGAAAGCAGTAATAATCTATTCATAAAAAAATTTATTTTGAAAGTAGGATCTTAAAAACGTGGTTAAATGCTATTTGATAATTTTAATTATTTTTTTTGTTTCGCCTGTGTTTATAATTAAATAATAAAGACCATTAGGTTGAGCTGATAAATCAAGGGGGTTTATGGATTCATGCAAGAAAGTTTTTGGATGAATAATCTCACCACGCCCGTTCAAAATTACAAAAGTTGAGGACTCTGAACCATTTGTCATCAACGTAAACACGCCACTCGTTGAAGGATTTGGGAAAACTTCCGCTGAAGCCTGGCGCTCATTCTCAATTCCAACAACGCGCTGTTCAAACAAATAAGGTTGGTCGGCAGAGGGTATTGGCTGTCCTGCTAAAAGTGTATTATCTCCATTTAGCAAAAAATAGTTCATCCTCATGTAGCCAACGTAGTCGCGGCTATTATTGCCGCTAACCCGCTGCGTTGCCACATCAGCCGTTGTGCCTGTATTCTCAATAATTAATGTAGAAAATGTTCCCACCGACTTCCACTTATTTAATCCGCCCTCTTGCTTAAAGATAACATATCCGTTGCGATTTAAATAAATTCCAAACCTCAATTTAGCTGTAACCATGGCATAAGGAACTGCAGCTGTTGTGTTTTCGTAGTAATCTGTCGTGTTGGCATCATAGGTATTTGACATAATGGTTGACGTTGGGAGCAAGGCCAAGCCATCTTTAAAAATTAAGCGCCCATAATACGCTGCATACGCATCAGTAAGGTGATTGCTAACAAATGTTTTTCCGGCATAGCGACTATCTTCACCCACAAAACCAACAATCATTTTATTGCGCTTTACATGGCTGTTAAGCAAAGCCCCTGTTGGGCCGCCTTGTAAAAAGCTAATAAATGGAGCATCATCATTTTCTACAAACAAAACTTTTTTTGCTACGCGGATGGCATTTCGCAACTCGATTTGATCTTCATCATTTGCTATAGCCGAAACTTCCAACAAGGTAAAAGGCGCGGTAAGAAAACTCAATCTTTCTTTATAAGGAGTTGCTTTGCCCGGAGCGGTTACAACTAATACAGAATCTGAAACTTCACCCGCTTCGCTAACAAAATAATCTAACATCGCCACATTGCTGGCATACCCCTCTCCACCACTTAAAATTATTTCGTAGTTCCCGGATTCTTCTTTAGGGTTAGGCGCCACAGGCGTGATGGGCCCATTGGTAATCTCTAATGTATTCAGGTTAATGGTATGCCTGTGCAATAGTTGTGAGGCCTTCACATTATCACTTACCATTTTATTGTTTTGGTAAACAGAAAAAGACTCGGCCTGATATATCGAAACGGATCCGGTGCCATAGACTGTTGCTAAATTATTTTCATCAATGCATAGTGCTGTGCGATCATCGACACCAATTCCGATTACTATTTCGTTATGATGGATAAACCAATTTGCCATAAAGGCGAGAAGGCGAGAACCTCGACCTCTTTCAGTAAAATGGGTGTCAACAATTATTCCTGGTAAAAAGGGAAGAAAATCATTTGCCAGCGTGATATCACTATCATTAATATTAGTTAGGGCATCACTAGGATAAACAGATCCATTTTGTGCAGTAAAAATAACGCCAGACAATATAGCCATACCTGCAGAAGTGCCGCTCATTACACCGCCTGCATTAAATTTATCTACAATGGCTTGCTCTGTTTTTGTGTCTTTAAAATAGTTGTAATAATAGGATTGATCTCCACCCTTAAAAAAGAAGACATCATATTGCATCAATAAATCGTACGTGGTTTGTTGGTCGGCTAGTGCGCGGCTATCTATTTTAATATTATCTGCCGCAACGGCACCCAAAGATTTGAAATAATCGGGTATCCAGTTGTCTTCTGTCGAGTAACTGATAACGGCTACTTTTTTGTTTTGAGAATGATCGACAGCCCATTGATAAGGCGCGTTACTCCAACCGCCCTCTGTTTCGCCACCACCACCAACCAACATTAGTTTGCCTTGTGCATTCGCTGTTATAGAAATAACAGCTGTAATAAAACATAAAATCAAGCGACACATCATCAGTCATTTTGTTTCAAAGATAGACGGAATTACACTTTTCGGATAACAAATCTTCTGAAGAAGGAAGCATAAAATGCTTAGTAAAGAAGTTTATTTTTTTATACGTGTTAATTCACTATGTGTTACAGACCAATACTCGTCAGCTTTTCCAGTGGGCCATTGCTTTAAATTAAAGGCAGGGGTGCCAGCTTGTGAGCCTTGAAAAATATAATCCCGGATTAAATTCTTTTTCCATTGAAGGGGCTTATCAGGTTCACAAACATCGGCAGCGCGTTTACTAATTAAAAAATGCGCAGCGCCTTCACCAATCACCACGGCATTCCCAGCTTTATCAATACACACGGCAGTGCGTTCATCTACACCAATACCTTTAGGACTTTTAATCTTGAAATCCTTAGCCATGCGCGCCATAAACACAACGTGTCGTCCTTGTCGCTCGCGTTGTGAATAATGTTGGTCGGCAATCGTGTTTTCTAGAAAAGGCAATTGAATAAAACTTTTAGAGACGCTAACTGCCTTGCTGTAAGGATTTGTTAACGCATCTTTTGAAATGGCGGTATCGTGTTGTGCATCGAAAATATAATTGCTAAGCACGGCACAGCCAGCACTCGTTCCGCCAATCGGAATTTTCTTTTCTTCAATAAGAAACTTGATAGCTTCCGATACTTCTGAATCTTTCCAATAGTTAACATAATTCCATTGATCGCCACCGGCAATAAACAAGGCCTCTGCTTCACGAATGCGTTTGCCAACTTCTTTACGCATAGCTTTTTCACGCGAGTCTATCATTAATGTTTGCACTGAATTAAGTCCGCCCATCTCAAATAAATAATCGTTGTAGCCTGTTGAGCCGGCAGAACGAATAATTACAAAATCGCCTCCGCCAGAGCGGGCAATCATCCACTTCATAGCAGCATCCTGATCTTTGCCACCACCGGCTAATACAAAGCCGGCTTCGGTTTTAGTTGCCACATCGTTAGGATCTCCGGCAATACCAATACTTGTTTCCAACGAAACCATTGATTGGCCAAGTCCGGTTAAACAATTGCTTATAAGGACAAGTATTAAAAACAAAGTCGAAATTGATTTCATTTGCGTGTTTGATAACGAGGGTTCCAATTTACTAATTTCTGGTTTAGTAGAGCAGAAGTCAATTCTCTTTTACGATTAGGAATAAAATCGATTTGTTTCGTTGTATCTTTGATGACTTCAAAATTGAGTACGTATGTCAATACAAAAAAGATTTAAACCCGAAGACCTGGCGCGCATTAAGGCTGCGGTAAAGCAGGCGGAAAGCAAAATTTCAGGTGAGATTGTTCCATTCTTTGTTGAGAAAAGTAGCCACTATACGTTGGCCAACTATAAAGCTGGCGCGATTGGCGCGGCCATCGTATTTTTCGTTATTGTACTTATCGACTCGTATAGTCCATCAATCGCTAGATATTTGTACGACCCAATGGTCATTTTTGCGCTTGTTATGATGGGCGGATTTATTGGCGCGCTAAAAGCAAACTACATTAATTTTGTAAAGCGGTTAATGCTGAGCCAAAGTTATATGGATCAGGCAACGCACAAACGCGCCCAAGGTGCTTTCTTGCAAGAAGAAGTTTTTAATACCAGCCAACGAACCGGCATTATGATTTTTATTTCATTCTTCGAACACGAAGTGATTGTAATGGCCGATAAAGGTATTAGTAAAGTAGTGGAGCAAAAAGAATGGGACTCCATTGTTAGTACTATTGTTGATCATGTAAAAAAGGACAAAATTACTGATGGAATAGAAAAAGCTATTTTGCGCTGTGGCGAAATTCTTTTGGAGAAAGGGTTTGTTATCTCTCCAGATGATGTCAATGAGTTGAAAGACGATTTGCGATTAGAAGAATAGTTTAATGTCTTATTTGTATTTACCTGTTCGCATGAAATCAATTTTAATATTACTACTTTCTTTTTGCATCACGATGTTGGCCATAGCACAGCCCAAGGTGCCACCACATGGCGGGGTATGGGTGCATGATGAGGCCGGAGTTTTTTCAGCTTCCGCGAAAGCTCAACTTGAGCAAGTACTACAAGCACATCGCGATTCTACATCTAGTCAGATTGCCGTATTGGTTATTCCATCGTTGGAAGGAAGTGACATTGAAGGGTATGCTGTAAAAGTTTTTGAAGATTGGAAATTAGGTCAGGCTAAAAAAGACAATGGAGTCCTTTTTGTGATCGCAATTCAAGAGCGCCAAATGCGCATAGAAGTTGGGCTAGGCTTAGAGGGTGTGCTTACCGATGCTATGTCTAATCGTATTATACGTAATGAAGTTGCGCCATTTTTTCGAGAAGAAAATTATGAAGGCGGCATTCAGGCCGGGGTAGATGCGATTATCAAAACCATTGCTGGTACGTATCAAAATGAAAATCCTGTTCCGCAAAGGAAAAGATCAAAGCGTTCGCCATTAGGATCAATCATCTTTATAATTATTATGCTCATAGTTATGTCGCGTAAAAACAAAGGCGGTCGCGGTGGCGGTGGATTCTGGACGGCTGCCATGTTGGGTTCAATGATGGGTGGAAGCGGCCGCAGTTCAGGTGGTGGTTCGTGGGGTGGTGGCGACTTTGGTGGTGGCGGCTTTTCTGGCGGGGGCGGCTCGAGCGGTTCGTGGTAAAATAATTTAGAATCCGGGATTTCAATATGCGCATCCTTTTTTTGATTTTCTCTTTCGTACTTTCTTTTTCCTTATTTGCTCAGAAGGCTGTGCCTGAATTGTGGAACGTGCGCGTTTATGATGAAGCACATGTGTTGAAGCAGGAAACCATTGACCAACTTGAAAAACAGTTGACGCAGTACGAAGATTCAACATCGAATCAAATTGCTATCCTTATTATAAACACACTGGAGGGAGAATCACTTGAGGAATACTCGTTGCGTGTTGCTGAAAAATGGAAGTTGGGGCAAAAAGATAAAGACAATGGCGTGCTGTTATTAATTGCTGTTGATGATCATAAAATGCGCATTGAAGTAGGCGAAGGATTGGAAGGGGTGCTTACGGATGCGCTCAGTAATCGTATCATAAGAAACGAAATGGCACCCGCTTTTCGTAGAGCCGATTTTGATGAAGGTGTTACTAATGCCATTCATGGAATAACCGCAGCGATAGGTGGTGAATATTCAGCGACAGATGGAGAGGAAGGAACAGAACAACTTTCAATTACCGCCCGCATTTTAATTGGTCTTGGCATTTTCTTGTTTCTTGGGATCTTCGCATTCTTTGCGCTTATCATAACAGATGGTTGGGGTTGGGGCATGTATGCGTTTTTGATTCCATTCTATACGCTTTTTCCTTTGATTGTTATTCCATGGGATATCTGGTACGTGCCAGGGCTTGCCTACATGGTTCTCTTCCCAATTTTAAAATTGTTGGTTGGGCGGAGTGATTGGGGTAAAAAAATAAGTAAGAAAATGTATAGCGGAACAGGAAGCAGCAGTGGAGGATCTTCATCACGCAGTAGTAGCAGCAGTTGGGGATCGAGTAGCAGCAGTGGCAGTAGTTTTTCTGGTGGCGGAGGAAGCTTTGGCGGTGGAGGTAGTAGCGGTGGGTGGTAAATATTTTTCCCTCAGAGGGCACAGATGAAAAAATTATTAAGCAGATAGAACTCTGCTACATCCATAAACATGGTTTGATATTACGGCATATTCAGCGCGCATTAAGATCAGCGCAATCAGCAGGAAAATCAAAACTTAAATCACGCCAACGGTATTCACTAGTTTGCCAATTCCTTCAATCTCAATACTCACTTCATCAAGGGCTCGCAATGTAAAATTATTTGGCGGCACAATGCCGGTGCCAGTCATCAAAAAACAACCAGCTGGAAACTTCAACGATTTATAAAGCCAAGTTGCTAACTCAGGTAAGTTTCGCTTCATGCGATCTAATTGAATGGAGTTGTTGAAAACATCTTGTTGATTTCTCCGAATCGTAATTGAAATAGTTGTTTTAGGAGTGATGGGTTTTTCGGGTATAAACAAACAAGGTCCTAGCGAGCAACTCTTTTCGTAAACTTTGGCCTGTGGTAAATATAGCGGATTCTCACCTTCAATGCTGCGTGAGCTCATGTCATTGCCAATTGTATATCCTTGAATTTCTCCAGCAGAGTTAATGAACAATGTCAATTCAGGCTCAGGAACATTCCAGGCCGAGTCACTCCTGATAAATACTTCATCGCCATTTCCTACCACGCGCGAGGCAACTGATTTAAAAAATAATTCAGGACGCTCAGCTTCATATACTCTTTGATACACATCGGCAGCGCCTGAGTTTTTGCTTTCTTCCATGCGTGCATCACGACTGCGCAAGTAGGTTACACCTGATGCCCAGACTTCCTGATTGCCAATAGGCGCGACAGAATCAGTAATCAATTTAGTTTTTTCACTTTCAGAAATTGGGGTTAAACTCTTTGCAACACCTTTCAGGTATTCGTGCAAGTTTGACTGATTGATCAGCGTATCCCATTCTTGATTTATGAGGTACGATTTGCCATCAAAAACCAAAAGTGAATTTTGTTTGCTTTTATATAAATGCATTATTTTCTTATTTCTGTTAAATCTACACCTAAAATTTTCTTGCTCAATTTATTCAGCGCTTCAAAATCACCCTCGGCATGAAAAGTGGTTTGTTTATAACTTCCACGCTCTCCTACAGCTAATGCTAATGCTGGCGAGGAGGATTCGATTTCGTAAAATGGACCCAGTTGAGTTCCATCGGCAAGCCGGCCGTCATTGTACGCGTTAACAGCATCTCCATTATAGGGCTCTTTTTGAATTTCCCACTTGGAGTTAACGTATTCACTTTGGTTATCAAGTTCAAAAGTAACAAGTGTTAAAATGTTTTTTTGAAAATCGAAGCTTGCCGCAATTGGTTTGGCTATTGAGGGGGGCAACCCAATTTTACTTCTATATTTTCCATCGCAAGTAAAAAAGAGAACGCTGTCTTTTATTGTCAATCGGTCTGAAGGTATTTCCCCAAAATAGTTTGTGTTGATTTGATTGGCGTCAGGTTCTGCTTTAAATGGAATTATTATTATGGTGCTTTCGGAGGGCGTAAACATACCTAACAACCAGATTGAAGGCAATCCATTCTCTTTTGTCCAATTTACCTTACCGATGTTTTCAAGTTGATTTTGCGTTTGATAGGCAACAAAACTAATTGAAGAACTGAGTTCTGTTTTAAGCGTTTGTTCAATTTCGTTTTTAGTAAGCAATGTAATTTTCCTTTCGATAAGCATATCGAACACCGTGCCTGCATAATTAACTATCGTGGCTTTCTTTGTGAAAAGCGCATGGGTAGGGCTTGACTCTACAACATCATACGATACCGTATCGATCAATGCAGGTACCTGCCAATTCGCGATCTCAAAAGATGAACCATGTGGAAAATAAAATGAATACTGGCCACCTTCTGGCCCGAGCCACAAACGCTCTTCACCGCCAATGGGATTAAACTGTTTCTTTTTTTGACCGGATGAAAGTAGATCATAGTTAAGCCATCCATAACTCGTTTCATACTCACCACCGGAAGTACTCGTCATTACGCGACCTTGATATTCTGTGGACAGTAAGACCTTTGCCTTACCCTCTGCATCTTGCAATTCAATTATACCTTCTGTGTGTTTGCGAAGAAACTGCGAGTCGGAAGAATAGTTAGGAGTTGCATCAGGAGCTTGATTCATGGGTTGACAGGAGATAAAACAAAGACCGACATAAATGGAAAGGAGTGACTTCATAAGTATTGACTAAAAGTAGCAGGAACTTAAAAAGGATGCAAGGATGCTTTTAAAGATTCCACCAGTAGGTGAACTTTAGAACTAATGAATGATTTTTTACAGAAAGATTTTCGGGTAAGTAGTTATCCGTGTAAACGATAAATAAATCTGATGCAGGACGATACCGCCACTGAAAGCGGGTGTTCAAATTAACATTGTCGCGCTGTTCGTTGTACTGCAAAAATGTGGTAAAGAAAATCTTGTTGGTAAATGTTACGTCAATGCGCGGGCCTATAAGCCAAAAAGTGTTTCGCCCCCACGGTTCTGGTAACCGGATATCGTTGTAGCTACTGCTTAATAAAATACTTACGTACGGCTGAACTCTATAGCCTATATCGGTAGTGAAAGAAAACCGGGTTCCATTAGCATAGTAACCACCATTGCGCGTTGTAAATCCCCAGGTTAATTTACGCTGTGGCCGCGAAATAAACTCTGTGCCCCATGCATTCCAATGATGCTCACTTCCTGTTGCTAAACTATCCTTACCCGAATTGGTTGGGTCGAACGGGCTAAGCAATTTCACATAATCATTAGCTATCCAAACTGTGAGCGTGCTTAATTTTCTAAAATTGATGGCGTAGGCTAAAAAGGTTTCGCTATCGGTTTGTTTAAAAGAAGGATTGAAAAAAACACTCGTGCTTATTTTAGGGCCATGACTTAAAACTCTTTTCCCGGAAGGAAAAAACAGGTAAGCAACTTGCGGGTTTCCGTGAATGAAATTTTTGCGCGGCACGTAGCCAACCTCGGCCGTAAAGCCGTTTCCAACATACTCATATTGGCCAATTACAGTTAGGCGCCTAGTAGAATATTGCACGTTAGCGGCTTGTACAAATTCATCAGCTTTTTTCTCCGGACTAAACGATTTCATGTACAATGCCTTGCCCGTCCACAAATTATTGGAAGAAGCTAGGTTGTATTCTAATCCAAGGTTGCGATTGTATTGTGAATAAGTTGGAGTGCCAGGAGTTTCGGGGATGGTATAATTTACGGACTCTTTGTTAAGCACTAACAAACCAATATTTGATCGAGCAAATATTTTGCGTTGCAATGCCATCACAGCAAAATTTTGAGCAGGCAGTGCATCTTTTTCCACTTTGCCCGTTTGCATATCCATCATAGCAATGCGCCAGTTTTTATCAAGCTTACCACTAAGGCGCGCGCCCGCTTGAATGGGTGCGTTGAGCCCGATGCGTCTGGAGAAAAATGGACGAATGGTTGCGTACCCAAAGTTGTTGAACATATCGCCATTCTCTAAAAAAAACTGGCGCCTTTCGGGAAAGAATAATTCGAAGCGATCCAGATTTGTTACTTGCCGATCAACATCTACTTGCGAAAAATCGGGGTTAACTGTTAGGTCTAAATTTAGGGAAGAGGTTACGGCTACTTTTACATCAAGGCCTGTTTCACCGCGATGCGAAGTAGGAGTTTCGTTTTCGTAATCCTTTGTAACACCTCCAAGCGCATAGGGAACAATAGAAACATTGGCACCTGCATTTTTGGGCGGATTATCCCAAACCAACGAACCGCTAAAGGCAAGTGATGCTGTTGGAAACTGGCGCGGCACAGGAGTCCAGCTTGATTTTTCAGTTGTCTTTAAATCAAGTCGACTAAAATTTATGCCCCACTTGGTGATTCCGTTTTTATAACGGATTGTTTTGAAAGGAATCGCAGCCTCAAAAATCCATTTGTCGTCATAATTTTTTACAACCGATGTCCACTTGTTATCCCAGTTCAAATCAACTTTACTTCCTTCATACATCAGGCCATCCCATTGGGCGCCTGCTGCGTTGGCACCAAAAGAAAATCCATTGGTTTGGTCATCGAAGGGGTCCATGAAAAGTAAAAAGTTGTCATTCTTGCCAAAAGCAAAATCTCTGCGCAGCGATTCTACAATGTAGGGCCCCGGTAAACCATGATAGCAGATGGCAACTAAATATAAATTGTCATCATCATAGGTCATCTTTACTTCCGTGCGCACCTTAGCCCGACTTGTGTCCATCGGTAACACCATATAAAAATCAGTAGCGGTTGCACTGCTAAGCCAATCGGCTTCATCAACAATACCATCAATACGAATAACTCCGGTTGCTTTTTGAATAGGCAGTTGAAAGGCTTCGTTCTTTTTCTGACTTACGGCAGCAGATACAATTCCCAGAAAAAGAAGAAGAAAGACAGTAAATCTCATTGGCGCAATATTGGCAAAGCTAATTGAGCGACCAAACAAATCTTGACCACTGGTAAATTATAGATTTCGGAAACCGGGAAGGGATAATTTGAATTTAACCGAGAGCAGTCGAATTAAGATAATTGCACCAATGGAAATTAATAGGTTGTAATTTCTTTCTATAGGAGTTTGCAAATCGATAATTAAATAAACAATTGCTCCGAACAGACAGGCCGTAGCGTAAATCTCTTTGCGGAAGATAACAGGAACTTCATTCGTTAACGTATCGCGGATAACGCCCCCCATTACAGCAGTAAACATTCCCATAATGGCGGCAATCTCGGGGCGCACTCCCAACCCAATAGCTTTCTCTACACCCAAAATTGTAAAGAAGGAAATGCCCAGCGCATCGAAAACCAAAAATGTTTTGGGAAGTTTTGTTATCACTCTATAAAAAATAATTGCAACAATAACTCCGGCAAGAATGGAATATAAAAAGTTTATATCGGCTATCCACACTAAAGGATAACTGCCCAAGAGTATATCACGTAAACTACCTCCCCCAATAGCCGTGATAAATCCTGTAAACGCTGCACTAAACCAATCCTGATCTTTGCCCTGCATGGCCAATGCGCCAGAAACCGCAAAAAAGAAAGTGCCTGTTAATTCTAAAGAATATTGAATGGGCATTTGTGGATGTTTCTGCAAACATAAGGCTGATTCTAAATAGTTGATTCATGATTAGCAATGAATCAAAGGATTCAACTACTTTTGACAAAAGCCTTAACGCATGAAAAAGTCATTATTTTTAAGTTTCCTGTTATTGTTAACAATTGTTGGCTTTTCAAAAGACGCGCCACGCGAATTTTATGAATTGCGTTTGTATCGATTTAAAACTACTGAGCAACAAACCCGTACTGAAAATTATTTGGAGAAAGCCCTGCTTCCCGCGCTGCACAGGATAGGAATTAAAAAGGTAGGAGTTTTTAGGCCGGTAGAAACAGACTCAACCTTTGGGAAAAAACTTTATGTCTTGATCCCTTTTAAATCGATGAGCGAGTTGGAGGGGTTGAGTGCTAAGTTGGCAAAAGATAAATTGTATGCCACCGAGGGCACGGATTACATTGATGCAAAATTTGATAACCCACCTTACGATCGAATAGAAAAAACAATTTTGAAAGCTTTTTCAGGAATGCCTCAATCAGCGGTACCTAATTTGAAATCATCCGTTAATGAGCGCGTATATGAATTGCGCAGCTATGAAAGTCACACAGAAAAAATCCATCAAAATAAAGTGGAGATGTTTAATAAAGGAGATGAGGTTGGTTTGTTTAAGCGACTCGGATTTAATGCTGTGTTCTATGGAGAAGTAGTGAGTGGCGCGCGGATGCCAAACTTAATGTACATGACTACCTTTGAAAATCAGGCTGCGCGCGATGAACATTGGAAAGCCTTCTCAGCGGACTCACAATGGAAAACACTTTCGGTAATGCCCGAGTATCAGAAAAACGTGTCGAAGAATGTACAGGTATTTCTGAGACCTACCACTTATTCAGATTTGTAGAAGTTATAGCCTGCGCATGGAATGGACGAATCCATGAATGCACTCGCCCGACTTGAGACTAAGAAGCAACATGCTTGTGATTGATCGCATCGTTCAAAAATCCTTGCGGGGACTAATGAAGTAAATTATTCTTCGCGCTTTACCCACGTTACTTTCTTCCCTTTTGAAATCATTGTGCTTAGCGAAATGTAAAATGTGTTTACATCTAAATTGGCGAAAGGCTTTACAGCATTGCCGTTTTGTATTTCGGTATAGTTCTTATTGAAGAAAGGCGTTAAGTAATATTTGAATTTGAGGCTAATACCGCGTGGAAAACGAACACCAACAAATAAAGTATTGTAAATGGATGGCACCCGCTTGCTAAACCACACATTAAATTTGTCTTCCTTGGCTTCATTAATAAACGTCTTCTCCTTGTAGTTGAATGGTAACTCCAACTCATAACCGCCATACAGATATAGGCCATTCATGTCTCCAAATTTTACCCCAATAGGAACGCCTACATTATAGGTTCTATATTTCTTTCGGGTGCTGGCGTCCTGGTCATAAATAAAGCCTACGTTACGAATTCCTAAACCCGAGAAAATTCCAAAATTTTCGGTTTTATCAAAGTGAACTAACGACTGTGCATGGAAAAACATGGTAAAGCGCGGAGTGCTCTGTTCCGAACTTCCATTCTGGTTTATATTGGCAAATCCGAGAATGATTTCGCCATCAGAGGTAACATAGGTCTTTTTTTGAGCCTCGCACAAAAGTGCCGCTGTCATTATAGCGGTAAGAAACAAAAAATTCTTCATGAGAAAGTTATTTGAGAAATAAATGGGTTAGTGTATTAATACGCAAATTAATGACAGATTGATGGCAATTATAAACTAATCTGTTCTTCTTAGTAATAATCTATCTATTTTTGTCCCCTGAATTAGCAAACCCTGGTACCGATATGAAACGCGATAAAGTTGTATTTGATTTGATTGAAAAGGAGAAGCAAAGACAAGAGCATGGCATAGAGTTAATTGCTTCCGAAAATTTTGTGTCGCCACAAGTGATGAAGGCGCAAGGTTCGGTGTTAACAAACAAATACGCTGAGGGCTTGCCCGGCAAACGTTACTATGGTGGCTGCGAAGTAGTGGATGAAGTAGAGCAATTAGCCATCGACCGGATTAAGGAATTGTTTGGTGCCGAGTGGGCAAACGTTCAACCCCATTCTGGGGCGCAGGCCAATGCAGCTGTAATGTTAGCGTGCCTTAAGCCTGGTGATAAAATTCTTGGGTTCGATCTTTCGCATGGTGGCCACCTTACGCATGGATCGCCAGTAAACTTTTCAGGAAAGCTTTATCAGCCATCCTTCTATGGTGTTGAACAAGAAACAGGTGAGATTGATTTTGACAAAGTATTAGAAATAGCTCAGCGCGAAAAACCAAAGATGATTATCTGCGGAGCCTCGGCCTACAGCCGCGATTGGGATTATGAAAAACTGCGCATGGCTGCGGATAGTGTAGGTGCATTATTGCTTGCCGATGTTTCGCACCCTGCAGGTTTAATTGCCCGTGGGTTGTTAAATGATCCAATGGAACATTGCCATATAGTAACCACTACCACACATAAAACTTTGCGCGGACCACGTGGAGGACTAATTTTACTTGGTAAGAATTTTGAAAATCCATTTGGTTTAAAAACGCCAAAAGGTGAATTGCGTAAGATGTCATCCGTACTTGATTCTGGTGTGTTTCCTGGAACGCAAGGCGGACCGCTTGAGCACGTAATTGCTGCTAAGGCAATTGCTTTTGGCGAGGCGCTCAGCGAAGAATACCTAACCTACATTGTTCAGGTTGCTAAGAATGCGAAAGTAATGGCTAAGGCCTTTGTTGATAAAGGATACAAAATTATTTCAGGCGGTACCGACAATCACTTGATGTTGATTGACCTTCGTTCGAAAAAACTGACTGGTAAAATAGCTGAAGAAGCATTGATCCAAGCCGACATCACGATCAATAAAAATATGGTTCCCTTCGATACACAATCACCCATGATTACTTCGGGCATGCGCATCGGAACTCCAGCCATTACAACGCGTGGGTTGGTAGAGAAAGATATACTTAAGGTAGTTGATTTAATAGATGAGGCATTGAAGAAACCAGAGGACGTAAAACACCTGAAAGCTGTGAAGCGCAAGGTGAATACGTTTATGAAAAAATTTCCTTTATATAAATAATAAATGGTAAGCAATTGTAGGCGACTGGTTCGTGCTGAGGAAAATAAGTGTTTTAATTAATTAGTTTGCATTTTGCTTAAGTTCTTGATGAAATTTATGAGTGAAGAAAAAGAAATGTCGTTCCTCGATCACTTAGAGGAATTGAGGTGGCATGTGGTGCGTTCGGTCGCAGCGATTTTTTTGATGATGATTCTCGCATTCATTTATACAAAGGAGATTTTTCAGTATATCATATTTGCGCCAGGGCGGGTTGATTTTATAACATTTCGGTGGCTATGTGAATTGGGAGCGGCCACCGGAGTTGATGGATTGTGTGTTACCGATATCCCCATGAAAATTCAAAGCCGGTTTTTAATGGGGCAGTTTACCATGCAGTTAACGGCATCCTTTGTTATCGGTTTAGTTGTTGCTTTTCCGTATGTGGTTTGGGAACTGTGGAGCTTTGTTAAGCCGGGGTTGTATAATAAAGAGAAACAAAGCTCGCGGGGAGCCGTGTTTTCCATTTCAATACTTTTTTTGATTGGAATTTCATTTGGGTACTTTGTACTTAGCCCCATGACAATTGCTTTCTTGGCTAATTATACAATTAGTGATATGATCTCGAATGAGTTTGATATTACTTCTTATGTTTCCACTATTACAATTTTAGTTTTAAGCAGCGGGCTTTTATTTCAGTTACCAATCGTTATTTTCTTTTTAACAAAAGTGGGCATTGTTACCCCCCAACTTTTGCGCACGTATCGCAAGCATGCGGTGGTAGCAATTTTAGTTATCGGGGCAGTTATTACACCAAGTTCGGATCCATTGAGTTTGTCACTGATTTCTATTCCGTTATACTTCCTATATGAAATAAGTATTTTCGTATCTCGAATTGAAGTCAAGCGAAAAGAAAAGCGAGAGCAAGAAGAGGAAAAATTAGATCAACAATCATCTATATGAAAATTGCGATAGGTGCCGATCATGCTGGGTTTGAATACAAAGAGTTGCTAATGAAACAACTTTCAAAACTTGGCCATGAATCAATAGACTTCGGCACCTATAGTTTAGATTCTGTTGACTATCCGGATTTTGCGCATCCTGTTGCCAACGCTGTTGAAAAAAAAGAATTTGAATTGGGAGTTCTTATCTGCGGAAGCGCAAATGGAGTTGCCATTACCGCCAACAAACATCAAGGCATTCGTGCCGCCATTTGTTGGAATGAAGAATTAGCATCCTTAGCACGCCAGCATAATAATGCCAATATAGTTTGTATTCCCGCGCGGTTTGTTTCGCCTGATCTTGCGGAGAAAATTCTTGCTAAGTTTCTTGCCACACCATTCGAAGGCGGTCGTCATGAGAAACGAGTGAATAAGATTAGTTGCTAATCTTATAACTGCAAATAAGGAGAAGGAGACGTCTTTAAAATCTCAATCAGTTCATCGTCCATATACTTGTATTCGTCAGGAATGTCGAGAACGATTATCCTTTTCTGATCCATCAGAGATCTAAATTTTTCTTTAAATTTTTCTTTATGATGCCTTTCCATCACAAAAATCAAATCTGCCCAAGCAATAATTTTTTCTGATACCTTAACTCTGGCCTCATTACTTGTTCCGGCAGATTTTACCTGATGATCACTATTATTTTTAAAGATGGTTTCAGCCGTTCGGCTTCTCCATTTATTGCGACTGCATACAAAAAGAACTCTCAAGTTTTCTTAAACTAAGTTATTTCTTTGCTATTACTTCTTGCTTCTTATACTAAACCCTCGGTCTGTGTCTCCACAGATCGAAGCCTGATTGCATTTATTATGATGGACTGTGAGGACACAGTCCATGGATAATGGAGCAAAGATTAGTTTACTGACTTCGCCTCCTGCTTCTTATACAACTCAGTTTGCTTCTTCAACAGAAAATTATGAATCGCTTCCACATCTTCTTCGTTTAATGAATTGCTGAAGTTAGCCATTCCATTTTCTGAAAGAATTCCTTTTAGAACAATATCATTAAAGACCTGATGCTTGGCCAAAACTAGTTTTGATAGATCGGGATGTTGAGAGAAATGCTTGTTGCCAAACCCACCATGGCAGGTCTCACAGTAGGCTGCATATACTGAAGCGCCTTTAGAAATTAACTCTTCTTTAATTTTTGTCTCAGGTGGCGCAGGTGTTTTAATAACAACTTGTTCTGGCGGAAGCGGGGTTTCACTGCCTCCCAATTTAAAAGCAAGGATGCGACCCATGTTTTTATATTTAAAGATTACGCCATCGGGCAGATAGCCATACGTTTCAGCTCCGCCATAGCCAGCCATTACGGCTACGTATTGTTCGCCATCAATGCTATAGGTTGTGGGTGCAGCCATAATGCCATTACCCGTAAAAATTTCTTTTAATTTTTTTCCAGTGCGCGCATCATGCACATTTAAATATCCGGTGCGTGTGCCTTGAAAAACTAAATTGGGGGTTGACATAGTTCCTCCATCAGGACCACCATCAGGAAATTTCCAGGCTGCCGTCTGCGTTACCGGATTCCATGCTAATAAACTTTCAGTGCGTAAAGTATCCTCTGCAGATTTAATTTGTTCAGGAACATTTTTCTTGAACTTATACATCTCGCCATAATCAATAGCGGTGTTATCCACATCATCTCTATACTTATAAGGCTCAAACGCTTTAAACACTTGCGGAACAGAGCGCTCGGGAATATAAACCAAACCAGTTGTTGGGTTGAATGACATGGGTTGCCACACATGACCGCCACCCAAATACGGAATTACTAATTTCGGATTGTCTTTATACCAACCGCCTTGTTCGGTTAACACCGGCCGGCCGGTTTTTAAATCAACATGACTAGCCCAATTAACGCGCGTGTATTTTTCTGCAGAGATCAATTCGCCTGTTGCGCGATCAAGCACATAGTAAAATCCATTTTTAGGAGCCATCATTAAAACCTTTCGCTCTTTGTTTTCAATCTTGAGATTAGCTAAGACAATATTTTGCGTAGCAGTATAATCCCAAAGCTCAGAAGGTGTTGTTTGATAATGCCATACCATTCTTCCATTGTCAGGATTGATGGCAATGATGGATGACAGAAATAAATTATCACCACCACTCGGGCTTCGATACCAAATCGGATAGGGAGTTGAATTGCCAGTACCTATATAAAGTAAATTGAATTCAGGATCGTATGCCGATTCGCCCCACGCGGTGCCACCCACTCCGGTTTCCCATGCAGAATTTGGATCCCATGTTTTTGCGGCCATCTCCATTTCAGGAGTTTCGTAACCATTCTTTGGATCTCCGGGCACAATCCAGAAGCGCCATTTTTCTTCACCTGTTATCAAGTCATACGCAGTTACATATCCACGCACACCATACTCCGCTCCTGAGTTTCCAATCATCACAACCTTACCTGCAACTTGTGGCGGACTGGTAATCGTATATCCTTTTGTTCGATCAGTAAATGTGTCCTGATTCCATAAAACTTTTCCATCCTTTGCATCAAGACAAGACAAATATCCATCGAGCGTACCTACATAAACTTTTCCTTCCCAAACGGCTAATCCACGATTGACAGCATCGCAGCAAGCTCTGCGCGCGTACGATGCATCTACTTTTGGTTTGTATGTCCAGAGTTCTTTACCAGTTTTTCCATCAAGCGCATAGACGGCACCCCAGGCACCTGAGGTGTACATAATTCCATCCACAACAATGGGAGTCGCTTCTAATCCGCGGGGCACATTACCAATGTAGGTGCTGGCATCATATTGCCAGGCAAAACCGAGGTCATTTATGTTTTCTTTGTTTATGAGATTGAGAGGCGAATAATGCTGCATCATGTGATCACCACCAGGTGTCAACCAGTCTTTTGCATCACGATTTAAAAGACGAGCTTCATCAATCCAACCCAGTGGTTTTTCGTTTTTGCAACTAATGGCTAACGAAAAAAGCAGGAGGATATAAATTATTTTTTTCATGGATTTTGGGTTGGAATAATAAAGATAAGGAAACTTTAATGCCACACTAATCTAAATACATTTTGCGCAAAGCGTATTAAATTTTGTTTGATAACTTCATGCACAGAAGTTACCTATGATTCTATAATAAATAAAGTTGTTTAATCTGAAACTCATCAATCGAGAGCTTTATAAATAATCTTTCCATCAAAAACCGTTAACACCACGTTAGTTTTGGATGTCAGCATCGGATCAATTGTGAACAGATCTTGCGAGAAAACAATTACATCGGCCAACTGATCAATTTTTATTTTTCCTTTTAGATTTTCTTCGAATGAAGAGAATGCGCCTGCCGAAGTGTAAGCCTTCATTGCTTGGGCAATAGAAATTTTCTGTTCAACAATCCACCCATCTTCAGGAAAGCCATCTGGTGTTCTTCGGGTTACAGCAACATGTATTCCGCGAATAGGATTTATATCGATGCAAGCAGGCCAGTCGCTGCTGTAAACCAGATGCCCATTTTCTTTCAGCATTTCATTCCATGCAAACGACCACGGCAATCGTTGTTCGCCAATAGCCTTTGCCCAAACATCTATTGTTGCCGGGTCGGCATGAATAGGTTCCATAGAAGGCATAACGTTTAGTTTAGCAAACCTTGGAATGTCGTCAGGCGAAACGGTTTCAATATGCTCTACCCGATGCCGCGCATCGCGCTTGCCATTTACTTTGGCAGCATTTTCATATGCGTTTAAGGATTCGCGCACACCCAAATCGCCAATGGCATGAGTATAAATTCTAAAACCATTTTTATCAAAACCAGAAACCAGCTCTCGGTATTTTTCTAAGGGCACTGCAACCTGACCACGTGCTAAAGGATCGCTTGCAGGAATGTCCGCATAGGATTCTATCATATACGCAGTGTGCGATTCAATTACGCCATCAATTATAAATTTGATCGCGTCTGCCCGTAGCATGGGATTATTAAATCCAACACTGTCTTTAAGTTTGGTAAACAAAGCAATGTCTTTTTCAGTTGTCGTTTCATCAGTCGAAAATGCTGCGGCATACCGAATCGTTAATTCTCCATTGTTCAAAAGCTCTTTATATAAATTTAAATCTTCAGCAGTTCCATTTGCATTTTGGACACTTGTGATGCCCAACGAAGCAGCGAGTTTCATGCCGGTGCGCAAAGCATTTAGTTTTTCCGTTTTCGTTAGCTCAGGAATATGTTTTGAAACCAAACCCATGGCGCTTTCGCGGAGTGTGCCTGTTGGCTCACCGTTTTTGCCTAACACTATTTCTCCGAAACCATTATATTTTGTATTGCGATCAATGCTGGCAAGTTGCAAGGCTTTCTTATTTGCCCAGGCGCTGTGGCCATCATAGGCTTTTATGAATACGGCCACATCATTGGAAATGCTGCTTAATGATTCTGAATCGGGTAAACCATTTTTAAAAGATGTGTATTGCCAGCCACGACCAGTAATCCATTCCTTTGTTGGATTGGTTTTAATAAATTGATTTACCCGATCAGCAACTTCTTCGGGCGTATTCGTGCCAAGTAAATTGACTTCGGCAAGGCCTAATGACCCACTTAGAAAATGTGTATGCGCATCATTAAATCCGGCAGTTACCAATTTCCCCTTTAAATCAATCACCTCAGTTTTTGAACTCGCCAATTTTTTGATGTCATCAGATTTTCCAACAGCGATAATTTTATTTGCCTTAATAGCAATTGCTTCTTCAAAGGCATCATCACTTTCTCCTGTCCATACTTTGCCATTAATAAGAACTAGATCGGGGGCTTGTTGATTTGTGCATGCAGTAAGCAGTGATACAAAAGCAATAAGTAGGCTTGTGAGTTTAAAAGACATTGACAGTTAAATTTCGGTGTAAATTAGCGTAACCTTAGTTTGCGTGCACGCGGAACATAAAAAATTTTCGCCCTTCGCCCGCGATCTCTTTCCTCACAGAACACAAATTGGTTCGGTCAAATAAAAATTTCGGTGTGTAAGGATACAGACCGAGGAAAGATTACTTCGTGAATCTTTGTGCCTTTGAGTCTTTGTGGTTTAAAATGTTTCTGGATAGTAACCTAATACCAATCCACTTCCCTTTGAAACTCCTTCCGTGATCTCTGTCCTCACAGAACACAAATTGGTTCGGTCAAATAAAAATTTCGGTGTGTGAGGATACAGACCGAGGATAGATTACTTCGTGAATCTTTATGCCTTTGAGTCTTTGTGGTTTAAAAAGTTTCTGGATAGCAAATTAATACCAATCCACTTCCCTTTGAAACCTTCTGCAGCCGCAGGCGTAAGTGCATCAGGAATCGCCTTCATTTTTAATGGCAATTCCTTAATATTGTGGTTCAATTTTTATGACTAGGTGATTATGGCATTTGAAACAACAACAGAATTGCAGCAGGCACATCAGCAAAAAATCAAGGACGTTTATAGCGAAGTAGCCAAAGTGGTGGTTGGACAGGAATACATGGTAAACCGATTGTTAGTTGGCCTATTTACAAACGGACATATTTTGTTGGAAGGAGTGCCTGGTCTGGCCAAAACATTAACCATTAGTACGGTTGCGCGAGTTTTACATTTAGATTTTGCCCGGATTCAGTTTACACCTGATTTGTTACCATCTGATTTAGTAGGTACCATGATTTATAATCAGAAGGAAGGAAAATTTGAAGTCAAGAAGGGGCCTATTTTCGCAAACATAATTTTGGCTGATGAAATAAACCGTTCGCCAGCCAAGGTACAATCCGCATTGCTTGAAGCGATGCAGGAAAAACAAGTAACAATTGGTGAAACAACGTTTGTGTTGGATAAACCATTTTTAGTAATGGCAACGCAAAACCCAGTTGAGAATGAAGGAACGTATCAGTTGCCTGAAGCGCAGATTGACCGGTTTATGATGAAAGTGTTTGTGAACTACCCGACTAAGGAGCATGAGTTAGAAATTATGCGTAGGATTTCAAACATGGGCTTTAGTTACGAAGTGAATCCGATTCTTACCAAAGAAGATATTTTTGCTATTCGCGGGGAGGTGAACAAAGTGAAGATCTCCGAATCGTTGGAAAAGTATATTATTGAATTGGTAACAGCTACCCGCCAACCAAAAGAATACAAACTTGATAACGAAGCACAATACATTCAGTTTGGTGCATCACCTCGCGCAAGTATAAACATGAATCTTGCAGCCAAAGCCGTTGCCTTTATGGATGGCCGCGATTATGTGTTGCCTGAAGATATTAAGGAGATAGCGCTTGACGTAATGAACCACCGCATCATATTGAATTATGAAGCTGAGGCTGATAATGTTAAGACAGCGGATATTGTAAAAACCCTGCTTAACAAAGTGCCTATTACAAAGTAATTCGTTTCACATCAACGTGATTGATAGAATTTCATCTAATCAATTAGTAGAAATTTTATCGGGCTAAATAACCACCATCAATCGGGTAATAACTTCCGGTAACGAAGGAAGATTTATCACTGCTTAACCAGTAAATTAATTCTGCCACTTCTTCACTCTTGCCTAACCGACCGATAGGATGCAATGAAACTAATTGTTTTTTCATTTCGGCATCTAATGCATCCAATAGAGGAGTTTCAATAAATCCAGGACCCACGGCATTTACCCGAATACCTTGCGCGGAATATTCAAGTGCGGCTGCTTGAGTAAGACCAACTACACCATGTTTAGCAGCGGTATAACCAGCTGAGCCTGCAAAACCAACAGAACCTAGAATGGATGAAATGTTTACAATGCTGCCACTACCATTTTTTAACATTGCCTTGATCTGATACTTCATACCATAGAATAGACTATTGAGATTTATGCCTATTACTTTTTGCCAGCCTTCAAGGCTCATGTCAGCAATGAGGTTTAGTTCACCACCAATACCCGCGTTGTTAACAGCTACATTGAGTTTGCCATAGGCCTTGATTGCGAAATTCACCAACGCTTCCATCTCTTCTGGTTTGGAAACATCAGTCTTGAAGAATATTGCTTTTCCTCCTGCGGCTATAATACTTTCTGTTGTAGCTTTTCCTGCTTCTTCCTGAATGTCTGATAGAACAACTTGAGCACCCTGCTTTGCAAATAATTCTGCGGTTGCTTTACCAATGCCAGATGCGGCACCGGTAATGATTACGGTTTTATTTTTCATAATTCAAAGTTTAGCGATTCAACTCATTTGATGAGTAATATAATCCTAACCCTTCAAAGCGATTATGATGGAGATCATTACCAACTTTGATTTTTATCACCAAATAATAGGGAACCTCAGATAATTCCTCTTTATACACTTGTTATCACCCATTCATAAATATTATTTCGTAGGGTACATTCGTTTCTTAAACCAGAAAGCAAGATTCACAAGCAATATCAAAGCTGGCACTTCAATCAACGGACCTATAACGCCTGCAAAGGCTTGTCCGGAATTGATACCGAATACACCCACGGCTACGGCAATTGCTAATTCAAAGTTGTTGCCGGTTGCTGTAAACGATACAGAAGCATTTTCTTCATAGTTGGCACCTAGTTTTTTTGATAAGATAAAACTTAGCACGAACATGATGAGAAAGTAAATCACCAAAGGAATGCCAATGCGAACCACATCAAAAGGAATATCCAAAATCATTTTGCCTTTAAAGCTGAACATGATCACAATGGTAAACAGCAAAGCGATTAGTGTAAGCGGACTGATTTTGGGAACTACATGTTGAACATACCATTGCTCTCCTTTTGCTTTCAAAAAAAAGTAACGGGTTATAAATCCGGCTATGAATGGTACACCGAGATACAAGAAAACACTTTTAGCTACATCACCCATGCTTACATCAACAACAGAGCCTTCAACACCAAAATAAGGAGGTAGCACGGTGATGAATAGCCACGCAAATACACTGTAGAAGAGAACTTGAAATATACTATTCAGTGCGACAAGACCTGCCGCATACTCTTTATCTCCTTTCGCCAGATCGTTCCATACCAATACCATTGCAATGCAACGGGCAATACCAATAAGAATTAAACCGATCATATAGTCCGGCTTATCGCGAAGAAAAATAATTGCCAGAAAAAACATTAGGACTGGGCCAATAATCCAGTTAAGAAGTAAGGATAGGGTAATCACTTTTATATTCTTGAATACTTTGCCCAAGTGTTCATACCGCACTTTTGCCAACGGGGGATACATCATAAGGATAAGCCCCGTTGCGATCAGCAGGTTGGTGGTGCCATACTGAAACGGATGCATCACTTGCTCGACTGGCAAAAAATTGCCAAGCCCTACACCCAACAGCATAGCAAGAAATATCCAAAGGGTGAGGTATCGATCTAAAAAACTAAGGTTGGATTTATTCATAAAAAGGGTTGGCAATGGTTATGCTTTTACGCGAGAGAATGCGTAGAAAATCTCTGTTCCAATCTGATGAACACGCTCCGCATACTTTTCAGTTTCTTGTGGTGTTCCATCAAATTCTTTCGGATCGTTATAGGTAAGAGCAATTCTTTCGGATGCGCCAAATACCAGCGGGCAATTTTCGTCCGCCTGTGAGCAAGTCATGATAGCTGCAAAATCTTTAGTGAGGTTGAAGGGATCATCGTATGTTTTGGAAAACGCAATGACAGGTTTTTCACCATCCGCATACCGAACTTCATAAACTGGATTTTCGCCTTCTTTCGTTTTGGTTATGCTGAAACCTGCATCTTGCATAGCTTTTACCGCACGTGGATTGAATGCAGTAGCTTCTGTGCCACCGGAAAAGCAATGCACATTTTTAATTCCATAGTATGCGGCCGCGGCTTGCGCCCAGAATTGAGCGATATGACTTCTCCTCGAGTTATGGGTGCAAATGAAATTCAAATCGATTGATGCATTCAACTCCTTCTTTGCCTGAATGAAGCGGGTGAGTTGATTTAGAATGATTTTTCGCTCGTTTGAGATTTCGGGAAATTGAGCTTCAAATTCCTGGATTCGATTTTCAAGAGCGTTATATAATAATGAAGTCATGCACGTAAATTATATATCGCAATATTACGATAGAGATGGGTGTTAAAGGATATTATCCAAATCTTAATTTCTTTACTATTTCGTTACCCTATGTTATTCTGAATTTGAAACTAACTCCCTCATTTTCATTATCAGATTTAGCACAGTAAAATTTCACAAGAAAAGTTGCTTTTGATCCAGAGTCACGCCTTCTCTTTAACAATTCGGTAACATACCCATCCCAGCGGGGTAATATTGTCGAGCCACCTTTGCCGCAAATAATAGTGGTATGATTCGATTTAAGTTTGTGTTGGTTTTTCTTTTATCAAGTGCTATTGGCTTCGCGCAAACGGGTACAATAAAAGGCACCCTGAAAGATGAAACTACAGGCGAAGGGTTGATAAGCGCAAACGTAATAATTGAAGGCACTGGGCAAGGAGCATCAACTGATATTGATGGTAACTTCATAATCCCAAAAGTAAAAGTAGGTAAGCTTAATCTTGTTCTTACTTCAATTTCATACTCGCCCAAAACTATCTCAATTGATGTCTATCCAGATCAAACTACAGTAATTAACAGCTCGCTTAAAGAAGATGTACAACAGCTTGAAGAATTGGTTGTATCAGTTAAAAGACAGACCAATACCGAGGTTGCCGTAATAACTGAATTGAAGAAAGCAGATTTAGTAGCCGTTGGAATTTCTTCTCAACAAATAAGAATGTCGCAAGATCGCGATGCGGCTCAGGTTATTCGCAGAGTACCGGGAGTAACCATAGTTGGAAATCGATTCATTAACGTTCGTGGTTTAAGTGAACGCTACAGCACGGTTATGTTAAACGGAGTAATTGCACCAAGCTCAGAGGTTGATTCAAAAGCATTTTCGTTTGACTTGATACCCAGTAGCATGCTCGATCGCATGTTAGTTTTTAAATCGGGCTCTGCTGAGTTGCCAGGAGAAATGGCAGGGGCCATTGTTAATATTTATACTAAAAACATTGTTGAAGAAAATTCAATGTCGCTTACCGTTTCTGGAAGTTTTCGTAATGGTACAACGGGGCAGAGTGCTTCATTAAGTCAAGGGAAAAGCTCAACCGATTGGCTTGGAAAGGATAATGGACTTCGCGCGTTGCCATCAGGGTTTCCCACGCAAAACCTTCGTGTTTTCTCGCAAAATCCAAACGATCAAAATATTACTAAGTTGATTAATGCCACTAAGTTGTTACCAAACACGTGGGGCACTCGTTCTCTTACGGCATCGCCAGACTTGCGTGTAAATTTTGATTTGGCTCACGTTTTCAATTTTGGAAAAAGAAAATTAGAGAACATTACTTCCATAAATTATACGGCAACAAATCAACTTATAGAACTAGATCAGAGTTACTACGATGTGTTTGATCCAGCAACTCAAAAAAGTGTGCCTCGCTATAATTATCACGACATAAACTTCACTCAAACAAATCGCTTGGGAGCGCTTAGCAATTTTACTTTTGAGATTAGTCCGGCAAATCGCATTGAGTTTAGAAATTTTTATAACCAACAAGGACAAAACCAATCTACTTTTCGCACAGGTGTTGAAGAAGTGCAAGGGTTTGATGTAAATAATCAGGCATTTAATTACAACGAGAAAAATATCTACAGCGGCCAGCTTTCAGGCAAACACAGTTTGTCGGACGCTATTAATGTTAACTGGGTTTTTGGTTACAACACTACCAATGCTAATCAGCCTGACTATCGCAGAATTCGCTCTCAACGTTCAACAGGTACTAATGATGATTTTTCAATCGTAATTCCACCCGGAGCAAGTGCTTTTGAAGCCGGAAGGTTTTACTCTAAACTAAATGAGCAAACGTTATCTGCTGTTGGCAGCATTGATTGGAAATTAAATCCCGCAAAGGAGGAGAACAAACAAACCAAACTAACAGCCGGATATTATTTAGAGCAAAAGACAAGGACATTTAATGCCCGATGGATGTCATACAAATGGTTGAATCCCTCAGTAATTGATAATAACCTGCTAACTGGTTCATTTAATCAACTCTTTGTTCCTGAAAATCTGGGCACCAAATTTATTTTAGAAGAAGGAACCAATGAAGGCGGATCAAGCTCAACATCAGGAAATTCTTACGACCGTTACGATGGACACAGCCAACTGATTGCCGGATACCTTGGATTGGTAACACCAATAGGTGACAACATTAGATTATCAACAGGCTTGCGTGTAGAAAATAACATTCAACAAATTGATGTGTATGATATTTCGTTAGGCAAAACAAAATTGGTTCATAATACATTAATCCAGCCAATGCCCTTCTTTAATCTTTCTTATAGTTTCAGCGAAAAGTCTTTAGTACGAGTTGCGTATAGCAAAACTGTAAACAGACCAGTCTTCCGTGAGTTGGCTCCGTTCAGCTACTATGACTTTGATAGAAATGCAGATATTAGAGGATCGGCAGATTTAGTTACCGCCAAGATTGATAATGTTGATTTGCGTTGGGAATTATATCCATCAAGCTCAGAGAGTATTTCGTTGGGGGTATTTTATAAACATTTCAAAGATCCGATTGAACAATACCTGTCTCCAGGATCAAATCTAATTTATTCCTATACCAATGCGGATTTCGCAACTAACTATGGTGTGGAAGCAGAATTGAGAAAGTCACTTGATGGCGCTACCGGAAGTAATTTCATCAACCGACTCACTTTTGTTTTCAATGGCGCGCTTATTAAAAGTAAAATTCAGTTGCCTGCCAGTTTGGATAATTTAGATTCGGATCGTGCCATGCAAGGACAGTCGCCTTATGTGGTTAACACAAGTTTGTATTACAACGATTTTGAAACGGGCTTTCAAGCGGCTATTCAGTATAATGTATTCGGCAAACGGATTTATGCTGTTGGTGATAAAGATTTGAATGCAACACAATACGAGATGCCGCGCAATCAAATTGATTTAACCATCTCAAAAGTATTAAGCCAGCATTTCGAACTAAAATTTGGAATTCAAGACTTGCTAAATCAGCGCTACCGTCTTGTGCAAGATTCTAATCGCGATAAAAAAATTACGAGTGTTGATGAATCAATTCAAACCTCGCGCAGAGGTCAATACACAACACTTGGTGCGGTATGGAGATTTTAAGAAAAGGGTATACAAAGGTTAATTATAAGAGTCTCTCTCAAAAGCCTTGCGGTCATCGCCTCCCTTGAGTAACGATTCACATTTTTGTGCAGGCCTCAATCGCAAGTCTTTATTTAAATAACACCTAACATCTGCTTAACGCCTCCGTAACACGGTGAACTTAAGTTTGTATCAAAAATTGAAACTAAAATAAATTGTTATTCATGAAAAAAATTAAAAGCACCATTGTAAAGAT
>Ga0154020_10000535_pt1 | contig 46419 bp, 38 predicted proteins | sample Klosneuvirus_201_FD_109709 | JGI IMG/M metagenome (GOLD analysis project Ga0154020, IMG submission 109709) | Active sludge microbial communities from wastewater, Klosterneuburg, Austria - Klosneuvirus_20160825_MG | ecosystem: Engineered > WWTP > Aerobic digester > Activated sludge | place... | reverse complement strand
TGTACGACAAGTGACAGGCATTACAAAAAAATGTAATTATTCAAAAGGTTTCCGTTGCTGTAGGCACTGGCCTACCCACAACCTGTGATGCCCTGTGTCGGCGATCGTTTGCAGCGCGGTGGACCACCAAAGGACCACGGGACATGGGAGAGGTCATCAAGAAGAGCAAGGATGGACGCTTTATCGGCTGGTATCTACGCTTTGTCGATGCTGACGGCAAGCGCAAACAGCGAGCGAGCAGGCAGCAAACTTACGCTGGAGCCAAGCGTATGCTCATCGAGATCGAGGCCAAGATCGCTCGCGGAAAGCTGGGCGTACCCGAGCGCGACAAGGCCCCCACCGCGATCACCGTAGCTGAGCTGGCCACACGCTACTTGGCAGAATACGATTCGCCGAAGATTCGTGACCGCGACGGCTGGGCCGGGCGGCGACGCAGCAACCTCAGACCGCTCCTTTCCTTGGTCGGCCAGCACGGCACTGCATCGCTGACGCCCACGCTGGCCGAACGGCTACGAAACGTGTTGATGCGCAAGTACAAGCCAAATTCAGCGAGCACGATCCTTGCGGCTGCGCACTGCCTGTTCGCGTGGGCGATCGAGCAGAAGCTCGTCGATAGCAATCCCTTCGCCAAGGTGAGAAAGCCCGCCCGTGAGGCTCGTGTCGAGTATCTGAAGAAGGAGGATGCGCGACAGTTGATCTCAGCAGCCGAGCGACGGACCGATCTGCGGGGCGGTGTGTTTGCGATCGGCTTCAGGCTCGGTCTTTTTGCTGGACTTCGTGCGGGAGAAATTTTCGGGCTCCGGTGGAGCGACATCGACTTCCATCGCGAGGTGTTGGCCATCCGGCGATCGTTCAGAGGTCCCACAAAGTCAGGCAAGCCACGTAACGTCCCGATGTCTGTTGAGTTGGCAATAGCGCTTCGGGCCTGGAAGCAGCGCTGCCCAGCCACGCCTGAAAACGTCGTCTGCCCGCTTTCGCAAAGCCGAACGGCTCGTGTCAATGCGACATGGTTTGCGACGGATCATCCTCCGAGCCCCATTCGGTATTACAAGGAGGCATCTGTAACTGTTCCATCGGCCCCCTGGCACTGTCTGCGACACACCTTCGCGACGGTGTTCATACAGAGCGGTGGCTCTGTGGTGACGCTGCAAAAGCTGCTCGGACACGGCGAGATCAAAACCACCATGGTCTACGCCCACCTCGACGACGATTTCGTCGCGTCTGAAGTCAAAAAGCGCTTGATCTTCTAACCGAGGTCCCATCGGCCAAGCGCCTGCCGCGCGTCCCAGCCCAAAAATCGCAAAATCCAAGCGCCTGCCGCGCTGGTGGGGCAAAAAAGTTGTAAGTTCCAAGCGCCTGCCGCACGTCCCAGCCCAAAAATCGCAAAGTCCAAGCGCCTGCCGCACGTCCCAGCCCAAAAATCGCAAAATCCAAGCGGGTTGGCATTCCTTTGTCCATCAGCGTGATCCAGCCACCCAGCAAGGAAAGACCGAGCTCGTCTCTGTTCGGACTTCTGAGGAAGGTCTGCTCGATGTCAACGATGGATCGGTCTTTGATTCGAAGCCAAGTGACCTCAGCTGGCGAATCCTGGGTGAGCTGTGCTCAGCGTCCCGGATCGGCACTCACAAACATCGGGTCCTCGCCACTCAGTAGCTCCGGGGCGCTGCTTGCACGAAGTCTTTCCTGTTCCGCACGCAGTCGGTCGCGCTCACCACGCAGGAGGTTCATTTCCTTGTATCGCTCAGCGGGCAGCTGCGCATAGGTGAGATAGCGATCCTTGGTCTCACGCTCGATCTGACCGAGCACACTCCAGACTTTCGAGAGGAAGCTCTCTTCCTTGCGCATCGCGCCCTCTAACAGAGACACCCGCTGCTGTTGACTCTGCAGATACTGGGTGAGAGTTCGGTTGAGCTGCTCTAGATTGCTGATGTTGTGCTCGGCTGCGTGATAAGCCGCCTGCAGCTCCTCCATCTGCGAGGTGACGGACTTGAGCTGTAGCGTCGAGCGCTCCTGTTCTCCACGCAGTCGGCTTGCCTCGTCGCGGGCACCTTGCAGCAGCTTGATTTCCCGCGATGCACTGTCGAGCTGTTCCTTGGTCGTCCGAAGCTCCGTCCAGGAGTGAATCTCACTTTGAGAAGTACGCTGGCGGCTGGTATCCGGCGTCAGCATTCGATGAAATTCTTCAAAGAATGCTCCTTGGACAAAGTACTCCATGAGCTGCTCGATGCGATGCAGGGCATGCTCGGTCACCTGCCCTTGATCCGCCGTTGCAAACCGATCCGCACAGAAAGGGAAGGGCTCATTGCGGGAAGAAGAAGTCCCTTCTGCCGTCTCGCTATCGGTACGCACGGCACAGAGCAGGGAACGGCGATGAATACACGAGAGGACAAAGTGCAAGAACAGCAGGAAATACCCGTAGTTCTGAAAGTAATTCAGAATGTCGAGCAATTCCCTTGAGAGACCAGAAGTAATCTCGATCAGCCGCTCCACCAGCTCTCGGAATGACTTAAACGGTCTGCGTTCATCGAGCGCTGCTGGCAAGTTGTCTACCTGCGAAAGCACGGAAGCTGCCGACTGGAACTGCCGGACTGTCTGTTCAATCCGTGAACATGCGCAGTCGAGCAATGGCCATAGCGAGCGGAAGTTCTTTTCATCCTCCAAGCGTCGCACGAGCGCAACGATTCGCTCTTCGAGATCGTCACTTTGCACCCAGCGATCGGGAGACAGATCGGTCGAGCCACTCTTTTGCGCGTCGCTTCGACACGCGGCCAGCCTTGCGCCGGTATAGACCGTATACAGAGCGAGTACACCCACGCTGAACATGTCCGTTGCGACCGACGACTGTCGCAGCTCGATCCAGCGCGGTAAGTCGAGCACCATCACCGCTTCAGGAACTCGCGGAGCCACACTTGACTGCTCCGAAAATAGATAGTGTTCTCCTCGGGCCGCCAGCTTCTCTAGGAGCACCCGCGTGTACTGGGCAGAGCAGCGAAAATCGATGCAGCGGACACTTCGCTTTTGACCATCGATCTCAATCTCTCTTCCTTCTTCGTGGGTGTCGCTCAGCTTAAAGACATAGTCACGCAGCCGGATCTGATCTCCTGCGGCCAGTCTCCACGCCGCATCTTCTCCAGACTGCAGCGCGGAGGGATCATGGCCTTCTCGATCGCGTGCCCGCATACCGCCCCAGGACTTCTCCATATCTGCAAGTACGTCCGGACGCAGCTTGTTGCAGCCCGAGTCAAACAGCTCGGCCTTCCATCCCAGACGGATGAAATACTCTCCGCCAGAGCCATCCGCACGAGGTGGTTCGCCAATGATGAGGGCTACGTCGGCGTCCTCCCGTTCGACGCCAGCACGACGCTCTTGCGAATAGAACACGCTGGCCCTGTGCCGAGCAATTCCCGGCAAGGTCGTAAATCCGGACTGCGATGCGGAAGCGGTTCCGGTACTGACCTGATCAGTCGTGAAGCTTCCGTAGTCACTCAGCGCATAGTAATCGGGATTCCGCAGATCCCCGATCGCCATCACATTGGCAGGCCGCACATCTGCATGGATGATTCCGCGCGTGTGAAGTGTATGAAGGCCACAGAGCACCTGTCGGAACAGTCGATAGTGCTGACGCGGACTCCAATCGACGTGTGCCCCGGTTCCCAGCGCACGCTGCAGCGTACCGTCTGCCCACCGGAACAAGATCGAGGGCAGGGCTGCATACCAGACATTGTCTGGCCGTTCTGTGTCGAGCGCACGCGACAAGCGCCCAAAGGAGGGGAGCTGAGATGACATTGGACCGTTCCTTTCGGACGGCGGCCTCCCAACAAAGTAGAAGGGCCGTGACAAGACCTCAAACTGCTGAGCATCTCGCCGGAAGGAGAGCCACTCCTCATGACGTAGGAAAGACAGCTCCTCTGCCATCGTCTCTGGGAAGACGCGGAGACGCCAATCTTCCCCCACCTTGTCAAAGCGAATGTTGCACATCCGCAGTCGATGGTCCTTCCCAAACTGCAACAGCGGGATACAGCCATGCTGCTGTTTGGCATCACCATCTGGATGGCAGTCGAGCGTCACCGGGTTGCGGAGAAAGTTCGGATGGGTGGTGATCACCGTGCCGATCAGACCATCAGGACGGAGGGCGTTGTTGGCCTGAAAGACTGCTCTTGCCTCACCAGCCAGAATCTCGGCGACATAGGCGTTCTCTTCGAGCGTATCCGCGCGAAGTCGAGGCACCTTGAGAGCAACCAGCGACCGCGGTTTGATGTGCTCCGGCGACTGGAGCTGGACAATATAGCCCAGAGCCCCCTCTGCACAGCTGGTGAGAATGGTTCCGTTGCTGTCGACCTCGACACACAGTTGATAATCGAGATGAACGAAGTAGCGTCGACTGGCCGCGGGTGGAACAGATTCCTTCCCTCCCTCGCGAGCAAGTTGGGCATCAACCGTGGAAACACGAAGAGTCGCAACAGGAGAAGAGAGAGCGGTCTTGGCCATTTACGAGACTCCTTCTTTCAGCAAGGCGCAGTGCGCTCGACAAACACCAGAGCACTAGGCTTGTCACCCGCAGGAGCGATCAGCGTTAGCCTCACGAGGGGACTTGCATCCACCGCAAGGGTGAATCCCTCGCCAACCTGACGACGAGGGAAATAGGAGAGTACCAGCGGAGATGGTGGTCCCGCTCGCCGAGGTATCACAACGGCTTGCGTTCTGGTGCCGCTTTGGAGCGACAGTAGAGCCGGCTGAGCGCAGAGAGAGATCTGATGCGGAGTGCGCTCAAGACGAAGCCGCTGCTCATCGCCCTGCAACAAGTCCTGAAAGTGATCGATCAGCCGCGCAAGCTCTGGATCTTGGTTTCGCTCCAGCGTCCGCCGCAACAAGCGAATTAGATCGCATCCAGCTTCGACCGCTGGAATTTCCAGCTCTACCGTGAAGGGCCGTGCGATAACAGACGGTGAATGAGACGAAGGCGCAGCTTTGGGAACCACCTCTGGGCCTGCACAGCTTCGTTCCGGGACTGGGTCTGCTTGGGGAATGGCGCTCTTGCGCTCTTGCTCCAGCTTCCGCACGATCGCTTCGTTCTCTTCATAGGTAAACAGGAGCGATACCTTTTCCTTGCGGGTCATCCGTGGAGCAATCTGCAGTGCAACCCGCGGAAAATGATCCAGCAGGAATGCCAGCAGATCCTCATCCGTCCGGAGCTGTTGGTCGAGAAGCTGGCGCAGCTCTGAACGGCTTGGGACACCAGCTAGAGGTTTCTCCGTAAACGATAGGGGGTCCATGGAAGTCTGCGGCTGAGTCAGGCAGACCGCCATCGATTGTCCCGAACCCCCACCGCGCACTTCGCAGGAAGCAGCGCTCCCGATCTGGGCTTGATCGGACTGATGTATCAGAATCTGCCGTGGCTCGATGCCGAGCCAACGGAGCAGCTTCTGGAGTACCTGCGTCAGCGCTTGTCCACGCGAGACAGACCGGGGAAAGTAGATCGGCTCGATATTGATTCGCTGTAGTCGCCGCGACAAGGAACGGGACAGCTGGTCCGGCTGGGGAAGCAGCGCGTAGTGTCGACTGTCAGGAAGAAACGCGGTCACCTGCTCGAGCACTTCGAGTGTGTAGTCAGGACAGAGACTTGCACCGAGGAATACAAACGATCGCATACTGCCCAGATGGCGCAGCAGATTCGGATGCGGTTTGTTCAGGTCGACCCGGAGCTGCTCGCGCGGCTGTTTGTCGTCGAGAATGCACGTCCGTACATCCGCACTTAGCAGGACTCGACTCTGCGGCACTTGCAGACTCCCATGGAGGCGGACGAGCAATCGCTGGTGCCGTGCGAGCTCGTGGATCAGACCTCCCTCTGGTGCCGCCACATCCCGTAGGAAGGGCCGCTGCGCCTCCTGATAGAGTGTTGGGAGGACTGGATCAAGGGCAGTCGTCAGCACGGGTCCATCGAAGAGCAGCGGCAACAGCACCGCGGCGGCAGTCTGGTCATCGCTCAGGAGTCGCTCTGGATCTGCATACAGCGCTTTCGCAGCTGTTAGCTCCGCAGTCTCCGTACCGAACTGGTCGCTAAGTTCCGAAAGGAAGGTTCCCGCTGCACAGGTATGGATGAGATCCGCGGCCACTTCATACTCGTGTTCGTTCAGCCGTTCATTCACCAGGGTCTGAATTGCCGTGCCACACGTCGTCGCCACGCTCCGGAGGAACTTCGTCCAAGGCAAGTATCCAAGTCCCGAAGCCAGTCCTGAGCCCACGATCGGAATGATCTGCCGGGCCGCGATCCGCTCGGCGAGCTGGCGCAGTCCGTACTCATCCGCAAGCTCATCCCCGACACGCTTTGCCATACCAAGGCTCCTACCTTTCTGGTTGGACCCGTCGCTTCATGATGATCGTCTTGCGCTCACGCGCCGCAGCCGACAGCTCTGCATCTCTGGCTGGTTCGAGGGGACGCAGCAGCAGCCCTGGCTCGGGAAGAACGAGTCTGTTGTGAGTCTCATCAACGCGCACTCGACTCCGCAGGAGCTGCGCTGCCAGGACGTCGATCTGTCTTTCTTGGGACTGCACGGCGAGCGACTGGTTCGAGTCAACTGGCTTGCCCACAATTTGTTCAATGAGCAGATCCGTCGGCTGACTGCGCACTCGATCCTGTCGTACGTACACAAACCGGACTCCCTGACGTCGCAGCCAGTCCGTCGCTTGTTCGTTACCGATCAGCTTGAACACGACATCAACATCGAGCGTTCGCTGTCTCTTCTCTTGCCGAAGATCCAGCTTTATTTGACCAGGGAGAATCTCCACTGGAATGCATTCATAGAGGACGAGAAGCTGGCCCTGCCGTATCCGACGTTCAAGGAGTTCCTGATTGCGCAGACTTGCCTTGAGATCGCTACGCCGCTTGCGGACCAAGAGTGCGACTCGGTTGTCCAGAGCCGGTGTCGACAGCTGGAGCGCGGCCTCGATAGCACTGTCCCCTCCACCGATCACCACAATGCGCTGTCTACGGTGCGCCGCGGCATCGCTCAAGGCATCTCTCACCAGCGGAAGCCCTTCACCAGGGATGTCCAGCGGACGCTTCGGACCTGCCTCGCCAATGGCCAAGATCACGCGCTGAGCCCGATATGTTTGGCGGCGCTCTCCCTTGTGATCCGGTGACAGGTTTTCCACGCGCAGAAGAAAGCGCGGACCCTGATCTGCTCCGCGATCTGCAACCGATTCGATTGCCGCCACCTGCGCCGGCTTGACCAAGAAGCGGAGGACTCCTCCTTGCTCCAGGCGTTCCTGCCAGCCCGCAGCCAGCTCGATCTTGCTGATGTAGTCGTCAGGCATGGGGAGCAGTCCCAAGCACCGCACATCGGAGGGAACAGAGTGGATGTCCTTGCCCTCGGGATAACACTGCACAGTCGAGTTGGTGAAGGAGGAGCGCTCGAAGACCAGATACCGGAGTCCTTTCTCTGCACAAGACAGAGCCGCAGACAATCCCGCTGGACCGCTTCCCACAATCGCGACATCCACATCCGCAGTGATTCCTACCCGTTCAGGAAGCGCGAGCTGTGAAAGAGGACGGAAGCCCAGACTGCGGACCAAGTGCTCGACGACAGCACGACCCAGGTTGACAGCATTTTTGACCATAGGTACGCCCGCCGCATGTCCGACCAAGTACATTCCTTCACGATCCCGTACTTGGTAGGCCTCATCGAGATCGGGCCGCTCGATCTCTGGTGGAGACTCCGAGCGACGATGCATCACCAGTGCCTGCGGCTTGCACACCATCTCGCACTGGCGACACTCAATGCAGTCCCGTGCATTCACCACGCGCGCTTTGTTATCTGGGCCCAGCGCCAGCACCTGCGTCGGACAGCGCTGCACGCACTTGTCACAGCCGACACACAGACCACGGTTGATAGAATGGGCCAGTCGCGAGCGACCAGACAAATATCCATAGGCGGAAAATGCCGCCGAGCCACTCGCCACCCCAGCCATCAGTGCATAAAAAATCGGCAACACCGAAGAGTCAACCATCGCCCAATCCTCCATGCGTCACGCCAATCAATTCATCAGCGAATTCCCTGGTATTTACGCTTGCTGATACCGCCTATTTGACAAGATATTGTATGCTTCTGATTGGATGAATAATGTAGATAATTGATGAGTGATATGGCCGATTGCTCAGCCTTGTCTTTGAACTGCGCTGTGATTCACTCACCTTGCGTCGGGAGTCCTTAATAATTCAATTCTATGAATCGTCCAGATCTGTTTGTCGCCGACGATCGCGGTCACATCCGATGCTTTCCCAATGTAACATCCAAAAGGCAATGCAATTTCTAATGAACCAATGGCTGACATTCCCACGCCATCCACTCGCAGTGCAGTGGTAAATGTTTGGTTATCTGTAGGAATGTAAGTTGCAAATTCATCAATACTCATATCGGTCGTACGAGTGCTGCCAATAGTTCTTTGGACAGGCTTTGGCTCAGCTCCCTTTATGCTGATCTGTCCCTGTGTCATAAGAGCAACGGCATTTGATTCCACGGTCCCAAAGATTCTATTTTGGAAGAGGTAGCTCTCAGTTGATTTAATGTAGACATCCTTCAACTTATCCTCCGATTTCCTATTTAGGAAGTCTGTTAACGAGGCGTCCTGCTTCACTAGGCAGCTAAAATGATCTGTTTTGAAATTTACTGGACGAACAGCCTTGTTGCAGAACGTCACCATCTGATCCTTCGTTGCAGACAATTCTATCGAACTGCCGGATGGATTAATGCTGGCCGTGTAGATTGAGGGGAACGATGGCGTACATGAGAGAAATTGCAACTGAGCAACCGTTGGTTCGTCGTTTATTGCCATGTCTATATCTGTAAATGAGAACGTCGCGAGACTGCCATCGTTATTGCAGTTTGCCATCAGGCACAGCGAGAGAGCCGCGAGACAGGTTGTTGCGATGTTTCGGAGTGTCATGGTAGTTTCCATTTTCAGTCTGTCACTGTTGTTTGCGTGGCCTTCCAACAAGCACTACGGGATCGCGATGCTGAGCGTGAGTCCGAGCGCGTAAATGCCAAACATCGCACCGCTGCCGATGATTAACTTTGAGTCAATTGCCTGCGACGAATAGTTGGGCTCGTTGGAGGCTCCGACGTTGTTCCGGTTGGCGCTCAGGACACTCAGGCTGAATAGGCTAGCCAAGGCGGACGTTGAAAAAAAGCTGGTTGCGAACGAGCGGAGCATGTTCCAACGACCTGGGGGCGGTAGTTGACATCCATCAAGGTTTGGACCGTGTGTCCAGCGCTCCCAGGGTAACAGCGCTGCTGTCCCCAACAGGACGCCGGCGCCCATCGTGGCAAATCCCATCCCAGTTGCAACGGGCATTTCATCGACCACGGCCGGACGACCACTCACCACCAGCGGTAGTCCGACGCGAATCGCAGTACCAATCCCCAGCCCAGCTCCAGCGCCCATGAGTCCTAGGGCGGTTCCGAGGCCCAGGCCGCGTAGCTTGTTGTCATAGCGATAGCGACATAGCGGAGGAGGCTTGGTGGGGAGTTGCGAGCGCTCCGTGAGCAGATTCTCACTGAGACGACGGAGCTGCTCTTGGAGGGCTCCTTTGTCATTGCAGGCCACCGGCTCGCTCTCGAGCGACAGGGGTTCCCTGCTCGCCGGTTCAGCGCCGCGCACGGGCTTGGCATGCAGCACCATCAGCGAGACCAGACACTGACTGGGTTCGATGGCTACCGATCGGATCGCGGGAACAATCAGGAGCGACGCGTCATAGCGCTGCGCAATCTTCACGGCGCAGCCAGTATCCCGACAGCGATTCTCCTCTTCCGAGAGCATCGGCAAAGAGACAGAGCCAAAGCGAGTCCGCAGGTACGCGGCCAAGGTCTCTCGCAGTTCCATGCGAAGCTCTGCACGCGACTGTGTGACAAACTGGGGATCGGTGCTCTTCAGCTCGGTGAGTAGGATGGTTGGCTCGTCTGCCGGTGTTCCTGCGAGAGCTTCTCCCCCAGAGCCTAGCAAGACGAGCAGCAGAACGAGGAAACGGATCATTTGAGACCTCCTGGTTGGTTCCGGGAGAGGGAGAAGTGGCTGTCGTTGCGTCACTGGTTCCATCGCAGCTCGATCATGCCCTTCAGTTTCTTTGACTCTTCTTCAGTCTTTACGCCGCTGGTCAGCAGGATCTGACACTGGTCGCTGTCAGTGACCTTGAAGGAGCCGCGCAGGCGGGCGCCGCCACCGCTGAAGCTGAAGTGCCCCCCCTGCTCATTCGTAAACTTGGGATTTTTACACTTGGTGAGCGTGACCGTGAGGTCGGGATGCTCTGCGACCGTTTGGATCGGAAAGCTGGCCGCAGCGGTGGACGGCGCCTCATTCATAGAAGGAGTCACTGGAGGAGTCCCAGGCGCTGTCTTGGGAACCGAAGGATGCGGTGTCTGACGGCCCACTCTGTGGATTGGTTGCGCCGATCCGAGCGGATGCAGCGGTGGGACTCCCGCAGCGAATACGGGAGACGCAGGTTCAGACGCCATGGGAGACGGGAGGCAGACAAACCCAACCGTGATGTCTTCCACCTCTGCACTGGCTGGGATGATGCGCGCCAGCAGCTTCGTTTCACCTGCGCGGCCCTTGCAAAGGACCCTGAGCTGAGCAGCGTTGGCGGGAGCCGAACAGCCGAGCGCGTCCGGCGCGGTCTGAAGGTTCACACTCTTGGCGAGGGAAGAGACGTTGGTCCCTCCCAGCACCTGGCAAAAAAACGGCTGGTCGGGCTTGAGCGACTGGAGGTCCACCGAGATCAGGATCAGATCCTTACGCTTGGCAGTGCCGAGGTCTGCTAAGATCACTTTCTCGAGTACGATTTCCTTGACTGGTTCGTTGCAGGCGTCGCGCTGGACTCCGGTGCAGTCGCGAGCATTGTGAACGCAGCCGCTATGCAGGAGCAGAGCGACTCCCAACAGCAATATCCCGCTTCCGATTGATCGACGGTTCATGATCAGGCTCCCCCCTCTGGTCCTGGCAGCGCGGTGAAGAACAGCTTGAAGCGCTGACGGTCTACATAAAACTCCACACCGTCGTGGAGCACCACCTGTTCCTGCTCGTGCAGCTCGCCGTTCTGCACACTGCCAGGGTCCAGGGCCCTCACCACCAGTGAATACGGAACATCTCCCGATTGAATGACAGCCCGCTGCTTCCTTTTATCGAGTCCTGTTGTCACCAGGTCGCACTCCAGATCATTGCCAATGCACTGTGGCAGGCTGCTGATCGGAATGTCCTTCGCTTGGTCCACCCAGTGCAGCCAGACCCGGCAGTTCGCGGGCAGAGCTAGCTTGGGAGTCGACCGGAATGCCGCTCCATCCAACGCCACCCAGCGACGCAAAAGTAGATAGAGTACACCCAGCAGAAAGAGCGAAAAGCCTGCAAACGCAAGGACTCCGCGACTGCTGGAAGCTTGGGAAGCTCTCGCCCCAATCGGACTGGTTGCGGGGACCGAGATCGGCAAGGTCGTCAGCTCCGGCTTTGGTACTGGGAAGCGGATCTCTGTAGCATCTGACGGCGGATGACTGGCCAGAGACAGAGAGATCACCTCCGCCACAGGGACTGGTCCGGCCCGTAGCGAAATCACGAGCCGTTGCTGCTTTCCGATAGATCTGGCCAAAGAGGCGAACTGCTGGCGAAGCGACTCGGTGGTCTTGTCGGTCGGCGGATAGACCAGCGCTCCGCTGCGACTGAAAAACTCCTGAAATTGCTTTCGGGGCGGTTTTAGATGACCCGGAGGCGACAAGTAGTGGATCTCCAGGTTCTGGCTGCGTGCAAGAATCTCCTGCGTCCTGACGATGACTTCCAGCGTTGTGGTCGCTTCGCTGTCCGCCAAGTCGCTGTAGATGATCAAGATTCGACGACGCAGCCCTCGGCTGTCTGGTGGATCGTCAAACGCATTGCTGGCCGCCGCGAGCGCGGAGCCTACGAACCACTTTGTGTCCGTGGTGGACCCAATCGACCAGCTGCGCAGTTTCTCTGAGAGCTGCGCCTGTTGACTCTGATCGAGGAGCACACCGCGCGAAGGACTTGGGCTCAGGGCCGTCCTGCCGCGGCCACTCTGATATCCAAACAGTCCGAAGCGACTTCCAGGAATCGAGAAGGTGGCGTCCATGAGCGCGTCCACTCCCTGTCGGACTACCTCCGTCGCATCCAGCAGCTCCTCATTAAATGAGGAGCGTTCCGACTGAATCAAGACAATCACGTCAAGGGGCGTCTTGTCTTCCACCTGCTCCGCGGGAAGCTCGCGCCCAGGTGGGGGAAACAAGGTGCTAGAAGCAACCCGGAGCTTGCCGATCGGCTCGCCGTTCAGTTCCATCCCACTCAAGGAGACAGAGAGTCGCTGATCGGCTTCGATGTGAACATCCCGCAGACAGAGCTGCTCCGGCAGTGCCGGGCCTTCACCTGGCTTTGTCAGTGGCGCCCGTACGCAGCGCTTTGGTGCGGAGCTGTCCGGTAGGGCGGAGGCTTCTGAAACATGCGCGCACACTGCCAGCAGGAACCCAAGCCGCCACGGTCCAAACGGACTCTGTCCTGTCCCTAGGAAACAATACGATGGCTTCTTCATGGCACTCCCTATCAGCCGTTTCCAGTCCGGCGGTAGCAACGGAATACCAACATTACGTCGCCGATTCGCAGTGCATTTCCGTCACGCAGCACCGTCGGCATGAGAATCGGGGAAAACTCCGAGTGCAGATTGTGCGCCAACAATGATCCATTGGTGGAGTCAAGATCGCGGACCAGGAATCCGCATCCGCCATCGTCCAGTGCGATGGCCAGATGTAACTTGGAGAGTGCCTGGTTTGCGAACTTGATGTCGGCCAATTCACGTCCGATTGTGACCTCTCCTTTGCTCCACAGAAACGGGCGGAGGTTGACCAACCAGCCCTGCTCCCGAGTGGCTACCTCGTCGGACGCGGAGACCACGATCAGCCATGCCACGTATTGGAGTAGATCCGGGGGCGGCAGCGGAACCCGCAGCCGTTCACTCGGTCGCTCCGAGGCTCCGGTGCCACAGCGCACCGTCCCGCCTTGCAGTCCTCTCATCCGCTGAAGGTCGATCAGGGAACGCGGACTCACCGCGGCTGGACGTGGACTGCATCCCTGCTCATCTGTCATGGATGCGGAGTCAACGACAGCCGCTGCTCCGGTCAGTTTGCGGCCAGCGGAATCGACCAGGAAGCCAATGCGTTCAACCTGCATTTGTTCACTCACGTTTGTCCCCTACGCAGTCAGCAATCCGTCATGAGACATGGCACACATCAGATCGAGCTTGCAGCGTGACAGGGACGAGTAGCGGCGCTCGACTTGCAGCGCCAACATTCGTCGCAACACCTGTTCGACCCGAGGGAAGCTCTCGGTGGGCCGCTCCGGAACCCGAAGCTGAAACCGATCGTCAACCACCCCGTTCACATGCACGCCCTGTACGCCATCGGCGTGCTGCATCTCGGCGAGCCGATTGGGTAGACTGCGGGTCAGGATTTCAAAAATGCTGATTCCGGCGGCATACTGATCGATACCCATAAACAGACGCTCATCCCACAGTCTGGGCGGACCCATCCAAACCTCGGGCGCCATGTAATAGCCAGTGCCCGTTCGTTCCTGCTCGGGGTGCTCGCGCAGCGCTTTCTGTAGCGATTCATAGTCGCTGGCAACTCCGAAGTCTCCGATCTTGATGTGGTCAGACGATCGATCGGGTACCAACAGATTCGCTGGCTTGATGTCTCGGTGCGAGATTCGCTGAACATGAACAAAGGACAGGCCGTCCAAAAGCTGCAAAGCCCACTGGGTCCTTCTCGGCAGGGGAGCAGTTGGAAGCAGCGCACTCACCGTGGTGGCGCAGAGCTCCATCGTGAACCAAGCAAAGTGATGAGAGTGCTCTACCTTGGACTCTCCCACGCGATGCACAGTCAGCAGGCAGGGGTGGGCGCTGCTCTTGAGGAATTGGTACTCCTGCCGCAAGCGCCGAATGCCGTTCGACGTTCTCTCGATCAAGCTACGATCGTGAGTTGCCTGCTGGCTCACTTCAGACCCTACCAGCTTGAGTGCGACGAGCTGATTGCTGCTTGGCTCCAGTGCGGAGAAGACGATGCACTCGGCGCCTCGACCGACTTCTTGGATGACTTGAACAGGGAGGTCGGCGAACACCTTGACCATGACACGGCTGCGGTCACTCATCTGGATGCACCCTCGCTGAACACTGCACTTCACGCGCTCTGCTGCTACGTTACTCTTTCGTTTTCAGAGTCGGACTACTGACAAAACTCTTGAACGGAATGCATCGGCCCGGCGCCGGTCAAGGCGAAGCTAGGGTGTGGGCGACGATAAACCGAGCTGATACGGCAGAGGGGTGGAAGGTGGCTCGCCGGTCTCGGGAGCACTGCGGGGCGGGGAAAGGGGGTCGAATGGCGCAACGGGATTCGTGTTGATGGGAACCCAGCGACTCGGCTCGCGGCTTGGGCTTGCTCCAGCCGATGGCGAGTGCTCGCGCTTGGATTCCTTCTTGTGCGTTCCATGCTCTGCCCGTGCGGCCTCACTGCGTGGGATGGGGGCAGGCGCAACCACTTGGGAGGGCTTGTTCTCTGGGTGTGGTCGCTCCGGCTGCGTGTCTCGCGAAGGCGTCTGCACCGGAACCAGCTTGGTGATCATCGCGGCGGCAAGTGCTGGGCTTGCTGCCAGTGCAGGAGCCGGTTGAACCTCCCCGCACGAAACCGTTCCCTTCGCAGGTCTGACAGAAAATACTGACGGCCACACGTGCGTGATGGCAGCCCACAACACAACGATAGAAGCAGACCACACGATCGTTGCCCAGGCGACAGTCAGGGCCACAACAGCAGGATGCTGATGCCAGGTCCGCGCAGGAGTCGGTTGACTGATCGGTTGTGAGCTGAAGATGTTGGACGGCAGACTACTGGGGTGTGGGGCCACTGCTTCGCCCAGCGCAATCGGACGCATCGGCGCAGTGAGATGACTACTCGGAGGCGCAGTCGATTCCTCGCCGCGTACTGCGAGCGTCCTGATGCGTTGGGAACGGTCCACAGCAGAATGCGAGTGGGTGTCGCGTGGAGCCACTCCGCTTCGGGCTTCGGCCATCTGAACAAGCGGCGCATCGCGATGACGTCCTCCGGTCTGCTCTGTGCTGCCGTTCCGCTCACGTGGCAAAAGGAGTGCAAACAGGTCCGCGCGAAACTGTTCCTCGCTCTTCCAGGAAGGTAGGCTGCGGATCGGCAGCGGTTCCCCTGCATCGCTTGGTAGTTCTTCCTCGCAGACAAAGCGGACTGTGAGTCCATCGCGCGGGTCGATCGGATGACTCGTTCCGAACTCTACTGAACTCCACGTCAGGCCTTCGATGGTCGACGGTCGATATCCTGCATAGTGAAGCGCGATCGCGACGCGTGCAGCCGACTCCAGTATGCTCTTCATCTCGCAGGAGCGCGGATAGGTGACGAAGTAGACTCGCCGAGCCGGCACCTGAAACAGCGCAGGAAGCTCCGTTGTCTCTGCCGCAGGAGAAGACCCAAGATCGACTCCCTGCACATAGGGAATCAGGTAGTCTGCTACGGCCTGAGCCTGACTTCGTCCATCCTGCTGCGCTGCCAGATAGTTGCGATAGCATTCCTGCCCATCGGGGCTCGCGGTTCGTGCAGAGCTTCCAGCGGTGAGCGCTGCCAAGAGCGACTGAGCTGCCAACAGGACGGACTGCGCATCGAGTCTTCTTTCGCACGAAACGACGGCATGCTTGAGGGTCGCACCAGTACGTCCGACCTCATCGACGACCTGCGTGACATGGGCCGCCACAGCAATCGCAAGACATCGTCGGCCTGGCGCCCGCCGGGACACATTGGTGATCGCAACGGCAAAGGGACCACGGCACTCCATCCGCCCCAAATCTTCGCTCAGCAGACAGAGCATATTTCTGGACAGACCCGCTCGCTCTACAGGGGACAGAAGCACTTCCTGCCGTTGACTGTGAACGCCTGCGTAGGCGTAGAGCACGTGTAGGAAGGCATTGGATGAGTCCATGGGTTCATACGTCGGACACTGCGGAGAAGACATCGCACAGACTCCTTGTTCCAATAGACCGATTGGGCTAATTCACCGCATCCTGATTGCTGAAGGAATGCTCCGTTGTGAGCCGCGGAGTGTTAGACGCCGACGATGCGGCAGGGTCTGAAGCGGAGGCCGCGCCGTCCTGTTCCCCTCCGCAGATGTCCAGGTCCTGGCCACGGCCTAGCGGTCGCTGCCGCTTGACTTCTTCCGGAAGGATGCGCTCGACCAGGTGCGAGTACAGCTTCAGGAGCCCCGCATCCGTGCTCACCGATCCAACGATGACATGCACGTGAGGATAGACCCGTGACACATTGACCAGGAGATCGTTGTATCGGCGACGCGCTTCCTCCTCCTGTTCCTTGGGAGAGCCAAGAAGCACATCCACCTTGTTGATGAACACGACCACCGTTTGCAGGTAGGTCTTGAGCGTCGAGTTGATGATAAACTTGAGTGACGCTTGATCGAAGTGCTGATCGATCTGCTCCCGAATTCGCGTTTCGTTGATCTGAAGTGGCGCCCCCTTCTGTTTGTCACCGATCTCCTCTGGGGCGGTTAGATCGACGACCAGGATGAGTGCCTGAACTCCGACGCGCGCAGTTGCTCCCTCTCCCTCTTGGCTCCGTCCAGGATCGCAGAGCCGGAGCAGGTCATTTTGCGCCTCGATCATGTACTCCCCGCCCCACTCAACGAACTTGAAGTAGTGCTCAGTCCGCGTCGCGGTCTGCTTGTTCACCGAAGTCACGACCGGATGCTCATAGATCACTCCACGGGGCGAGGTCTGCGTGGTATTTAGGTCATGAAACAGTGGATCAGTGAGTCGTAGGCAGAGTCCGGTCTTGCCGGTACCGCGCCGACCGATCACGCCGATGTTAAAGGTCAGCCGATGGTACTTTGGATGGACCTTGCGCAGCTCATCTCGCTCTTTCGCAAGCTGCGCCAGATCGCCCTTGAGCGCACGGGCTTGTGCATTCCAGTTTACTGCTGCACGAGCATCCGTTCTCAGGTTCTCTTCCGTTGCTCGAAAGGTCGCTTCCAAATCGACCACTCGCGTCTCGTACTCGCCACGAGTCTGCTCCCGGTGACGTCGCAGCATCCAAAGGAAGAGCATCGCAGCAGAAGCAAACCAACCGACCAAGACCCCAAGATAGACCGCTGGCGGAGCCCCAGCCAGGGACAGGGGTCCCGTGCTGGCGAACTCGAAGGAGGTGGCGGAAGCGAAAGACAGGGATACGTTCTTGGCAATCGTTGCAAGCATACAGACCTCTCTTTGGGAATCCTCACTCGGCCTTGTGGCAATCGGCGCATCGTCGGGGCGCACGCGGTGCCATGTTCGCGCCCATCGCGGTGTGACAATCGCGACAGGTACGGTGCATGGCATCTTCCAACGCTACCTTTACGTCTCCCGAGCCGTCCTTGTGACAATCACGGCAGCGCTTGCTTTCGTTGGCGTCTTCCCCCGCCACCCGTGAGAGTCCGCCGCTGCCGCGCTGCACCGGATGGTGGCACTTGGCACAGGCAAACTTCGCCTGATGCGCGTGATGCGGAAACTCGCTTGGCGCAACCTCGGTGCTGTCTTTGGCAAACAGCACCTTTGAAGGTCCAGGCTCTTGCTCTTTGACAGCAGCGCGCGGCGCAGCTGCGGAGACTGACGTCACCAGAGACGCTGGCGCAGATCCCAGCTGGGAATTTGCTGGGGCCGACTTGTCTACGTCGGTAGTAGCCACTCCCTGCGCACCGGTCGTGTTGTCCGGAGCAGGAGTCCCTAGTGCAGGCACCGGTTCAGGGTCACCATCAGGAGCCGCCCCAATCACGGTCTCCTGCCGATTCGGCTTCGACGCCACCTTCTGTCGCTTCGCTTTTCCGGCCAGTGGCTGATCCTGCTCACTGCGTGCAGCCGCGCCTCGTGAACAGCGCGGACGAAGTCCTCCGGCACCGATCCGAAAGATATAGGCACTGTGGGCATAGCCGCTCAGATCGCCCAGCAGTACTTGGTAAAATGCGCCTTTCTGACCTGCAATATAGGCAATGTCACCGCAGCGGAGCGTGTCCTTGATTCGATGCGCGGTGCCCGCATCCACACGAAGATTCAACTGGGTGGCGATCACGACTCCAAGTCCTGGTCCATCATCAGTCGGTGGGGCCGGGATCGGAAGAGCTGCCACCGCCTCATGAGTCAAGTCACTTGTCGGGTGGCTCGCATCAGGACTTGGAGAGTGACGCTGCGGACAGGCGCTCATGCAGCACAGCAACAGCACAGGAAACACGGATCGAACCAGACAAAATAACTTCATCCCGACACCCCAAGCGTTGCCGCAGAATCGATTCTCGACGGCGGTCGTCAGTTGCAGATGTAACCAAGCGCTCGCGAATCCCGCAGAAGATTGAGCCGGGTGACCTCAGCGTGCGGCATCTCGCTTGATCCACAGACATCCTTACGGATCACCTCGCGACTATCTGAGCCGTCGATCAGATTCCGGTTCCGCAGCCACTGATCAGCGCTGCCAAAAGTGAGTGGTTGTGACGGATCGATCTGCCGAACGTTGTTCCCGGCAGTTTGGGAGAAGTGACACATCGCGCAGTAGCGATGCACCACCACATCGTAAAAATCTCTGTTCGTGACCGTCTTCCCATCGAATACTCGGAAGGGCTCTGGGCCCGACCAGGCTTTGGGAACATAGCCCGGCACATAGACGCTGGTGGGATCTTGAACCGGCTTGGAGTAGCTGCCATCGATGCGCGCGACCAGCTCTGTTGCATGCACCTCATCGGCGACCTCCCGCACCAGATGATTCATGCGCCGAATCGCCTCGTCGTTGGTTGCAGATCTGGTGGTGAAGCGGGCACCAGGGACGCTAATCTTCGGAGCGTGCGTGTTGGCGCTATCGTTTGCGAAGATATAAAGCGTCGCGTCAAAATCCAGAAAGGTTGCACCGAGGATTCGATTGGTTGCGGTGTCGTAGCGGCCACCGTGACAGGCCAAGCAGTTTCTCATGTACTTGACGCCCCGGTTGAACTCGCCCCCTTCGCTATCCAGCTGTAACCCTGGAATCAAGGTCTCTTGGCCTTGACTGTCTGGTGCGAGCAGAGTTGGGTCTCTGGCGTCATAGATGTAGAACTGCACCTTGTCGTCACCGCTTCGCTTCGGATCAAAGTCCATCGCAACGGTGGCACCGCGCTGCTTCCCAGGAGCCCTCACAAAGTTCTCAAGATCGGTCAACGCCTTGGTAATCGACTCTTCGCGTCCACGTCCAAACTGCACCCGATCGAGTCCCTGGGGAATGCCGTGGTTGGACACCGCGCAGGAGATCAGCTTGGGCCGTTGACTTTTGTCTGAACACTTTGCGCAGTGCATCTCCCGTCCCAGTCCCAGATCCGTCTCGTTGTAGTAGTACGCAGCGATATCCTCCTCATCGAAGCAGCGATTCTGCATCCACTCTTTGAGAGTCCGCTCCGGGGGAATGTCCATCGCGGCATAGTAGGCCTCGCTCTCTTCCTTGCTTCCCGTACTTCCCGACCCAGGTCTGGTGAGAAAAAGAAAGCTCTGCTGTCCGCAGCCCATGACGCAGACAGAAAGGAGAGAAATTCCCAACCCTTCCCAGATGTGCTTCTGAGTGGACATTCGATGACTCCTTTTAAAATGAACTTGTGTGAAAGACAGTCCGTATTCGTCTGCTACAAGCGCAGTAGATCGATCCGCCCTTCCATCCGAAGCAGTACGCTATGGCTCAGCAGCGTCGGCTGCACCGAGCTAGGATCTCCCTCGATAGAGTCTGTGAGCTGCGCGCTGAAGCGGTAGTCCAGCAGGAAGAAAAAGCGCTCACTCGGATAGAGCGCTGCTGTCAACCCCGCCTCATGGGTTGAGCCGCGTCGCCGACCAAAGCAGTCGGGAAGGAACACCGACAGAGCGGGATCTATGCGCGCCCTGCCATCCCCGGTATTGACGGCTGAATCACGCTGCAAACACTCCGCCGAGCCGGCACCAAGATCGGCGGTGAGGAGTGCTGCATATTCCAGATCGACGCTGAGAAATTCCCGGTCCTCGCTACGGAATCCATAGCCAACCGTGGCTCGAAGAGAGTGGCTCGTTGCACGAAATCCCTGTAGGAAGGAATAGGACGCAAGCCCCCGCAGGGAGCGCAGAGAACCGTTGTCTCGCAGCCCTATCGTTGCGTCACCAGCGATGTTTCGGGTGTTGTCAGAGTACCGGGAGTCTAGGTACACGTCCGCCGCATCGTCTCCTCCCAGCAAGCTGCGAAAGCGCAGTCGCCCTTCGCTAAATAAGTGAGCTTGCAGATGAAGCCGCCAGTCGAGTGCAAGTCGTGCTTCATGGCGAGCCGTGCGCAGCAAACTGAGGTTGTTTTCGACGACGCCCAGGGCCCCAAGCGTGGTGCCATTGGGACTCCGGTTATACAGCATGTTTCGCAGATACATTCCGATCGCGAGCCCAGACAGATAGGAATACGTAGCCCGAAGATTCAGCCGGTCCTTGGAAAGGAGCCCGAGATTTCCGCTCAGAACGGCCCGCGTGACCTGCGTGCCGCTGGTACCGGTGAGGTCTAAGACCAAGTCTGTCATCAGAGAGAATCGACGCAGAGGATTGGCTTGGGAGACAAGGCTCACAAACACGCGCGGGGCATCGCGCTCCGTACTCGCTGGTAGAAGGTTTCCCACGCGATCGGAGACGCTCTCATCCCGCAGCACGGGCCCACCTGCTCCAGGTCCACCATAGAAGGCACCGGACAGACCCAGGGCTCCCCAGAATTTTCGCTCATACGTAAAGCGCGCGGTCATTCCCGCCGCGAGAGCCAGCTGGGGACCGGAGTGCTCGCAGGCTTGTCCGGCGGTCGAGACTTGTTGTGGAGCCGTGACGTTCTTAGCTGGAGGAATCGGATTCTCCAGGCGAATCACCTGATTGCCGGATGCCACCCCGTTGCCGCAGGGCGGATCGTAGTCCGTGAGAAGATAGGCAGAGTAGTTATTGGGAGCGCCACCAAAAAACAGACTTCCTTGCCATCGCTCACTGAGCTGTGTTCGCAGTCGAATTCCGTCGATCTTCTGTCCGTCCGCGTCTTCCACATACATTCGTCCGATGGCCAGGCGCAGCCGTTCGCTTAGCAGAACTCCCAGTGATAGCTCGCGAAGGTTTACAAATTGTGGGCCTCCCAAGTAGCCGCGATACACCAGCGGGGCGTTGCTGCTTGCGGAGAAGCTCGGGCCGAACTTGCTCTCGAAGTCGAAGCTGCTCGCAGCTGCCAGCAGAGTTCCCGAAATTCGACTCCTCACATCGACGCGAAGATCAATCCGTCCTGCCAGGTCCCGCCCATCCAGTCGCAGTCGAAGCTCGCCCATGGCAATTCGAGCGAGCGGAGCCAAATCCGGAGTGATCAGTCCAGAGGTCTCAGTTTCCTCCACGTAGTAGCCCGACAGCGACACTCCCAATCGGAGCTGACCGCGGGCAACTGCCTGCTGGGAATGAAGCAACCAGATCGAGATCATAAGAAGTGAAGCCAGGTTTCTCATTGGCAAACAGACTCCGGGGGACTCTGACGAGTGCCTGCTCCAAGACGGAAAGAGTTGGTGTTGTGACAGCCGCTGCAGGCGGTCTGAATGACATGCAGTTCCGGGGCAACGCCCTGTGTGGCTGCGCGCATCGCATCATCACGATGGCAGCTCACGCACATCGGGCTCAGACCAGCGTAGTTGCCGCTCTTATGACAGTCCGCACAGGGCAGGATTCGATGCACCCCGCGCAGCGAACAGCCGACCGAATCGTGACGAAAGCGCGCCGCCAGGAAGCTCTGCTGGGTATGACAGTCTCCGCAGCGCGGACCCAGAGAGTTGTGATGGATGTCATCTCGCTGGTGACAGGTAATGCAGGAATCAGCCAGCCCCGTAAGTTTCTGCCAGTCTTTGTGACAGTCCAAACACGGAAGGCTGCTATGCGCGCCCGCAATCGGTACCGTGGCGCGAGTATGCCCATCTGGCAGCCCCTTGGCATCGAAAAAGTAGCGCACGGTTGGCAGATGGCATCCCCCACAGTCCTTGCCCTTGTGCCCACGGTGACCGTTCTGTTCGTCGTCGCTCCGATGGCATCCATAACAGCTGTGATCCGCCACCTGGAAGGACAGCGGCTGACTTTCGGATGGATGCTCGACTGCGGTCTTGTGACAGCTCCTACAGCGACCGCGTGCGGCTGCCTCTTTGTGTCTTCCTACCAGTACGAAGCGAGTGTCTCGATTGTGAGCAAACCGTTTTCCGGGCTCTGCTCCAGCATTGCCAAGCAGCTTCCAGCTTGCTGATTCGTGACAACTCGCGCAGTCACTTCCAGCGGTACCGGCATGGATGTCTGGATGACAGCTGGCGTTTTTGCACAGCATCTGACTCTTGGCAAACAGCGTGCGATTCTGGCTGCGCATATGACAAGACTCGCAAGGACTGTCAGCGAAGCGGGCGTGTCCACCTGTGAATGGGAATCCAACTTTTCCGTGATCTAGACTGGCAATTCCACCGACGCTGCTCCAGCCCACCAGATCCCCTTTGGGGCCTTGATGCTCTTTGTGGCAGGTGTGGCAATCCTTCCCTGCACTGAGGACTCCGCCATGGAGACCGCGAGCCTGGAATGTACTACCGCGGATGGCCGCGTGGCAGTCCAGACAGCTCTTGCTGGGCTGTTTGCTGGCTCCATCGTGACACTGCTCACAGCGCAGCTTTTCGTGAACCTTGGCCAGGACGCCTGGACTTGGCGGTAGCTCGGCGCGCGGGGTCGCAAGTCCGCCAAGCCACACGATGAGCAGAGCGAGCAAGCGAACGACAGACTCCGGCCTCCTGCTGTGAAGGAGCCACAACGGAGTCTGCGTACACTTCGCTGAACTTTTGCTGTTCACTTTTGTTCTCCCGTTGCGGTCTGCGCATCCTCTGTGAGGACAGAGGAATCTGTTGGCGAATGAAAGCGTGGGATCCGGAAGCTGCCGTGGCGCGGCGAGTGACACTCACTGCTTCCGCACTGGGCGCCTCTGCTTCCACGATGGAGCGTGTCGTCTCGCTGATGGCAAGCTGCATCCCCGCAGACCGTTGGGCGACCATGGTACTGGGTGGCTGGATCTTCCGTGGGATGACAGCCAGCACACGGGGCGGTCTGATGGCTGCCCTCCAGCTTGTAGACCGCGTCATGGCGAAGCTTGGGAGTCTTGGTGAAGCTACCAGCGAGCGGATCGTGACAGCGCTGACAGCCTGTCCCCAGCGAGCCTTGATGTACGTCCCGATCTTTGTGACACGATACGCAATCGGTAGAGAGCTTGTGAAAACCGCGCACTGGATCGGAGTGACAGGCGCGACAGCTACCTAGCTTGCTGAGAGCATGCGATCCCAGCAAGCGAAAGGGCTTCTCTTCCCCGTGACCGAACCAGCCGAGCTTTTCGGAGTCACTCGGCCCCATCCTCGATGCCCGAAGCAGAGTCTTTGACAGCCGGGTACTGCCCGCTTGTTCGTGGCAGGTAAGACATGGTTTCTCTCGCTGGGCCGCGGTGCGGGAGTCTTGATGCTGCTGCTTGTGCGCGTGACAAGCACGACAGTCGATCCTCTCTGGTGTCGCTTTCCGTTCGGTCGCAGTGATCCGCAGCTTCTCGAAGCCATGCCGCTCTCCCGCTGGACTTCGATGACACTTTCTACAGTCGCGCAGCGTGGTCACCGCGTGGCGATGATCGAGAGGGAATCCCGTTTGGAGTCTGTGCTCAAAATTGTTGTCTGCAAAGCTCGTGCTGCTGTGACAGGTAGAGCAGTCTCCTTGGCGGGCAAAGCGTGTTCCATGAGTGCTCTGCTGGTTGTGGCATGACTCGCATCGTGGACTTGGTGTCTCGTGCAGCTCTCGGCGATGACAGATGGAGCATGCGGTCTGTGCATGCTTTCCCATCAGTGCGAAGCCTGTCTCTTCACCATGGCGAAAGGTTCGTGCCGCAAATCCGCGCTCTGGCGCGTGACAGGACTTGCACAGACGAGGACCATACGAGCCGCCATGGGGACTTTGCTTGGCGTGACAGCTACGGCAATCATTCACTCGTGCGCGCGACATCACAAACAGAGGGCCGCGCGGTACGCCTTGATGCTGAGCCTTCTCTGAAAGATGACAGGACTTGCAGTCCACCCGAACATGAGCGCCCCGCAGTGGAAAGGCTGTCTGTTGCTGATGATCGAAGTGCAGGGGCTCAAGAAGACTCGTCCAGCCTTGAGTCTGATGACAGCTACGACAGTCTTGATTCCTGCTCTTCGCTGGTCCGTGGGGAGCCTGCGCTGCATGACAGCTGCCGCACCTGCCACTGAGTCCCCAAAACGTTGTTCGTCCGCTGGGCCGCTTGCGATCGTGGCAGCCTTCGCAGTCAAGCTCACCATGCTTGCCATCCAGAACAAATCCTGTTGCACGCTCATGTAGCGGGCGGAATGTGCGCTGTGTACTTGCTGGGAACTGAATCATCCGCTCGGGCCAGACTGAACCGGAGTGCTCCCGATGGCAGTTGGCGCAGCGAGCCTTCTCATCGGCAAGGAGTACCCGTCCGTGATGACCCTTCTTGGCAGTCACCTGTGCTGAGATTTCGCGATGGCAGTCCAGACAGAGCTGTTGATCTTGAGTCTGTGAACGAGGCTGTCCGCGGTGGCAAGCGGTGCAGGTCTCTGCCTTTTCGGGATGAGGACCATAGGCTACAGCGCGGTGCGGAACGGATGGGTAGTCGGCAGAGGGACAGCCCGCGAGTACCACCAGCAGCATCGCCCAGCAGAGCGAACCGAGCATTCTCGCAGGGAGCAGATGCGATGCGGCACTCATCGTAGTCTGCCGCTACCAGTGGGCGAGAACCTGCACGACGTGACCGAGTGACAGCACAGAGAACAGCACTGCGCTGGCAATGTGGACGTAGCGCAGAGGAAGCCGTAGCTCCAGGAAGGCGGGAAGGAGCTGCTGTATGCGTTGCGCAAGGAGCAGCCCTCTCAATGAACGCAGGAGCGGGCCCGCAATCACTCCGCCGCGCTCAAGAGCTTTGGGCAGCGGTAGCCATAGGAAACGAAGCCCGCCCATCAACCCGCGCAGCACGCGCAGTCCGCGCAGTCCCAGGGGAACCGCAGGGTGATGCGAAAGCGTACGCCTAAGAAGATCCGAATCTAGGTTCGTGAAACCATAGATCGCCTTGCGCAGCTCGCCATCCACGGCGCTATTCTCGTTGAGGTGCCTCTGGATTCGTTCCCGATGACTCTGTGCTGCGGCCACACCGCGGCTCACCAATCGCGGCATGAGTCTCATCAGGAGTCCTGTCCCTGAAGCCAAACCCAGAAGCACAAACGCCAACAGCGCAAGGGGAGAGCGCGCCGTGGGAAGGAATCGCGCATGCAGCAGGATGAGAACGAAGCCAGCGGTTCCCGCCGCTGCATGTAGCTCTGCATGGGTGAGAAGTCGCAGAAGCAGAGCCACTTTGTCCGAGCGATTCTGATTCCGTAAGGCAGGCAGTCGTGCGGCGATCGGGAAGGCCCAGGTCAATAGAAGCGCAGCCCAGCCGGCAATGCCACCCCATAGACCGGCGCCATGACTGTGAGTCAAGTGACGACCACTCAGAAGCGCCGCAAAGTACAGCCCCATCACGGGCAGAAGCATCAGTGACCACATCAAGAAATGCTGGAGCCAGGGTGCAGGACGCGGGGTACGAGCTGCAAGCAGCGACAGCGGTAGCTGCTCTGAGTTTCTCAGCTCCGCAATCTCTCGCACGGGCGACTTGCCGCCGCGATCGAACGCTTGATCTGCGCGGGTAGTTCGGAAAAACAGAGCCTGAGGCTTTACTTCAAACAGCGCTTCGTGAGAACAGGCACTGATACAGGCCTGATCAGAGTAACTTGCACAGTGGTCACATTTGCTAGCAACCCGCTTGCGCTCTCTTGTGAGCGGATGCAGATCAGGAGGCGCCATCGGGAGTCGAACCCGCGCACTCCGCTTGCCCATCTTTTCGACGAAGTAGGGAGTGCCAGCGAGATCCACCATCTTGATCGCGCCGTAAGGACAGGCCGACTGACAGTACGAACAGCCGACGCACTTGTCCTCCTTGATCATCACCTCCCTAACGTCGGGATCAAAGGCAATGGCGTCATAGCCGCACGCTGCGACGCAGCGCTGATCGGTGCAGGTTCGACAGGTCTCGGTCAGCATGAGTTGACCAACCACGGGTCCACTGATCTGGAGCCGGGCCTCGCCATGTCTCTCTTGGCAAGCTCGCTCACAGTCGCGGCAGCCAATGCAGCGATCCGTGTCAAGCACTCGCAGGGTGCGGGCGACCGAAACTCCGTGGCGGACGTACAGATCGGTGGTGACAGAGTGCCCACTCAAGGGCTGGAGGGAGCGGAGCTGGAGCGCTTCGAAATCAGCACGAAACCTCGGGTCCAACCTACCCCAGTCTTCGGTAAGAGCGGCGTCGATCAAACAGAGCGTCACAGGAGTGATCGAGTACACGACAATGTGACTTGCTTCGGGCTGCCGATTCGCGAGTCGCTTGAGCACGGGATTTTCGCAGACACAGTCCCCTGGCTCTAGGATTCGGTGGTTGGCAACAGACTCCTTCCCAAGCGGACCACGCTGTCGCGATCTCTGTAGACCAACCTCCGGGCCTTCGTAGCCCTTGCTGTCACACTGCTTTCGGAACGAGATCTCTTCGGACAGGACTTCCGCCGTGAACAGACCAATGCCCATCTGTCCACTTAGAACAAATACCACGCGACCGTGCAGCGCCACCTGTTCGTCGCGGTTGGCCGTAGTAACCTGCAGCTTGCCTTCTGCAATCGCAGACCGTAGTCGCTCCTCATGCAGGCTCGCCAGCACAGCAATGGCAGTGGCTTGAGAGAGAACTTGCTGGGGATCTACTCTGTCGGGAGTTCCCTGCCAAAATCGGGTCAGCGGACCAAGCGGTCTTACAACTTGTTTCACAAAGGTCTTGGCGGCTGACAGCGGTTCAGCTTCTGTCGTAGCCTCTTGAGGAGACGGCATGGCGGTCTTGGGAATCCGAATGGTGGGGTCGGAAGGAGAGGCGCGGAGAATCTCATCGCCTGAAGAGGAAGCTGCCGATGAAGGCTTGCGCGGTGCCGTTTCCAGAACGCGCAGGGCATCGGCATGGGCCGCCGGACGAGATTCGATACGCATACGATCCCCCCGAACAAGCGCATCCCCCATGGCTGCTCTCGTTCGTTCCTTTGATGGCAATTACGGTGCGGGGTTTGGAGGATCTGACAGGGCACTCCGTGGGAGCACTCAGTCCGTCTGCTTTTTCTTAGATTTGCCGCTGTCCCGAGTGCAGCCAAATGGCAGACCGACTCGCTGGGCCAGCTTGACCAGCTGCTCGCGAATCCGCTTCAAGCGAACATCCAGGGTGTTGCGCTTGAGGCCCAAGCTCGCCGCGAGCAGCTCACGATCTTCTTCCAACCAAAAGAGCCGCTCGAGTAGCTTGAGGGTGTCGGGACCCAGCTCGGGATCACTCACAATCAGCCGACACAGCTTCTGGAGCGCGTCTCGCTGTTCGATCTGTTCGTCTGCGCTGGACCTTCCTGCATGCAAGGAGAGCAGATCTTCTTCCAGCGCAGTCTGCAGAGACTCTGGATGAAGAAGCTGACTGAGCGGGCGCTTCCTCTTGCGCAGGTGATCGAGCGCACGACAGGTGGCAAACGGACGAAGCCACGCCTCGAGGGGTCCCTGATCGGCTCGCCAGCGCGCCACCACGCCCTCTTTGAGGTTCAGATCTTCCAAGAACGCGCAGCTGATGTGCTGCACGATATCAAGCGACTCTTGGCGAATGGTTTCACGAGTGAGACCCCGGAAGCGGTAACAGAGCTTGGCGCCAATGCTATGGAACAGTGGCAAGAGTCGATCGCACAGCTTCGCGCGTGCGTGTCCGTCTCCTTTCGGCTGGATCAGCGCGCGCCGCACCAGTTCAATGAGATCCCGGTCAACCGGCGTCAGTGCCTGACCGGCTTCCGGTATTGCAGACGCCGATGGTTCTCTCGATGGCTCCTTCGGTTCCTGCGCGCGACCGTTTCTTGCTTGCCAGGGCCGATCCAGCCTGCGCTGAAATGGCGAGTCTGCGGGTGGAGTGAGCGGGCGAGTGGCACTGGACCGTGCGGTCTGGCTGCGGAATCGAAAGTGGTTGCTGGGTTTCATGTGGAGCCGTCTTTCGTGCGAGGTGGAGGGCGCACTCGGCTCATGTGCAAGTCAGGTGCCAGCTTGGGCTCGTCGGTGTGAGCTGTGGGAGAACGCTCTGCCTCCGGGCTGCCCATGGGCACAGGTGGTGCATGCCCACCGCTGAGCAAGCACCATGACCTATCGAATCGAAGCGCTGTGCTGAAGCGTTGCGATGTCTCGATTACGAGGACAACCATCAGAATCTGACGATCCGGCACCATCTGACCTCTCCCCGAGGTCAAATCCAGACAAGATTTTTGTGTTTGACCAGCCCGAAGGCCAAATCCAGACAAGTTCTTTGTGTTTGAGGGAGCCTGGAGGCCAAATCCAGACAAGATTTTTGTGTTTGAGGGAGCCTGAAGGCCAAATCCAGACAAGATTTTTGTGTTTGGCGCAGCGCGGAGGAGATTCCAGCCAAGATTTTTGTGTTCGGCGCAGCCGTGAGGTCGATCCGGACAAGATTTTTGTGTTTACGGCAGCGCGGAGATGATTTCGGACAAGATTTTTCTGTTTGACCGGACCGGGAGCGTGAGGAGGACAAGTCAATACCGCAAGCGGAATGGGCGGTGTCAGTTCCCGAAAATTCTGGCCGCTTTCGGGCCCGAAATTCTGGCCGGTTTCAAAGAAGGCCAGAGATGCAGAGCGAAGGTACCCCCTGAGTCGAGAAACGAGAACCCCCATCCCGCCAACGAGCCGCTGGGGCATGCCCAAGCCAAGGTCGCCGAGCGCTGTGGTGTCTCGGTCCGCCAGGTGCGCCGCGTCGAAATCGAGCTGCTCGTTGAGGACGCCGACGACACTCCTGGATGGTTCAGTGTAGCGAACTACCGACGGAACTGGCGACCGCACAGGTTGTGCCGCGCGCTGGACCGCGCCATTCCCACTAGCAAACCCAGCGCAAAAACAAGCAGACTCTGCGAGAGATCGCTCTTGATCTCGCGATTCCGCGGACGCATTGTCCGCTCATGCGCAAAATCAAAAGTGCAGCCACGGCGACTTCTACTTCACGGATGAGTGCGGCAAAGCGGAGTGAGCTGGCTTTGCGAACGTATGTCTTTCACATCGTTCCTGAGCGTGCTCCTTCTGTGTCTCGTACCGTCGAGATGCTGGCCTCGCAGACTTTCCGCGATCTGCACCACGCGATCCAGCAGCACTTCGCGCTGGATGACGATCATATGTATGCGTTCTTCATGTCGGGTCGGGCGTGGGATCAGAGCGGAATCTTCTCTGATGGGAACAGCCGCCTGTCGCTTCAGCAGGGAGGCTGTAAGCCAGGCAAGGAGTTCCTGTATCTGTTCGACTTCGGGGATGAGCTGCGTCATCACATCCGCGTGGAATCGGAGGGAATCAGACAGGAAGGAGTGTCGTATCCGCGCCTGTTGGCGTCGGTGGGAGAAGCGCCCGAGCAGTATCCAGACCCCGAAGGGGAAGAGTATGTTCCGCCTGCGCTCGATACGGATCTTCTGCCATTGGCGAAGGAGCTGGCGCTCGCTTGCGAGGACTGTTTCGGTCGCCGCGCCGAGACAGAGCTTCCCTGTGAGGACTGCGGTACGTTTCATGAAGACTTGCCGGAAGCAGACATTCCTGTTGAGTCTCTCGACCACTGCGTGGCGCTGCTTACCAGGGTCGGGACAGAGCTACAGAGCAGGCCGGTGCAGATCGATGCGCTCGACGAGTTCTGCGATGCGATGCTCATGGAGTGGATGGCGAGGGTGTTCGACACCTTGCAGGACTGTGAGCGAGCAGAGGATGCACTCCGCCTTCACGATCTGCTACGCCCGGCTCTGGGCGCTGAAATGGAGAGCTGGCTGCCCGAGCGTCACTTTCTGCTCCTTGCTGCGGGCCGGCAAGATGAAGCAACGGCTGCGGTGGAACAGCTTCTGTCGGAGCATCCGGATTCCAGCGATCAGCTCCATTCCGCGATCGAGTTCTTCCGCCGTGTTGGCGATTGGGACCGTGCGGAAGCCTGTGCGCGCCAGATGGTCTCCTTGAATGAGAGTCGTAAGTGGTTTATCGCCGCTTCACGGGCGCTACTGGAAGTCCTAGACGAACGGGGCAAGGTCGAAGAGGCCACCGTTCTGCGAAGTGAAATCGAACATGCAGAGCGACTCCAACTCGACGCTGTTGCGAAAAAGAACAGTCGCCCACAGCTCGTTCCCAGCTACGTTGCAGAGAGCCCGTACATTGCGCCTCCCAAGCCGGGTCGGAACGATGCATGTCCTTGCGGTAGCGGCAAGAAGTACAAAAAGTGCTGCGATGGAAAGACTCCTCCCGTAGCCCAGCCCTCCGCACCGTAGCGCTCGATACCCCAATGTTTTGCGAACGATCTTTTTCGTGAAAAAAGCGCAAGCAGTGGCGTCTTGGGTAGTCCCACTCCGCGACAGATCGGGAGAGACTAGGCAGTCGGCTGGCTGGGTTTGTTCCGACCGGCCATGCGGTTGCCGACGTAGACCCCAATGGCCGCACCCATCGCGGTGGCAAGCATCCACAGCGACAGTCCGAACACGCTCCACCAGATCAGGTTGTTGGACTGCGTTCGTTCCCAGGAATCGATCTGCGCCGCCAAGGTATTCATTGGCGTGACCAGCGCCGCCGTCTTTTCAAGCGGAGTTTCGAGGCGTGCCACCTTGGTCATCGGCTCGGACAGCTTGGTCAGGTTGTCCATCGGCTGCTTGAGGTCGGCGACGGACTGCAAGGTCGGCTTGAGCGCTGCCACATCGCCCATCGTTCCGCGCAGGCTCGACAGCGACTGCATCTGCGGACCGAGCGTGGCCATCTGCTCCATCGCCGGTCGCATCGCCGCCAGCTCGCGCATGCTCTTGGTCATCTGCTCGAAATCCGACTGCATGGCTACCATGCGGTCCATCGAGCCTTTCATCTCGGCGAGCGCCTTCATGGAGGTGTCGAGCTGCGCCACGTTGTCGAGACTTGGCTGCATCTTACCCATCGACTCCGAAGCCTGCCCGATCAGCTGTCCGGACTGACGAATCAGCGCACTGGCCTCGCGCAGCTGGATGTTGGTGTCTTTGATTCCCTGCGAGGTGTCCTTCACCATCCGCATCAGATCGCAGCCACCAAGGAGCGCCAGCACTGCAACGGCAGCCAGCTGTGAACCTTGTCCAAGATACCGTCGTCTCTCCATGCCCGAAGACCTCACCGGGGACGGTAGCACACGTCTTTGACCGCCTGCTCTGAGGCGCCGTAAGTCCCTTTGCATCCAGCACAATTTCTCTGTTAGGTTCTGCGACAAATGCCAGGTAGCCACTTTGCCGGTGACGCTTCAGTTCATTTGCCTTTGATTCCGTCAGGCGACGATTTGGACTCGTTTCTGGTCTGTCGAAAGCTGCGCAGCAAGCTGGCGTTCTCGGCGGTCGAGTCGAGCGAGGGCGAGCACATCTCGACGCTCGATGCCCTGAACGGCACGGCGGTGTTCTGGTGTGTCTCGACGATGGAGTGCGCGGGGCCCGATGGAGGGCTGGCCCACCAGAGCCTCTGTCGCGCGGATCGCGGCTGTTACGCGGCCAAAGGCTAGCTGTGTTCCCGATTCGGCAGCTGACGGGGGGCGTTGGGCATGGGTCGGGGCGGCGCTTGCTCGTAGCTGGCTCTTTGTGGCAAGGTCGGCTTGCCGCCGCGAGTGCTCACGTTCGCTGAGTCACTTGCTCCTTGCGGCATCGACATCGACAAGGAGCCCTCCCATGACAGCTTCGGCACTAGGCCGTGAGGTTGTAATCGTCTCTGCCGCGCGTACTCCGATTGGCGCTTTCGCCGGTGAGCTTGCGCAAGTCTCTGCCCCTGATCTGGGCGCCACCGCCATCAAAGCGGCGCTAAGTCGCGCTTCTGTAAGTCCCGCCGACGTGGGCGAGGTCACGATGGGCTGTGTGCTGCAAGCCGGCATCGGTCAAGCGCCGGCTCGACAAGCGGCCATCAAGGCGGGGATTCCGACCTCGGTGCCCTGTCAGACGCTCAACAAGGTCTGCGGCTCGGGCCTCAAGGCGGTGATCTTGGGTGCGCAGGCGATTGCGCTGGGCGAGGTCGAGATTGCCGTCTGCGGCGGCATGGAGTCGATGAGCAATGTGCCGTACTACCTTCTGACGGCACGCAGCGGCTTCCGCATGGGCCACCAGCAGGCCACCGACGGCATGATCTTCGACGGCCTGTGGGACCCCTACAACAACTTCCACATGGGCTCCGCCGCCGAGGTCTGTGCCCGCGACAAGAAGATCGACCGAGCCACTCAGGATGCCTACGCCGCCGAGTCGTACCGTCGTGCCGTCGCTTCGCAAGCGGCAGGCAAGTTCGACGCCGAGATCATCCCGGTCGAGATTCCTCAGAAGAAAGGCCCGGCCAAGGTGGTGTCGCGCGATGAGGGTCCGTCCCGTGGCTCCGATGCGGCCAAGCTGGCGACGCTGCGACCGGCGTTTGAGAAGGATGGCACCGTCACTGCGGGCAATGCTTCGAGCATCAACGATGGTGCCGCTGCGGTGGTGCTGATGTCTGCCGAGGAAGCTGCTCGCCGTGGCCTGATGCCGCTCGGGCGGATTCGCTCGTGGGGCCAGCATGCGCAAGAGCCAGCCTGGTTTACCACCGCGCCTGCCGCTGCCATCGAGAAGGCGCTCAGTCGGGCCGGCTGGCACAAGAGTGACGTCGACTTCTACGAGATCAATGAGGCGTTCGCCGTCGTCGCCCTGGCCAACAACCAGATCCTTGGGCTGTCGGCGGAGAAAGTCAATCCACTCGGTGGCGCGATTGCGCTTGGGCATCCGATTGGCGCCTCGGGCTGCCGGCTGCTGGTGACGCTGCTGTACAACTTGCAGCGCGAGGGCAAGCAAAAGGGTGTGGTCTCGCTGTGCATCGGCGGCGGCGAAGGCATTGCGCTCACCGTCGAGCGCTAAGGGACTCTTAAGCAACTCTGGGGAGTGATTCAAGACATGAGCGAGAGCGCCATTTCCAAGCTAGGAATCGTTGGGGCCGGCCAGATGGGGGCCGGGATTGCCCAGGTTGCCGCCGAGCGCGGAGTCTCTGTCGTACTGGTCGATCGCGACGACGACACTGCCGCCAGGGGCAAGGCCAAGATTGCCACCACCCTCAGCAAGCTCGTGGACAAGGGCAAGCTCAGCGTCGAAAAGCGCGAAGCGACGCTCGGAAACATCGCCACTGCGGGCAGCTACGCCGCGCTATCGGACTGCGACTTTATCGTCGAAGCGGCGACCGAAAACCAGGAGCTGAAGCAGAAGATCTTTGCGCTGATCGACGAGGCCGCCAAGCCTTCGGCCATTCTGGCGACCAATACGTCGTCGATCTCGATCACGCTTTTGGCGAGCAAGACCCGTCGACCGGAGCAGGTCATCGGCATGCACTTTATGAATCCGGTGCCGCTGATGACGCTGTGCGAGATCATCCGTGGGCTGCAAACCAGCGACGCGACCTATCAAGCGACGCTGGCACTCGGGAAAGCGCTGGGTAAGGAGCTGGTCACTGCGCGCGACGTACCGGGCTTTATCGTCAACCGCATCCTGATTCCGATGCTCAACGAGGCGTGCTTTGCGCTGGCCGAGGGACTGGGCAGTGCCGAGGACATCGACAAGGGCGTCAAGCTCGGGCTCAACCATCCGATGGGGCCGCTGCAGCTGGCGGACCTGATTGGGCTCGATACCGTGCTGGCGATTGCCGAGGTGCTGCACCGCGAGCTGGGCGACGACAAGTATCGTCCGGCTCCGCTTCTGCGCAGCTATGTGTCGGCGGGGTGGCTCGGTCGCAAGACCGGGCGTGGCTTCTACAAGTACTAGGGGATGCCCATGCACAGCCAGTTTGAGACGCTGCTCGTCGAGATCGATGGTGCAGTGGCGGTGGTGACGATCCAGCGGCCCAAGGCGCTCAATGCGCTCAATCAGCAGGTGCTGACCGAGCTGCACAAGCTCATCGGCGAGCTACGATCGAGTGACTCGGTGCGGGCGGTGGTGCTAACGGGGTCGGGGGAGAAAGCCTTTGTGGCGGGGGCGGACATCGCAGCGATGGTGGCGATGCAGCCCGCCGAGGCGCTGCGCTTTGCCGAGCTAGGACATCAGGTGATGGATGGTCTGGCGTCGCTGCCGCAGCCGGTGATTGCTGCGGTCAACGGCTTTGCGCTCGGTGGCGGGCTGGAGCTGGCGATGGCTTGCGACATCTTGCTGGCATCGGAGACCGCGCGCTTTGGACAGCCGGAAGTGAACATCGGTGTGATGCCGGGCTTTGGTGGCAGTCAGCGCTTGGCGCGGCGGGTGCCGTTCGGTCAGGCCGCGGAAATCCTGCTGTCGGGGGAGAACATCACGGCGGCAGAGGCGCTGCGCATTGGGCTGGTGAATCGGCTGTATCCACCGGCGGAGCTGCTCGGCGAGGCCAAGAAGCTGGCGCACAAGATTGCCTCGCGGGCGCCTTTGGCAGTGGCCAAGACCAAGCAGTCGCTGCACAACACCTGGCAGGGCACGCTCGCGGACGGCAACGCGCAGGAGCGGCGGCTGTTCTCGGAGCTGTTCGCAACGGCGGATCAGAAGGAAGGCATGTCCGCGTTCCTTCTGAAGCGACCGCCCGGCTACCTCGGCAAGTAGGGTTGTCTGCGTGTACCTTTGCGGTGCTATCCTCACTCGTGAGAACGTGTTAAGGATGGCGAGGCGGTCCCAGGGGCCGCTCCCCTCTTCATTTGTTAAGGAACCACGATAGCCATGGATCTCCGTCTCAGTGACGAGCAACTGATGGCCCAAAAGACGGCCTCTGAGTTTGCGCGCGCCGAAGTGTTGCCGCGGGCTGCCCAGATTGATCAAGAGCATCGCTTCCCCGCCGATCTGGTGAAGCGGATGGCCGAGCTTGGGTTTCTCGGCATTGCCATTCCCGAGCAGTACGGCGGAGCGGGCCTTGACACCGTGTCGTATGTGCTGGCCCTCGAGGAAATCTCGCGAGCCTGCGCTTCGACCGGCGTGATCATGAGCGTCAACAACTCGCTGGTCTGCGATCCGCTGCTCAAGTTCGGTACCGAGGAGCAGAAGCAGAAGTGGCTGAGTCCGCTGGCGGCGGGGCAGCTGCTCGGCTGTTTCGCGCTGTCGGAGCCCGAGGCTGGTTCGGACGCTGCGGCGCAAAAGACTGTCGCGCAGCAAGACGGCGACGGCTGGGTGATAAACGGCGTCAAGAACTGGATCACCAACGGCCCGAACGCCGACGTCTGCATCTTGCAGTGCATGGCCGATCCGCCGGGTCGGCAGGTCGGTCACAAAGCCATCACGACCTTCATCCTACCGATGGACCTGAAGGGTGTGCGCACCGGGCCGCCGGACAAGAAGCTCGGCATTCGTGGCTCGCAGTCCTGTCAGATTTTCCTCGATGACGTGCGGGTGGGCCGCGACCTGCTCCTCGGTGATGTCGGCCTGGGCTTCAAGGTGGCGATGTCGACGCTCGACGGTGGGCGGATTGGCATTGCCTCGCAAGCGCTCGGGATTGCCCGCGCCTCGTTCGAGGATGCCGGTCGCTACGCGCTGGAGCGCAAGACCTTTGGTCAGGCGATTGCCAACCACCAGTCGATTCAGTGGAAGCTGGCCGATATGGCAACGGAGCTGGATGCGGCGCGCCTTTTGACGCTGCGGGCGGCGACGCTCAAGGACAAGGGGCTGCGCTACAGCAAAGAGTCCGCCATGGCCAAGCTGTTCGCCTCCGAGTGCGCCAATCGCGCCGCCAAGGAGTGTGTGCAGATCTTCGGCGGCAACGGTTACGTCGAGGATTATCCAGCCGAGCGGCACTACCGCGACGCCAAGATCACGGAGATTTACGAGGGCACCAGCGAGATCATGCGCATCGTCATCGCGTCCTCGCTGCTCAAGGAATAAGCGCCAGCTACGCCGAGTCTTCCAAAGGAGCAAGCCATGCAGTCATCACACCTCTCTTCCTTCATTCCGCACCGTCAGTTCAATCGGTTGGGACATGGACTGGGAGGTGTCCTTTTCGCTTCCTTGGTGTTACTTGGCGGGTGCGACGACAAGTCACCGCAGCGGCGGACCAGTAGTGCGGCGCTGCGAACGGGCAAGGGCGCAGCGGAGGTCCAGCAAGCGCCTGGCGGCGGTTACGTCGAGTCGAGCGAGAACGCGCAAGATCGCGCCGAGGCGGTCAATCGGGTCTGCCACCGCAAGGCCTCGAGCGACCTGCCAAGCTGCTGGAGCACCGAAGTCGACCGCACCAAGAACCGCAAGCTGGAGGCCCGGATTGGCGTGATGCTGACCATCTCGCCGCAGGGCAAGGCTGAGAAAGTGGATCTGATTGCGACCCAGCCCGAGCTACAGAACCTCGAGCAGTGCGTGGTCGAGGCAGCACGGAGCTGGAGTTATCCCGAGGGAACGGCTACGGCGCTGGTGCGCTGCGACTTTTTCCTGCGCTCCAGCCAATAAGGAGAACGGATGTTGAAGCTGGGTAGAAGAGAGCTTGTGCAAGTGGCGCTCGGGGGCGCGCTGCTGTGCGGAGCCTTGCTAGGTACGGCGGAGTCGCGCAAAAAAGCGTCCAAAGCCGCGCCTGCCCCAGCAGCGGCGGAAGAGATTGCCATCGAGGGGATCGCCGGACAGCTCGACGCGCCAGCGTGTGAGCGAGTGCTCGCCAAGAGCCAGCCGGGCCTCAAGAAGTGCTACGACGATGTGGCGTCGCGGATGTACTTTCTGAGCGGCCATGTCGAGTTCAAGCTGTTCATCGGCACCGACGGAAAAGCCAAGAAGATCATCACCCAGAGATCCAACGTCGGCAGCTACGAGGTCGAACACTGCCTGCTTCAGACGCTGGCCAAGCTCGAGTACCCGGCGGCCAAGGGCGGGCTTGGCGAGATCACCTATCCGATGGACTTTGCGGGGCGCGGGCCGCTCGGATCGTGGGGGCGCGAGCAGATTGGCGAGAACCTCGACAAAGAGAAAAAGAAGCTGCTCGGCTGTCAGAGCAAAGCCAAGAAGCCCAAGGGCACTGAGAAGTTTGCGAGCGCCGAGGAGACGCGGCTGACGATGTACGTGGCGCCTGGGGGACAAGTCGCTGCGGTGGGGTTTTCGTCGCCCAAAGAGCCGCTCGATGAGGCGGTGACGGCCTGTCTCGACAAGAAAGCGCGCGAGCTGAAGCTGGCCGACCCGCTCGGCAAGATTGTCAAAATCGAGTATTCACTCGGGGCCCGAGGCGACGACGAATAGAGCGCATCATGCACTTTGAGCCAAGTGAAGAACAGCGACTGATTGAGACGACGGCGCGACAGTTTGCCGAGCAGGTGTTGCGTCCGCTCGCCGCTGAGCGAGATCAAAAGAGCCTGTTTTGCGAAAATGAGCTCCGACAGCTGGGTGAGCTGGGGCTGCTCGGCGTCAACGTGCCAGAGCAGTACGGCGGCTCGCAGGCCGGGGTGGTGGCGTACTCGCTGGCGCTCAGCGAAATTGCGGCGGCGGATGCCTCGGTGTCGGTGTCGATGGCGGTCACCAACATGGTCGCCGAGGTCATCTGCACGTTTGGCACCGAGGAGCAGAAGCAGCGCCATGTGCCGCGGCTGTGCTCGGGGGAGGCGGTGGCGGGCGCGTTTGCGCTGTCGGAGCCGCAGGCCGGCTCGGATGCGGGTTCGCTACAGACCCTGGCCGAGAAAGTCCCCGGAGGCTATCTGCTAAGCGGTAACAAACAGTGGATCACCTCGGGGGATCGGGCTGGCGTCATCATCGTGTGGGCGCGCACCGACGGTGGCAAGGCAGACAAGCGCAACCAGTCGGCGGGTCTCTCGGCTTTCATCGTCGAGGGTGGCACGCCAGGGCTTACCGCAGGCCGACCGGAGCACAAGCTCGGGCTCAAGGGCTCGACGACGGTGCCGCTGATCCTGGATGGCTGCACGGTGCCGGAGTCGGCGCGGCTCGCTGGCGAAGGCGATGGCTTCAAGATTGCGATGGTCGCGCTCGATGGGGGTCGGATTGGCATTGCCAGCCAAGCGGTCGGGGTCGGACGGGCTGCCCTCAAGGCAGCGCGCGACTACAGCAAGGAGCGCAAGCAGTTCGGTCATCCACTCGCCGATTTTCAGGCGATTGCCAACATGCTGGCCGACGGTGCAACCCAGCTCGATGCGGCGCGACTGCTGGCGCTGCGGGCGGCGTTCCTGAAAGAGTGTGGACAGCCGTTTTCCCAAAAAGCGGCGATGGCCAAGCTCTACGCGTCGGAAGCGGCGGGGCGAATCTGCGACATGGCGCTCCAGGTCCACGGCGGCTACGGCTACACCCAAGAGTTTCCCGTCGAGCGCTACCTACGCGACGCGCGGGTCCAGCGAATTTACGAGGGAACCAGCGAGATTCAGCGGCTGGTCATCGCTCGCTCTGTGCTCAAGGAGTTTTCTGATCATGCAAGCTGACACGCCTTCTGGCGGTGCCAAGACCAAGCTCCGCATCCTCGTGGCCAAGCCCGGTCTCGACGGACATGACCGCGGAGCCAAAGTGGTGGCCCGCGCTCTGTCGGACGCTGGCTACGAGGTCATTTATACGGGGCTGCACCAGACCCCAGCGATGGTGGCGGCGACCGCCGTGCAAGAAGCCGTCGATGCTGTCGGTCTGTCGATCCTGTCGGGCGCACACATGACGCTGTTTCCGGCGGTGCTACAGGCGCTCCGATCGCGGGGGGCCGGTGATGTCCTGGTCTTTGGCGGCGGCATCATTCCCGAGGAAGACGAAGCGGAGCTGTTGCGGCTCGGCGTCTCGGCGCTGTTTAAGCCGGGCACCTCGACCCGCGACATCATCGACTGGGTCGAAAAAGTCGTGCGGCCACGCGCCGCGGCCAGTCGTCTGAGCTAAGCGCTCGCTACCTCCACCGACCCCGACGAGGGACCATGATCGATTTTGAGCTCTCCGAAGATCAGAAGGCGCTGCAAAAGACGGTGCGCGAGTTTGCGCAGGCCGAGATCGCGCCGCACAGCCGCAGATGGGACAATGAGTCGCACTTTCCGATGGAGCTTGTGCCCAAGCTCGGCGCGCTCGGGCTGCTCGGCATGACCACTGCCGAGGAGTACGGCGGCTCGGCGATGTCGATGCTCGACGTGGCGCTGGTCATCGAGGAGCTGGCTGCGGTCGATGGCTCGGTGGCGATTACGGTCGCGTCGCACAATGGCCTGTGCTCGGGTCACATCAACCTGTTTGGCAACGAAGACCAGAAGCAGCGCTATCTGCCGGAGCTGGCCTCGGGGCGCAAGCTCGGGGCGTGGGGACTGACGGAGCCCAGCTCGGGTTCGGATGCTGCGGGGGCAAAGACGCGGGCGACGAGGCTTTCTGATGGCAGCTGGAGTCTGTCGGGACAGAAGACCTTTATCACCCAAGGCTCCGTCGGTGGCGTTGCGGTGATCCTGGCCGTGACCTCGCCGGAAAAGAAGCAGCGCGGCATCACCGCCTTCCTTGTCGACTACGGTACGCCGGGCTTTTCGGCCAGCCGTCGCATCGAGAAGATGGGCCTGCATGCCTCGGACACCGCCGAGCTGACCCTCGACGACGTGCGGGTGCCCGATAGCCAGCGACTCGGTGAGGTCGACCACGGCTTCATCGATACGCTGCGCATCCTCGACAAGGGACGAATCACCATCGGCGCAATGGCGCTCGGGCTGGGTGCGGGCGCGATGCAGGCGGCGATTCGTTATGCCAAAGACCGTCGTCAGTTCGGCAAGTCACTGGCTGAGTTTCAGGCGATTCAGAACATGATTGCTCAGGCGGTGATGGAGCTGGATGCGTCCCGGCTTTTGCTGTGGCGGGCGGCGTGGATGCACGACCAAGGGATGCGCTTCGGTCTGCAAGCGTCGATGGGCAAGCTCTACGCGGCGCAAGCGGCCATGCGGGCCTGTAGCACGGCGGTCCAGATCCACGGCGGCTACGGCTACACACGCGAATTTCCCGTCGAGAAGGCGATGCGCGACGCCAAGCTGTGCGAGATCGGCGAAGGCACAAACGAGATCCAGCGCCTGGTCATCAGCCGCGAGCTTTTGAGCAAAGGTGACCTGTTTGTTCCGGGTGTCCTGTAGCGCTTCTCGTAGTAGGAACTTGGGATGTCTGTTCAAACCTCGCCTGCGGCGCTCCTCGCGTCGGTCGTTTCAACTTTCGTCACTGCTTGGCGAGATCCAGAGCAGCTGTTTGTCGTCGAGGATCTCGCGGCCACCCGGCAGCGTGCGACGCGCTTTGCCCTGAGCATGTTTGCGCTCTCCTATGGAGCAGCGGCGCTGGGCATCTGCGTGATCGGCTTTGCCATCGGTCAGCCGGCGGTATTTGGGCCGGTGGCGCTGTTTCTTTTGCTCAGTGGTCCGCTGCTGTCGACGCTGCTGCTGCTCTTGGAAGCAACGCTGATTCGCTTTTTGGGACCGAAGCCGGTGCAAGGTCCGGGAGCGTGGGATCTGGCGCTCGCCGGTGTCGGCTTTGCGCAGGCGACGATGCCGGTGCTGATCGTGCCGGTGGTTGGAATGCCGCTCGGGCTGCTGCTCGGCGCGCGAATCATCGTCGGTGGTCTCAAGAAGCTGGGCGCCGTCAGTGGCGAGCGGGCGTGGCTGTCTGCCCTGGTGGCGCTCGGTCTACCGTCGCTGCTATCGCTGGCGGTGCGCACCTCGGTGATCGAGACCTATCGCTTGCCATCGGGCAGCATGCACCCGACCCTGCAAGCCGGCGACTTGGTCCTGGCGAGCAAATACGACTACGGCGTTCACCTGCCGGGCAAGCCACGGGCCTTTTTGCAGAGCGCTCCGCAGCTTGGCGACTTGGTGGTGTTCTCGCGCAGTGACGAGGAGCCGCAGCCGTTTGTGAAGCGGGTGGTCGGTCTGCCAGGAGATCGCATCGAACTGCGCGATCGGAAGCTGTGGCGCAACGGCAGTCCGGTCGAGACGGTAGAGCAGAGCAGTCCGTGCGAGTACCACGACATTGATGCAAAGCAGCCGCCGCCCGGAGTCCTCCACCAGTGCCGCGCTGCCACCGAAAAGCTGGGCGCACTGACGTACTCTGTGGTCTGGGATCGGCAGCCGCTCGGTGAGACTTCGCCCAAGCTCGTCACCGTCGGTCCGGACCAAGTCTTTCTGCTCGGCGACAACCGCGATAACAGTCATGACAGTCGCCACTTTGGCCCGATCGCAATCTCGCGGGTGAGTGGCCACGTCCGGCGCGTGCTGTGGTCGTTTTCTCCCAGCGGCACCTTCCTTCCCAACCGTACGGTTCTGCCCGTTCTCTAGCCACTCTGCATCTCGCGCGGCGGCTGTCCTACCGGACGGCGATCTCGTTCGCGAATCGCTGGAATTGCCTGCGGAGTCTTGCCGCCATCAGCAGGAGTGAAAAGGGAGTCGATGGCCGAGGGCTCCATGACGTTGCGTTCCTGAGAAGTCCAGCCACCCAGTGTGATCGAGATCCCAAGACCGCCGGGTCTGAGGAGTCTGAGGAGTCGGATAGGACTCTGCTCGGGAGTCTGCATGGCTTCATCCTACCGCGCTACGAATCACCGCTGTGCGATTCCGATCGGGAGCGCACATGTCGCAGTCTGCGACGGTAAACACGATTCCTAAAGGTTGATTTGTGACTTATGTGAGTTCTGCCGCAATGTCCTGCACCGATTCCCAAGTGACTTCGCTGGCTCATGCGGAACCTTACGTAGGGTTTGCTCGGCAGGGGGTGGCAACCGTATTCTCTCTGATGCTGTCATGAGCTTCACTTCGTGGGGTCCACTACATGGGGGTGGGCTCGTCAGGATACCCATGTCACAGATGCCACTTCGTACGAACACTCTTGTTTCGTTCACGTACGTACGAAGTGGCGGCAGAAGGAGCCAGTTGCATGAGCAGAAAGCGGATCGAAAAGAGAGCTGTGCTGTGGAAGCGCCGCCCGAATGAGTGCTTTGCTGTCAGTGTGGTCGCACTGTCCGCGTCTCTCCTGTCAGGATGTAGCAATACCTGCCTCGACAACAGTGCCTTTTACGAACAGAAAGTATGGACCCAAGTCGTCTCGAAGAACTGTCTGAAGTGTCACGCTCCCGAAGGCGTGGCCGCTAACAAGAACGCCAAGTTCATCCAGCTCTCGCAGTCCTTTCCGTCCTTCCTCGACATCAACCTCGCGAACATCAGCGACATTGCCAAGATTCAGTTTGATGGCACCTCCGAGCTGCTGCGCAAGCCGCTCGGCGAGATGGATCATGGTGGTGGCTCGGTCCTCCCCAAGGACTCCGATGAGTACAAGATCCTCTCGGAGATGGTGGATCGAGCCAACAAGCCGGTGACTTGCAGTGCGGACGCAAGCTCGGTGGTTCCCAACCTCGGCCTCTTGGACCCGGTGAGTACGCTGCGCAAAGCGACTCTTCAGCTGAGCGGTCGACTCCCGACTTCGGATGAGGAAGCCGCGGTCGCGCAGGGTGGCGAAGAAGCGCTCTCGTCCGCGCTCGACACCCTGATGACCAGTGACAACTTCTTTAAGCTCATCAAAGAGATCTACGGAGATGTCCTGCTCACTGGTCGCTACAACCAGTACGACGGACAGGCGCTCGGACTGCTCAACGATACCGATTATCCGAGCAAGAACTGGTGGAACCCGACGGCCCTGCCAGACAACATGCTGTCGGCAGACCAGCGGAACAATCGCAAGTGGGTTGGTTACGCAATTGCCGCAGAGCCGCTCGAGCTGATTGCGTACGTGGCGCGAAACAACAAGCCCTTCACGGAGATCCTGACCGCCAACTACACCGTCGTAAACTGGCAGTCTGCGCAGACCTACGGAGTCGATCCCAAGACGCTTGGTCTGAACAACGCTGCGGCGTATTACGACTTCCGTCCGACCAAGGTTCAGATCACCCGCAATGGCAGCAAGCTCGATCTTCCGCATGCTGGTGTGATCACGACTCCGGCTTGGCTCAACCGCTGGCCGACTACCAGCACCAACGTCAATCGTGCCCGCGCGCGCATGACCTACAAGTTCTTCCTGGCGACCGATCTGCTCGCGGTGGCTGAGCGTCCCATCGATCCCTCGAGCGTCACCAGCACCAACCCGACTCGCGATGATCAGTACTGCACGCCGTGCCACAAGGTGCTTGATCCGGTAGCGAGTACGTTCCAAAAGTTCGATGCGAATGGTCGGTTCCAGCCAACGGCGACAGACTGGCCGCTGGCCATGCCGCAGCCGGGCTTTGGTGCCAAGATTGTCGACAGCGTGGCGCAGTATCCGCTGGCTCTCCAGTGGCTCGGCGGACAGGTGTCTTCAGAGACTCGCTTTGGGATGTCTGTGCTCACCAACCTGTATCAGGGAATCATCGGACAGACTCCTCTTCCCTATCCGTCAACCGACGATCCCGAGTTTGACAACAAGGTCAAGTCGTGGCGCGAACAGAATCGGCTCTTCCAGAGCATCCTGACCTCTTTTTCCGACAACAACTACAACGTCAAGGAGATCGTCAAGGGTCTGATCATGAGTCCGATCTATCGTACCGATCAGGCGCACAACCTCTCGCCTGGAGAGATGGAGCCGTTCGGAACCGGTCGCCTCGTGACTCCGGAGTCTCTGGCGCGTCAGATCCCGGCAGTCACCGGAGTCCGCTGGGTCCGTTACGATCGACTGGATATTTTGCCCACGGACTACAACATCCTGTACGGCGGAATTGATTCGGACAACGTGGTGAAGCGGCTGACGGTTCCCAATGCCCTTATTGCCAACGTCGGTCAGCGAATGGCCAACGAGGTGTCGTGCTCATCGGTGGCATGGGATCTGATGAAACCTCAAGCGCAGCGCCTGCTGTTCCCCTTCATCGAAGTGAGTCAGGTTCCGGAAGATGACAACGGCTTCGCGGTTCCTGCTTCGGTAGACAACATCAGGAAGAACATTCAGCACCTAACCAAGCAGTTCTGGGGCGATCGCATCGACGCAAGTGATCCGGAAATTGATCGGACGTACAAGCTCTTCCTAGAAACGTTCCGCGAGCTACACGCGGCGAAGAACACGGGTCTTCCCTATGAGTGTCAAGGACTCTGGGATCAGAATACGGGAGCCTCTCTGCCCATGACCATGCGCGGCCCGACCGACGATAAGTACTTCACCATCCGATCGTGGATGGCCGTCATCAGCTACATGATGTTGGACTGGCGGTATCTGTACCAGTAATCCCAAAGGAAGAGGAGGAGAGCACCATGGATCGTCGCAGTTTCTTAAGGCTCGCCGCCACCAGCGGGATCGCTGTGATGGCACCAACCGCATTCTCTCGTCCGGCCTACGCGGCAGGACGTCGTTACGAAGGCCCCTACTTCATCCTGATCCACGCCGGCGGAGGCTGGGACCCTACCTACCTCTGTGATCCGAAAGGAAGCGATGGACCGACCAATATCAACAGAGCCTACAAGATCGCAGAGATCGCTCCGGTGGGTCCATTCAAGACGCCGCCTTCGACCATCGACTACGGCGCCGCCGGAATGAAGCCGTTTGACTTCTTCACCAAGTACAAGAACCAGGCCTTGGTGATAAACGGAATCGACACCACCACTGCCAATCACGACACCGGAACCCGCGTGATCTGGAGTGGTCGCGTCACCGACGGATATCCGGGCTTCGGTGCCGTGCTGTCAGCCGCCAAGACACCGGGCAATCCGCTCGGCTTCATCTCGAACGGTGGCTACGAGTCAACGGGCGGACTGACCTCACTGACTCGACTTGGCAACGTCGATACCACGCAGCGCATCGCGTATCCGAACCGTCGCGATCCCGCCAATCCGATGTCTCTGTATCACACCGATGCAACGTGGAACCGAATCAACCAGACGCAGCGTGAGCGCTTGGCTGCCCTGCGGGATTCCTCGCAGGTACCGCGGATTCAGCGCGGACAATCGGCGCTCTATCTCGCGCGTGATCCGGCCAACGATCTGGCAGCGCTGGCAGCGGCACTGCCAACCCAGGCGGCGATCAACGCGGCTACCAACAGCTTGCAGAGGCAAGCAATGGTTGCGGTGTCAGGCTTCAAGAGCGGACTGGCGGTGGCGGCCAATATGTCGCTCGGAGGCTTCGATACGCACGGCAACCACGACAACAGCCACATTCCGCTGATGGGTACGCTGCTGATGGGAATCGATCTGGTGATGACCGAAGTGGCCAACGCAGGTCTGACCGGCAAGGTCGTCGTGATCGTCGGCTCCGACTTCGGACGAACCCCCGCCTACAACGCCCAAAACGGCAAAGACCACTGGAACATCACCAGCATGATGTTCATGGGGCCTGGGATTGCGGGGGGACGGGTGGTGGGTGGAACGGATGCGAGATATAAGGCCAAGACCTTCAATCCGTCGACACTAGCGGAAGATGCGAACGGAATCCGCATCCGTCCAGAGCACATTCAGAAGGCGCTGCGTGAGCTGGCGGGAATCACTGATTCCGATCCGGCGCGCCAGTTCCCTCTGTCGCCATCGATCGAGAGCCTGCGTCTGTTCACACCGTAACGAATCCGGGGCCTCCGGGAAGATCTTTGAGGGCGAACCCATCCGACCCAGCCCGGAGGCCAAATCCAGACAAGATTTTTGTGTTTGACCAGCCCGCAGGCCAAATCCAGACAAGATTTTTGTGGTTGACCAGCCCGCAGGCCAAATCCAGGCAAGATTTTTGTGGTTGAGGGCGCCTGGAGGCCAAATCCAGACAAGTTTTTTGTGTTTGACCAGCCCGCAGGCCAAATCCAGGCAAGATTTTTGTGTTTGAGGGCGCCTGGAGGCCAAATCCAGACAAGATTTTTGTGGTTGAGGGCGCCCGCAGGCCAAATCCAGGCAAGATTTTTGTGTTTGAGGCTGCTCCGAGGTCAGATCCGACAAGATTTTTGTGTTTGGCGCGGCTCGGGTCTTCGGCCTGTGCTGGGTGGATGTGGACTTGGTCAGTCATCGGCTGACGGTGGCGCGCTGCTAGGCAGGACTCCCACCGCATGGGAAGCCGAGGACGCTGCCGAGGACGCTGCCGCTTGTGCAAGAACTTGCGAAATGGAAAATGCTCTGCGCTCCGTGGCTGCTGGTCTGTCCGCCGGGAAGAGGGGAATCAAGCGCTGATCTTTCGGCGTCTGCCCAGTTGATCTCGTTGGGCTTGCTCAGACTGCCCGGCTATCGACAGACACAGCAAGGACCTCAACAGGACCACCCATCGTCCTGACTTGGGTTATGCCGTCGCTGTGCAGGCCAGTGGCAGCACTTGTACGACAAG
>Ga0154020_10000534_pt1 | contig 46479 bp, 37 predicted proteins | sample Klosneuvirus_201_FD_109709 | JGI IMG/M metagenome (GOLD analysis project Ga0154020, IMG submission 109709) | Active sludge microbial communities from wastewater, Klosterneuburg, Austria - Klosneuvirus_20160825_MG | ecosystem: Engineered > WWTP > Aerobic digester > Activated sludge | place... | reverse complement strand
GGCGGAGCGTCCAGCGGAGCCCGTTTCGGGTCGCATGCCGCCCCAGCGGCATCGACCCGGTGTGAGCGGAAGCGAACACAGCGGGCGTTCAGCCCGCCAGCCGCACCGGCCCCCAAGGCCGGTCGGCGCAGCCCGTTCAGGGCAGCGGCCGTTCAGGCCGCCGCGAGACTGGCATCACTGCACGAATCCCGCGATGTTCCATGGAGACTGCACGGGAATGTGAGCACGGGCTGCATATTGGCACAGAGAACAGGCAAGTGCCCGGCGAGGATCGCCGGAGAATCGGCGAACAGTCGGGCAATAGGGCCCCGTCGTTAATCAGAGGCGAATGCCGTTCTCGATTCGCAGGCGGACTTCTTCCAATGCCTGAAGTAGGGCGGCTTCGAGGTTGTGGTAGGTGGATTCTCGAGGAGCTGTAACAACAACGAGGCAAGCATTGTCTGCGAAGAATGTTTGTCGGACTGATTGTGCCTTTGCAGCCCGCTTGATTGGCTTCTGTCGAACAGCGACTGCAGCTTGTGCATTGGTCAGTTTGCCGTCGGCGGATTGAGTTGCTAATTCCTGCCGATCATCGTCGTTTACAAGTCGCGAAAGTTCGTATGCCGTCCGTGCGGCGATTCGACCGGTATCGACTTGTTGCTGATATTCGGCAGGCAGATCCAGCAATGCCAGGGAACGACTGACCTTGGATGCGGGAATCTGCAGAGTCTCCGCGATCTGCTTGCCGTTCCAGTTGTTCAAGTCCATCAGGGATTGAAAGGCCCTTGCTTCTTCCATCGGGCGCAGATCTTCCCGCATTAGATTCTCGATGAGCTGTAGTTCCAGAACCTGACCGTTGTTGAGTGGCTGTTCATGGAAGAAACAGTCAACGGTCGTCAGGCCAGCCTCTCGGGTAGCTCGCCAGCGGCGTTCGCCTGAAACAATCACCCAGCGTTCCGCTTCTTCAGACCACCGAACATGAATCGGATGCAGCTGTCCCTTGGCCTTGATATTCGCGGCCAGTGATGAGATGGCCTCGTCATCGAATTCGGTGCGAGGTTGCTGTGGATCCGGGATAACCTGATGAATGTCAACCCGACCGAAGCCTCGAAGCGGTCGTCTGCCGATGTCACGAGCATCGGGTATCGGACTAAGTCGCGGTCGGCTGTCCGTTGTTCGCACCCCCAGCGATTCATTCAGCAGGTGTCCAACATTTGCGAGTCTGTTCTGCATCGTAGCCATCAGGCGGTCACTGCCTCCGTGTTGTAGCCATTTGCGGCATGAATGTGGTCGAGAATCTCACGGCCCAACTCGGAAGTCAAACAGGCGGCACTCGTCCGTGGGCTGTAGATGCCAACCGGGCAGCGACAGGCGAGTGAAACCTTGAAAGCGGAGACTTCCGGAATGACGGTCCTTAGAACTGAGTCGCCATGAATCTCACGAAGTTTCTGCTCATACGAGCGATGTACCGTCAGTCGCCGGTCGAACCGTGTGACGATGTGTCCGAGCAAACTCAAACGCGGATTCAGCAGCTGAGCGTTCTCGATTGCCTGATGAACCACTCTGAGTCCCTGGGCTCCAAAGTCTTCAGGCGGGACCGGAATCACAACGTAGTCGGATGCCAGCAGTGACGACCAACTGCAGCCGTATAAGTTTGGCGGGCAATCAATCAGCGTGATGTCGAACGGTGGCAGAGACTGAAGAAACTCGTGCAATGCGAATTGTTCCAGCCCCAGTCGTTCCGGATGAGGTACATTGAACTGCGTCAGACATTGATTGGCGGGAACGATAGAGATTGTTGGCCAGGACGTAGAGCGAACCGCCAGCGCAGGCTTCTGGAATATGAAGGAGCCATCGAACGCTCCGGCCAGTGTTTCGTCCGTTTCAAGGGTTTCCACTAACTGTGACCCGAAGAATCCCTGACTGAGAGAACCCTGAGGATCGGCATCAATCAACAGGACGTTCAGCCCCATCTGAGCGAACGCACCAGCCAGATGAAAGCAGGTGGAACTCTTGCCGCAGCCACCCTTTTGATTGATAAGGCAGATGATTGATCCCAATGTTTCCGACCGGCTGAGTCGCTTCATTTGGCCGATTGCCAGTGGCAATTCCGGCCAAGTCCGCGAAATTGTTCAATGTGACCTTCGCACGCGCATTCACAGACTGTCAATGAGGTTTCTTTCCGAGGACTCCCGATGATCCTGCTGTCGTGAAATTCCGCATCGTGTTACGAGTTTTCACGATGAAGCGAAACACAGTACCGGATGCCACCCTGCGGTCGAGAACAACACACGCAAAGAAAAAGCCACCGAATCACCATGGGGTTGGACAACTGACTCTGGCTGAACATTCCCTCTGTCCGCTGGATGCCCGTGCGTCACTGCAACCCGGATTACTGCATCGCACTTCATTCCAGTATTCGGATTCGAAGCGACGCAGGAAGACGGCCCACGTTGAAGTCTCGTGCCCGCTGGGGCTTTCTGCTCATGACGAATTTTATTTGTGGGGACTGCTGGCCCTGACGCTCAGTCAGCCTCAGCCGGAACCGGAATTTCATGCAACACCCCACTATTGCCTGCGGCAATTGGGGCTTATTGATGCGAATGTCCGACGAGGTGGACGCCAATACCAGCAGTTCGCTGCGGCCATTGAGCGACTCTCATGGGTGAAATATGGCTGCGATGCGTTTTATGACCCGATTCGTGCTGAACATTGTCGAGTGCGTTTCAGCTTCCTGAGTTACCGGCTGCCATTGGATCCCGATTCCAGTCGTGTCTGGCGATTCCATTGGGACCCGCTGTTTTTTGAGTTTGTGAAATCGGTCGGTGGGTCGTTGTGGTTTGACCTCGATCGGTATCGTTCGCTCAGTCCCGCCGGTCGGCGACTGTTCCTGTTTGTGTCCAAAGTGTTTGCTCGATCGGAGCAGACTCCACGGATGGATCTGCGGCAACTGGCTGTCGATGTTCTGGGATTGTCGAGCCGACTTCCGGTGAAGCATCTTCTTGCAAAGACACGTCGAAGCTGCGCAGAATTGGTGACTGAGGGGCTCATCATGGAACAACACACAGGCATAATTCGGAAACAGTCGGCAGGACAATACGACGTCGTGCTGCGTGCTGTCCCGGGCACTCTTCGTCCGACGCGAAGTCTGTCGATGAAATCAGATTCACCTTTGGTGGAGCCGCTGCAGACGATAGGGCTCGATGCGGCCGCGATAGCACGAGTGCTGCGACAATTCCCACATGATCGAGTGCGCGAATGGATCGATATTACGCTGGCAGCCAAAGAACGATTTGGATTGAAATTCTTCAAACGCAGCCCGATGGCGTACCTGATCGACAACCTCAAGAAATCCGCTTCCGACGGTCGCACGCCACCCGATTGGTGGCATGACATCCGAAAGGCCGAGGAACAGAAGCGGGATTCCCTGGCACGTCAGCAGGCTATGACGGCAGTGCCATCTTCGTCTCCAACGACTGGCGGCCGACATGTGTTTGAGCAGATTCGGAATGACCTTGTGGCGGCTTACAGGGCGGCGGGCCTGAATGACGCAACCGCACTTCGCGAAGCGTCACGGGAAGCTCAACGCCGAACATCCGCACGAAAACAAGGGCTTTCTCACAGCGTGCCATCGGCCAAAGACATTCTCGCTACGCTTCCTCTCAAACTTCTATAAGCAGCTTCCTTCCTTTGCCTGACAGATCTTTGAAACAGATCTTTGCCGGATCGAACGGTCATTCAGCACACTGTCAGTATTGTCAACAATTGTCATGCCTTACCGACTGATTCGTTCGGAATGTTTGGAGACGAAAGGTCACGCAACCGACACGTCAGACGTGCGAAGAGTCACGCAACCGACACGCCCGGACCGAGAAATTGGTCACGCGACCGACACGTGCGGGAGACCTTGATTGTGAAAGTTATCCACAGAGCCACAGCAACCGATGAGAAAACTCAGTTCAGTGACTGAGCCATCCGTGCCGCACCAAGCATGTTCATCCGTCGATAAAGCTCCACAGTTGCTCGAACATCGGTCAGAGCATCGTGAGCATCGTAGTCGTTGAACGGCACGCCAAAGTGCCGGCACAGCGTCCCCAGCTTGAAATCCCGTGGAGGCATCATCGAACGGTCTTCATGGAAATACCACATCGCTCGGTGAAGCGTGCAGAAGATGCGATAGGAAGCCGGGAAGAATAATCCCAGCCCTTCAAACCATTCGCGTAAAAACACGCCATCGAACTCCGCATTGTGAGCGACCAGTTGAGCCACAATCAGTTGGCGACCATCCGCCCCGGCAACCGTCGCCGATGCATGACGCGAGAGGAATCTCGCGAACTCACAGGCTACCGCTTTCGTACTGCGACCTTCTTCACGCCATTGCCGCAAATCAAAATGTCGATTTGGCACCAACGAAGGGCGAATCCTGGATTCATCAAGACGAATCTTGGCTTCAAAGCATTCTACTTCCGCCAGCGACCTTGACACTGCCACGGCGGCAATTTGCAGAATCGCACGGCGTCGGCCCACCGGAGCCAGTTCAATATCGACAAAGACCAATCGTTCTTCCACGACCAGACGTTTCAGTCGTAGTCGAGCTGATGCCTGCAAAGGATTGGGATTACGAGGTGCCTTCATTTCTGAGTGAATACCACGGTTCGCCAGGCCAGGGCAAATTACCCTTCAGTAAGCGCTCATTTCTGTCGGCCACATCACGAATTCATTTCGGAATTATTACAGAACTCTTGCCCTTTCATTACGGTACGGTATGCAGACAGAAGCGGTCGGGAATCGGATATCCCAACTGCGGCTGTTACTTCGTCAACGTGCCACTCGGCAGATCGTGGAGAAACCCATGATCGAAAGGGCGGCGGCAAGATGTCGCTTCGACACCAATCACACTCGGTAAACCGGAATTCACCATTCCGGCTAAGAGGACGGTCTTACCAACCGTCATGTGATTGGCCCGTAGAGCTGGATGCCAGGAGACTGGCTCGTCCAGTTCGACGGAGGCTTGTCGGAGTAATCCTGCATGCGCGATGCACGCTGCCTTAGTTTGGCAGAAGCATCGCGCGCAGAGTAATCCCGACATTCTATCCGATTCGTCTCGGGCGGCCGGTTTCGGTCGCCGACTGGGGGCGATGCGGACAGACCTTGGATGTTCAACATCGAAGGCCGTCATGTTTCAAAGCGGGTGAGGCTCATCAGAATGAGCGTAATCCCGTCCACGGGGGTTCGGTCCGCAGCAGCGGATCGTTCAACCTGGCTGGCGTGGGGAGCTTCGAGCCTGGTAACAGGCCGAACCGGACGTGACTCGTCCGGCGATCGGGAGCAAAAAATCTCGACGGTGAAAAGCTCAACCATGAAAGGCCCGATACAAAAGGGCTTGCCAGTGAGTTTTGCAGGAGACGGTGCCAAACCGCAAATGACTCTGGCTGAGGGGTAAGGGGACGCTTCTCCATTCGGTCCCCCGAAATCATCGGTGAGTTGCCTCGCGCAACTCCCGATGCAAACCGTGCTGGCTCGGAAGAGCCAATCACACAGCCACAGTTCCTCCGGGTAATTCCGGATAGCGACGTGAACTGCAAGATGAAGAGGATGACTAACGCAGGAACCTCTGCGGCAGCCGGGTTGGTACCCGGTGCGTGACTCGGTCAGTCACGTGATTCAAACGCCGTAGAGGGGGAGAGTGGCCTGAGTAGAAGTCGATGAACGTAGCGACGGAAGTTGCTGCGGGATTCGAGCGACAGACCGGCAAGGCAGTCGGATGTCGTGAGCGTGCCAACGGGTGGTGCCGGGCACACAAGCTCCAACGAAAGGGCTGACGGGCACTTTTTCGATTCGAAACTGTGTCGAAGCGACATGCCGGCGTCCCGCAATTGCGGGATGCCGGTTCTTGATAAGACGCAAGCGGTCACACGAGACTGATTCGGAAGGATCGGTCTCCTGTGGCGGCGAACTGACGGCGTACGCTGAGCGTGTGTACTCACGCAAAAGCGGACGCCAATGGTTTTCTTTTGTGGTGGTCAGTATGGATTGGCGGCGGTGTACTCCTGAATGGAGTTGCCGCCGCTGCCATTATCCGTGAAGGCGACATGTTTTCGGTTGTTGCGAGCCAGGTAGCTCGCTGCGACCTGAACCTGAACCTTCACACCACGACGCCTCTGTTTTTGGATTGCGGCTTTTGGTGGAGTTTGTGCCCTTTGAACAAACTCCACACTTTCGATTTGTAAGGAGGCTCATGCCGTATCGAGCTGAAGTGATTTCACTGGAAGGATTCGTCCAACAGATTGCCTGCTGCTACCTGCGGCACGGGTATTGGTTCTACGTCACCGGTTACGTTCCAATGGGGAAAGATCTGCGAGCCATCGACCACAAACTCATCTCGAAATATGGGATCGGTGTGTCGGAATCGACTCGCTCCCGGCGAAAGCGACTTGGCCAATCCAACCTGCAATACTTGCGGCACGAACGGCTATTCGTCGTCATGGCGACCAAGGGGCAGCACGAATTCTTCGATGTTGAGTCCAAGTCAATTCACGATATCCGCCATATCCCGCTGAAATACGGCGGCTATTCGATCAGCTACCGGCGAGGCGGCCGAACTCGCTCAGGTGACAGCGACGCCAAGTGGCATGCTCACGTCGAGATTGAACGGGGGCGTTATCTGGAACTCAAGTCCTGGCTTCTCGACAAGGCAGCACACCGGTCTGTCGAACGCCTGGCAATGGACTTCTATCAACTCCCGTTTGAGCCATATGCCCCGGTCCGTCGGCAAATGCTCAACCTCCTGCGGGCCGTGAATCGTGTCCGGCGACAGGCCGGTTTCCAACCGGTCCCCGTCGAGGTCTTGCCGCTCCGGCGACGTATTGTGCGTCCGTTTGGGCGCGCGACAGGCACGTTGTATGACTGAGGCACATTGTCGATTGGTCAATCACACGCCGATCATGTCCTGGAGGCGCGAAGCCCAGAGATCTGCTGCTCGGCGACCGTCGGTCACCGACAACTCAGTTCGATTCTTCTTCAAAGTGATATTCCGAAATCCTGATAGCCGCGCTGAAGTCGACTCCCGATGTGGCCGAAAAGTGTCTTAGATCGGTGAGCAGGTCGGTCATCGTTTCATTCGCGGATTGTGGACAAGGGTCTCCGTCGAGGCCCTTCGCTTCCATGTATGTTGTCAGGGCCATTGAGGCCGCCTCGGCTCGGTCCAGGTTAATGATGCGTGTTGTAGTCATGGTTGTTTCTCCGTAGTTGTTCATTTGTGGTGGCACAGCTCGCCACCAGGTCGTTGCCGCGTTTCTTCGGAATAATGATGCTCTGCGACGATGATTCCGTGAAATGACCTGCCGGTGGCCAGTCTGAAATGGGACACGGCAAGTCAAGGTGGAGTCTCGGCCGCAGGCCGAGCAGCAGCGAGTACCGCAGGTGCGAGCGGACCTTGACGCCGTGGCACAATGAGAGACTGCCAGCGTGCGGACCATTCCCGTTATTGATTTGCGTTAGGGATGTGCAGGGTGCGCAGCAGTCCGGCCTGCCGGACCGAGCGAATGCGGAGCCCGGAACAGCCTGGCCCGAAGGGCAACGCCCAAATTCAAAGCAGTCCGACTATGACGGTTGACTGTCATTCGAGAATTCAACTCGAATGTTGTGGAAACCTCTCCATCCACCACGAAATGCTGTCCCATAGAAATCAAAAGTATGCTGGAGGCCGTGACTCCATTATGTGGCGAATCGCTTAAACTGGTATAGGCCGTCACAAGCGACGACGACACGTCGCTCGGGTCGTATGCCGAAATAGAGATTCACTCCCTGCAAACGCCTGTGAGCCGACCGATGCCCAACGGCCTTTCCGAAAACTCCCGAGAATTACGTCGGCACCTGTTGTCGCACAACGGCCCGGATGTTGCCGATTCGATGGCGAAGTCCGGATACAAAGATCCGGTCGGGCTCATCATTGAAATGACGGACGAAGTTGGAAAGCAACTCACCTATGCAGCGCTCGAACGGCAAGGAATGCCTCGGCACGAAATTCCGGAACTCATCGCGTCGTACTGCAAGAATGCCATTCCCACGTTCAAAGCGGTTGTCACATTCGAAATTGCGATGATGGTTCTGCCACTTACATCCGACACTGCCGCGCAAAGTCTTTCGGCACCCCGACCACCCGGAGTTCATTGGATCGTCATCGTCGCTGGCGGCGGCAACAGTTATGCACAGGTCCCCGTTAGGGCTGGCTGAGCACAAGGCTACCTAAGGGAATTCCGATGGAATCTCACCAGAGATCTCAAAGGATACACAGGTTGCCCGAAAGGAATTGCGCCGGAATGTAACGCTTTGGCTCGACCCTCAACGCATTGCCGAAACGGGCTCCGCAGGAATGTCTTCAGATTGCGACTCCATGGATGTGGCAAGCCTGAGCATCTGAAAACCTTGCGTATTTGGGAAATGCCGGATAATCCAGAAAGATAAATGTATTCCTGTGTGCGGAGTACAGATTGCCGCTTGAACACCAGGGTGACAGGTGGCTACCTTGGTCCTCGCAGTCTGCCAGGTCCCGGTAAGGCTCATACTATCCTGATTACTCAGATCGTTTCTGACTGCGGAGCCCAGCACATGGCGAGAATGATACCTTCAAGTGTCCCACCAGAAACTGTCAGCGTCGCAGAACGCCGTTTCTTCACGGCCCTGCAGGAGCAACTGAGTGGTGAATTCACTGTCATTCACAGCGTGCCGTGGCTAAACGTCAGTGCTCGGCACCTGCAGCAGGGAGAATGTGACTTCCTGATTTTGCATCCATCTTTTGGCATGCTTGCCATTGAAACCAAGCCGGGCGATGTGCACTACGATGGATTGTCAGGAATGTGGCATCGCAGTGACGGCTCTACTCTGGGGAAGGATCCCTACCTTCAGGCTCAGCGATCCGCGGCAGCGTTGCATTCTCTCCTATGCCAGCGTGTTCGTGGCTGGTCCGATGCACATATGGCTCACGGACATGCGGTGGTTTTTTCTGAAGCCGATCGCATTCACGGTCGTCTGCCAGCACATGCGCTTCCCCTGATTACTTTGTTGCATGGTGACACAAAATGCATACAAGACAAAATCAAGAACATTCTTGCTCACTTCGGTGAACCCCAAGCGAAGGCAAAGAAAGAGCTTATCGATGCTGCCGTGAATTCGCTGCGAGAAGAGTTTCAACTGATTCCCACATTTGCAGGTCAGCTGGAACGGCAGGATGATTGTCTCCGAAGACTAACCAATCAGCAGATCAACATCCTGAACTTGATGAGAGACACAAAGCGTCTGCTAATTCGCGGTTGTGCCGGGTCCGGAAAGACACTTCTTGCTCTGGAAAAGGCGGCGCGATTGAGTCGCGATGGAAAGCGTGTGCTATTGCTGTGCTTCAACATTCCTCTGGCCGAATGGTTGCGAGTGGCAGCAGAACGAGAGAAGCTGGCAATTGATGTGTTCAATTTTCATGAACTGTGCCAGCATCTGGCGGAATCCGCCGGGCTCGAATACCAAGAGCCTGCAGAGACCGAGTTACGGTCAGACTTCTACAACGTCGTATCTCCCAGGTTGTTTGAACAAGCCGTCAGCTGCGGAGCAGGTCCACGATTTGATGCCATCATTGTCGATGAAGGGCAGGATTTTGTGGCCGACTGGTGGCTGCCGATTGAAGAACTGCTGACGGATTCTCGTGAAGGGATCATGTATGTCTTCTATGATCCAGAGCAGAACATCTTTGCCCGCGAGTTCGGATTCCTTGTGAATGAAGCAAAGCTGACACTCGATAAGAACTGTCGCAACACAAATCAGATTGCAGGCTACGTGCGAAGACTCTCCGCGTCGGCAATGGAGCCAGCAGACTTTACGGAGGAAGGATTTGCGCCACAAGAACACGATGTGTATTCTCCGGAAGAAGAGCTGGCGTCAGTTGAGACGATCGTGAGCGACCTCGTCAAGAAGAGAGGATTCTCTCCGGATCGAATCGTCATAGTGGGTAAACGCCGGCTTCACAACTCCGCGTATGCAACATGCGCGCATCTTGCTGGTGTCAGACTCATTGATGAAACGGCGGACGAACTGGACCCCGATGGAATTCGCTATGCCACGATCTATCGGTTCAAAGGTCTTGAAGCGGACTGTGTCATCCTGACTGGCTTTAGTCGACCAGTGCAGGGAAAGCTGAACACGGAACTCTACTGCGCGGCAAGCCGAGCCAAATTCCTGCTGCACGTTTTCTTTCAGCGGACTCCGGCATCGGTTCCCGGCAATCGTTCAGACGTTCTTGGCGAAGCAATCCGTGTTTCAAGCACTCCTGGACCAGCCTGACATCCGCATTGGGTTGTCGGACGATGAATGGTGCCCGCCTTGACGCAATCAACGCGCGGTTGCGGGATCAGCAATTTCGGAAATCTTTCCAGATTCTTACCCAGCTTGGACACAGGGTTGTCCAGGAGTGTTGTTTAACGTGAGGAATTAGCAATGCCAGAAAGCGAATCGTCCAGACTGCGGAGAGCCATTCGGTTCATTCAGATGCTGTCGCAGCAAAAGAATGGGCTGTCTGTCTACGACTTGGCTCAGCATGAAGGGCTAAATACGAAGACGATTCGTCGCGATCTCAAATTGCTGCAGGAAGAGGGAATTGAGATCAAGGAAGAACGGGCTGACCATGGCAAGAAGCTGTGGAGGATCACTGCAAACGTGGAACAGGTTTCATTTACGTTTCATGAACTCTTCTCCCTTTACATGGGCCGTCGGTTACTGGAGCCGTTCGCAGGGACGCCGTTTTTTGAGGGAATACATTCGTTGTTTCAAAAACTTGAAGCACAGCTTTTTCATGAGTCGCGAGCCTTGCAGGAACAACTGGCTGATCTGTTTCATCTGACAAACGTTGGTGCAAGTGACTACTCCAGTCGCTCGCATTTGATTTCTCGTGTGATGTCGTCCATTCAGGATCGCAAAGTCTTGCAGATCAATTACCTGAAGAACACAGCTGACAAGACATCCGAGTATTCCGTCCATCCCTACAGCCTCGTCTATCATCGAGGCTCGCTCTACATCATTGGATTCAGCGAATCATCGAACGCAATGCGGCATTTTAAACTCGATCGAGTTGAGGAGGCCGCAACGGTCGAACGTCGCTATGAAATTCCGGAGACGTTTGACGTTCGCGAGTATCTCAATGAATCCTTCGGCATCTTCAGTCCAAGCGGAGAATCGAAGCGGGTTCGAGTGCATTTTGCTGCACAAGCAGCAGGGTCGGTGAAGGAATCACGTTGGAATCGCTCACAAAAGTTTGTTGACAGAAAAGATGGCAGCACGGTCATGTCGTTGAAGCTGAGAAACCTTGACGAGATCAAGAGTTGGATTCTTAGTTTCGGACCATTGGCCAAAGTGCTGGAGCCTTCTGAGTTGATCGAATCTTTGCGAAGAGATGTTAAGCAAATGCACGACAGCTATAACTCAACGTGACACCCACGATATTGTCAGCTCGTATAAGGTGCGCAGTGTCAGTTTTCCTCTTCTTCACGAAGCCACTATATGTCAGCAAAAGCTCCGCTCTTCAAAAAAGGTGACAAGGTTCGCAAGGGGACGACGCTGGAACTTGGATTTGTATCTGCGGAGCCGGAGCTGGATGCTGGTGATTATTGGTACAAGATCACCCTCGGGCATCGGAGCGAACAGATTCCTGAAGAGGAACTGATTCCACTGGAGGAAGACGCACCTACGATAAGTTCGCTGGTAAAGAGCAATCGTTGGGGACGATTAGATGCATTCAGATGTGCGCTTGCTCTTGAAAAGCTGACCGACCCGAGTCGTAACACGGTCTATGCCTACAATGCCCAGCGAATTCTGTTTCAGCCATATCAATACAAGCCGCTTCTCAAAGTTCTGGATTCGGCGGACCGACGACTGCTAGTGGCCGATGAAGTTGGTCTTGGCAAGACCATCGAAGCGGGCCTCGTACTGACAGAACTGGAAGCCAGACAGGAGATCGACAAGGTACTTATCGTCTGTCCGTCGCGCTTGAGGGACAAATGGCGCGAAGAGCTGAATCGAAAGTTCAATCAGGATTTTGAAATCTTCGACAAGCCGTCACTGAGACAATACATCCGCCGCTACAAAGAGAATCCACTGAAATCTCGACTTCGCGGCGTTGTGTCCATGAACACTCTGCGTGATCAGGAACTCTCCGATGAAATTGAACAGGAGATTGGACGAATCGACATGATTGTTGTCGATGAGGCCCACCATGCACGCAACCAAGAAACACGAACGTCTTCGATGTTGAGGATGCTCGGACGCGTTGGTGAATGCGTTATGCTGCTGACCGCCACGCCGCTTCATCTTGGCAATCAAGATCTCTTCGTGTTGCTGAACGCACTGCGTCCGTCGGAATTTCACAATTCAGCAGTATTTGATCAGGACTTGCAGCGACATCAACCCCTTCATCATGCCGGACGACTAGCTCGAATACGACATAGTGACGAGCTACCACAAATTGCCGCGATTCTGAAACAGGTGTTCTCTGCCACTGAGAAAGGCATTCTGGCGGATCCTCTGGCACGTAATCTGTTGGCAACTCTGGAAAACACTCCACCAGAATCGCCGCATGACTGGATCGATATTGAACGTCGCATTCAGGAACTTCATCCACTTTCGTCAATTCTGACCAGGACCAAAAAGCGGGATGTTCAGGAACATGCAGCAACCCGACGATCCACAGTCGTCAAATGTCGTTGGAATGAAGAAGAACATGCATTATACGATCAGCTGGTTGGAAATGGCTGCAGCCACGGCTGGTTCGAACATCCATTGTCGATTGGACAGATCCAACGAGCCCGTCAGGCTGCCAGTTGCCTGCCCGCTGCAATTGAGACTCGACTGACGGCTTCGGTCAGCAACGGAGACTTGAACACCGAGCTTCTTGATATTGACTTGTCCGGCAGCGCTGCCGCAGGTTCAGATGAACAGCAGCCGGAAGTCATGATCCGGCATTTCACATTCGAAGATACCAAATACAAGTGCTTTCGAGATCAGGTGATTCGGCAAACATTGCAGACAGAGCCGGGCGCAAAGATCCTTGTCTTCAGCTTCTTTCGCGGAACCGTCAAATACCTGGAGCAGCAACTGAATGCAGACGGAGTCAAGTGCCTCTGTATTCACGGGGATATTCCGTCAACACCATTACAGCCCGACAAGGATGAGCGAGGCCGGCGGATACGTCAGTTTCAGGATGATCCGGACATTCGAGTACTGATCTCTACGGAAGTCGGTAGTGAAGGTCTGGACTTTCAATTCTGCCACCATCTCGTCAATTACGACCTCCCGTGGAATCCGATGGTTGTGGAACAGCGAATCGGTCGAATTGATCGCTTCGGTCAGAAAGCTGACGTACTGCACATTGTCAATCTCGTTGTCGAAGGGACTGTCGAAGATCGGATTCTGCTTCGGCTCTATGATCGCATCGGAATCTTTGAGCACAGCATTGGCGACCTGGAATCAATCCTTGGACACGAAGTCAAAAACATTGAAAAGTCTTACCTCAACGGTCAGCTAACTCCTGAAGAGGCCGATCTTCGTGTTCAGCAGGCTGGGGATGCGATCAATCGCCAGCGACTACAAAGTGCGGAACTGGAGAAACGAGCTTCGGATTTGTTCGGACACGAAGATTACATCCGTGCTGAGATGAATCGGATATCCCGACTCGGTCGGTATGTCGGCCCGGACATTATCCTTGCAGTCCTGACAAACTACTTGGATTCTCAGCACCCTGAAGCTTCTCTTTGGGAATCTGAACCTGGCGTTTACACCGTTCGCCTGACTTCGCGACTACGGGATGAGGTGGCAAAACACTCCGAGGAAAAGGCATTCTGGTATCGCCGGGAAAGGCGTGACAAATACCAGTTCACGATGAATGGACAACTCGCCTTTTCTCGCCCCGACCTGGACTTGGTCAATGCACCTCACCCGCTTGTCCGAGCAGCAGTTATCGGAATTTCGGAACAATTGAAGTCCGCTGCAGCACGCGTCGGTCTGGCATCATTGAAGCTCGATGACATGGACGCAGACTTTGAACTCCCTTGCGGTAGTTACCTCATTCTTCTGTTCGCAATGAACGTGACCGGCCTGCGCAACAGGAAGCTGATTGAGCCCGTTGCCTGGGACTTTAATAGCAAGGCGTTACTTGAGCCTGAAATTGGCGAGCTGCTTCTGCACAGCGTCTGTCGGTTGGGAAGCACTGCGATTCCTGTCGAGCCGCTCACAATCGATCATTCTGAAGCCACAGACACCATCTTGAGTGAAATGCGTTCGCGTTATCGAAAACTGAAACAAGCCGAGTCCGACGAAAACGAAGCACTCTTTTTGCGCCGATCCAAGATTTTGGCAGCCGAAGAGCTTCTCAAAGAGCGAGATCTGCAAGGTCGAATTGAAACTGTTCGGGCAAAAGACAAGGGCGAACGCTATGTCCCCATGTTTCTTGGGCAGTTGGAGAAAATGAAAGCAGAATTCAAGAAGAAGCAATCCTCACTTGAAACACTCCGGTCAGTCTCCGTGAGTCTATCGGAGCCTATTGCGGCCTGCCTTGTTGACATCATCTGAATGCTGGCATTTTAGATCATTCCCCTGTAAAGCACCCACCAAGTCGAAGAGGAAACGTTTCCATGGCCCGTTCAAAACTGAGAGTCACGATCGGCCTCGATTATGGGACACACTCCGTGAAATGTGTTCTGCGAACACGACATGACGACCGCGCCATGTTGATTAACTTCGGAGCCGAAATACCCAATGAACGGTATCCCTGGTTTGCAGAGCCCTCAGTTATTCGTCTGCTCAACGGTCAGCTTTGGTTCGGGCGTAAAGCACTGGAACAGCATGACGGCGAATTATGGCGTTCACTTAAGATGCGTCTTCTTGATGCCAATGGAATGTTGCTGGAATCGAATATTCCAGAGGCACCACTGAATGTCGATGTCATGATCGCAGCGCACATTGCCAATGTTTTACAGCGCATGAATCGAATGTTAGAAGCGAAGTATGGCCCGTCTCATGAGATTCTGCTCTCACTGAACGTGGGTGCTCCCATGAATCATTTCGTGAATCAGGACCTTCACGATCGATATCTGCAGATTATCAATGCAGCATGGGAAATCTCGTTCGGAGAACATTCGATGGCAGTTCGAAACGGAGTTCAGGTGAACGAGGTCGTCCCTTTGCTTTGCAGACTGATCCATTCGCCCGTTCCCGACAAGACCCAACGAAAGTTCGAAGTACTCCCGGAAACGGTTGCTCCGATCGTTTCAATGGCGAAGGATCCCAGTATGGATCCTGGTCTCTACGCCATGATGGATATGGGGGCTGGAACTACGGAGATGTCCGTGGTGTTCGTTGCCGACCGCAGTTCTGAGCACAGGGTCTCCTGTTACTATGATGAGAGCCATTTGGTTGGCGGCAACGACCTTTCGCAGACGGTTCCGGGGAATTCACACAGCAATGCTCCGGCGATCGCAGAGAACCTCCGCAAACTTCTGGTGAAGATCACAGGCAGAGCTTTCCAGCATGACTCGCCTAATCCAGTTCTTCGAGAAAAATGGAAGACGCTCAACCTGCTTTATACAGGCGGTGCTGCGAGGCATCCTGACATTCAGGCTCGTTGTCGGTTGATGACAAGTGAGATGAAACCGTACCGGATCGGAGAATCGCACTTTGACTGCATCTGGCATTCACCCCAGTTTGCTGGTTGCGGGGACGGATTAACTGAGTCCGAGTCTTCGCTGCTCGCTGTCGCGAATGGATTGTCCTACAACCGAATGGACTGGCTCATTTTCTACCCTCCAGATGAGCTGATCCCTGAGGTGCCAGTGGAGCGCATCGAAAAGCCGGAAGCGGCTTGGTATTTGAACGATTAGAGTTTGGGTTTTGATTCCATTAGGAGGTGCTGTTCAGGTGCCGTCACCGTGAAACGACGGAATGTCGGGGGCAGCATGATGCGACGACGGTTGATCATATTGAGCACTGTTACCCAGCAGCGGAACTTCTGGTATTTCTTCGACATGCGTTTTTGGTCATTTTCCAGCAATGCTATCTTTGCCAAAGATTGAATCAATGGCCGAAAACTCTCCCGCCTCCAACCGGAACAATTTCGACAAAGAGGCAAATGCCGCGGCCTTGCGTGCAGCGCGGCCGGGAAAACAGGTCTGGTACAACTTCCGTCCGGATCTTCTGTCTTATCCACGTGAGAGCAGCAAGGGCGCAGCCGTCGTTGATGCGATCATTGAAAGTTTCTGTCGCAGGAACTTGACGTTTACCGTCGCCAATATTGAGGCGTGTCAGAGGAACGTGCCTCCAGAGTTCAAACGAGGCGGCATCGGTGGACAAATACGAGACTTGGTGAATGATGAGTACATCAGAAAATGCCAGTCCGGGTATGAACGTGTACCACCGGAGCTACTTGACGAGTTTTCAGGTCGCGGCAATGGCGGCAACGCGCGGCGAAGAAGCATTCAAAAGCCCCGGATACCGACACCCGATTCAATACCAGTCCAGCCTTCGACAAACGATTCGGTTCTGGAGGAAAGTCCTGCTCCGAGCGAGCAAATGAATGCCGCTGCGACGGCAAGACTGCTCAACAGCGTTGAGCAGCAATTGGTCTCTAAAGATGCCTTTGACCCTTCAAATGTCAAAGACGCAAGAACTCGCACCATGGCTGCCATTGTGAGACGACGAGGGCAGCCTGCATTTCGGCAGGCGTTAATAACGGCATACAACGGACGCTGCGCCATAACAGAATGTGACGTGGTCGATGTCCTGGAAGCCGCTCACATCACTCCGTACAAAGGCGACGAGACAAATTGTGTCGGCAACGGGCTTCTGCTCCGAGCCGATGTTCACACTTTGTTTGACCTGAGATTGATTGCAATCGACGAATCGACGATGCGAGTTCTGGTCTCGACGGAACTCGACGGAACATATTTTGAAGCATTCCGTGGCAAAGAAATCATCATCCCCGATGATCCAGATTTACGCCCGATTCAAGCAGCATTGAAGCGCCACCGGGAAGAATGCCGTCTGCGTGGATGAGGTACAAGGCGGAACATTCGCTTGCTGTTCCTTGCCTGTCGATTCCTGTACCATTCGCAACGAATCATTGGATTGGAATGAAGGGCATGATTTGCGATCGATGTTACGGATTGTGGAGTCAGCAGAGAATCCTGACGTATCGCAGAACACATGCCACAGATTTGGCAGCTATTGAATCTTTCTCAATGCTCTGTACCCCGGACAATGATTGCTGAGTTTTCAGACGGAACGACTTGGAGAAGTTTCTGTGCAAGGTGGCATCTATCCCATTAAACATTCGTTCTGTGTCGAAGCCATAATCCACAATGAAACTCATCCCCAACATCGGCACGGAACGCGTCGTCGATGAACTACGGAATTGCCTGAACGAGCAATCAGAGCTGGACATTGCAACGTCAGCGTTTTCGCTCTTTGCGTTTGCGGAAACTCGTGAGCTCCTCGAACGGTTGAAGGCGTGCCGAATTGTTGTGCCGGGCGGCGATGGTTCTGATTTGAAGTTACTCGGCACGGACGCGGACCGCTCATTTCGCAACCGTCTTACCGTTCCGTGGCTTGCAGGAGTCTGTCGTGATTGGCTGAGCCGGAAAGGTGACATCCGCGAAGTTCCGGCAATGTTACCACAATGCCTGATGGCAGCCGGAAATCCTGACACTGGCCGAAAGAGAGTTGTTGCCGGAAACTGCCCGTTTTCTACGGAAGGACTTGGTGTCACCGCCAGCAGTCAGTTCGGACTTGTGCAGGTGTCTGAGCGTGATGACGAGTTCGCCATGTTCTCGTCATGGTTCACTGGGCTTTGGAACAACGCAGCAGTTTCTCCAGAGGCAAAGGAACGACTGATCAAGAGCCTCGATTTGTTAGTGCAGCCCAAGGCTCCGGCACTGACCTACTACCAAATCGTCTATCATGTCTTCAAAGAACTCGGACAGGAATTCGACGAAGAGAGAATCGTCAAGTCGGCTACTGGCATTCGCCGCACCGTGGTCTGGAAAAAACTGTTCAAGTTTCAACGCGATGGCGTCATCGGAGCCATTGATAAGCTGGAACGGTTCGGCGGTTGTATCATCGCCGACAGTGTGGGCCTTGGGAAAACGTTCGAAGCCCTTGCCATCATCAAGTACTACGAGTTGCGGAACGACCGGGTCCTTGTGCTCGCGCCAAAACGACTGCGGGACAACTGGACGCTCTACAAAATCAATGACCGCCGCAACATTCTTGCGGCGGACCGCCTGAATTATGACGTGCTCAACCACACCGATTTGTCGCGTGACGGCGGAATGTCAGGCGACATCGATCTTGCGCACGTCAACTGGGGCAACTACGATCTGGTCGTTATCGACGAATCCCATAACTTCCGAAATAAGAAGACTCCGCGAGCTGGTGGAGAAACGAGATATGACCGGCTCATGCGACGAATCGTGCAGGAAGGCGTCAAGACTCGCGTGCTGATGTTGTCAGCCACTCCCGTCAACAATCGTCTGACAGATTTGCGAAATCAGATCGCATTCGCGACCGAAGGCAACGACACCGCACTTGCCGATCATGGCATTGAGAGCATCGAATCCACGACCAGACTGGCACAACGGGCGTTCAATCGATGGTTAGCGCTCGAAGAAGCAGATCGGACGCCGACTCGTCTGATGGATATGCTGGGGTTCGATTACTTCACGCTGCTTGATCTCCTCACGATTGCCCGGTCACGTAAACACGTTGAAAAATACTACGGGACCGCCGAAACCGGCAAGTTTCCCGACAGACTGAAACCCATCAACATCAAGCCAGACGTGGACCGAGCTGGTCAGTTTCAGTCGATCAAGGAAATCAACACTGAGATTCGTCGTCTGAATCTTGCCACGTATGCCCCACTCCGATACGTCCTGCCACATAAGCAGATGGCCTATGACGAAAAGTACAGCACTCAGATTCGAGGTGGAGAAGGCTTCTTCCGGCAAGTTGACCGTGAAGAGAGCCTTGTACACCTGCTCCGCGTGAATGTTCTGAAGCGGATGGAAAGTGCGGTCTCATCTTTCACGCTGACGCTGCAGCGACAACTTGCGGATGTTGAAGCGACGCTGGCTCGGATTGAATCGCGGGCTGAGTCCTTCGAAGAGCTGGATATCATCGACGTCGATCTCGACGATCCGGCTGTGGAAAGTCTACTGGTGGGGCGAAAAGTCAAAGTGTTGCTGCAGGACGTAGACCTTGTCCGATGGAAGCAGGATCTGATTGAAGACCGCAATCGACTCCATACACTGCATTCCGCTGCTCAACTCATCACCGCAGCTCGTGATGCCAAGCTGGAAGCTCTCCGCGAAGTGATCTCTCACAAGTGCCGGAATCCAATCAATGTCGGCAATCGCAAGGTCATTGTCTTCACAGCTTTCGCGGACACTGCAAAATATCTTTACGAAGAACTGGCCAGCTGGGCTCAGCAAACACTTGGCGTTCAGTGTGCTTTGGTTACTGGCACAGGCCGCAATCAAACGACAGTGCCAAACCTGCGTCGTGACCTTGCCAGCATCCTGACTGCGTTCTCTCCACGCTCTAAGGAACGACCGGAAGAGCTTGCCACAGAAGGCGATATTGATCTGCTCATTGCGACAGACTGTATCAGCGAAGGGCAGAATCTTCAGGACTGCGACTACCTGATCAACTACGACATCCATTGGAACCCAGTCCGCATCATTCAGCGGTTCGGACGCATTGACCGAATCGGTTCTCCAAACACCCGTATTCAGTTGGTCAATTTCTGGCCCAATATTGAACTTGAAGAATACATCAATCTCGAACAGCGAGTCAGCGGGCGAATGGTGCTTCTCGACATTTCGGCAACGGGCGAAGAGAACCTGATTGAACAGCAATCAGGTAATCAAATGAATGATCTGGAATATCGCCGCAATCAGTTGCTGAAACTTCAGGACGCCGTCATCGATCTCGAAGACCTTTCCAGCGGCGTTTCCATCGCTGACCTGACACTCACTGATTTTCGGATCGATCTGGCCGGGTTTCTTCGTGACCATCAGCAAGATTTAGACAACCTGCCTCTGGGAACCTTCGCCGTCACAACGCCCACGCATGACGATGCCGACATTCCACCGGGCGTCATTTTCTGTCTGCGGGCTGCCGGTGAAGCGGCGAAGAAATCGTTTGAGCCCGGATATCCGCTCGCCCCTCATTATCTGGTTCACGTCGGCGATGATGGTGCAACAACGCTTTCGTTTACGCAGGCAAAACAAACGCTGGACCGTTTACGTCGCTTGTGCGTTGGCCGTGACTTCCCCGTAGCAGAGGCGGTGAGCCGATTCAATAAGTTCACAAAGAATGGGGCCGACATGACCGCAACTCAAAAGCTTCTCGCAGCAGCGATTGCTTCGATTGCCGGGAAGACACAGGAACGAGCCGTCGCCAGTTTGTTCTCACCCGGCGGGACGCACGCCGGAAAAGGTGAGTTCGCCGGGATGAATGACTTTGAGGTTGTCGCGTTTCTCGTGATCCTTCCCTCCGTCGAAAAGTGACTATTTCCCAGACAGACTCAGATCAGCCAGATAACGAAACATGAAGAAACGCGGAAATCAGATCGTCTACTCCCCCAGTGACCTCGTCACTTTTCTGGCATCACCGTTTGCGTCGTGGATGGATCGTTACTACCTGGAAAATCCTGACGCTGTCACACCCGACCCTAGATCTGAAGACCTCATCCTTATTGCCGAAACAGGCAATGAACACGAAGCTGACATCCTGGCACAAATGAAAACTGCCGTCCCAGGCCTCGTAGAAATTTCAATGCAGGATCCGTTAGCCTTCGAGAAAACGCAGGCCGCCATCGCAGCCAGGGCTCCAATCATTTACCAGGCGAAGTTAGCCAGCGGAGTCTTCGAAGGCTATTCAGACTTCCTACAGCTTGACCAGACCGGCGAATACGTGGTTTGGGACACCAAGGTGGCTCGGTCACCAAAGCCATACTATGCCATTCAGTTGTGCTGTTACTCGGAAATGCTGGCCGGGACCTTCAACGCTGGACTACCTGAGCGATTCGGCATCATCCTCGGCACTGGCGAAGAGGTCCTGTTCCGGGTCGATGATTTCATAAATTACTACCGCCGAGTTCGCGACAGCTTCCTTGAACTACAGAACGGTTTCACAGGCGATTTTGCCGACCGTCCTGAACCACTGGCGCGCGTCAACCACGGTAGGTGGATGTCCCACGCCGATGCCTATTTGGATGAACGCGACCATTTAGTCCGAGTGGCTGGAATTTCAGTGGGCCAGATTCGGAAGTTGAATGCCGCCGGGATTGACCGACTTGAGCAACTGGCCATCGCAAACGGCGTCGCTGTCAAAAAGATGGCGGAACCAACGCTGAAGAAACTCACCGCTCAGGCAAAGCTCCAGCATGAAACGCGACAGGACCGTCTGGCCAACCCGGACGCACTCCCTCGATTCGAGGTTCTAAATGCCACCGGCCCAAACGGTGAACCGCTCGGGCTGGCGGCATTGCCTGCGGCTCATTCTGCCGACGTTTTCTTCGATATGGAGGGATATCCGCTCATGCTCGGCGGATTGGAGTATCTCTTCGGTGCCAGCACGATCAACAGTAAGACTGGAGAAATAGAGTTCCAGGACTGGTGGGCACATGATCGCGATCAGGAAAAGTCAGCACTGGAAGGTTTTGTGGACTGGGTCTTTGCTCGATGGCAGGCAAACCCGGGAATGCACATTTACCACTACGCCGCCTATGAAGTCAGTGCCGTCCGACGTCTCAGCACCCGGCATGACACTCGGCAGGACGAAGTAGATCAGTTGCTGAGAAACAAAGTGTTTGTCGACCTGTATCAGATTGTCCGTCAGGGACTTTTGATTGGCGAAGACAGCTACTCGATCAAATCTGTTGAGCGGCTCTATCGGCCAAAACGTAAGACGGAGGTTGCCACAGCAACGGATTCCATCGTTCAGTATGCGAGATGGATGGCAAGCCTCGAACCGCAGGACTGGAATAAAAGCAGTATCCTGAAAGGCATTCGCGACTACAACGAGGACGATTGCAAGTCCACTGCAGAATTGGTGCAGTGGTTGAGGACCGTAGGCGCGCAGCACAACATTAAATCAATCGCCGGTGTCGATGTGGAAGATCGGCGAACCCCATCCCCGGACGCTCAGGCCAGCATTGATACTGCTGCAACACTCCGCGACAAGGAGGACGAAGTGTCAACGGTTCTCGCTGACCTCCTGGGTTATCACCGCCGCGAAGCGAAACCTATCCATTGGCGAATGTTTGATCGCGCGGAGAAGAAAACAGATCAAGAACTTCGTGAAGACCCTGCCTGTGTCGAAGGAGTCAAACGCAACGGTACCGCAGTTGTGGAGAAGAAATCGTTGCTGCAGGGGTACACATTCGACCCATCGCAGGAATGCAAGTTGAAGGCGGGCGAGAGATCGACTGTGATGTTCAAGCACAACATCAAGCCAAAATTGGGGCTATTTACTGTTGATGCTTCAGCCGGTGAACTCAAGCTTAAGGCGACACAGGCAACTCTAAACGAACATTTCAATGGAAGTTTTCCGGACATTGGAACATTACTAGCCTATGAATTCGTAGATCCTGGCGAAGTTCCAAAAGCCCTCACGGCAGTATCTGCACTGCATCTGGCCGGCAAGCTACATGCCCCGGTTGCTGCACTTCTGAATCGTAAGCCGCCGAAACACCTGAAGCAGGTGAATGCACAATCAACAGCAGAGGCCGCCGTACAGATCTGCAACGCAATGTCAGGAGAATGCCTCGTAATTCAGGGACCGCCAGGAACCGGTAAGACGTATACGGCATCGAAAGCCATTGTTGCACTGCTGGCAGCTGGCAAGTCTGTCGGCGTTACCTCGAATGGTCATAAAGCAGTTGCCAACTTGCTCACCGAATGCGGGAAAGCAACCAGGGCCAATGGCACCAGTCTGAAAGGAATCAAGGTAGCTGGTGAAGATAGTGGCCCGCTGTTTCAGGACAATCCACAGCTAAAGTACGTTTCAAGCAATGCCAAGGGGCACGCAGCATTCAATGGCGGCATCGTCGGCGGTACAGCATGGCTTTTTGCTTACCCTGATTGGCAAGACCAGCTCGACTTTCTGTTCATTGACGAAGCAGGCCAGTTTCCTCTAGCAAATGCCGTTGCCGTTTCGCGTTGTGCGAAGAATCTCGTTCTGATGGGCGATCAGATGCAACTGGAGCAACCGATTCAGGGTTCACATCCGGGTGATGCTGGCATGTCGGTACTGCAATATGCGTTGAAGGACACGGAGGCCAGCAAACCCGACGCCCCCGTTTTTCACCCGGTCATCTCTTCCGATTTCGGCCTGTTCCTCGGCGAATCCCGGCGAATGCATTCGTCCGTCTGCCAGTTTATCTCAGAAAGCATTTATGAACGCCGACTGAAATCACATGCAGACTGTGACCGGCAGACGATTTCTATTCCTCAGCAGGACGGACTACTGGTCAACAAATCCACTGGAGTTGTCTTCACTGGTATTCAGCACGACGGGAACATCCAGCAAAGCGACGAGGAAGTAGAGCGTGTCGTCGCGATCTACAATGAGCTGCTTGGGCGAGACTACACCGACAAGAATGGCCAGACAAAGCCGCTGACACTGGCAGATTTTCTGTTCATCGCTCCTTACAACGCTCAGGTTCGAGCACTTCAGGCCGCACTTCCAGCCGATGCAAAAGTTGGCAGCGTAGACAAGTTTCAGGGGCAGGAAGCCCCGGTCTGTATCTTGTCGATGTGTTCCAGTTACGGCGAATATGGCTCGCGAGGCCTGGCATTTATCCTTGATCGTAACCGAATCAACGTGGCTATTTCGCGAGCTCAGTGTCTGGCCGTTGTCGTGGCCGATCCGCGAATTTCATACGCGGAAGCCGGATCACTGGAGGAAATGAGTCTGATAAATCTGTTTTGCAGGCTCGCCGACTCATGACTGCCGAATCAGTGATATCAGCTCTTTCTATTCCGGCACAGGCCCGCGTCGATCAGCGAGTTGCTAAGAAGCTGCTTGTCGAGAACGGTGCCGCTACACCCACGGACAAACGCTGGATCAGCGACGGAATTGAAGAGCTGACTTGGATTGCGGCACTCAAGCCCACCACCATCGGTGTCGCTGCCTACAGTGACTCCGTGCGGGAGTATCTGGAAATCGCGGTGCTGTCACTGATACTTCGACCTGACGCCAAAACTGGACGACTGATCGAACTGGTTCACCGGGCAATTCCCTATCCCGTATTGCTGATCACATCGAGCACCGACAATTTGGATCTTTCCGCCGCACATAAACGCCATGCTCAGAACGAAGCCGACCTGGTAGTTCTGGATGACGACGTGACAGCTGCAAAACTTCCGGAAAATGGGCAACAGGCGGAGGTCCTGCAGCAGTTGAGCTTGAAATTGCAGCCGAAGGCTAACCTGTTCGCACTTTATCAGAGCTGGCTGGAATGCATTGAAGCCATCAGTGCATTTCAGATCACAGGCCGTGTTCTGGTGGCCACCGATCCCGCGGCAGCAGCAGCCCGGCGTGAGGCATTGGCGGAACATACTCGACTCACACGAGTCATCGCTGGATTGAAAGCTCAGGCTCAGCGAGAATCCCAGATTCCACGACGCGTGGAACTCAATTTGGAAATTAAACGCCTCGAAGCAACGCTCCGGGGTTTGCACGAAAAACTATAGCGTGGGCCTTGGCTCACATTCGCAAAGCCCTCAGAAGCTCCCGTCTCAACGAAAACTCCCAATGACCATGAAGAAGATCTCTCCAGACGATTCACTTTCACATAGTGCAGACGTTTCCGCCGACAACATCGAGCAGTTATCGGCGTTATTTCCTGAAGCATTCACCGAGGGCAAGATCGACTTCGAAGTGCTGAAGCAACTATTGGGTGGTGCGGTCGATGAGAGAGAGGAAAAGTACGGCCTCAACTGGCATGGCAAACGAAAGGCCCGCCAACTGGCGTTAACGCCCAGCACCGGAACGCTTCGGCCATGCCCGGACGACAGCGTTGATTGGGACACGACGCAGAACCTGATGATTGAAGGCGATAATCTCGAAGTTTTGAAGCTATTGCAGAAGAGCTACGCCGGGAAGGTGAAGCTGATCTACATCGACCCGCCATACAACACGGGCAACGACTTCATCTACCCCGACAACTTTCAGGATAACATTAAGAATTACCTCGAACTTACGGGCCAGACAGGTCCAGATGGTGCTCGCCTTACGTCGAACACGGAAGCTTCGGGGCGGTTTCACACTGACTGGCTGAATATGATGTACCCGCGATTGAAACTCGCTCGAAATCTTCTACGAGACGACGGCCTGCTCATGGTAAGCATCGACGACAATGAGGCTGCAAATATGCGGCAAGTATGTAATGATGTTTTTGGAGAAGAGTCTTTTCTACTTTGTTTCGTTTGGCAACGACGTCAGGTAGCGGACAGCCGGAATCAGGATAATGCCTCGCGTGATCATGAATATGTCCTGCTGTATAAGAAGCCTGGCGGACAGCTCGCGGGAATACCTATTGATCGAGAGAAGTATACAAATCCAGACAACGACCAGCGCGGCCCATGGTTCAGCGACAACCTCACCGGCATCGCAAATCAGCAAGAGCGGCCCAACTTGCACTATGATCTCATCGATCCAGAAACCGAGCGGGTGTATCCTCCATTGGCGACACGCGGCTGGATGTGTGCTCCAGACACGATGGCAAGACTTGTTGCAGAAAAGCGGATTCTGTGGCCCCGCAAGTTAGACGGGCGTCCTCGGTTGAAAAAATTTCTCTCTGACGCAAAAAACTTTGAAACAGGATTTTCGTCGTGGGGAGACACCGTCGGGAACACATCAGAAGGCACGCGTGTTATTCAAGAACTCTTTGGCGAAAAAGTGTTTCCGTTTTCGAAGCCGGTTAGCCTGCTCACTACGCTGATTCAACAGGGGACGCCTGAAAGAGACGGGATCGTCATGGATTTCTTTGCCGGTTCTGGGACGACCGCGCACGGTGTTATGTCCCAGAATGCAATTGACGCTGGCACACGGCGATATGTGTTAGTGCAGCTTCCGGAGCCCACTACTCGGGAAGATTACGGTAGTATTTTTGACCTTACCAAGGAAAGGGTTCGACGATCCGCAAAAAAGGTCCGCGAGGAAAATCCAGGATTCGCAGGTGACCTCGGCTTCCGCGTCTTTAAGCTAGATGCCAGCAATATTCAGACATGGGACCCAGACCGACAGAATCTTGAGCAGTCACTGCTTGATTCAATCGATCACATCAAACCAGATCGTTCTGAAGATGACGTGCTCTACGAGCTGTTGCTTAAGCTAGGCCTGGATCTTTGCGTGCCTATCGAACAGCGGCAGATTGCAGGCAAGACCGTCCACAGCATTGGAGCCGGTGTGTTGCTCGTGTGCCTAGCGGAAGATATTTCACGCGATGATGTCGAGGCACTGGCTCACGGCATGATCGACTGGCACAAAGAGCTAGCTCCCAGCGGAGAAACGACCATCGTGTTCCGTGACAGCAGCTTTCAACACAAGAAGAAATCAGATGACGTCGCCAAGACCAACATCACAGAAATCCTGAAACAGCACGAGCTGAAGAACATCCGCAGCTTGTGACTGTATCGAGGAAGCGTGCCGTTATGGCTAAGAAGAAGTCGCAGAAACTCAAACCGAAATCCGCAGCCAGTGCGGCCAAAGTTCATCGTAAGGCCACCAAAAAGGTCGTGCGGCCAAACGTCGCTGCATCCAAAGCGGATTCACCGAAAGCGGCGAAGAAAGTAAGTAAGAAGCAGTCGACCAAAACTTCCTTGAAGAAGTCTGTAAAGAAAACAGTCAAGCGGAGATCAACAAGTTCGGATTCTGTCGAAGTCACAAAGGCTGCCACGAAACGCAAGACAACCAAGGGCAAGGCCGATCTTCAGACTTCTCGACCCGCAAAGAAGCAGGCGAAGCCCAAAGCCAGTAGGCACAACAAGCCAACTCCAAAGAAGGCAGTCAAGGCCACGGGAAACGCTAAGAAGACATCGACAACCGCTGACAAACAGTCAAAGTCAATTGAAGTTCACAGAAGTCCAACCATGAAGCTCCATTTTGAATCCGATCTTCCCTATCAGGCTGCAGCCATTGAAGCGGTGTGCGATCTGTTTCGCGGTCAGGAGATCTGTCGCACGGAATTCACTGTGACGAAAGATTTTGGACAGCAAAGAGCAATTGCTGGAATGGAAAACGATCTGGGGATCGGCAATCGTCTCACACTGCTGGACGATGAACTATTGAAGAATCTGAATGATATCCAACTGAGAAACGGCCTTGCCCCGTCATCTGACTTGGCATCTGGTGACTTCACCGTAGAAATGGAAACGGGAACCGGGAAGACTTATGTCTATCTGCGATCCGTCTTTGAGCTGAATAGGCGATTTGGTTTCACCAAGTTTGTTGTCATTGTGCCCTCGGTCGCAATCAAGGAAGGTGTTTACAAGTCGCTGCAGATCATGGAAGACCATTTTCGAGCGATCTACGCCAACGTGCCCTTCGAATTCTTTCTGTACGACAGCGGCAAACTGGGCCAGGTCCGCAACTTTGCCACCAGTCCTCATATTCAAGTCATGGTGGTGACCGTCGGTGCGATCAACAAGCAGGACGTGAACAATTTGTACAAGGAAACGGAGAAGACTGGAGGTGAAAAGCCGATCGATCTAATCCGGGCCACAAAGCCGATCTTGATAGTCGATGAACCTCAGAGCGTTGACGGCGGATTGCAAGGCCGAGGTAAAGAAGCACTGAGCATGATGAATCCGCTGTGTACTCTGCGATATTCCGCCACGCACGCCGACAAACATCACATGGTCTACCGGCTTGATGCGGTGGATGCATATGAAAAACAATTGGTGAAGCAGATTGAGGTGGCATCTGCCGGGGTCGCAGGTGGTTTCAACAAGCCGTACGTTCGGCTTGTATCAGTTACCAGCAAGCGAACAATTGTTTCCGCCACGGTAGAACTCGATATGCAAACACCGGGCGGTGTTCGCCGACAGGAGGTCGAAGTCCAGAACGAGGAGAATCTCGAACAGTTGACGAAGCGTGCCGTCTATCAGAACTGTAGTATCGGTGAGATCCGAACAAAAAAGGGAGCCGAGTTTGTAGAACTGAAGGTCCCCGGCGGCGAGCACTTCTTGAAGCTCGGGGAGGCTTTCGGCGATATCGACCCAATGATGCTGCAGCGAGAGATGATTCGGCGGACGATCAAAGAACACTTCGACAAAGAACTACGACTGGCTCCATCGGGCATCAAGGTTCTGAGCTTGTTCTTTATTGACTCGGTTGAGCGATACCGCAAATACGACGACGATGGCAACGCTGTGAAGGGCGTCTATGCCGAAATCTTTGAAGAAGAATATCGCCGACTTTCACGGCACCCGGATTACCGAACTCTGTTCGCAAACGTTGATACAAAGTCCGCACCAGAAGAAGTTCACAACGGTTACTTTTCAGTCGATAAGAAAGGCGGCTGGAGCGACACTGCCGAGAACAATCAGGGCAATCGAGACAACGCCGAGCGTGCCTATAACCTGATCATGAAGGAGAAAGAGAAGCTCCTGAGCTTTGAGACGAAATTGAAATTCATCTTTTCTCACTCTGCGTTGCGAGAAGGCTGGGACAATCCGAACGTTTTTCAGATTTGTGCCCTGCGGGAAATGGGGACCGAGCGAGAACGCCGACAAACCATCGGTCGCGGTCTTCGATTGTGCGTGAATCAGCAGGGCGAACGTCTGCGAGGATTCGACGTCAACACACTTACAGTCATCGCGACCGAAGGATATGAGCAATTTGCCGAGAATCTGCAGAAGGAAATTGAACAGGACACCGGCATTCACTTCGGCGTTGTCGAGAAGCACCAGTTCGCCGCCATTCCTGTGACAAATGCAGATGGAACACGGAGCCCATTGGGCGTTGAAAAGTCCAAAGTCCTGTGGGACTTTCTGAAGGGCGAAGGGTTTGTTGACACCCGTGGCAAAGTGCAGGATACGCTGCGAACGGCTCTGAAAGATGGGACACTGCAACTGCCGGAAGAATTCCAGCAGCATCAGGCACAGGTTCAGGAGATCCTGCGAAAGCTGGCCGGAAGACTGGAGATTAAGAATGCCGACGAACGGAAGACCATCCAAACTCGTCAGGCCGTCCTGCACAGCGAGGAGTTCAAGGCACTGTGGGACCGTATCAAACACAAGACGACCTACCGCGTCCACTTCGACAATGACGCTTTAATTCAGACATGCATCAAGGCTCTGAAGGCAGCTCCGCCGATTGCGAAGACTCGACTTCAGTGGCGAAAGGCCGACATCTCCATCGGCCGTGCTGGCGTCGAAGCGAAAGAAATGTCAGTATCGGCCCCGGTGACCCTCTACGAAACCGACATCATATTGCCGGACGTGCTGACCGATTTGCAGGACAAGACGCAGCTGACTCGCCGCACGATCTACCGCGTCTTGACGGAAAGTGGCCGTCTGGATGATTTCCAGCGGAACCCTCAACAGTTCATCGAAATCGCTTCACAGGCAATCAATCGATCCAAGCGTGTGGCAATTGTCGATGGCATCAAATACCAACGACTGGGCGATCAGGAGTTCTACGCTCAGGAGCTGTTTGAGCAAGAAGAACTACAGGGCTATCTGAAGAGCATGCTGAAAGTTGAACGCTGTGTGTACGACCATGTTGTTTATCAGTCCAACGTGGAGGCAGATTTTGCAAAGCGTCTGGACAGCAACGAATCAATCAAAGTTTTCGCGAAGCTCCCAGCCTGGTTCAAGATTCCCACACCACTCGGAACCTACAACCCCGACTGGGCCGTCCTCGCCGAAATCGACGGCACCGAACGCCTCTACTTCGTCGTCGAAACCAAAAGCGGCCTCTACGAAGATGAGCTTCGAGAGACCGAAGGCGCCAAAGTCGAATGCGGCAAAGCCCATTTCAAGGCAATCGCGGTGGGCGAAAATCCGGCGGTATTCAAACGGGCTTCAAAGGTTGAGGATTTGTTTACGTAGGTGCCCTGGCCCGAACATTGTGTCGGGAGCATGTGAGTTTCTTAACCAGCAGACGGCCTGAGTATGATCGCACTGAACATAAAAACGAAGCTGATTTCGCTCACTGACCATGAGCAGGGACTGGCTGCGGCTGCGCAATCGCGGTCTGCTATGGAGGCAGAGTTTCTGGCGGCTATTGAGCGAAGATCGACCGTGACTGAAAGGTCTCTCACCGTCACCGAGGCTGCGCTTGGCCAGATGATTGTGAAATATTCCGAGCAAGTCGTATTTCAGCCGCTCCGCGAAATTCGCCATTGGTTTACATACGCCAGTGGGGCGTTCCTCGAACCAGGTTATCCACCCTTGTTTTACAACGACTCCAACGCAGCGAGATGTGCCAACAAGTCTGCTGTCGCGGCTGTTGGTGAAGGAATCGCTGGTTTCCTGGCCCAGCGCCTCTATCAGTGCCGAAAACTGGCCCGTCCCAATCACGACTATCCCGATATCGTGATGGAAGGGCAGGTCCAGAACCTGACTACGACATTCCTGGTTGAGTCAAAAGCAACGCTCCAGGAAAACGCTTCCATCATCGAAACCATTGTTGCAGCCGAGCTTCCTCGATTGGCGTCGCTGACTGCGTCACTAAAGAAGCTCGACGTTCGGCCCATACGTGGCATGCTGATCGGCACAGCCATCATCTCAGAGACTGAATATCAGTGCTACATTGTGGAATTGGAGTTGGTATGAAGATTCCTCGTCGATCTGGCAAGATCGGAGTGTTGGACTCCGTAACCGAACTGGCATCTGCAACTGCGTCCACGATCGCATTGACGGGAGATCGGCAACGATACTCAACAAGCCTTGAGTTTGGATTGACCGAGCAGGTTCGCGAGAGAATGCGGACGATGGCTCAAAATGGTGTATGGGGCCTAACGTCGCCACAACTCTTGCAGACCGCGTTCGATGAAGTGATATCGGAACTTTCTCAAGCCCTTGCAACCCGTAAACTGCAGTTAGAGTTTTCGCGGTATGGCAGAAAGGTCAAAGCAGAGCTCAAGAATACGGCTAAAGAGATCCACAAGCTGAGTCAGCAATTGTCCCGATCCCGCCTCGACAAACGACTTGGCGACAAAGAAGCAATGCACGTGGCCTCGGGGGGCACAGTCATCGTTCAGGAGTTAGGGCTTCGGGATTCCATCCATGGCCTACTTGTTGAGCCACCAGAATTAATGGATCAAATCAGCATCGAGACTTTCGACGAGATGAACGGCTGGATCGTTGAAGGCGATTGGTTTCCCTACGAAGTTTATTCTCCGAGTGGCTCTTTGTTTGTGATTGACGATGACGGGAGCATATTCATTTCGACAGAAGGTCTGCATGGGGACATGCTGGCAGATTTTCATAGCCAGATCTGCCGGGTTGCCGAATTGCTGTATCGCCGAACTTTGTAGGTATTCTGAACGCGTCAAGAAGGCGAATTCGTACAGAATTCCACAACAGAAACTGAGCAAAGAGGTCGATTTCGAGAAAACTTACACATTCTCTTTTTGCTTGGACATGCTGTTGTCCAGGGAGGTTCCTTAAGCTGAGGGGGTCGGTTGGAAAACAACATTCCTATCTTTCAGCAAGGAACCCTGAAGTGCCCGTAAAAGTTTACCGGTCATTTTCTGAACTCAAGGTTCCGCCACCTTCGGCAACGCGACCACGAATGTCGCCGAACCGAGCTCCTCGATCTGTCGATTGTGTTAGGGAAATGGTCGCGGGACTGGAAGAGTTCCTTCATTTCCCGACAGATGCTGATCTGGCTGCCGAGGTCGCAGTTGAAATTTCATCTGCGTTCTTATCCTCAAGTTCGTCCAGATGCAGGCCGCATTCCCCAAGCGTGCGTCAATTGGCATCGACAAGCAGTGGCGCAACCTTCACAGGACAGGAGTACAATCGTGCGTCTGATTTCGCCGATTCAAGTTACACAGACAGTTTCGACAGAGTGGACCGATGGTTGTGCCATTGTGGAACCTGTCTGGATGTCGGCGTATCTGTGCTCAACACAATGCGGTGCAGGCAGTTGATTGACCCGGTTGAGCGGACAATTGAATCTCATTTCCTTAGCGAACTGTATTGCGTCGCTGCTTATCGATGGGCGAGGGATCAAAACTACTTCAATTCCTTTAGTCGTCTAATTCGGCTCATGAAGACGGAGCCGGTGGAGCACCTGCCCGTTCTTTTTGGACGTCTTGTTGCGGACGCATTGGAGTCGGACATGCCCGAGGTGCTTGAGTGTAGCGATGTGCTGATTCCCGTTCCTGCCGACCCTGATCGTGCAGCGCGTCGAGGCTTTGATAATGTTGAAGCGATCGCGGAATGGGTTTCCGAGTTTTCGCACATTCCGCTGGACACGACTTCTCTTGAAAAGCCAAGCTCAACTCTCGACTTGAGAAGAGTCCCGTTTGAGCGGAGAGCGGAAATTGTGTGTGGTGCGTTCAGCGTGACAGACCCTGCCGCAATCAGGGGGAAGAGCATCCTGTTGTTTGATGATGTCGTCACGAGTGGGAGCACTCTTAATGAATGCGCCGAGGTTCTGCTGGATTACGGAGCCCATTCGGTGAGTGCCGTAGCATTGGCCATGTCAGAAAGGACGACATACATCGCCACAGATGATGACGACGATGGCCGAGCCTAATTCCTTGATTCATCGGTCGGGCCTTCGGAGCTTCTGAGGCGTTTGGTTTTGCTGCCGAGATTGGCACAAAGAAAGCAGGTTGTGTGCATGGGAATTCCGGACTCTGATATCGTCAAAGCCATCTTTCAGATGCTGCCAGGATTTATTTCGGCGTGGATCTTTTATGGATTGACTGCTCACGCTCGGCCGACGCCATTTGAGCGTGTTGTCCAAGCATTGATCTTCACGATGTTCTCCGAGGCAATCGTAACTTTGTTGAGCCAATGTTTTTTCGTAGTTGGTTCGTGGCGGTCGATGGGCATTTGGACTGCAGACATTGCCTTTGTCTGGAACGTTTTGGCATCCATCGTCCTTGGGCTGACTTTTGCTTGCCTGGCAAATACCAATAAACTTCACAAGCATCTTCCAGACTGGATTACAAAACGCACCTCGTATCCGTCCGAATGGTTCAGTGCGTTTTCTCGAAACAAGCTCTGCGTTTATCTAAACCTCAAAGGTGATCGCAGAATCTTTGGATGGGCGGAAGAATGGCCCGACGAGCCAGGCAAAGGTCATTTCCTGATGGCCATGCCGGAATGGATTCTGGATGATAATACGCGTGTTCCACTTGTTGGGCTTGAACGCATCCTTGTACCAGCTGCAGATGTCGAAATTGTCGAGTTTGAAAAGCCAATTGAACGCGTAATGGAATTGCATTCGCAGATTGAGGCGACCGCGAAGACCATGATTGATCACAACTCAACACCAGTCACTATTACGAAAGAAGAGTCACAGAATGACGCCACCCTCAAAACCTGTGCCTGATCCGGGGAAAGATAAGTATTCGAGAAACGGACTTCCACCGGAGACTGTTATCAAGATCAATGCCGGATACAACGGACCAGCACCGGTTCCGAGTAATGTCATCCGCCCGACAAGTCCTCCACCACCAAAAAAGAAAGAGAATTGACATGTCCAGCAAGAAACCAGTTCCTCCGCCATCAAGCATTGTTAACAGAGGCTACAACGGTCCCGTCACCAATGGTGCCAATGGTGCTGCTCCCGAGTCGCCTGTAGCCGGACAGCGTCCGACAAGTCCGCCGCCTCCAAAGAAAAAGGGGAATTGAGCGATGTCCAGTGAGAAACCGGTGCGACCACCCTCAGTCGATGTCACAGAAGGTTTCAATGGCCCCCCTACTAATGGCTCGGCCCCGCAGTCGCCTGCTGCCGCACAACGACCCACAAGTCCACCACCGCCCAGGAAAAAAGACCGGTAAGCAAATGACTGACGTTGACTCGCCTATGTTTCGATTCATCCATGCCGCCGATCCGCATCTGGATAGCCCACTTCAGGGACTGGGGACTCACGATGGTGCGCCGGTTGCTGTGTTGCGTGGAGCGACCCGGCGAGCATTTGAGAATTTGGTCAGGCTTGCGATCGAGGAGGCCGTTCATTTCGTAGTAATCGCGGGCGACCTCTACGACGGTGACTGGAAGGACTACAACACTGGATTGTTCTTTCGCAGTCAGATGGTCCGACTTAAGGCCAGCGGCATTCCTGTCTATCTGATTGCCGGAAATCATGATGCGGCCTCGGTGATCTCGAAGAAGCTCGGCCTGCCCGACAACGTGCATGTGTTCTCCACGCGCACTGCGGAGTCGTTTGAAGTGCCTGGTGTGCCAGTCGTGATTCATGGCCGTGGATTTCCAAACCGCGCAGTTCCCGAGAATCTGGCCCTGGAGTATCCGGCAGCCATTCCCGGCAAATTCAACGTTGGCCTGCTGCACACGAGCCTCACTGGGCTCCTCGGCCACGACACCTACGCCCCGTGCTCAGAACAAGACCTCCGAAGCAAGGGATATGCCTACTGGGCGCTGGGACACATTCATCAACCTGCTGTGATCAGCGAAGACCCTTGGATTGTCTTCGCGGGCAACTGCCAAGGGCGGCATGCCCGCGAGACGGGGCCGCGCGGCTGCCGGCTGGTCACCGTGAATGAGTCGGGCGAAGTGAACAGTGTGGAATGGCGCACACTGGATGTGGTGCGCTGGCAGGATGTGCAGGTCAACCTCGACGGGCTGGAGAAGGAAACTGCAGCAGTTCAGCGTATTCGCGAAGCCCTCGCCGATTCCGTGGAGATGGCCGAGGGCCGTTTGGTAGCAGCACGGATCACCCTGACTGGCGCAAGCCCGTTGCACGGAAGCCTGCATCGGGAACGCCAGCGCTGGCGGGCCGAGATTCTGGGGATCGCGCAGGACTTTGGCGAAGATGTCGTCTGGATTGAGCAGATCAAAGTTGCGACGGCACCAGTGTATGACCTTCGCGAATTGGCTGAACGAGATGCTCTGACAAAGATTGTGCTGGAAACGCTGGAGAAGGCGACGCACGACGTGAGTGACATGCCGGACGACATCGTCGAGATGCTTAATCTCCTGCCGCCGGAAGTGCGGGCCGACGTGGAAAGCGATTGGCATGCGGACCAACGCGCCTCACTGATGTCTGATGTGCGTGCCATCATCCTGGAGTCGCTTCAAACATCGGGAGGAACCACTACATGAGATTTCAGCGACTGCACATTCCCGCATTTGGCCCGTTTACGAATCTGGAACTTTCGTTTCCCCCAACGGAAAATGATTTTCACGTCATCTATGGTGGAAACGAAGCCGGTAAGAGTTCCCTGCTGAGAGCCATTCGCGATCTTCTATTCGGTATTCACGGCCAATCCCCCGACAACTTCCTGCACGATTACAAGAACCTTCGTGTCCGGGGCGAGATTGAGAACCGGGCAGGCGAACGCCTGGAGTTCCAACGGCGCAAGGGGAACAAGGATACGCTGCTGGACCGGAATGGAAAACCACTGCTGGACGGGGCGCTCCGGCCGTTTTTGGGCAGCGTTGATCTTGCGTATTTTTCAGCCATGTTTGGCCTCGGAGGCAGTGAACTACGTGAGGGTGCTGCACAACTCTTGGCGGGAGAGGGCGAAATTGGCAACGCACTGTTTTCCGCCAGCCTGGGTGGCACGCCCATTCAACGTGTCCTGGATGCCCTCGTTGCAGAGTCTGAGCAGTTCTTCAAAGGACGGGCGACCACCAACGTGTCGATCCGACCGGCTGCGAAACTGTACACGGACCTTCTGAAGGAAAGCCGTAAAGCCATTGTCAGCTCGGAGACATGGGATGTGCTGGAAACGGATTTGGCAGAAAAGACGGCCTCTAAGACGAGGCTGGACGAGGAGATCAGTGACATTCTGCGTGACCTCGCCTGGATTCAGCGTTGCGAGGACGCATTGCCGACCGTCGGACGGTTAAACCTTGAGATGAAAACGCTCAGCGAACTTCCTGCACTTCCGGAAGTCGCCAGTGATTTTGTAGCGCGGGCGAGATCTGCCCGCAATGCGGTCACTGAGTCCAGCGGGAATGTAAAGACTGCGGCTGAGCAGGTAACACAACTTCAGAGCCAACTGGAGAACTGTGCGACTTCTCCAGCAGTCATAGCGGTTGCGGACGCACTGGACTTGCTGCACGAGGATCTGGGGGCGTATCGTCTACAGAAAAGTACGCTGAAAAAACTCAACACAGAACTGGCCGGTCTCGAACCAATTCTGCGGGCTGGGATGAAAACTCTGGAAGTTGAGGGCGAATTTGAGTCACTGGAAACGTTGCGGCTTAGTAGTGCTGTGCAGATGAGTTGCAAAGAGGCGGCTGACACCCTGCATGAGGCGCTGAGCAATCAGACTGACGTCAAAGACAAGGTCGTCGTTCTAAATTCAGAAATTGAAGATGATGAGAAAGAGCTTACGCTTCTGCCAGAGACGGACTTGACGCCTCTCCGAGAAGCATTGGAGGATGCCGCGGAGGCCACAGAAGCGAACAAAACCCTAGCTGGGAGTCAGTCAGCGGTCGCAAAGTTGGTCCGCGTCGTTGCAACCGAACAAGCCTTGGTTCCGGGTGTTCCCCAGGACCTGGAGGCCGTCTCACGTCTCGCCGTTCCGTCACCTGCCACCATTCGTAAATTCCGCGGACGGTTTGACAAACTTGAACGCGACATCGAAGTGGCCAACAGACTGATTCGTGACGAGAAAGTGACTGTCAATACGTTGGAGAACGAACTGCGTCGTCTTGAGCGTCGTGGTGAATTGCCATCCGAGGATTCCCTCAACGAAGCAAGGAAACACCGGGATCATGGTTGGCAATTGGTGCTAGCCGATTGGAAGGGCGGCGGAGCGAAGGAGGAGTTGGACCCAGCTTTGCCTCTCGTTGAGGCTTTCCCTCGCGCGATCATCAGTGCGGACATGATCGCCGATCAGTTGCGATTGGATGCGGAAACTGTTGCACAAGCAGAAGAAAAGCGGCTTCAGATCCTCAACAGTCACCAGAAAATCGCAGACGCGAACGAGAGTCTCGATTTACTCCAGGTTGATGTCAAGAAATGTCAGATTTCGTGGGAGGCAGAATGGGCTCCGATCGGTGTACCTGCTCGTTCCCCCGTTGAGATGGAGGAATGGCGTGAGAACTGGGTGCGGTTACGGGAGACAATCGGCAAGCTCAGAGAGGCTGAAGATGCAGTAGGATCCAAGGGTGCGCAGGTACAGCAGGCTCGGGAGAAACTGGCGGCCGTGTTGCTGGACTCAAGCGAAAAGCCTTTTTCGGTGCTATACGCCGCGGCGATTCAACTAGTCCAGCAAGGAGAGAAGTCCAGCGGGCGGCGAGACGCCATCGATGAGCGGCTAAAAAAGGCCAAGAAAAGTCTGGCGAATCTGGATCGAAAATCTGCCGAGCTTCGCTCTGCGGTCAAATCCGCTGAAGCCAATTGGAAGTTGCGGTGTCGGTCGGCAGGCTTAGCGGAAGACACGACTTCCGAATCAGGTATGAGATTGCTACAAGAACGGAAGGAACTTCTCGCGAAGTTTGACAGTTGGAGCAAACTGTCAGGGGAAGCTAAAATCACGTCCGGCCATATCGAGCAATACGAACAGAGGGTTTCAAAAAATGCGGTCTCGCTGGGAATTGAGGCGGACCTGACAGAATCGCAGGAGGCTGGGCTGTGGAAAGCGCTTTCTCAGGCTCGAAAAGCTCAGGCAGAGCATGATCAACTGACGTCGCAGGTCACAGACGCACAGACAAATCTGGCGACCGTAAGACAGACGGAAATTCGGGAGATGCAGGCCCTGGAAGAGTTGATGCGATTGTCGGGACTTGACGATCCGGATGAGCTGGAGCCGCTGCTAGCTAACCTCGAAAATCGTACCAGGGTTCAAGATCGGATCGAAAGCCACAGAGAAACGCTGAGCGGACTTGCGCGTGGCCAGAGTCTGGAGGAATTCATCGCGCGGGTTCAAGCTGAGAATGCGGATGATTTGCCGCGGCGAAAGGCCCTGCTGGAAACGAACAAAGAAACGAAGAAGACTGAACTTCAGGGAGTTGAGTCCGTGTTGGGCGAGCTAAGCCGACAAAAAAAGGAACTTGAAAAAGCTGGCGACGCGGCTGCAGATTTTCGGCAGCAGGCGGAATATGTGGCTGCGACTTTGAAGCAGGATGCTTCCCGATTCATCCGCCTGCGATTGGCTGCCCATTTCCTGCGGAATCAGATCGAACGATTTCGGGAAGAAAACCAGGGGCCACTTTTGGAAAAGTCCGGGCAAGTGTTCCAGCAGATGACTCGAAATGCCTTTGAAGGTCTCGCGGCAGAATTCAATGACGAGGATGTGCCGGTAATGGTCGGCCGCAAAGCAAACGGGGCGAATGTTCCAGTGGAAGGGATGAGTGATGGATCCCGGGATCAGCTCTATCTCGCCCTTCGAATTGCAGCGATGGATCGTTATCTGGAGGAGCACGAGCCAATGCCGCTCATCCTAGATGACCTATTGATTACGTTTGACAATGAGCGAACCACAGCAATCTTGCCGCAGCTCGCCAATCTCGCCAGGCGGACTCAGATTTTCCTTTTCACGCACCACGAGCATCTTGTTGAACTCTGCCATGAAACGTTAGGCGAAGGTCAGTTTACTCTCCACCAACTCGAACCAACCGCACGATGATGGCGGGCGAGCTGTTACGACCGTTTTGCTGCCGGAAGAATACTGAGCAAACAGTCGCAGCACACTCTTGGCAGCGCCCTGAGTCGGAATCGTCTCTACCTGTGATCAATGATTGAAACGTCTGCGACGTCGCTGACAATCAAATGGTCCAATAGTCGGATACCGATGACTTCGCCGACCTCTTTCAGTCGCTTGGTGATCTTGTAGTCTTCTTCGCTTGGGGTCAGGTTGCCAGAGGGATGATTATGAGCGACGACCAATGAGATTGCTCCAGCAAGTATGGCTCGTTGGAAGACTTCTCTCGGATGAACAGGCGTTGCGTTGGCTGTGCCAATTGAGATTGTCGAGTAGCTGACAACCTGGTGAGCCCCGTCAAGATAGAGAGCCACAAAGTGCTCGCGGCTGTTGTCAGTCAGGACGGATCGAACGAATGCTGCAGCGCTCTCTGGTCCGGTAATTGTGAAGGGCTGTGTCTCCGTCATGTGATAGGTGGCCCGGACTTCCCGGATGTAAATGTCGTTTTTGTCTGAGTTTTCGACGGTGGTTCGGTGAGTTTTGTTTGTCTTCATGAGTTTCTCCTTGATTCCATTCATGTTTGCTTTCGGCGGCAGCTTGTTGTTCCTCTTTGTGACACCCGCCGTTGGCACCGATGCGTGATCGCACGAACAGTCAAGGTGGAGTCTTCGCGGAACGCGAAGCAGCAGCGGACCGAAACGCAGTGCAGGGAAGCGGACCTTGACGTCGTGCTATGATGAGGACTGCCCGCTACGGCTTATTTCCTTTAGTTCATTGAAGTTGCGTTTCCTTCTACGGATGATCAATGCCTTGCGTTAGGGATGTGCAGGGTGCGCAGCAGTCCGGCTTGCCGGACCGAGCGAATGCGGAGCCCGGAGCAGCCCGGCCCGAAGGGCAACGCCCAGACGTTGATGCCCCAGTTACTGCGAGTGACCTGCTACAGGCGAGGCCGTTCAGATAGAACTCGCGATCGGCTTTCGAAAGGATTGGATGTCAGCAGTGTATGAGGAATCTGCCATCAGAATTGGCGACGATGGCGGCGGGGATACTCGAACCCAGCCGTTTGAATACGCAGTCACAACACAGCCATGAGACAGCCATTCCCTGCGAATATGCTCAACCGATATTGCCTGACTTGTTGATGTTCTGCAGGCGTAAAGTGAAATCCCGCTCCTTAGTGTGTGATGCGGCAGAACTGAACTCCAGTGACTTAGACTTGTCGGAATGCTGCAGATGGCAAATTGCAAATCTTCGTTCAGCGTTTCCTCGTTGACTTGAGCATTCTCAGTGTGAACTACGGCGGCGGCACTAGACGAAAAGAGCGGGGTCAGGTTGACGGTCTCGCTATGGCCGTTGAGTGATCCGCCGTCGAGTTGTTCGGTGAATTGCAGCAATGGGTCCAAGTCACTGCCAGTATTGGAGATATTATTGAGCGTTTTGCTGATTAGCTGCTGCGTCGAGTGATTGCCGAATAAACCGATTCCCAAAGGCTGCCCGGCTCGCATCCATTTGTGACTGCCGAACACGATGAAGTCGGCGACGGAAATGCTGTCGGCCAGTGGAATATGGCAAAACGCCTGAGCGGCATCGACGAGGACAAACTGAATCTGACTGTTTTGTCGGATTCGCTCGACGATGGCTCGGATTGGAACACGGATTCCCAAATGGTCCACGGCTGGCAGGAACAGTCCGTCGCAATCGTTGTCGGCGTATGCTCTGGCCAGGAACGACGTCACATCGTCCGCAGTCCAACCTTCATGGAAGATGGCATCTCGCAGTGGGACCGTTGTGACGTGGCCGCCTGATGCCAATGCCTGCCGCGTAACGGCATCCTGATGGGTGGGCCAGCTCAGGTCGGTTGTCAGAACGTTTCCGCACACCTGAAACATGCTGCGAGCGGCCAGTTGTGTCAGGCATAGCGAACGACTGGCGAGCAACACGTTCCAGTCATCCGGAGCACCTGCCAGCCGGCGGATAGACTGTCTGAGACCTCGAACGCCGGCCCATGGCTTCAGGTCAGGAAAGCGATTCTGATACGAGTCCGGCCATGCGTCGTAGCCGTGTTTCAGGAATTCTTCGAAGTACAGCGTTGAGGGTTCTTCGGCCGTCAGTCGAACGAAGTCAATTTGTGCATCTCGTGCGGCCGGTAGTGTCTGGCCCAGCCGCGCCGTATCCAGATAGAGGAGCGGTCGCAAGCTTGTACTTTCTGCCGAGCCAAACCAATTGACTCGGGTACAAGATCACTTTAACGGCCGATTTCGTACCGATCCAGATAACTTGCGAAAGATTCTGAGTATACGGCCAAACGATTCCAGCGGTCTTCTGCAGCGGCTACGGAATTGAAGTCAAAAAGTAATCGGAAGCGAATCGTGCGAGCCTGCTCATCAAGCTCCTGTGTTCCCACTGCCCGAGAACCATAGATGCCGATGTCAGCCAGCAACTCAGGCTCCGCAACAATCGCGGACGCACGGACAAAGCTGATTTTGATGCCGCGAGTGTGTTGCTCCTGAATCCACTGCCGGAGTGTTTCCGCAGGCCAGACATCACCCTGCGGCCACAACTCATCGGCGATGATAGCGATCCGCTCGATCGTCACATCTCCAGAGCTTTGCAGTTCGAAGTTGACGGCCATGCTCTTGCGACCGGGCTCATCCTGCCAATAGGCCGCGGATTGAATCCATGCGACCGATCGATACAGATAGAGTCCAGGACTCCTCAGCAATCGCTCATACACGAGCCGCCATGTTTCCGTGCCTTCGAAGATTAAGAGTCCATCGGCCAGTGTGTGGATGCGGCGATTGGTGTCATCCAGTGATTCCAGAGCCAGCTCTCGGTAGATCGGATCAAGGGCTCGGCTGATTCTTGCCAGTGACTGAGAAATAGACTGATAACGTGCGAACGTGTCGAGGTCGCGGGCCAGCATAAATGGCAATTCAAGCAGCGAGATGTTCTGCGACGCTGACGAGCCTCGGCTTGAATGAGAAAAGCAGCCACTCAGGACGAATACGAGCAGCATTCCTTGCAGCAGGGCAAACACATGAGCGTCAAAGCAGAACCACACTCCAGTAGTCAGGAACAATCCCACAAGCAGAATTGCCAGACTGTCCGTCAGCCATTTTCTCTGGGATCTCAGAAAGTCGAATCGTGTCATCCGGTCACCGTATGTCGTTCCGGCGATGGAGACAAGATGTGAGCACGCCGGGTTATGTTTCTCGCGAATCAGCATCACAAAAAAGGTCCGTAACTTGTTCCAATCCCTGAAGATTTCTCATCGAGTGAAATCACTCGGTAACCGCGTGGTCGATCTTCTGACTCGTTTCTGAACAAACAGGAGAGTGGCTGGTGGTGCCGCTCTCCAACCTGAAAGGTTCAGGTCGTCAGATCCACGTTTTGACGCTGGCGTTCAGGAGTGACCGTCTTCGTCGGAATCGGAGTGTCCGCTTCCATTCGTGTTTCCGTTAGACTGGCTGTAAATCCACGAATGGGCCAGATCGCAGACCTTGGCCACCAGTGGCAGGTCGTCGCGTCCAAAGCTCGTCGTGTCTTTCCAGTCGTCACCGTCCTTATACAGACGTGACACGGTCACGTTATGACGCACACCATTGTCTGTCTGGTTCTGCCAGATGGCCGCTCGAATGCGGCCCATCCGGATTTCGTGAACCGGGCGAGTCTTGCTCTCACGGGATTGAGACCGAGGTTTTGAGGATGTACTCATCGTTGTCGTACTTTCTTTCAGAATCGATTGAGAAATGAAAACGGGCTTCACTTTGAAGCCCGTTTGGTTCATGAACATGGTCATGTCGTGGAGTCAGGCATCCGCCATCGACCACAGGATTCTGCGGCAACATTCCTTTGCCGCTAGTCGGTGAGCATCAGCATCCATCGCAGGATCAGCTGAAGTCACGGGTGGGAAACCGCCGCGGTCGAGCCAGTCCATCAGGGACAAGGCGCGTTCGCGAGTGATTTCCGGGGCATTGCTGCGAATGGCATCCTGCAATTCGTCCCATGTGGCTTGCGGGTCCATAAAGATCCCGTTAAGCCGAAAGTGCCAGCGACAGCAGCTGGGCAACCTTGTAGTCGGCGTCGGCTCGATCAGCGGCATAGGTCAGTCGCTGAGTCAGCCGTGTAAGGGCATCGACCAGCGAGAAGATCGTGAATCCTCCCTGAGCCCGAGCAATCTCCATCGCTTCCTTGATGAAGTGCTGAGGAATGCCGTGCTTCGTCAGTTCCTTCTGAACGGCTTCAGAATCGGAACCGAGTCGAGCCTGCATAGCCTTGCGAAGCACGCCGGCAAAGGCATCGCGTCGCGAATCCCGTTTGGCCACCAGCGACCGAATATGATCACGAATGTCGTTCAGACCTTCATGAACACTCGCTGTATGCTTGCGAGTGAACTCGACCACGTTGGTCGCATCCCAGACGATGTGGTTCTGACAGATGCGCTGGAACCAGAATGACTGCATTCCCAGTGATCGTCGTCCCACTTCGGAATTCCAGACGAAGAAACCTGGAGCGAATTCCTCGCCGTCGATTTCGACCCAGCCTGTCGGATCAATCAGAAAGCAGAACATGTCCTGTTCACCACAGTACAGTCCCGTGCCTCCATTGAACGCGGTTTGTGGCGGCTGAAAATCCGTCGCCACGTCCCGAACAACTTCCAGCAACTCGGAATTCCACAGACGTGTGTAGGACACGCCATGCAGGGACCGAACTGACTGGCCAGTTGTCAGCAACTGGATGGGTTTGTCGCCAGACGGCAGAGTGTCCCGGAAAGCCATGCGAGCCGTCTCCGGGTGGAAGCGGTTCACAGTTTCCTTACTCATTCCCGACAGGCGACACAGCTGACTGAACGACCAGTCCGTCAGATTGACGTGTTCGCCGTTCTCCAACGTCAGCTGCAGTCCGTCGTCCTGTACGCTGGGCATGAGCAATTGCGGCCGTTGCCAGTAGTCCGAGGAATATTGGCGTTCCTGCCGACAATGATCATGGAGTTCCTTCAGCGATGAGAATGTCTCATCAGGACTCCGTCGAAACAATTCCCGATTGGCCCGTACTAAATTAACCATCAGTCCATACTCCTCGAAAAAATCGAGATTTCGGGTGCCAAAGCCACAGCGTTCACCGGCACCCGGCAGGTGAACGCCAAAACTTTGGCTCGATGAGCAGAACTGGCCCGACAACGGAGCAATCGCTCAGGGGTCAGGCAGAAAACCATTGGGCACCACCGCCCTCTCGATTCACGCAAGATTGGGCATCATCAGCGTCAATCGAGTGGCGGTTGTTGGTTTACTCGGGATTCATGGAACAAGGAACAGCAGGAAATGAGATGCCGAAATCCTTACCACGAGCTAACGGGAATGTCACGTTTTGCTGACGAGACCAAGAGTGAAATGCCGGAGGCCTGAGAAATCAGCGACTTACCCCGCCATGCGTTCTGCGGCATGCGGTGCGAGGTCTTCGCGAAAGGGGATGATGAAACCGTAGTCGCGGGCGTGTTGCTGCAGATGGTCGAGCGCTTCACGGTTCCAGCCGAGGGCAATCTCGATCTGGATGAATTCTGCGGCGTCTGCAGGAAGGACTCCCCAAAAGCAGGCGATTCGGCCCGTCTGCCGCTGAGCCCGCCGCCACAGAAAGCGCACGGTTGCAGGGTCTTCGGGATAGAAGGCTTCGATTCCGCTCTTGCTGACGATTCCAACGTAAGATTTCATCATCACCGATCAGTACCATAGCACTATGGGAATTGCAAAAAATTATTTTACGCGGCTGACACACGGCCGGACCTTGTGGCAATGTCACATGATGCAGTGTCTGTTTCTGGTGCTTGCCGTTTTGTGCCTGTTGTTTCCACACTATGCGACGATGGTGGCAGGGAGTTTGTACCTTATGACCAGGTGGAGCCGCCGCCGTTGATCGAAGAATCGGTCATTTGTCTGAGAGTACCGCTGGCGTGCCTCAACCTCTGAATGTTCCTCCGTGGTGCGGATTCGTGACTCGATCTGAAGGAGAAGCCGTTGAAGTTGCGATTGGCAACCGCTTCGGCTTCTCTTCGTGATAGTCTGCTGCGGGCAATCCGACTGCCAGTGACTGTCAGCAGTCATGCAACGAGCGATTCTTCGGTCACACACGCTGATGGTTCGGAGAGCGAGTGAATCATACGGGCCGCGGTTCTCTGAATCCGTTCAAGAGACGCAATCAGAGTCGCTTCATCTCCCCGATACATCTGGATGTAGTCCGAGCTGCGTGTTGAGCAGTCCAATCCGAATGATCGACAGACAACATAGGCGACCGCTTCTGCTTCTGTTTCACGAACTGTTTTGGGAAGCGACTGGCGCTGTTCTATGTCATGCATCCACTCGTGAGCCAGTTCATGAGCCAGCACAGCAAATCGTTCGGCTGAATCAAGGTCCACTGAAATCCCGATTTCGCCTTTTCGTGAGACGCCTTCTGCTCCACCCGGCAACACTTCGTACTTGAGGACAATTCCGTTGTCACGAATCAGCTCCTCCAAACAGCCGAGAAGTTGTCCAGGCTCGCCTCCAATCTTTGCAAATTCGGGCAGTTCATCTCCTTCGGTCTGAGTGACATCAAAGACATGGACAATTTTGAAACCTCGAATGGATCGTTCGCCTTTGCCGTCGGTCTCGTGAGATGGTCCCGAGTGCTGACCATCTGCGTCAGATCGATTGCGGTAGATGAGCGGTGCCATGATTCCGATTCCCTTTTCTCCCTTGCGAACGTGTCGTCCCTGTTTCAGCCAGCGTTGAAATCCCGCAACGAGTGTCGCCTCGGGGTTTTGCATCATGATCAGCAGACTGTTGGTCCATGAGTAACTGTGGAAGCGACTCATCGAATCCAGGTATCGCAACAGTGAATCGCTGCGTCCGGCTTTGAGTTCTTCCTGCAACGCTGTGATCGCCTGATCTGCCAGTTGTTTGGCTTCGTCTTTCTTCATGTTCCTTCTCCGAATCGTTGAAAGCTGCATCCGGCATGTGCAGCGAATAGATGAGATTCGGGCCTGCCGGCGGCCCGATTTTCGAGCCAGACACGGCAAGTCAAGGTGGAGTCTTTCGCGCAGCGAAAGCAGCAGCGGACGCCAACGGCGGTAGCGGACCTTGACGCCGTGGCATAATGAGAAGGGCCGAGCGGAAGTCCCCTCCGTGGTGTTGTTCAATTCCGAATGCAGATTGACCGCGATGGGAGATTCAAACTCGCTCTAACGATGAGAGTCGCGATAGATGCTCATCGAATTGACGCGGTAGACGCCGTCGTCGTGAACGTCTTCGCTCTTTTCGATGCAAGCTATTCCGTCGGGTGCGTAGTTTCTCTCTTCACGCACGAAGTCACAGCGAACAGGACCACCAGGCATGGAGCCCAGTCGTTCGCAGCAACCCGCAGATGGAATCAGCGGGCTGATGCGTTTCCCGTCTTTTTCAAACCATATTCGTTCGACCCAAGTATGACCGTGGTCCGTTCGTGGATAGGTGTCTCGATGAATTCGCATGATGACCATTGGAAGGTAGCTCCAGTTGAGCTGCATTCGGCATCTGCAGCGATGAAACGTGATTCGAGCCCTGCCGGAGGCTCACAAGTTGAGCCGTCCACGGCAGGTCAAGGTGGAGTCTTTCGCGCAGCGAAAGCAGCAGCGGACGCCAGCGGCGGT
>Ga0154020_10000532_pt1 | contig 46520 bp, 35 predicted proteins | sample Klosneuvirus_201_FD_109709 | JGI IMG/M metagenome (GOLD analysis project Ga0154020, IMG submission 109709) | Active sludge microbial communities from wastewater, Klosterneuburg, Austria - Klosneuvirus_20160825_MG | ecosystem: Engineered > WWTP > Aerobic digester > Activated sludge | place... | reverse complement strand
CGGGAGCATCATCGTCAGCAGGAGCAGCGGATGGGGCGATCGACTCATGCTCGTCCTCTCAGTTCGGATACTGCGCGGCCTGCCAGGCCTCGATTTGATCGATGGTCGTTGTGTCGAGCGGCGCCTTCGGGGGCAGGGGCATGCGGTGCTCCCGCACGGCCGCCAGGATGCGCTCGATCTCGGCTCGCCAGCGGTCGGGGGTGCTGAGGTTATGGGCATTGCCGCTCGGGTTGTGGCACTCGGCGCAGTGGGCCGCATAGATCGCCGAGATATCTCGGCTCCAGGTGGGCACCGTGGGGTCGACCAGGTGGAAGGACACGCTGCGCTCGAGCGCGCCGGCCCGGAGGCGCAGCGTGTGGGCTCCGCCGCCGAGCTCGCCCAGGGACAGCAGCAGCTTCAGGCCCGTGCGGAAGGTTTGGCTGCCGATCGGAGCCCCATCGACCTCGGCGCTCAGGCTGGGGCCGCCGGCGTCCGCCACGACGATGCGGTCTCTGCTGAGCGTCTCTCCCTCGCTGAGGCCGAAGATCGCCAGCTCGACGCCGGGCACGACCAGCCAGGCTTGTCCGCCCTCGAGCGCGACTAGGCCGTGCTCGCCCGCGACCAAGCGCTCGGCGGGATGAGGGTCGATGCGGGACAGCACGCCTTGGCGATGTTGCCAGATCCCCTCCGAGTTCGCGATCCACACCCCGCGTCCATCGGGTGAGACCGCCAGTCCCTGCGGGTCGGTCAGCGCGGTCTCCTCGATCCAGCGACCTTCCGGTAGACGGCGCAGAAGCCGCCCACCTGCGATGGCCCACACGGTCCCGGCCGCGTCCACCCCGAGCGATCGCCCATTTGCCTCGGCCCGCTCGGGGTATGCGCGGACGATCTCCCCGTCGAACACCAGCCCGGCGATCCCGGTCGGCGTCGTCACCCACAGCGCAGGGGTCCCTGCCACCGGGCCTCCAAACGCGAGCTCGGCGTTGCCCACCTCGAGCCCCGGGACGTGGACAGCGCGGCCTACGCCTGCCGCGTAGACATAGAGTGAATCCAGGGAACGGGCGAAGAGCGCTCCACTCGAGCCGCTGGTGAGGCGGCGGATCGGAGCGCCTAAGAAGGCCTCGCCGAGCGTGGAAGGGACGAGCGTATTCGGCCCGAGCGCGAAGAGGCCGCCCGCCGCGGCAACGACGCGCTCTTCCCCGGCGCGCGCGGCGCTGAACAGCGCCCCAGTCGCTACGCTCGCTCCGACCGTAGAACCGCTGGCGTACGCCGCGCTCCCGCCGGCCTCGATCGCGAAGTCATCGCCGCTGGTGTCGAGCGCGACCGCCGTGCTGGCGGTGCCCAGCGCGATCGCCACCGACGCGATCGGCGCGCCGCGCGTGAGCGGATCGGGTGAGGGAGGATCGATCCCGGTCCCCGCATCCGGGGTAGAGATGGGCCCGCTCGGCCCGCCGGGGGCGCAGCCGGCCCAGGAAAACAGGCCCAAGACGAGGAGGAGGTGGTTGGCGCAAGGGGAGGGCATGTGCCAGGCTCTCCCCATCATGGGCCGAGCCGGTGCACAGATCCAGCGATCATTCGGGCGTGTCTTGGTCGGCGCGCTAGCGTCGATGGCCATCGCCTGCGGCACCGAGACGCCGCCGACGCCGGACGCTGGTGCTTCCCTCGACGCCGCCGCGATCCTCGACGCGAGCAGCGACGGTGGCTTCGACGCTGGCGCTTTCGCCGACGCAGCGGCCGTGGACAGCGGTGCACCGCCCATGCCTTGCAGCCCGGCGCTCTCGCTGAGCCCTTCCCACCGGGCGGCGCGCGCGCTGGACCTGGTCAGCTTCACGGCGGCGGGGGGCACCGGGCAGTATGCCTTCATGCTCAGCGCCGCGCCGAGCGGGGCGATCATCAACCCGCTTACCGGAGCCTATTTGGCCGGCGATACGGGCGGGGTCAGCGATCGCGTGGTGCTCACGGACTTGGGCTGCCTCGGACAAGCAGAGGCCATCGTGGACGTGGTTGCCCCGATGAAGGTGCGTCCCTCCAGCCCCACCGTCCGGCCCAACACCTCCTTTCGCTTCGAGGTGCAGGGCGGTTCGGGGCGCTTTCGCTTTACCCTGGAGGGCGATCGCTCGGGCGCCACGCTCACCTCCAGCGGCGCTTACACCTCGGGCGCGCGAGCCGGCGTGGACTTGGTGCGGGCGCTGGATCTGGAGACCAGCGAGGCCGTGACCACCGAGGTCGTCGTCGATCCGGCCGCCCACCTCGAAGCCGCACCCGCGGTGGTCGTGATCCCGGTCGGACAGAGCTTCCGCCTGCGGACCCGGGGTGGGAGCGGAGAGGTCGAGCTCGAAGCTGCGCCTGCGTTCTTGGATTTCGCCGACGGCGTGGCGACCCCGCTGACCGCCGGCACGCGCAGCCTGAGGATCACGGACCGCTTCACCGGGGATATGGCCACGGTGCGCATCCAAGCGGCGGCGGGCCAAGGCTTCCCGCGCGCGCGCGCCGGCAATGGGTTCTTCGTCTCGAGCGCGGTGGGACCAGGGGATCTCGACGGCGATGGGCGCCCCGACGCGGTCTTCGCGCTGCCCGACGACGACTTCCACGCCAACACCGGCGGGGTGGTCCTGGTGTACTCGGGCGCCGCGGGCACACTGACCTCCACCCCGGCCCGCGCCTTCGGCGGCGAGACCCGCGGCGAGGAGTTTGGTCGCGGCCTGGCCGTGGCCGACCTCGATGGGGACGGCAAGGCCGAGCTGATCATCGGCGCCGCGCGGGCCGACGTCGGGGCCTCTGATGGTGGCGCGGTCTACATTTACGGGGGCATCGCCGGCGGTTTCTTCTCCGCTCAACCGATCAAGATCCTCTCGGGCCGGACGGGAGGCGATCTGTTCGGCTCGGCGGTCGCGGTCTGCGACTTCAACGGTGATGGCCGAAAAGACCTGGCGGTCGCGGCGCGGGCCATCGAGGATCGGCAGCGGCCCACGGTCACCAGCGACCAAGGTGGAGTGCAAGTTTTCTTGCAGCGAGCCAGCGGCTTTCGCGACGATCCTGATCAGACCATCTATGGCGACCCACCGGATGGGAGCGGCGGCTTCAGCGGCTATGCGGGCCTGCTCCTCGGCGCGGCGATGGCCGCCGCGGACTTCGACGGAGACGGTTCCTGCGACCTGGCCGTCTCCTCCTTGGACTGGGACCAAAACCCGCTGGCCAACACCAACGACGGCCTGGTCCTCGTGTATCGCGGGGTGACGGCGACCGCTCAAAGCCGCGGTGGCCTTGGCGCGACCCCGGCCCGGGGCTTTGCGGTCAACGCGGCCGATGATCTTGGGGCTCAGCTCGGTCGCGGCCTGGCCGCGGCAGACCTCGACGGTGATGGCCTGGCCGAGCTGGTGATCGGCGAGCCCAACTCCGACAACGGGACCGGCGACAACTACGGGGCGGTGCGCATCTACCGGGGCGCTGCGTTTCCGGCCGGGCCCTTGACCGCGCTCAGCTCACCGCGGACCGCCGACTGGTCCTACGAGCACGACGGCGACCAAGACCAGTTCGGCTATGCGGTGGCGATCGGTGACGTCACCGGCGACCTCAAGCCCGATGTGGTGGTGGGCAACCTGCGGGACGAGGGCCCCGGGCTCCCGGGCGGGACCGGGACGATCGCCTTGTTTCCTGGACGCACCGGGATGTTGCCGGACGTGCAGCCGAGCGGGCTCCTCGCCGGGATCGCCGCCAACGACAGCTTCGGTGCGGCGCTGGCGGTGCTCGGCGATCTCACCGGCGACGGCAAGGGTGACCTCTTGGTCTTCGCCACCACCGCGGACGATGGCGGCCGCGACGTGGGAACGCCCTATTTCGTGGATGGAACGCTCAGCCCGCGGCCAACCCGGCTCGGGCTCCCCGGGGTACCCTCTGGCTTCGAGTTCGGGCGGGGCGCCGCGCTCGTCGGCGATCTCGACGGCGATGGCCAGGCCGATCTGGTCGTCGGTGCCCCGCGCGACAACTCCGAGCTCCGCGGTCTGAGCGCCGGTGCAGCCTTCTACTATCGAGGCACAGCCTCAGGCTTTGAGCGCGATCCGGCCCTGATTTGGCGCGATTTTCCGCAGCACGGGGGCAATGACCTCTTCGGCACCGCCGTATCCCGGGCGGGCGACTTCGACGGGGACGGTCGGCCCGACGTGGCGATCTTGGCGCGGCTGGACGACCGACCCGACACCTTCGACGCCACCTACGCGCCCGAGCCGAGCTGTGCCGGCCTGCCGACCGCCAACGACGTGGGCGCGATCTACGTCTTCCGCGGCGTGGCCAGCGGTCTCCCCGCCGCGCGGCCGGACTTCATCATCTTTGGCATCGAGGTGGGCGATGCGATCGACGCCGTCGCGGGCGGGTTCGATTGGGACGGGGACGCCAAGGACGACCTGGCGTTCGGCTCGGTCACCTGGGACTCCGCGGCCACGAACAACGTGGGGGGCGTGGCGATCGCTCGGGGGCGCCCGGCCGACAGCGGCGGCCGCACGGTGGTGATCTGCGCGCACGACTTCGTTCATCACGCTGCCGAGGCGGGCACCCAGCTCGGGCGCATGATCGTCCCGCTCGGGGATCTCGACCAGGATGGCTGCGACGACCTCGCGGCGGGAGCCTTCCTGGAAGACCTCGGGACGCGCGATCAAGGCAGCGTGCGCATCCTCTATGGCGCGGGCCCGAGCTGCGCCGCGGGTCCCCGGATGGCCACCCTGCTCGGCGGCATCCGCGACGCCCAGGCCGGCTTCGCCCTGGCCTCGGAGGGCTTTGACTCCGACGGGGACCTCCGGCCCGAGCTGGCCATCAGCTTCCCCGCCTTCGTCACCCAGGGCACCAACTTCGGTCAGGTGCGCCTGATGGCCGGGCGCGATGTGGCGGCGGCAGCGACCGAGGCCCCCCAGGATGGTGTGACCCCGACGGCGACGACGCCGATCGGCGGGACGCAGCTCCTCGGCCTCACCGCCGGCGCTCGCTTTGGGCAGTCGGTCGCCTTCGTGGACAACGGCAGCCGGCGCGGCCTCTTGGTCGGTGTTCCGCTCGGTGACTTCGCCGGCACAGTGGCCACGGGCGGCGCGCAGTTCTTCCCGTTGGCGGACGTCAGCAGCCTCGCCTCAGAGCCCAGCTTGGTGGTCGGTGGTGAGGTGACGCGGCCGCTCGGCCGGATCGGAGAGCTGGTCGGGAGCTATCGGGGCTACGCGATCGTGGCGGGCTTCGACGGGCAGGGCGGGGGCCTGGACCTCGGCTCGGTCTACGCCGTCGACCTCGCGCCCTAGGCGCTGAGCGGAGCGACGGCGTTCACGGGCGGGTTCACTTACTGCAGGCAGACCGGCGGGTAGTTGTAGATCCCGCTCCCCATGGGCATCTCACGCACCGGAACGGGGCTGCACATGTACGAGGCCAAGCAGTACATCCGCCCATCCGGCTCCGCCACGCAGCGCGGGTTGGTGACCGCGTCGGGGAGGCCCGGATCGTTGTAGACCGTGGGGCAGGTCGCGTTGGGCGTGTTGTTGTCGCCGCACTGGCACTTGCCGCGCACGGGCGGGTTCACGCCGGAGTTGGCGCCGATGCAGGGCAGGTTGTTGCAGTCCGCGTCCTGCAGGCAGGTGGCCCAGTAGCGGCCGCAGTTCCAGCCGCGCGGGCAACCGTTGTCGGGCGCCGCCGGGTTGCAGCTCACCGAGCACATGTTGAGCGTCGAGCCGTCTTGGCGCATGGCGACCGGGAAGCAGTACTCCTGCTCCCTGAAGGGCTGCCCCCCGTTGATGTTAGGATCGACGTTGTAGCCGGCAGTCCAGTTGGCGCCGCCGCCATTGAAGTTGTCCGAGTTGCAGGGGTTCATGTCATCGCACTGCTGACAGAAGGGCGAGACCGGCTTGGGCGCGATCGGGAAGCACTCCCCAGCCTCGGCCTGGCGCGGCTGCATGCCCATGATCGTCGAGGTGATCGTCCCGCAGGAGGTCGGCGCCTCATAGGGAGACTGGCCTTCTCCGCAGCACCACTCGTTGATGCCGCACTGGAGCACGCGGTCCGTGCAACCTGGGTTGCAGCACACGCCGACGGCGGTGTCGTCGGCCTTGTTGTTCAGCGCGCGGCACTGCGAACGTGAATACGTCGGCTGCGGGCCACCGGCGCCGGCCAGCTTGCAAACCTCACCGGAGAGGCAGTCGTCGCGGGTGAAGCAGCCCTGACGGCAGGTCGGCGGCGCGGCGGTCTTGTCGCAGACGATGCCGGCGGCCGGGCAATCTTCAGGCTGCTCGCAGCCGAGCGGCGCACAGGAGTTGGGGTCGCGGTAGTTCTTGAAGCGCGTCGGCTCGTTCATGCGGCCCGCGATGTTGCAGTAGAGGTTCTGGTCGTTGAAGCGGTCGCGGCAGCTCAGGTCATCGGTGCAAGCGTCACCGCAGAAGCCGCTGCTGTGGCAGACCTTGCCGCCGGCGCAGGAGTCCTTGGTGCAGCCGGAGATGCAGATACCGTTGCGGGTGTTGCAGATCGGGAACGAGGGATCCGCGCAGTCCGTATTGGTGCGGCAGGCGCCGATGCAGGTGCCGACTTCCCCCGGGAGGTTGTTGGTGGAGCACACGCCCTGGCCGGCGGTACCGCACATCGCGCCGGGGCAGATCTGGTCGCCAGTGCACATCGCGCCGGCCGGCTTGGGGCCGCAGATCACGGTGGTGTCCGAGCAGCCTTCGGAGCGCTTGCACTGCATGGTCACGGGGTCGCGGACGAAGCCGACCGGGCAGAAGCGGCCATCGCGGCCGCAGTACTTCTTGCCATTGCCGTAGTCGAGGCACTTGCTGTCTTCGGCGTTGACGCGGATGGACGAGTGGAGCTGGCCGCAGTCTTTGTCGTCGCCGCAGGGCTCGCAGGGCGCCAGGGTGCGCACGCAGACGTTGCCGTGGCGATCATCGCAGTAGGCGTTGAGGTGGTAGCCGTGCTTGCAGTCGATGGGGTTGGTGAGGGCCGAGCAGCGATCGCAGTCCGTGGGCATCGTACAGGCCACGCCGGGCACGCAGTGGTGCGGCGAGTCCTTGACGTTGCAGACCTCGCCGCTGGGGCAGTCCTGGTCTCGCACGCACTCAAAGCCCGCGTCGGGGGTGACCGCGGCGTCGGCGGCGGTGCCGGCATCTGCTGCCGTGGTGCTGGCGTCGGTCAGCGTCACGAAGCCGTCACTACCTCCGGCGCCTCCGTCCTTGCTGCTGCTCGAGGAGCATGCCGCGCCAAAGAGCGCCAGCGCGACGATGAGGGAGCGTGAACAGTGGGACATACGGCTTTGGGGCATGTGCATTCCTCGACGTCGACCCGCCAAGGTCGAACGCGGCCCTGTATAGCGCGTTGAACCGGAGATTCAAAGGAGATGTTCACAGCGCGCGGCCCGGCGAGTAGCCTCCCACCGTGAGCTTTGAAGTACGGCTTTTCGCGGCGTGTCGTGAGCGCGCGGGCACACCCCGGCTGGTCATTGACCTCGCGCCGGGGCCCGTCTCGCTGAGCGTGCTCTCCGAGGCCATCCGCCGATCATGCCCTGCGCTCGCACCTATTCTCGGAGCTTGCCGCATCGCGGTGAATCAGGAGTTCCTGAGTGGTGACGTGGTGCTTGAAGCCGGGGATGAGCTCGCGGTGATCCCGCCGGTCTCCGGGGGTGTTGGGCACTTCCGGCTCACCGAGGCGGAGATCGATCCGGCCGCCGTCGAAGCCGCCGTCGCCACGCCGCACGCTGGCGCCGTGCTCAGCTTTCGAGGGACGGTCCGCGACCGCACTGGACCCCATGAGGTCATCGCGCTCGAATACGAGGCCTACCCCGAGATGGCCGAGCGCTTCTTGGCGCGGATCGGCGCCGAGATCTGCGAGCGCTGGGCGGGGGCCCGGGTCGCGATCGAGCATCGCTGCGGCCGCCTCCTCCCGGGCGAGACCTCGGTCGTCATCGCCGTGTCCTGCCCGCATCGCGCGGACGCCTTCGACGCTTGTCGGTACGCGATCGAGCGCCTCAAACAGGACGTCCCAATCTGGAAGAAGGAGCTGCGAAAGGACGGTTCGGTGTGGGTCGGCCTGGGGAGCTGAGCGCTGGGCAGGTCTACGAGGTGCAAATCGAGCCCTCGGCCCCGCTCGCTCCGACCTTGGTCGGCCGCACGGATCGCGGCTTCGAGGTCGAGCTGGTGGGCGCGATCCCCGGGGAGCAGGTCCGCGCGCTGGTCACCCATGTCACCGGCAGCGGGCGCGCCTTCGGGCGGGTGGTGAGCGTCCAGCGCGCCGCGCCCGAGCGGCAGGATCCTCTCTGTGTTCATCACCTCCGCTGCGGCGGCTGTGACTATCTCCATGTCGCGCCCGAGGCGGAGCGGGCCAGTAAGCAGCGCCAGCTCGCCGAGGTGGTGGGGCTGCCCGTCTCGGAGATCCTCGAGTCGCCGCGCCCCCTCGGCTACCGAGCGTTGGCCAAGCTGGTGGTGACCGAGGAGGGGCTGCTCGGCTCCTACCGGGCGCACAGCCACGACGTGGAGGACATGAGGGGCTGCCTCGTCCACGCGCCGGGGGTCGAGCGGATCATCGATCGGCTGCGGGACGCGCTGGCCGACGAGCCGAGGCCGGTCGATCTTCGCTACGTCCTCGTGCGGGGCTCCTTCGCCGACGGAAAGGCGGTGGTGACCTTGGTCGTGCGCGCGCTGAGCTCGCCCGTTCCGGCGCGGCTGCTCCCCGTCCTCCGCGCGATGCCGGAGGTGGTTCGGGTCATTGCTACGGAGAATGACAGCGAGGGCGACTCGCTCTTGGTCGGCGGCCAAGAAGAGCTGCTCCTCGATCGGGGCTTTCCGGTCGAGCGCGTGGGGCCGATCGAGCAGTGGCTCGACGCCGGAGCCTTCGCGCAGGTCAACCCGGGCGCTGCCGCGCGGCTCTATGAGCGCGCCTCGCTCCTCGCGGCGCCCAGCGGCCGGGCGGTCCTCGACTTGTACTCTGGCTCCGGCGGGCTCGGCCTGACGATGGCTGCGGTGGGTGCGCGCATGGTCACGGGGATCGAACGCTCCCCCGAGGCGGTGGAGGCCGCAGCGCGCGCCGCTGAGCGGCTCGGCTACCAAAACCGGACGCGTTTCATCGCGGCCAAGGTGAACCCGGAGGCGATCGCGTCGGTGAACGCGGAGGTCGTGGTGCTCAACCCTCCGCGCGCGGGGGCGGGAGAGGCGGTCATGCGAGCGCTGGCGGCCAAGGCTCCGTACCGGATGATCTACGTGAGCTGTAATCCCATGACGCTGGCCCGCGATCTGTCGATCTTGCGTGAAGGGGCCCAGGTCTTGGAGGAGCGCTTGCTCGGGGTGGATCTGTTCCCCCGCACGAGACACATCGAAGCGCTCTATTCCGCGGAGATCAGCCCGAGGGCGTAGGCGTTCCGTCGGGAGGAGGCGTCTCGGCGGCTGCGGCGGGGGCGGGCTCGGCCGTCGGCGCCGCGGCCGGCGGCGCTTCGGCCGGAGCGGGCTCGGGCGGCGGCGGTGGCACGAGCTTGGCCATGATCTTCTCGACCGCCTCGGTGACCCTCTGGGTCCCGCTCACGGTCCACCACCAATTGTCGCTCATCTCCGTGCCAACACGTTCGAGCGCTGCGCTGAGGAGCTGCTCCACCATGGTGGGCTTGACGGCCTCGGCGGCGGCCGCGACGCCGGCCTTGACCGCGTCGCTGACCAGGGTGGGGAACTTCGTGAGCAGCGCCTTCTGCACGTTCTGCTCGACCGTCGCCACCGTGGTCTGGTGCGCTTGCTCGGTCATGAGCTCGAGGGCGACTTGTTCAAGGAGCGGACCGTCGGAGAGCTTCTGGACCGCCGCAGAGTACTGAGACGACGTCTGCTCGGTGGCGACGCTTTGGGCCACGGTCGTTGAGGCCGCCGTCAGCAGATCGCGGAACGCGGTCTCCACTGCGCCAGCGACCTTGGCCTCCTCTTCGGGGGTGACCTTCTCGGGGCTCTTGGCCTGGAAGTCCGCGGTCGTCTTCTTCACCAGCTCGGCCAAGCCCTCCTTGGCGTTCTCCATCGCCTTGGGCGTCGCTTCGGTGAGGATCGACTCGCTGGCCACCTTTTTGGCCTCGGTCTGGATCTTGTTCTTCACCGAGTAGTCGAGCCAGCTCGAGGCGCTCGACTGGATGATGCTGAGCAGGTTGGCCTTGGCCGTAGTCACCGCCGACGCCTCGATCTCTCCGATCAGCGCCTGCACGGCCTCCGGGGGGGCGGCAGCGATCGCCGCCTTGGACACCGCCGTATTGGCGGCGCTCTGAACGCTGCTGCTGATGCTGGCCGGCACCTCTTCGGTGACCATCTTCTCGATCTTCGCCTTGGCCGCCTCGACGCCGTCCGCCTTGGTCGCCTCGATCCCGAAGGCCTTGAGCGCCGCGCGGATCGCCTCTCGGATCTCTGAGCGCAGCACCTGGCGGGTCGCCGGGGTGTCCTCGCTAGGTAGCGGGTGCTCGGCGGTATACTTGTCGACGGCCTGGGCCACCACCTCGGCCAACTTCTCGACGGGATACTTAGGGCTGACGGCCTCCTCGATCGCGCTGTCGAGATAGTAGGTCGAATAATAGCCAGCGTTCGCCAAATATTGCTTGGCCTGCACCTCGACGGTCTCCGCCGCGACCTTGGTGACGGCCTCCACCATCGTATCCAGTCCGAGGGACGCCAGGGCCTCTGGCTTGGCCAGCAGGGCCGCCGTGACCGCGGTGGAGGCAGCGCTGCTGGCGCTCCAGGAGGCGTTCGACTTGATGGCGGCCGGAGCCTCCTGGAGCAGAAGCTCGTCGGCCAGAGGGCCCAGCTTCTCGGTCAGCGCCTTGACCGCGACCTCTTTGGCCTGCTCGAGCGCTCCCGTGATCGGCGCGGAGAAGCCGTTGCTGGCGATGGCGTCAGCGATCGCGCTGGCCAGGGTCATGTCCGAGGGCAGCTCGAAGAGCTTCGTCTTGACGATGACGAAGTCCTCCAGCGCTTTGCCATTGAAGTCTTGGATGCCCTTGGAGGTGAGGAAGTCGATCAGCTCCTTCTTCTTCTCCTCGCTGGGAGCCACGACATAGTCCACGAAGGAGGGATCATTCCCCACGGGGAACATCACCTCGTTGGAGCTGGAGAAGGCGCCGTTGATCGTGTTCACGATGCGCTGGCCGTGATTCTCGGCGGTGAGGCCGGTGGAGCGCCCGAAGTTATCCCCGTTGTAGCCGTACCAATCGGTGCGATCGAGGATCCGCCGGTTCAGGATCAGCTTGAACGGTCGGCTGCCACCCCAGTCGTAAAACGCCGTGGGAGAGTAGGAGTAGCCTCCGCTGGCGGTGGTCTCCTGCTTGGCCTTCTTGATGATCGAGTCGGTGACCAGGCGAGAGAAGACCGAGAACGCGCCGCCCGTGCCGAAGTCGGAGTCGCTCGACTTGCCCTGGATGAGCACGCCCTCCTGGAAGCGAGTCATGGAGGACTTCTGGCCACCCGTGAGCATCTGCCAGACGCGCTCGGCGTTGTCCGAGGTCGAATATAGGTAACGCGCGCCGGCTTTCTCGAGCTCGGCGGAGAGTGAGGGGTCGGTGACCGTGAAGTATCCCGGGTAGACCTCCTCGAAGCGGAGATTTTTGACCCGCTCACCCAGGGGATCGATCCCGGCCTTGGTCAGCGCGGCCTGCAGCTCGGGCAGCTTCACCGTCTCGATGTCGCGGGCCACCACCGCGTCAGCGACCGCCCGGTCCTTCTTGGCCAGCAGCGACAGCAAGAACAGGGGTCGCACCGCCTCGGCCGAGGGCTCCTTGGCCAGCGCGTCCTTCAGCTCCTGGCTGTCCGCGGGGATTCCGGCGCTGACCAAAGCGTTGCGCAAGCTCTGGTCGGCTTGGCCCGCGCTCAGCATCATCCCATTGGTGCCGCTTTGGTGCGTGTTCCAGTCCAAGAAGGCCTTGGGGCTCTTCTCATAGAGGAGCTCGGCTAGTTGGGCCCGCTCCTTCATCTCCGGCGTCTCCAGCACCAGCTCGGCGATCGCCTTCTCGGCGGCGGGATCGAGCTGGGCCGTCTCCACCGGCTCCTTGAGCCCCTCGGCCAACATCGACATGGGCTTGAAGCGCAGATGATCGGCGGCGCCGGGCGCGACCTGCCACATGAAGCGCAGCAGCTTGAAGCGCTCGAGCGCGTTGGGGGCGGGCGGCGAGAACAGGGCCTGGAGCCCGAGCTTCTTGATCACGTCCCCCAGCGCCGCGGTCGCCTCGGCGTCGGTCCCTTTGAGGCGGATGCGGAAGCTCCCCTTGAGGGCCTCGGGCGAGGAGGTGACATAGTCCACCGCCCACTGACCGGGCTGCTCGAGGCTCAGCGTCTGCTGGGAGGAGGGGCCCCAGTCGGCGCCGGTCTTCTTGAGCACGGCCTTGTCGGCGGTGGTGGTGTCGACGTCTGAGTTGAAGAACTTATAGGTGCCCGACTTCGCACCGGCCTGCTCTAGGCGCTTCTTGTAGTTCTCGATCGCCGGGCCCTGGGCCTGGAAGAACACCTCGAAGCCTGCGCTGCCGTCTTGATCTTGCGTGCGGCGCACGTTCATCCACATCAGGCGCAGGGAGCCACCGTCGAGCCGAAAGCCCTGCGCCCAGCGGTTGCTCGTCTTCACCTGGCCGAGATCGCTCAGCGGGAACTCGGAGAGCACCGACGCGTTTGGGATCTCGGGCCCCGAGATCTTAGCGGCCTTGGCGCTGTGGATCGTCAGGCCAGCGCTCTTGAGGGCGTCGAGCGCGTCGGTGGAGAAGGCCTCGCTGATGCCGGTCTTGGCGGACTTCTTGAGGTCGGCGCCGGGGCTGACTTGGCCCGGGGTCGAGTCGGCCAGGACGCTGGGGTCCAGACCTACGCTGCTTGGGCTTGCGCCGACTTTGGTCGCCATGGATCCAGGTCCTCAGGTTCCGCTGCTCGGCGGGGTGGTCAGCTTCTTCATGATCTCGTTCACCGCCGGGTTGATCTTGCTGTAGCTGAGGGAGCTCAGCTGGGATTGGAGGATGCTGGCCACCGCCCGATCGAGCGCCGGCGGCACGAGCGTGTCCGCGAGGGGGCTCTTCAGGGCCTCGACGACCTTGGGCACGACGCTGCTTACCGCGTCGTCGGCGATCTTTTGCGCGGCGCCCGCGATGACGTCCTCCACGGCTTTTTGGGCTGCCGCTGCGGAGCGGGCCGCGACCATCTCGGCCGCCAGCTCGGCATACAGGGGGCCGCTTTCGATGGCCTGAATCGCTGGCGTCAGGTGCGCGGAGGCGACCCCGCCGGCGACGTTCTGGCCGAGGGTCTTGGTGGCGGTCTCTACCAGCTCGGTGATCGTCGCCGTCACTGTCTCGGGCACCTTGGCCTTCTCGTCATCGCCGCTCTTGTCTGGATAGGTGGCGCTGAACTGCTGCATGGCTTTGGCCGCCGCCTCGGCCGCGCTCGCCTTGGTCCCCTCCAGGGCGTGGGGCAAGACCACTTCAGTGCAGACTTGGTTGGCGATCTCCTCGGCTTTGGCTGAATAGGCCGCCTGGACGGAGCTCCGCAGCCAGGATGATCCGCTCGACTTGAGCATGCTCAGCAGGCCCTCGGTCGCCTTGGGGGTGATCGCCGCGGCGGTGCTGCTGACCACCTCGCTGACCACCTGGGCGTCCAGCGCAGCCTGGCCTGCCGCAGCCGCCGCGGCTCGCGCCGCTTCTTTGGCCGCCTTCAGGTTGCCGAAGCTAGCGTTGCTCGAGACCATCGAGGCGACCTTCTGGCGGCCGGCCTCGGTCCCCTTCTCGAGCACCCGGGCTTTGATCAGCGGTTCCAGCTCCGCCTTGAGGGCGCTCTCCAGCGCCTTCCTGAGCTCCTGGCGAGCATCGGGGGTGTTCGCGGTCGGGGTCAGGGCGGCGACCTGCGCGGCGATCACGGAGGCGATCACGGGTTCCAAGACCGTGCTGAGGCCGTTCTCCGCCAGGGACTTGATCGACGAATCGAGCTGCCAGGTGGAGTAGAGCGCCGGCTCCGAAAGGGTCTTCGTGAGCGTCTCCTCGGCGGCAGGAAGCGCGGCCGCTTGGAGTAAGCCCGCCGAGCTTGCCGGGGTGAGCTTGGCCAGGGCCTCGGCGTTGGATTTGAGCGCGTCGGCCGCCTCGGCGGAGACCTTGTTCGTCGCGCTGGAGTCCCCGTTTTGGAGGAGGGTCCCCTTGGCGCCCGCGGTCACGAGGTTCGAAGCGATCGCGGGCAGCTGCTCCTTGAGCGCAGCTTCGGCGGCGGCTTTGGCTGCGCCCTTGGCGGCCTCAATTTCAGCCTGGAATCCCAGCGTCATCAGCGCGTCACGCACGGCGGCGGACAAGGTGAGATCGTCGGGGTGCTCGAAGAAGCGCGTGCGAACGATGACCAGCTCGGCGACGGGCTTGCCGTTGAGCTCGGTCATGCCCTTGCTGAGCAAGAAGTCGACCAGCTCCTTCTTCTTCTCCTCGCTGGGGGCCACCACGAAATCTACGTAGGAGGGGTCGTTTCCTACCGGGAACATCACCTCGTTGGAGCGGCTGTAGGAACCGTTGATCGTCTTCACGATGGCCGAGCCGTGGTTCTCGGCCTTGAGATCGGTGGTCCGCCCGAAGCGGTCCGCGTTGTATCCGTACCAATCCGTGCGGGCCAGGGCGCGCCGGTTGATGATCAGCTTGAAGGGCCGGCTCCCGCCCCAGTCGTTGAAGTTGGTGTCCGAGTAGGAGCTGGTGCTGGTGTCCTTCTTGGCCTTCTGGATGATCGAGTCGGTCACCAGGCGCGAGAACACCGAGGACGCGCCGCCCGTCCCGAAGTCTGAGTCGCTGGACTTGCCCTGGATGATCAGCCCCTCCTGGAAGCGGGTGAGCGAGGCCTTCTGCCCTCCCGTGAGCATGGTCCAGACCCGCTCGGCGTTGTCGGAGGTGGAGTAGAGGTAGCGGGCCCCCGCGGCCTTGAGCTCCTCGGGGAGGGCGGGATCGATGACCGTGAAGTACCCCGGATAGACCTCCTCAAAGCGGAGGTTCTTCACGCGATCGCTGGTCGGATCGATGCCCACGTTTGTGAGAGCCTGGTGCAGCTCGCCCAGCTTGACGGTCTCGAGGTCGCGCAGGATGAGCGCGTCGGCGGCGCCGCTGTTCGTCTTGGCCAGCACGCCCAGCTCGAGCAGCGACTTCACCTCGTCGAGCACGGGCTCCTTGGCCAGCGCGGCCTTCATCGGCTCGCTTCCGTCGGCGATGCCGGCGGTGGAGAGGGCCGACTTGAGCGCGCTGTTGGACCCGCCGCTGCTGAGCACCAGTGGCTCGGCGTCCTTGGCCCACTTCAGGAAGGCCTGCGGGCTCTTTTGGTAGAGCAAGGTGGCCAGCTGTCCGCGCTCCTTCATCTCGGGCGAGTCGAGCTTGGCCTCATCGACCAGCTTCAACTTCGCCGGGTCGGGCTCGGCCAGGTTGATCGCGTCGGGGAGCGCCTCGGCGAGCTGGGACAGCTCCTTGAATCGGAGGTGATCGGCCGCGCCCGGCGCCACTTGCCACATGAAGCGGAGCAGCTTGAAGCGCTCGAGCGCGTTGGGAGCGGGCGGGGCGAACAGGCTCTGCAGCCCGAGCTTCTTGATGACCTCCTGCAGCGCCGCGGTCGCGTCGGCGTCATTCCCCTGGACGTGGATGCGAAAAGCGCCCTTCAGCGCCTCCGGCTTGTCCGTGACCATCTCCACGGTCCACTTGCCGGCCTGCTCGAGCTTCAGCGAACTCTGCGTGGACGGGCCCCAATCGGAGCCGCTCTTCTTCAGCACCGACTTGGTCTTGTCGGTCTCGTCGACGTCGGCGCTGTGGAACTTGTAGCTCCCTGCCGTCGCGCCGGCTTGCTCGAGGCGCTTCTTGAAGTTCTCGATGGTGGCGCCTTGCGCCTGAAAGAAGACCTCGAAGCCCGCGGCGCCGTCCTTCTCCTGCGTCCGCCGCACGTTCAGCCACATCAAGCGGAGCGAGCTGCCGTCGAGGCGAAAGCCTTGGGCGTAGCGGCCTTGGGTGGTGATCTGTCCCAGGTCCTGGATCGGGAACTCCGAGAGGACCGTGGCGCCCGGGACGTCTGGGCCCGAGATCTTGGCGGCCTTGGCGCTCTTGATCTCGAGCGCGGCCTTTTGAGCTTCGAGGGCATCGACGCCAAACAGCGTGACCTTCGCCTTGGACGCGGGGGCGTTGGCGGCGTCGGCGTTGACGCCGATTCCCAGACCGACGGACGAGGTCGTCAGGTCGGGAGCCTTTGGAGGCGTAGGTCCTACGGTCGTCGCCATTTCGGGGTGTCCTTGTTTTGGCGGGCTTTACGTGGACTGCCAAGCCCGGAATGGTCGGAAATGTAGCCCGTGAAGTTCGGCACAACATGCTTAAATGTGATGCGATAACCTACATTATGAAGAGCCTCTCCTTTCGGGACTCGTCGCTCAGCATCCCCCTGGCCGAAGCCTCGTCTCCCTACAAGGTCCTGAAAAAGAAGGAGAAAGCTCAAGATGTCCCGACGGGCGGCCCCACCCCGGCCTTCCACCGGACGGGCCGTAACAGCGCTTCTACCACCGCAGGCAGGTATAGCCCTGCCGTGGCCGGGGTCATGCTCGGGCTCCAAGGGATTTCGATGCTGGCGGGGGCACCTGCCGCCCACGCGGCGGTGAGCCCCAGCCCGGAGGCCCTGCGCCTGGCTCGCGGAGACGTGCACCCGGCGGGTCTGTCGGCCGATGAGCTGGCGGCCGCGCGCCGCGCGCTGTGGAGCGCCTACAACGCGACCTTACCAGGCGCCCCCCAGACCTCCAGCGCCGAGCTCCCCTTTGAAGCGAGCTGGAAGGCGGCGGCGGCGGGCAGCCTGGGAGCGGTCGAGGTCCAGGCCGCGCTGGCCCAGATCAGCGCCCCGAGCGACGCGGTCCTCTCGCAGCTGCTCACCACTTATCAGAGCAAGCTCAGTGTCCAAGGCAGCCGCGAGCTCCAGGCCGCCATCGCCGGCAGCGCCATCGATCTAGCGGCCGGCGACGGCAAGCTCGAGACCAGCGAGCTCGGTACGATCAGCGCCGCGCTCGAGCAGCGCTTTGGCCAAGAGGACGGTCGGCGCGCGTTGCTCCGGGCCTTCCCTCGCCAGATCGACAAGCTCGACGCGGGCGCCGCGGCGTTCCTCCTCGAGAAGGCCGGCTCGCTCGAGCTGCACGTGGCGCGGCTGCAGGCGATCGTGGACGAACTGCTCGACGGCCAGAACCTCCTGGTCGACACCAACGGCGACGCCAAGGTCGACGTGGGCGACGTGGTCTTCACCAAGGCGGATGGCAAGGTCTCGGTCTCCAAGGTCACGCAGGCCGTGGCCGACCAGGCGCGGGTCAGCAAGGGCATGGTCGACGCGGCGGAGAAGATGCACTCGGCCGGGATCAGCTTCCAGCTGATCAAGAACCATAAGGCCAACCCGGACTTCTGGAGCGTAGACGCCTCGGGGACCCTGACGCTCAAGCCGGGAGTGAAGCCCTCCGACGCCATCAACGACATGCTGAGCAACAACGGTAAGTATGGGTTTGAGTGCGCCACCGGCCTGGTCGCCACCTACTATGTCGCGATGCTGGATGTCCTCGGCCCCAAGGACTTCGACCGCGTGGCCAGCGATCTGCGGATCGGGCCCTGGGACATGGAGAATGACCTCGAGCGGCTCATGATCGAGACCCACCCCGACGGCGGATGGAACGCGGAGGTCCCGCTCAAGAACCCCGATAAGTTGCTGCCCGGCGGGTACTATTACTTCCGCAATTGGGACGTCACCGATGAGGCACGCGCCCGTGGGTGGCAGGGTGAGAACGTGATCTATCTCGGCGGCGGGAAGTTCTACGGACACGGCATCGGTCTAGGACCGGGCTCAGACTTCGTGACGAAGCTGAAGGCCGAGTCTAAGCCCGATGGAAAGACGCCGTCGCTCCTCAACTTGCACCGATACTTGTCGACCGACGTGCTGAAGCTGGACCTGGATCCGAAGAACTAAAACCGCGTTTGGGGCGCTGTCCTCTGGCGAAGCTGAACCACGACGTGCAGTGGCTCGGCTTCGACGGAGGCCACCAGATCCCACCGTTGGTCCGCGACGCCATCGGCCCCTTCATCCAAGGCAAGACGGTCGGCGAAGCCGTGCCCTAGGGGGCCCTAGGGGCCCTAGCGGACCGCTACTTCGTAGATACGTAGATCGCCTTGGGAGGAGCGAAGGCCTCCACGCCCACCCGACCCAGCTCCCGCCCCGACCCCGACAACCGCTGCCCTCCAAACGGCATCGCTGGATCGACCTCCCCGTAGCGGTTGATCCACACGGTCCCGGCGCGGACCCGGCGCGCCAAACGCTGCGCGGTCCCCACGTCCGAAGACCAGATCCCCGCGGCCATCCCGTAGTCAGTGCCGTTGGCCAGGGCGATCGCCTCTTCTTCCTTGCGAAAGCGCAGCACGGTGAGGAAGGGCCCCGCCACCTCTTCGCGGGCGATCCGCATGTCGCCAGTGACGTCCATGAAGACGGTGGGGCGCACGAAGTACCCCGCCGCCTTTCCGCCGTCGGCGTCGCGCGCGCCACCGGCTACGAGGCGGGCCCCTTCGCGGCGACCCTGATCCACGTAGGCCAAGAAGCGCCGGAGGTGCTCCTCGGAGGGGAGCGGGCCGAGATCGGTGTGCTCGTCGAGGGGGTCGCCCACTACGATCTGCCGCGCGCGCTCGGTGACGATGCTGACCGCCTCTTCGTAGACCGACTCATGCACGATCAGCCGCGAGGCCGCGACGCCCGAGGTCCCGCGCCCGGTGAAGATCGACTTCCAGGTCGCCGCTACCGCCTTGGCCACCGCGCCGTCGGCCAGCACGATGTTGGCCGACTTCCCGCCCAGGACCAGATGCACCGGCTTCAGGTTGCTCTTGGCCGAGGCCACCAGCGTGCGGCGCGCGGTCTCGATCGATCCGCTGAAGGCCAACGCGCCGACCGAGGGGTGCATCGCGAGCGCCTCACCGGCTACATGGCCAAAACCGGTGACGAAGTTGACCAGGCCCGCGGGGAGCCCCGCCTTGTGCAGGAGCTCGACGAAGCGCAGCGCCGCGAAGGGCGACAGCTCGTGAGGCTTGATCACCATCGCCGAACCCGCGGCCAAGCCCGCGCCGACCTTGCCTGCCAGGCCGCGCAGAGGGCTGGCCCACGAACAGATGATACCGAGCACCGGTACGGGCTCGCGCAAGGTGTAGCCGATCAGGCTCGGCCCGAGATCGTGCGACTCCCCGGAGATCTTGGTGGCCCAGCCGGCAAAGTAGCGGAGCAGGGCGACCGCGCCCTCGACCTCATAGGTGCGGGCTTCGCGGATCGGCTTGCCGGTCTCGAGCGCGAGGAGGACGGCCAACTCGTCGCCTTCCTGCTCCACGAGATCGGCGGCCCGCCACAAGATCGCGGCCCGATCGGTGGGCGACAGCTCCGCGCCATCGGTGACGAAGGCGGTCTCGGCGGTTCGCACGGCGCGCTCGATGTCCCTGTCATTGGCGCCGGGGACGCGCCCCACGTGCTGCCCATCCGTGGGGCTCACGATCTGCATCGTGCCCGCGCCTTCGGCCTCCACGCCGATCCCGCCGATGAACAGGATCGGAGACCGCGTGTGGAGGATCTTGAGGATGTGCTCGACCTTCTGGGGGACGTTCTTCATGGGGCTTCGACCAATGTTGCCACGCCTTGGCCCACGCCGACACAGAGGCTGGCGATGCCGCGCGCTGCTCCCCGGCGGCGCATCTCATGGACCAAGGTGGTCAAGATGCGCGCCCCGCTCGCGCCCAGCGGGTGGCCCAGCGCGATCGCGCCGCCGTTGACGTTCACCCGCGACGCGATCTCCTCATCCGCCCCGAGGCGCCGCAGGACCCCCAGCACTTGGGCGGCGAAGGCCTCGTTGATCTCCAGGAGGTCGATGTCGCGCAAGGACAGGCGGCTCCGGGCCAAGAGCTTCTCGATCGCCGGCACCGGGCCCACCCCCATGATTCGGGGATTTACGCCGGCGGACTGGGAGCCCACCCAGCGCGCCAGGGGCGGCACGCCGAGGTTCTTCATCGCCGCGCCCGAGGCCAGCACCAAGCAGGCCGCGCCGTCGTTGAGGGTCGAGGAGTTGCCGGCCGTAACCGTGCCGGGCTTGCGAAAGGCCGGCTTCAGCTCGGCCAGCTTCTCGTAGGAGGTCTCGGCCCGTGGACCTTCGTCGCGCTCGACCAGCTCCCCTTCGCCCTTCTTCTTTTGGACCATCACCGGGACGCGCTCGTCGTCAAAGCGCCCCTCCCGCTCGGCCGCCACCGCCTTTTGGTGGCTCTCGAGCGCGAAGCGATCCTGGGACTCGCGATCGATGCCGATCTGCTCGGCCAAGTTCTCGGCCGTCTCCCCCATCTGCTCCAGCGGAAACAGCTGTTCCATGCGCTGGTTGGGGAAGCGCCAGCCGAGGGAGCTGTCATACACCGTCCGGTTGCCGCCCTCGTATGCGTCCTGGCTCTTGGCCATGACGAAGGGCGCGCGGGTCATGCTCTCTACGCCTCCCGCCAGCACGATCTCGGCCTCGCCGCAGGCGATCTGCCGCGCTCCTTGGTTCACCGCTTCCAGGCCCGAGGCGCAGAGGCGATTGACGGTCACGCCCGGCACCGCGTTGGGCATCCCGGCGAGCAGCAGGCCCATGCGGGCCACGTTGCGGTTGTCCTCGCCGGCCTGGTTGGCGCAGCCGGCGATGACCTCGTCGACCGATGCCCCGGAGATTCCGGTGCGCTCGAGGGCCGCCTTGATCACCGCGGCGAAGAGGTCGTCCGGACGCACATCGCGTAGTCCGCCGCGGATCCGCCCGATCGGCGTACGTACGGCTTCGAGGATGAAAACTTGGCGCAGCTCGTTCATGCGGGCGGCACGCTAGTACTCTGCACCGGGATTGTGAATGGGGCCCCGCTGGTTGCCGGCCTGGGGGTTTGCTACAGACGAGGCGTGTGGTCCCTCATCGTCCACGGCGGCGCAGGCCCTATTGATGACCGCCAGTCCGAAGCACATCAGGCGGGCTGTCGGCGCGCAGCAGAAGCCGGAGCACGCGTGCTCGAGGCCGGGGGCAGCGCGGTCGACGCCGCGCAGATCGCGGTCCGCGTCCTCGAAGACGATGAGGTCTTCAACGCCGGCGTCGGCGGCGCGGTGGACGAATCGGGCCTGGTGATGACCGACGCCGCGATCTTCCGCGGCGACGATCTCGGCTACGGGGCCTGCGGTGCGGTCGCGGGGATTCGAAACCCCGTCGATCTGGCCCGGGCGATCCTCGACGATGGCAAGCACTGCCTGCTGGTGGGCCCTGGCGCGCTCGATTTTGCGCGGAAAAAGGGGGTTCGGCTGGTCGATCCCCGCGCGCTCGAGGTCGATCCCTCCAAGGCCCGCTGGTGGTACGCCTCGGCCAGCGACGGCCCGCCGCTCGAGCCGGAGGTCGGGGACACCGTCGGGGCGGTCGCGCTCGATCTCCAGGGATCGATCGCCGCGGCGACCTCGACCGGCGGACTCCTCGGAAAATACGCCGGCCGCGTCGGAGACTCTCCCATCGCCGGCGCCGGGACCTACGCCCGCAACGACTGGGGCGGCATCTCGGCGACCGGCCACGGCGAGACGATCCTCAAGACGGTGCTCGGTTTTCAGGCCCTCCAGGACCTGCGGCTCCGCGCGGCCGAGGCCCCGGCCACCGTGCTCTTTGAGGCCCTCGAGCAGGCCCGGGCTCAGGTGGGCGGGCGGGGAGGGCTGATCGCGATCCGGCCCTCTGGCCAGGCGGCCTGGGCCCGAAACACCCCCCACATGGGCGTGGCCTGGATCCGGCGAGGCGGGGCGGTTGAGTCTACGTTTTGAGCCTCGCAGGGGTCGTGGCCGCCTGGGGTCGAAACCCGGAGCCGGTACCGGGGGCGCGCGATCCCGTGGAGGGCGGCGTTTTGACTTGCGTGCGTCGCCGGGCCCGTGCTACCTCGGCGCTCCCCGCGGGACGAGGCTCTCGTGGAGGAAGGACGAGCCATGGCGAAGTGCCATTTCACTGGAAAAAACTTCATGAACGGGCACATCGTGTCGCACTCCAACCGGAAGACGAATCACAAGCGGATGGCCAACGTGAAGTCCCGCCGCATCTTCGATCCGGAGACGGGTACGTTCAAGCGGCTCTACATTTCTACGCGCGCGCTCCGCACGATCGCTCGCAAAGGCATGGACGCGCTCAAGTAGGAAGAGGCTGAGATGAGAGACCGCAAGCAGAACATGGACGAGTTCGATGACAAGGGCGACGACCGCGGCGGTGGCCGTGGCGGACGCGGTGGACGCCGCGGGCCCAAGCGTAAGGTCGACCCCTTCCTCGCCGACAAGACGCTCCAGATCGACTGGAAGGATCCGAACCTCCTGAGCCGCTTCATCACCGAGCGCGGCAAGATCGTCCCTCGCCGGGTCTCGGGCGTCACCGCCAAGAACCAGCGCAAGCTCGCCAAGGCCATCAAGCGCGCCCGCCACATGGCGCTCTTGCCCTACGGCGGACACCGTCTGCCGCTCCGCTCGCTCTGAGCAAAGCCCCCGTTTTAGCGATGCTTTCTGCGCACGGCTGATGCCTTTGGGCATCGCTGTGTCGCCTCGCCTGGACGCTTCCAAAGGAAGGTCTTAGGCACAGCTTCGTAATCATCAGCAATTGCATGGGGCAGGTGCCCCGCCCAAGATGTGCAAGAGCACCTTGGGTCCGAGCCGGGGGAGCACACCTGATGTCGACGAAGCTTGCCGCAAAGAAGCCGCTCATCCTGACGCCCGAGCATCTGCGCCTCGATCCGGCCCAGTACAAGGACGTCAAGTCGCTGATGGCGGCCTACAAGAAGCTCAAGCCCGAGCAGGTCACGCGGCTCGACAAGATCCTGCAGGCCCAGGGGCCCATGCTCTTTGAGGCCCTGGTCGCCGCCAAGAACCAGTACCTGAAGGGCGACATCGAGAAGATCGCCGAGACCGGCAAGCCCGTCGCGCTGGCCGATCTGGCCAAGACCAACGGCTGGGCCGCCGATAGCTGGCAGATGAAGCTCCTCGGCGCCATGGATGGGGCGGGGCGCTTCGAGACCGACGGCATGATCACCGCCAAGGAGTTCATCACCGGCCTCAGGAACCCGAAGGATCCCGAGTTCCTCACCACCTCGGCCATCCAGCGCCTCAAGGCCATCGCCGCGGCCGACGGCGGCGATCTGATCGCCACCATGAAGGCCAAGTGGGTTCGGGACTTCGCTGTCGCGGCGGACGCTGCCGGCGATAAAAACGGCAAGGTCACCCCCGAGGAGCTGCAGAAGGCCTACGACACGCACCCCGAGATCTACGACCGCTACGCGCTCCAGAACCTCGGCGTGATGATGCACCAGATCTGCGCGGCGACCGGCGAGATCGATCCCTACAAGATCGGCGGCATCACCGGCGATCAGCTGGGCGTCGTGCGCCAGAGCTACGTCGGCTCCTTCGACCAAAAGAAGGTGATCTCCACCGTCGTCGCCCAGGCCGTGACCGCCACCGACCTCCTGCAGCGCGGGGCCATCGATCGCACCGACAACTTCCACGCCGACGAGCTGCTCCCGGCGTTCATTGCCGCCTCGCCGTCCGACTACCGGAAGACCGGCTTCGACATGGGCCACCTCTCGCCCAACGCCGACGCGGTGACCAAGGCCAACGTGGAGGCCAGCTTCTCGCTCCTCAACATGGCGCCGCAGTATCCGGAGCTGAACCGCTTCTCCTGGCGCTACCTCGAGGCCTCGGTCCGCGACCTCATCGTAGCCACCGGCGCCCGGGCCATCGTCTACACCGGCACGGCCTTCCTCGATGACAACGGTAAGCCGCTGCCCCCCGAGAAGATCCAGACCATCGGCAAGAAGAAGGTCGCGGTCCCGACCCACTCGGTGAAGTCGGTGCTGCTGCAGTTCCCCGGCGGCAAGGTCTCGACCATGACCTTCATGATCCCCAACCGAAAGGACCTGCCGACCGACGTCGCGGGGTGCAAGAAGCTGATCCAAGGCGGCCGCATCTCGCTGGCCGAGTTCGAGAAGTACGTCGGCGTGAAGCCTTTCGAGGGCCTGCTCCCCAAGGAGTTCGAGGCCGAGATCCGGGCCGACAAGACCGCCACCGTCCCGCTGATCGTCCCCGCCGGAGCGAAGGTCCCCGACGCGGCCGCGTTCCTCTGGGGCGACAAGCCCAGCCCCAAGGTGTGGAACACCGGCTGGTCTCAGCTCGAGATCGACCCGGTGATCCAGGTCGTACGCGACGCCCTGGACGAGGTGGTGGCCCCCAAGACCACCAAGACCAAGAAGCCCGCGGCCGCAGCGCCGGTCTTGGTCGACGTCCATGGCAATCCGCTCGCGCCCAGCGGAAAATAAGCGATGCGTCCGCTCGATCTCCTCAACGAGCTCCTCCGCCCCGGCGCGAGCGAGCCCTTCGAGCTCTCCGAGGAGGGAGCGCGCCAGCTGAGCGCCGCGATCACGCCGTACTTTGGGACCCCCGAGCTGATCGAGGTGGTCGAAGATCTGGCGCGTTTTGCGGTGTGGGTGGGCAATGACGTCGGCGCGCCCAAGCTCCAGGCCAAGCTGTTCACCGCGCTCGAGCCGGCGATCCCGGCCTTGCATCGGCTCGGGCACGACGCCTCGTCCTTGGCCGTCGATCTCGAGAAGGCCGCCAAAGAGAAGGACTACGGCCGCCTCACCGGCAGCACCCGCGCGCTGCTCACGCCGGCGGAGGCGCCCGAGGGTTCGATCGGTTCGGGACCGCTCGCGCGGTTTCGGCTGAGCACGGAGGGGGAGAAGGCCGACCCCGACAAGCCCAAGGCGCCCAAGCCTCCCCGGCGCTGGTAGGTTCAGCCGTTGAAGACCCGCCGCATCACCCCAGGCCCTCCGATTCAGGTCGTTGAGGGCCCGCCGATTCAATCCCCGGCGGTCCTCGAGTCGCCCGCTGAAGCCGCCGGCCTACCCGACCGGATCGGGGACAAGCTCAAGGCGATCGGCAGCGACAAAGCGTTGCAAAAGGCCCTCACTTGGCGGGGCGTCGCGGCGATCGACACCCTGACCTTGGCCTATCTTACGACCGGCAACATGGGGGCTGCCGCCAGCATCATGGGTGTGGAGCAGGTGACCAAGGTCGGGCAGTTTTGGCTGCACGAGAAGCTCTGGGAGAAATTCGCCCCCGAGGCGCCCGCACAAGCGGAGAAGGCCGAGACGCCAGCGCCCAAGACGCTCCTCCACCGGCTCAAGAAGCTGGTCACCGATCGCTCGCTGCTCAAGGCGCTGACTTGGCGGGTATGGGGCTCGGCCGACACGCTGCTCATCGCCCTCATGGTGACCGGCAAGATCTCCTCCGCGGCCAGCATCGCGGGGGCTGAGTTGGTCACGAAGATCGGGCTCTACATTGCCCATGACAAGGTCTGGGCGCACTTTAGCCCGGGCGGCGTCCGGGGGGCTCCCCTCACTGGGACGACGCCGGAGTCGCCGTCACCAGCCCGAGCTCCGCCAGCCGCAGCAGCGCAGCCAGGATGAGCCGGCCGAGCTCGGCCGAGCGGGGCAGACGGACCTCCACCGCATAGCGCTCGAAGCACGCTTCCACCGTTGGGGTGCTCAGCGAAGCGAGCAGCGCGGGATGCTCGATCTCCGGCGCGAGCTCGAGCTCCACTTCGCCCGCGAAGAGCCGCGGCTTGGCCACCACCAGGCCGCGCTCCGCCACGCCGACCTCCCCCAGCCTTAGGCGGGGGTCGGCCTCGATCCGCAGCTTTTGCCCCCCGTGCGTGGAAAGCTGCTCGCTCAGACTCCGCCGCCGCTCGGCCGCAGCCTGATCATCGACCGGGCTCGGACCGGCCTCGATCCTCGAGCGCGCCGCCCAAAAGGGCTCGGCGGCGAAGCGCGAACCTCGATAGAAGGTCACCGCGGTCTCGGAATAGCGGCGAAAAAACTGGGTCTGAGTATCTTGATAGTAGCTCTCCGCCAAGGCGCGACGCTCGGGATACCGCGCGATCGTGCGGAGGACGGTGGCCGCCGCGAGGCCCGATTGCAGCGCCTTGTACACGCCCTGCGAGGTGAGGGGATCGATGACCGAGGCGGCGTCGCCGACCAAGATCCAGCCGGGGCCGATGAAGCGCTCGGCGGCGGACCAGGTGGCGTCGAAGACCTTGATCTCCTCGTCGAGCGTGGCCTCGGCGAGCAGGTCCCTCAGCCAGGGGCTCTGTTCTACCAACGCTCGATAGTAGTCCTCGGGCACAACCGGTCCAGGCCCGCCCTTGATGACCTTGGCGTCGGCCCCAAAGGTCACGTTGGTGAGACCGTCCGCGCGCCGGATGATCCAGGTCCAGCCCTCCGCGCGGGTCTCGAAGAAGGTGTTGCCCCGCGGGCCGAGCTCGAGCGGCCGCGCGCCGCGCCAGTATCCGGAGATCGCCACCGTGCGCAGGGACTCCTTGCGCTTGAGCCCCACCGCGCGGGCCACCACGCCCGAGCCGCTGGCGTCCACCACTCGGCGCACCCGCGCGATCTCCTCCCCGGCCGCGCTGCGCAGCGTCGCGCTGAAGTGATCGTCCTCGGGATGGGCCTCGACCAGCGCGGTCTCTGCGCGGACCTCCGCTCCTACGGCCTGAGCCCGCTCGAGGAGCAGTGCGTCGAGGCGCTCGCGCTCCGCTTGGTAGCCGAAGGCGCGCTTTTCGGGCTCGAAGTCGTGGGTCGTGATCGCGTCGCCGTCCTTGATCGTCGTGCCGCTCATCCGCGTGAAGCCAGCGGCGTCCACGGCGTCCAGCACGCCGAGTTGGGCGAAGATCGCCGCGATCTTTGGGGGCAAAGACTCTCCGATGCGCCGCCTCGGAAAGTGCGCCCGCTCGATGAGCACAACCGGCAGACCCGACAGCGCCAGGCCGATCGCGGTGGCGGCACCGGCCGGTCCACCGCCCACGACCAGCGTGTCGATCTCAGTCATCGGGGTCGCCGCGCCCGCTCGAGCACCATGATCGAACGGCCCGAGACGCTCTGGACGGAGGCGCCGATCGGCTCGGGGTGGTCGAGGATGTCTCGCGGCGGCTCAGCGCTGGTGTCGATGACCCGCCGCCAGTCCTCTGGCACCCCCACGTGCAACCGGAAGGGCACCGGCAGCCACCACATGTTCACCATGACGTAAAGATCGTCGTCGCCCTCTTTGGCCCCGCTCAGGAAGTAAGCGAAGCAGTGCGACTCAGGAGAGAAGTCCACCTCTCGATCCAAGGTCCCAAACCATCTCACGTCCTCGCGCCAAAACCGAGAGCGGGCGATGCTGCGGTGGGCCTTTCGAAAGGCGATCATCTTCTGGAAGAAGCGGAACACATCGATGTTCGCCTCCAGCGCGCTCCAGTCGAGCCAGGAGGTCTCATTGTCCTGGTTATAGGGGTTGGAGTTGCCGTTTTGGGTCTTCAGGAACTCATCGCCGGCCCGGAACATCGGCGTGCCGTTGGCGAGGAAGAGGAGCGCGGCGAAGTTCTTGACCTGCTGGCGGCGGATGCGCCGGACGTCCTCGGGAACGTCGACGATCCCGTGGTGGCCATAGTCAAAAGATAAGTTCTCGCTAGGCCCATCGGTGTTGTCGTGGCCGTTGTCCCAGTTGTTCTTCTCGTTGAAGCTCACCAGGTCATTGAGGCTGAGCCCGTCGTGGGAGCCGATATAGTTCACCGACTGATAGGCGTGATAGGCGTCGTCGGGCGGCGCGTCGGGGAAGAGATCATCGCTGCCGTACAGCCGCAGCATGGCCCGACCGACCATCCCGGAGTCGCCGCGCACGAAGCGCCGGATGTCGTCGCGGAAGTTGCCGTTCCACTGGAGCCAGTTGATCCCGGGGAACTTACGCCCGAGCTGGTAGGCGCCGGCGGCGTCCCAGGGTTCGGCGATCAGGCGGGCGGTGGCCAGCTCCGGGTCTGAGTTGATCTCCGAGAGGATGGGCGGGTCGTCGTAGTTGATCGTCCCGTCCTTGTTGCGGGTGAAGACCGAGGCGAGGTCGAAGCGAAACCCGTCGACGCGGAGGTTCTGGATCCAGTGGCGCATACTATCCACGACCATCTTGCGCACCGCCTGGCTGGAGAAGTTCAGCGCATTACCGGTCCCGGAGAAGTCGTCGTAGCGCCCGGTCGAGTGGTCGCTGACGTAATAGTACGAGGCGTTGTCGATCCCCCGATAACTATAGGTTGGCCCGAGCGCGTCGCTCTCCACGGTATGGTTGTAGACCGCGTCGATCACGACCTCGAGCCCGGCTTGGTGCAGGGCCCGAACCATCGCTCGAAACTCGTCGTGCTGCCCGGAGTGCCCGCGCCCCGCGGCGTAAGCATGGTGGGGGGCGAAGAAGTTGAGGGGCATGTATCCCCAATAGTTCTTCTCTTGGGGGTCGAACTGAAACACCGGCATCAGCTCCACCACCGTCACGCCTAGCTCCACCAAATAGGGGATCTTCTCGATCAGCCCGGCGTAGGTCCCGCGCAGATCCTCCTCCAGGCCGGAGGAGGCGTGGCGGGTGAAGCCGCGGACGTGGACCTCGTAGATGATCGCGTCGTGCTCGTGCCGTGGGTGGCGATCGCCAGACCACTCGAAGCGCGCGCTCTCCTCCAAGATCCCGAGCGGCGCCTTCCCCGCGTTGCTGCCCGGCCCGCGCGCCGCAGCGCGGTTGAAGCTCGGGGGGAAGAACAGCGCTGGGGCATAGGGATCGACCAGGATCTTCTCCGGATCGAAGGCGTTCCAGGCGATCCCCGGCGCGGGCGGCGGACCGTCCACGCGGTAGGCGTAGTAGCGGGCCGCCGGTGCCTCCCGGCGCGCTACCCGGCAGTGCCACACCCGTCCCGACTTGTTGACCCGCGGATCCAGCACCTTCTCCAGGACCGGCTGGGCGTACTCGCCCTCCGCGTAGAGGAGCAGCGTCACGGCGGCGGCGTGCTTGGAGTACAGCGCGAAGTTGAAGGCGTGTTCGCGGGGGATCCAGGCGACGCCCAGCGGAAAGGAGGCCCCCTCGGTCTGTGCCCAGCGGATCTTGGCGGTCAAAGCGCGGCGATCCTACCCTGAGCCACGTACACCCGCACCCCCGCAGGTCTGGAAAGCCTGCTTGACGTCGAGGGCTGCCTACGCGACGGTCGCCCTGTGCGCATCCGTGAGCGCCTCGAGAGCGGCTTTCCTGCATTCTCTTTCGAGTTCTTCCCGCCCAAGACGCCCGACGGGGATTTGCGGCTGTGGGAGACCTTGACCGAGCTGCGCGGCCTCCAACCGGCCTTCGTGTCCGTGACCTACGGCGCCGGCGGATCGACCCGCGCCAAGACCGTGGACCTGACCCGGCGGATCAAGGCCGAGCTGACCACCGAGGCGATGGCCCATCTGACCTGCGTGGGGACGACCTCCGCGGAGATCGGCGCGCTCCTCGACTCGCTGGCCGAGGCCAACATCCACAACGTGCTCCTGCTCCGGGGCGATCCGCCCAAGGGCAGCGGTCGCTTCGAGCGGACCCCCGGCGGCTTTGGCTACGCCAGCGAGCTGGTGGAGTTCGTGAAGGCGCGGGGGCAGTTCTGCGTCGGAGCGGCCTGCTATCCTGAGGGGCACCTCGAGGCCTCCTCCAAGTACGAAGACCTCCACAACCTGCGCCGCAAGGTGGAGGCCGGCGTGGACTTCCTGATCACGCAGGTGTTCTTCGACAACCGCCACTACTTCGACTTCGTCGATCGCTGCCGCTCGGTCGGGATCAACGTACCGATCATCCCGGGCATCATGCCGATCACCAACGTGGATCAGATCCGCCGCTTCACCGAGATGTGCGGTGCGACGATCCCCCCGCCGCTGATGGAGGAGCTGGAGAAGCGGCGCCAGCAGCCGGAGCGGGTGCATGAGCTGGGCGTGGCCCACGCGACGATCCAGTGCCTCGGCCTGCTCCAAGGCGGGGCGCCGGGCGTGCACTTTTACACCCTCAACAAGTCCACCGCGTCGCGCGAGATCTTGACCGCGATGCGGATGAGCGCGCGCCTCTGATCCGGGCACGCGCCTTGGCCCGTTATCGGCGGGATGAACCCGCCTGCGGGCGCGATCGCTTCGCTCTACGCGTCGTCAGCCCGCTGGCCCTCTTGGCCCTGACGGCCTGCGCTTCACCGCAGCCGGCCTTGGCCGCCGGCGGTGAGCTCAAGGTGAAGACCGCCACCGTCGCTGCCCCGCGGCCCAAGGACCAAAACACCCGCGTCTTCTTCAACCCCGCCGAGCCGCGCCTCGGCGACCTCCTGCTCGCCTATGTGCACGTGGAGGATCCGCGGGTCGTTCGCGGGGGGCTCACGATCTTCGGCTACGAGGTCGAGCTGATGCGCGTCGACGCGCAGCACCTGCGGGGGGTCATCGCGGTGCCCATCGACATCGCGCCCGGCAAGTACCCGGTGAAGATCGAGGCCCCCGGCGCGCCGAGCGAGACCTTGCTCCGGGTGGTCGATCGACCCTTTGAAGAGTCCAAGCTCAGCGTGGCGGCGCGCTTCACCGAGAAGCCGTCCAAAGAGCTGGCCCGGCGCCTCGCGGACGAGGAGCAGGCCTGGGCGGCCATGTTCGCGCTGCCCCCCGAGGCGCCCCGTTTCGCGGGGACCTTCTATCGACCGGTCACCGGCGAGGTCACTTCCCCGTACGGCGTGCGCCGGACCTTCAACGGCAAGCTCGACAGCCGCCACTACGGCCTCGACCTCGAGGCTCGGGTCGGCGACCCGATCCGCGCCGCGGCGCCGGGCAAGGTTGTGATGTCGGCCATGCGCTGGGCCTCGGGCGGCACCATCGTCATCGACCACGGCGATGGGCTCTTCACCGCGTATTTTCACATGTCCAAACGGATCCGCCGGGTCGGGGACTGGGTCGACGCCGGGGTCCTCCTCGGCGCGGCGGGCAAGAGCGGACGGGTCACCGGGCCCCATCTGCACTTCTCGGTGCTGGCGCGGATGGAGTCCCGCGCCGTGGGAGGCCAACCCCGCTCCGTCGGCCTCTTCGCCGACCCCGAGGCCGTCCTGTCCCTCGAGTTCCTGGGTGATCCTCGGTACCTCCAGCGCCCGCCGCCGCCGGAGCGGCCTCCGCCAAAGGAGGACCCGGGCCGGGGTGGCTAAGTGAAAACGCGCACTCCTCAACGAAAGGGTTCGCAGCGTCGGTCAGTCTGGAATTGCTCCCACCCAAATAGGGGTGGCAATCTCACCCTCTGATGCCTCCGCCGCGGGACATGAAGCTGTCGCGTCACTTCGTGCTCGGGGACGTGCTCATCGACGGAACCTTCCCCGATCTCGCCCAGCTGCTCGAACCTTCGAAGAAGGAGCTCGATTCGCTGCGGCGGCTCTGTGAGCTCCTCGATGCGCTCTCGGATCAGTTCCCGCCGGGCGTGGAAGTTCTCTCCGGCTTCCGCGACAAGCGGCTCAATGACGCCTGCCGCCAGGTCGGGCTGCCGGCCTCCAAAGACTCGCAGCACCTCTACGGCTGCGCTGCCGATATCAAGCCTAAGGACAAAGAGCTGGATCCCGAGATCATGTACGAGTGGATGAAGAGCTGCGCCGAGCAAATCCACCTCCACGAAGCCGTCTTCTACCCGATGAAGGGCTTCATTCACGTCGCCGTGGACAACCCCGAGCTCCCGACCCCCAAGCGCATCCTGATGCGCACTTGAGGCAACCAACTCGATGAAGCTTCCCTCCCTGTTTTTTCGCGAGACTGCGCCCACCGCCGGCAATACGGCCGCCGTGACCCAGCCCAAGCTGAGGGGAGGGCGGGACGCGGATCGCTTGGAGGCGAACAAGGGCCCGGCGCTGGAGCTGAAGCTCGGCTCGGAGATCGAGCCGCTGCTCGAGCTGCCGCGTCTCTCGTTGACCCAGCCTAGCCCGGACCGCGTGCCCAAGGCCGAGGGCGTGCTGCAGGGGCTGTGGAGCCGCGCGGTCGATCTGATCAAGGGGAGCAGCGCCACCCGCGAGGTCAACCGGGCCAAGAAGGTCGTCGCCGAGGTCAACGCCCTCGAGCCCAAGCTCAAGGCCATGAGCGACGCCGAGCTCAAGGGTCAGACCGCCGCTCTTCGCGAGGTCATTCAGGGCGCCACCGCCCCCGAGCGCGCCGCCCTCGAGGCCGCTGAAGCCTCCTTGGCCAAAGGCATTGGCCCTCGGGAGCCACTGCGCGAGACCGTGAGCAAAGCGCGGATGGACCTCTACCGCGCGGAGCAGAAGGTCCTCGACAAGATCATGCCCGAGGCCTTCGCCACGGTGCGCGAGGCCGGTCGGCGCTCGACCGGCATGTTCCACTACGACGTGCAGATCCAGGCCGGTGCGCTCATGCACCACGGCATGATCGCCGAGATGTACACCGGCGAAGGCAAGACCTTGGCCGCGACGATGCCGGCCTACTTGAACGCGCTGGCGGGCCACGGCTTTCACGTCGCCACGGTGAACGACTATCTGTCGCGGCGCGACGCCGAGGAGATGGGCGCCATCTACAACTGGCTCGGTATGTCGGTCGGCATTCTGCAAGGCGGAAACCGTCAGCTGGCCTTGGTCCCCGGTACGGAGGGGGCGCAGGAAACCACTCGGAAGGGCGCTTACAACGCCGACATCACCTACGGCACGGCCTCCGAGTTCGGCTTCGATTATCTGCGGGACAATCAGGTCCTCGACCCCGACGACGCTGTTCAGCGCCCCTTGTTCGGCGCGCTCTTTGATGAGGTCGACAGCCTCCTCATCGACGAGGCCCGCGTCCCGCTGATCCTCGCCGGGAAGGGCCCCGCGCCCGATCTCCAGCTCCTCACCAAGTACCGAAACCTCGCCTCGAAGATCTTCGAGGACGTCAACGCTGAGCTCGAAGGTCAGCCCAAGAAGAAGGACCGGGTCTTCGACAAAGAGGACGTCGAGTGGGAGGAGCACTGGGTCTCCTTGACCGACAAGGGCCAGGAGAAGGTCTCCGAGATCCTGGGCATCCCGGACCTCTTTGGCTCGGACCAGGCGTCGCTCAAGGATGACGCCCAGCTCAAGATGCACCCGGAGCTCTCCTATCTCCAGGACGCGCTCAAGTCCTTCTTCATCCTGCACGAGAACGGCCAATACGCGGTGGTCGACGGCAAGATCAGCACGATCGGTCTGTCCGGCCACCTCGGCGCGGGTCGGCGCTTCACCGGCGGTCTGCACCAGGCCCTGGAGATCAAGCACGACGTCGAGGTCCTTCCCGAGAACTCCACCATCGCCTCGGTGACGATGCGGGACTACCTAGCGCTCTACGCCAAGACCGCCGGCATGACCGGGACGGCGATGAGCGCGCGCAGCCTCTTCATGGAGACCTACCGACTCGACGTCGCCCGGGTCCCGACGCGCAAGCCGCTCATCCGCATCGACTATCCCGATAAGCACTTCGAGACGATGGAGGAGAAGACCAAGCAGTTTCTGGCCGACGCGAAGAAGGCACACGAGACGGGGCGCCCCATCCTCATCGGCGTCGAGTACACGCACACCGCCGAGTGGCTCGGGAAGAAGCTGGCCGAGCTCGGCATCCCGGTGAACGTGCTGGGCGCCAAGAGCGACAGCGACGAGGCCAACGTCATCGCCAACGCCGGTCGGCTCGGCGCGGTAACCATCGCCACCACCCGCGGCGGCCGCGGCGTGGACATCAAGCTCGGCGGCAACGCCAAGATCCTGGCCGACGGCCTGGTGGCGGGCGGCCTGAGCCGCGAGGAGGCCACCAAGCAAGCCAGCGCCACGGCGGCCAAGGAGCGCGGCGAGGTCCTCGGCAAGGGCGGCCTCCTGATCATGTCGTTTGAGCACCTCGACTCTCGGCGCCGCGACGATCAGCTCCGCGGGCGCGCCGCGCGTCAGGGCGAGCCTGGCGCGACGATCTTCTACACCTCCAGCGAAGATCGCCTCTTCGACGACGTGAAGAAGTACCAGGACATCAAGGCGGGCAAAGAGAGCTACGACATCAAGGCCGCGCCCAAAGACACCGAGTCGGCGCTCGATCACTCGGAGAACAAGGTCAACGGCGGCCTCATCGAGTCGATGCCCTACGATCAGATCGTGGCGCAGTACCGAAACCGCTTCTATGTCGCGCGCGCTGACGTGCTCGACGGGACGGACGCGCGCCCCTTGGCCGAGAGCATGATCGCCCAGGCGGTGGAGAACGCCTTCGCCTCGATCACCCCCAAGGGCGGCAAGATCGACACCGCGGACAAGGCGCGCACCTTGTTTGAGCGGCTCGATCGCTTCCTGCCGATGCCCAAGATCGATCCGGCGCCGCATTGGACGGATCGCACGGTGGAGAGCGTTCGCGCCGACGTCGACAAGCTCATCGGCCTCCTCATGGACAAGCGCGACCAGCAGTACGGCCCCGAGATGGCCCGCCTCGACGACAAGGCCTCGGTCTTGACCTCGGCGGACGCGTTTTGGTCGGAGTACATCGACGCGGTCCAGACCCTCCGCGATGCGATCGGTTACCGCTCGATGGCGCAGAAGGACCCGAAGATGGAGTTCATGCGCGAGGCCGGCGAGATCTACGGGCAGATGATCGACTGCATCGCCGAGGATGTGGCGGCCAAGATATTGTCGCGCGGTTTGAAGCTCCCTCCCGGCCTAGTGGCCGCGCTCAAGGACTCGCCAGAGGGCGCCATCGCTTCGCTCAACGCGTCCGGGTCACCTGACGACGCTCCCCCGCCCCCGGTGGAATGAGCCGCGCGCGGCCAAAGGGCACGATCTCTTTTGACGAGCTCCTCGAGGGCGAAGATCGGGCTGCCGAGCCGCTCGACTTAGCGCCGGAGCGGGCGCGCGATTGGCAAAAGAAGCTGGCTGAGATCTCACGGCAGAAGGTGGAGGCGCCCGAGCTGGCGCTGCCGGCCTTCACGCTGGTCCGCGGGGGCGACCTCTTCGAGCGCGCCAAGGCCAAGGCGCCGGTGCGAGGCGTACCCGGGGAGCTCAGCACCGCGCTGGAGTCGCGGCTGCGCCTAGTCCCGAACCGGGCGCCGGCCGAAGAGCGCGACGCCGCCTGGGCTGGGACGATGGCGGTGGTGAGCGGCAATCCGGCGCTGGCCAGGCGGATGCTGTTGGCCAAGCCGATCACCCTGACGATCATCCCTGAGGGGCGGGACTACCGTAGCTACGGTTTCCCGAGGCACACCAACCCGAATGCCGCCGGGATCTTCTGGAACGGTACCGGCGAAGAGCGCGCTCAGATCGCGCTGCGCGAGGAGTGGATCGTCGCCAAGCCCTATTTGGCCTGGCACGAGATGATGCACGCCGTTCACTTGCTCGCCTTCACCACCCGGGAGCGCGAGATGCTCGACCGCTTCTTGCTGCCAGTAGCGGTGACCCGGCGGCGGGTGGAGGAGGTGCTGGCGATCTACGCCGAGCGGGCGATGGGGGCCGACTATGGGGCTGATGATCTCGGCGCGCCCGGGATCTATGGGCAGACCCGCCGAGACTGGGCCGATCGAGCGGTGCTGGCGCAGTTCATGCGCGAGCTCCTGCTCCCGCCCGCGCCGCTCAAGAGGTGAGCAGGCGGCGATCCGAGGTCTGGGCCAAGAGCCAGATCGCGTGCACCAGCCCAGGAATATAGGCCATTAGCGTCAACAGCAGGTTCAGCCAAAACTGGCTCTTCAGCCCGACCCGCATGAACACGGCGATCGGCGGGCACAGGACGGCGATGAGGATGTGAATCAGTTCTCCCAGCATGTCCCCCGATAAAGCAGCCGTCATGCCAAGTCGGAGGGAGCGGCCGAGCGGCCCAGATCGGGCGGGTAGGGGCCTCGGGGTGCAGGCCGCGGACTGCAGCGGCGCAAGGTTGAGGCAGCGGCCCTGCCAGGCCAGGATGCCGGCGGTGTCCTCGGATCCCTTGCCGGAACAGATCGCGGGTTATCAGGTCGGCGACCGTCTCGGCAGCGGCAGCTTTGGCGAGGTCGTGGCCGCAAGCCGGGGCGATGAGGAGGTCGCGATCAAGATCCTCTACGCCCGCCACTCGGGCGACGCCAAGATCCGCTCGCGGTTTACCACCGAGGCCCGCGCGGGCCAGGCGGTGCATCACCCGGGCGTCGTGCGGGTGCTGCGCGACGGCGTGCTCGAGGATGGTCGGCCGTTTTTGGTGATGGAGCGGCTCGAGGGCGAGACTCTGGAGCAGCGCTTGGCGCGGGAGGGGAGGCTCAGCCTGGAGGAGGCGCTGCCGATCCTCTCGGGCATCGCGGACGCGCTCGACGCCTGCCACGACGCGGGGATCGTGCACCGCGACGTGAAGCCGGGGAACGTCTTCTTGGCGCAGACGGGCTCGGCGCTCGTGCCCAAGCTCTTCGACTTCGGCGTGGCCAAGATCATGACCCCCGAGATCGCGCGCACCCATCAGACCCGCGCCGGCTCGGCCATTGGTACGCCGGTCTACATGGCGCCGGAGCAGTCGGCGGGAAGGGAGGTCGGCCCGCCCAGCGACATCTACGCGCTCGGGGTGCTGGCCTACGAGGTGCTCACGGGCGGGCCTCCTTTTCGTGGGCGCACCGAACCAGATCTGGTGCACCAACACGCCGCGGTGGCTCCCGAGGCGCCCTCTCGGCGGACCCCGCTCCCGGAGTCGGTCGATCGGGCGCTGCTTCTGGCGCTGGAGAAGGACCCCGCGCACCGGCCGGCCTCTGCGGCGGAGCTGGTGCTGGAGCTGACGGCAGAGCCTGCTCCAGCGCTGCCGCGGGCGCGCTGGGAGCTCGGAGTAGCGCTGTTGGTGCTGCTCGCCGTGGCGGCCCTGGCTTGGTACCGCTGGGGCGGTTGAGCTCGCTAGGCGCCGCGGCCCGGCGTACGGCTCTCCTCCAGGCGCGGGAAGCCGAGCGCCCACTGCACCGGCGCGGGCACGGGGGCATGGGCAAAGCGTACAAAGTAGGCTTCCCTGCCGAGCTCGAGGTGCGCGTAGTCGCCTTCGGTCAGCGCAGCCCGAAAGCGCCCGTCTTCGCCCTGATGAGCGAGGTCGCACAGCGAGCCGACCGACTCTGAGGATCGCTCGCGGGCGATATAGCCGCCGAAGCTCGGATCGAAGCACACGCGCACCGTGCCTTGGGCGTCGACGCGAGCCAGCTCCACCACCGCACCACCGGGACCGCTCACGGTGAAGCGCGCCCCCAGGGTCAGCTCGTGCGTACCGATCAGCGCGCCGTAGCGGTAGTGCACGATCTCCACGACCGGGTATGGCCGGGTCGAGCTGCGCACTGAGTAGGCCGGCGCCTGAGCCGGCGCGGGCGGGGGCACCAGGGCCCCGGGTGGGGTGGTCGGCCGGGCCTCCTCGTCGCTCCGGCTCTGGTCAGCGTCGACGGGCGTGAAGGACTCTGCCGCGGGCACGTGCCGCACCTCTAGGCGGACCGAGCCGACCCGCACGTCATCCTCGGCCGTGATGATCGCTAGCTTGGTCGGCGCTCCGTTGACGACGATGACCGAGCGGCCGTCCTCGTTGCCGATGCAGCAACGTCCAGCGTTCAAGTAGAGCACTGCGTGCCGAATGCCTACCAGCGGCTCATCGAGGCAGATGACGCAATCGCTCGCGCGGCCGATCGTGAGCACTTGGGCAGCCGGAAAGATGCGCGTGTCTACCCGGGTTGCTCCCCCGCGGAAGAGCCTGAGCTCGAGAACATCGTCCTCCATGCCCACCAACGTAATGCAGCGCGCGTGCCGCGCTGATCCCCGGCCGAAGCCGCCCTCCAAAGGCTCGAGTTGTTGAGCGCTGCCTACAGTCTCGCGGTCGAGAGTCCACGCTAGTGCTGGCACCGCGAAGTTCTGACCGGTCTGCGCTCGGTCAGAACTTCGCGGTGCCAGGACTAGGGGATGCTGCGCACCCAGAGCCCCGCGTGCGGCCCCTCGGGGATCCGGTAAAAGACGCGATCCAGCTCCTCGAAGACCGCGAAGCTCACCGGGTCCACCCCGGGTACCAGCACCGTCGGTTCGCTGGCGCCGCTGCGGGCCGCGGTCGCCATGTCGGAAACCAGGCGCTGCGTTTGCTCCGAGAAGCGGGTGTTCACCATCAAGAGGACCCGGTCCTGGTCCACCGTGTTTCGGATGTTGTAGCCTCGGAGGCCGAGGACCTTGGCGCTGCCGGTCCCATCCACTCGGCGATTGGCGGCGTTCCCGATGTAGTTGGCGTCTCCGTCCTCAAACCACTGCGCCCAGGCTCCGTCCTCGGAGAAGGCGTCGTCGCCCGGGTATCCGTCGGTCTCCGCGACCAAGGTCAGCGGGGTTTGGTGGGCAGCCGTGGTGGTCGCGATGGAGTAGAGGTCGCGGAGCCCGATCATCGAGCTCATCTGCCGGAAGATGAGGTGCTCGCCCGTTGGTGAGGCACTCTCGATGCGCGCGGCCCCCGCTGGGACCGCGACCGTGGGAAGCATGGTCGGCCAGGAGGCGATCAAGAGCTGTCCTCCCGAGGTGGTGTAAGCGAAGCGCCGGCCGTCGAGGAAGGCCAAGCTTTCGAGGCGATCTTGCTCGGGCAGATCGATGACCCGCCCATCCGCGCCCACACCAAAGAAGCCCTGCTGATCGTCGGCCAAGAGCGCATAGCTTCGATCCTTGCCGACGCGCAGAAAGGACAGCACCTCGGCGGCGACGGTCGAGGTGTTGCCGGTGACCAGATCGATGAAGTAGGCCGCTCGGGTCGTCGCTCCGTCTGGGCAGGCCAGCACGACCGCGACCGGCTCGCTCAGGAAGTCCGCCAGCGGGGTGCAGCTGTTGACGTGGCGGTGGGTCCGCCGATCCCAGTGCCCGATGGAGAGGCCGCGCAGGAGCACGCGCTTTCCGCCCTGGTCATCGAAGAACACCAGATCTGCCGTGCGGGTCGCCGTCACGCCGGTCCCGACGGTCACCGCGTCGATCATGGCGAGCGCGCGATGCCCGTCTTCGTCGGTCCCGAACAGATCGACCGCCGCCGAGTCGGCGATCGGGACCGCGCGCGGATCGCCGGGCCGGTAGAGGTTGATGGTGCCCAGCGCATTGTCGGTATCCACCCCGGTCCAAACCCAGAGGTTGGGGCTCGGGCCGTAGCCGAACGTGGGTTTGATGCCGAGCTCGACGGGGTTCGTACCATCGGGGTTGGAGCGCATCAGCGTGCCGTCGCCGCGGACGTAGAGCACCTCGGCGCCGCCCTCCGGGACGCCGATCAAGTTCGCCGGCAGCGGCGTGATCAGCGCGCCGAGCATCGAGAGGTCTTCTGCGTCTTGGCCGGGCCTGGCGTCACGGACGCTTCCGTCGCGTCCCGTGCTCGCGCCGTCTTCAGAGACACCTCCGTCGTTGAGCGTCGAGCCCTCGCCCGCACAGCCGCCAAGGGCGAGCGCAGCGATGATGCCGAGTGCGAGGGGAGGAGCGATGCGCAGCAAGGACTTGAGCATCCCAGAGCGCGAGAGAGGCTGCAACTCTCGAGCGGGCGAGGGGGGAGAGGGACCTACGAACCGCCGGCCTTGGCCCAGCGGTCGACCTTCCCGTCATGGTCGATGTCGATGCCGACGCGCTCGATCTTGTCGCCGTCGTAGTACTCCCAGCGATCGGCCTGGCCGTCGTCGTTGGTGTCGATCTCCTTCTGCTGGAGCTTTCCACCCTTGAAGCGGCGCACGACGTCCGCTTTTCCGTCGTTATTGCGATCACGTTCGGACCGGGCGATGACCCCATCCTCGTATACGCGGACCTCGTCGATGCGCCCGTCGTAGTCGAGGTCGATCTCCTCGCGCACGGCCAAGCCCGCCGCCGAGAACTTGCGGCAGACGTCGATCTTGCCGTCCCAGTTCAGGTCGATGTCCTGGCGGACCAGCGCGGACTTCTTCTCGCCGGGACGCTCAGGGTCATCCATCGTCTGGTAGTACTTGATGACCTCGGGCCGACCATCGCCGTCGACGTCGGTCGCCCGGGCGTCGCTGGTCTTGCCTTCTTCGCTGCAGGCCGAAGGCAAAACGGTCGCCTTGACCGGGCCCGCCGGCCGGGACGCGACCGGGGCCGAGCCACCACCCGAACCAGAGCTCTTCGGCGTCGCGCAGGCCAAGACCGTGAGCGGCAACAATGCAAAAAGGGAGCGAATCCGCATGGGGAGGAGCATCCCCTCGGCTCGGGATGGCGTCAAGCTACCGCAGCATCTCCGGGTCTGGCTCAATCTCATCCAGGTGGTACTGCGCACGGCGGTCCGGATTGCCCCGAAAGGCGCAGATCGCCGACCGATTTGTCCGCTTGAGGAGGAGGTAGAGCTGGGCCTTCTTCATATAGAAGCGGCGGGTCTTGATCTGGAGGTTGGCGCTGCCGATGTCCTCCTTACCGATCGCGGTCTGGAGCTGCTGTACGAGCTTTCGCCCACGGCCGAGGAACTTCTCGTCCATGCCCACGTCGTCGAGCCGAGGTCGTAGGTCCTTGGCCGCGGCCACCCGCTCCTCCAGCTCGCGGAGCAGATCCCGGGCGTAGCCGTCCCGGATCTCGGGCTCGGGGCTCACCACCCGGGCCACCGCCGGGCGATCCAGGGCCAGGTTCACCAGCGCCACATCCCTGAGCTCCGCGAGCCAGCCTCGCACCCGGGCCATCAACTCCTGGAGTTCAGCCATCTGTAGTGGGGTGTCGTGCTTTCTCAGCACTGCGTCCTGCGCCATGCGGCCCAGCTCGGCGGCGTCCGAAGCCAGGCTCTGGGCTGCCTCGGCCGCCAACCCAAAGCGGGCCAGGGCCGCGCTGTCCTCACGGACCAGGGGATGAAGGCGGAGCGCAGCGGCGCGCAAGGACTCGAGGCGAAAGGTCGCCCCGATCATCAACAGGACGGGATCCGGGGGCTGATACGCGACCATGAGGCCGACGTCAGGGGATGGTGGTCTCGCGGCCCGAGCGCATGACCGACAGCGCGTCCGGGTACACCGGGATCAGCGCGGCCCCAAACTGCTCGGTGCAGGCCAGATCCCTCGACAGCGCCACGGCGCCCGCGACGCTCAAGGCCGCAGCGCTGCTGGTCCCGGCGAAGCCGAGGCCGAGGATCACGCCGCTGGTCGAGGTCTCGGTGGTGGCCGGCATCGGCAAGCCCAGGGCCCCGGTCAAGTAGCGCGTCTCGGCCGGGACCGGGCTGAAGCCGCCGATCACGCGGCGCATCGGGACGTCCTGGCAGTCGTTGGCCTGGATGAGCACGTGGCCAGGGCCGCTGTGGTCGTCGAGGCTGCCCAGGTTCGGAACGCCCGCGCGGGCCGCGATATCGGCGAAGGCCGCCTTCTTCACGAAGGTCATGTTCAAGCGCGCGGAGCAGGTCTGGGGGTTACAGCGATCGATGCTCGCGCTGCCCTGCTCGAGGAAGTCCGAACGCGCCGTCACGTTGAAGTGATAGCTGTCGAGCCAGGTGTTGCCAGCGACCGAGGAACTCCGGATGCGGAGCGTATAGGGGATGTCGGTGACCAGGCCGTTGACGCCGGTGGTGTCGCGGCCGATCTCGACCTCTACGCCCTGCTCGCAGTTTTGCGAGAAGGTCTTGGTGACGCTGGGACGAATGCGCGCGGCCGGGGTCCGATCCAAGCCCGTGACCGGGTTGTAGGTCGGGTCGACCGGCTGGGCGTTGAGCTGAGCCGGGAAGACGGCGATCTCGATCTCGTCGAGCTGGGCCTGCGTGGGCCGGCCGCCGATGAAGCTGACGCAGCCGCGCAAGCGGACCGGGGCGCCGATGCTGAGGCTGGGGCGAGTGGCGATGCAGGTCATCGAGGACCGCGTGCCCTGGGGGTTGGTCGGCACGGTGCTGGTGGTGCCGATCATGACGTGCTTGGTGCCCACCGTGATCTGGTCATTCTCGACGCAGTAGTGGCCCGAGTCGCGCGGACCGGCGTCGGGGCGGCTCTCCGCGTCCGGAAAACCGGCGTCCGTCTGGGGCAAGAAGCCCACGTCCGCGACGCCCGCGTCCGCTTCTACGCCCGAGTCGGCCGGCGCGTCCGTGCCGCCGCAGCCCGTAGCGAGCGCGCAGGCGAGGGGGAGCAGGCCCGCGGAGACGCGCGCCAAAGAGAGGAGGGTCGATCGATCCAAGGTATTACGCATTGCAAAAACCCGGGCGGACCATAGTCAGCTGCGTGCACCGACGCAACACCTATCCGGGCCGGCCGAGCGGCATTCTTTGGCGCGCCCAAAGCGAACCGAGGCCGGTAGCGGCCTGTTTTAAAGCGCCTGGCTCACGATCGCCGCTTGGTCGCTCAAGGCTGCGAGCTGGGCTTCGGCGTTCGCGGCCGTGAGCTCGGCCGTGAACACCACCTTCCCCTCGGCGTCCGAGAGGAGCACGGTCCGGCGTCCAGCGACCGGGTAGAGCTCGCGAAAGTCGATGTAGCCGCGCGCCGCGTAGTGGGCCGTGTCCTTGGGAATGACGAGGATCGGGAAGGACAAGCCGAGGGAGCGACGAAGGGCGAGCAGCGCCGTCCCTCCCGCCGCGTCGTCAAGGAAGCGCTCGGTGGACACCGCGAAGGCCTTCAGCGCCGGCCTCTGCTTGAGGAGCGACTCCAGCGCCGCCAGGTCGGCCCGGAACTCCGGGTCGCTGGCGTCGCCGATCGCGACGAGGTTTGGGCTGCCGGCCCGCGAGCAGACGGGGCAGCCGTATTTTCCAGCCTCGGGCTCGAAGCTCATGAAGGACTGCAGCCGGTCGCCCAGACCTCGGACCGGAGGCTGCACCGGCCGCGTCGGCTGTTCGCTGCAAGCGAGGGCCAGGAACGCCGTGAGGAAGAGCGGGGCCGATCGCATCAAGCGATGTGAAGCGAAGCCGCTGCTCAGGGGCAACTGCCATTCTCGCCTACGCGATTCCCCGCATCGCCGCGCGCTCCTGCAAAAGCGCGGCCCACAGATTCATGCTGTAGCGGGGGGCCGCGGATTGGGGTATGAGGGCGCCGTGGCAGAGACCCGACGGCTTCGAACGCTGCTCATCGGCGGAGGTTCGCTCGGACGCGCATTTCTGCGGCGCGCCGCGCCCCGCGAGAGCCCTGTATCCCTGGTCGGGATCATGACCGCTCACCACGGTCGACGGCTGAACCCCGAGGGGGTCGATCCCCTGGAAGCCGTTGCGAATATCGAGGCTGACGGCCTAGGCGAAGACGGCCCTGCGGACGTCAAGAAGGCCATCGAGTTCGTGCGCCCCGAGGTGGTCGTCGAGTGCGTCCCGCAGAACATTCGCAGCGGTGAGCCCTCGCTGACCTTCCTCCGGACCGCCCTCGACTTCGGCGCCCACGTCATCACGACCAACAAGTCGGCGATCGCGCTCGGGTACCGGGATCTGCGGCACCGCGCGGCCAAGGCCAACGTCACCTTCCGCTTCGAGTCGACGGTCCTCGATGGCCTGCCGATCTTTAGCTGGGTCTCGCGCTTGCCGCCGGGAACCAAGGTCAAGCGGGCCCGCGGCGTCTTGAACGGGACCTCCTCCTTGGTCCTCGAGTCGGTGCAGAACGGCTCGACCAGGAGCCGCGGCCTGGCCCGCGCGCAAGCCCAAGGCATCGCCGAGTCCGATGCGATCTTGGACGTCGACGGCTGGGACGCCGCCGCCAAGGCCGCCTTGCTCGCCAACGTCTGGATGGGCGGGGCGCTCCGGGTGGTCGACGTCGTCCGCGAGGGCTGTGAGCTCCTCAAGGACGATGAGCTGCGCAAGGCCGCCGCGGGGGCGCGCTACCGCCTGGTGGCGGACATCGTACGGACCGACGAAGGCGCGGTGCGGGCCTCGGTGAAGCCGATCCCGCTCGAGTCGAGCGATCCGCTGTATTCGCTGCATGGATCGGCGGGCGGGATCACCATCGAGACCACCGCTGGGACGATGAGCATCCTCCAAGGCACCCACGGCCTCGAGGACGCGGCCCAGGGTGTCATCGCCGACTTCTACTCGATCATCGAAGGCGCGCCGCAGGTCTGAGCGGTCTCTACCGGCTTCTCGGCGATCCCGCTCGGCGCGAAGGCTTTCAGCGCCGCGACGGATTCAGCGCTGGCCGCCCGAGGCTGCTGCCAGCGGTCCCTGCCGACCGCGCTTCTCTTCCGCCTTCTCGCGCTTCTGGCGCTGCGCGATCTCGGCCTGCAGCACCTTCGACGGCAACGTTCGCCCGATCAGCGAGGTGATGTGCATGGACGCGTCGACGAGGCGCTCGAGATCGATCCCGGTCTCGCAGTCCATCTCCCGCAGCATGTACACCAGATCTTCGGTAGCCAGGTTGCCCGAGGCGCCGGGCGCGTAGGGGCAGCCGCCGAGCCCACCGAAGGCCGAGTCGAAGGTCCGGATGCCCGCGTCGAGCCCGGCCAGCACGTTGGCCAGCGCGGTGCCGCGGGTGTCGTGCATATGGAGCGCGAGCTTCTCCGCCGGCACCTCCGTGAGGAGGCGGCGCACGACGCTGCCGACTTGCCGGGGATTGGCCACGCCGATGGTGTCGCCCAGGCTGACCTCATAGACGCCCATGGCGAGCAGGGCATGAACGAGCTCGATGACCTTCTCGGGATCGACCTTGCCCTCGTAAGGACAGCCAAAGACGGTGGAGAGATAGCCCCGCACGCGCAGGCCCGAAGCGATGGCCGCGTGGCTCACTTCGGCGAGCACCTCGAGGGCTTGGGCTACGGTCTTGTTGATGTTCTTCTTGGAGTGGCTCTCGGTCACCGACATGAACACGGCGACCTCTTCGAGGCCCGAAGCCTTCGCGGACTCCAGGCCCTGGAGGTTGGGGACCAGGGCCGAGAAGCTGACGCCGGGGCGTTTCTCCACGCGCCGGGTGAGCTCCGCGTGATCGGCCAGCTGCGGGATCCAGCGAGGAGAGACGAAGCTGGTCAGCTCGATCCGGCGCAGGCCTGCGTCGGCGAGCATCCCCGCGAGCTTCAGCTTGTCGTCCGTGGGGACGAAGGCCGCCTCGTTCTGGAGGCCGTCCCGGAGGCCGACCTCGTAGACTTGGATCCGATTATCCAAGGACATCATGCACCTCCGACTAGGCTATCCCTCCACTCCCAGGGAGTCAAAGCGATCTCCAGTCGTTGACCTGACCGGGGGGAGTTTGGCAGAGTCCGCCCGTCGATTGATTCGCGAATCAATCACCCGAAAGAGAGGGAACGATGAGCCTGACCCCGAAGCAGATCTTCGAAGAGAAGATCGCGGACCGTTTGAAGAACAACCCCGACGTCGCGGCCAAGATCAACTCGAGCTACCAGTTCGAGCTGACCGGTGACAACGGCGGCACCTGGGCCGTGGACCTCACCAAGAAGGCCGATTTCGTGGTCGCGGGCACCATCGCGGATCCCAAGGTCACGATCACCATGACCTCCAAGGACTTCGTGGATCTCGTGGAAGGCCGCCTCAACGGACAGATGGCCTTCATGCAGGGCAAGCTGAAGCTCAAGGGCGACATGTCGTTGGCGCTGAAGCTCCAGCAGATCCTGGGCTGAGACCAGTGCTCCCGGAGGGCCGACCCGCAGCAACGCCGTCGGTCGGCCCTCTGTCCGGAGTCCGGATCGTCGATTTCACCCGCCTCCTGCCGGGTCCTTATGCGACCCGCGTCCTCGCTGAGCTCGGCGCCGAGGTCATCAAAGTCGAAGCGACCCCCGGCGGCGACTACGCCCGCTGGTGGCCCCCGCTGGCCGGCGATCCGCCGATCAGCACGGCTTTTCGCGAGCTCAACCGCGGCAAAAAGAGCGTCGCCCTCGACTTTCGGGATCGGCGCGCGCAAGCCGCCTTGCGATCCTTGGCGCTGACGGCCGACGTGCTCATCGAAGGCTTTCGCCCCGGAACCATGGCGAAGATGGGCCTCGATCCCGTCGCGCTCATGGCCGAGCGGCCGCGCCTCATCTACTGCTCCTTGACCGGCTTTGGCCTGACCGGCCCGGACGCCGAGCGCGCTGGCCACGACGTCGGCTACCTCGCGCGCGCGGGCGCCCTCGGCATCACCGGGCCCGCCTCTGCGCCGATGGTGATGGGCATCCAAGTCGCCGACGTCGCGGGGAGCTGGGTCGCGATCTCGGGGATCATGGCGGCCTTGCTCTCTCGCGCCACCACCGGCCGGGGCGGGATCGTCGACGTGGCGATGATGGAGGCGGCCCTCGGCTTCGCGTCCTTAGCCTTTGGCGCCCTGCGCGGAGGTGAGCGCGTGGTGCGCGGCGCGGAGCTCCTCGACGGCTCTCGTCCTTGCTACTCCGTGTACCAGACGAAGGACGGCCGCTTCCTCGCGGTCGGCGCGCTCGAGCCGAAGTTTTGGGAGATGTTCGCGCGGGCCATCGATCTGCCGCACCTCGTCCCCTGCGGTCTCGACACCGGGGAGTCCGGCCGAGTTGCTCGCGCGGAGGTCCAGGCTCGACTGAATGAGCGAACGCAGGCCGAGTGGACCGCGCTCTTTCGCGACATCGACTGCTGCGTCGAGCCCGTCCTCGAGATGTCCGAGGTCGAGGCCGACGCCCAGCTCAAGGCCCGCGGCGCCTTCGTCGACGGCTACGCGGCCTCACCCCTTCGAATTCAGCCTACGTTTCAGGCCCCGATCGCCCGCGCGACGCTCTCCGAGGCGCCCAGCCTCGGCCAGCACACCGAGGAAATCCTGCGCTCTTTGGACGGGCACGAAATATTGTTTGACCCCAGGCCAGGCCAGGTATAGACCGCCACCACCTGTTGCGGGGTGGAGCAGTCTGGTAGCTCGTCGGGCTCATAACCCGAAGGCCGTAGGTTCAAATCCTGCCCCCGCTATTTCTGAAAATCTGAGGTT
>Ga0154020_10000531_pt1 | contig 46529 bp, 44 predicted proteins | sample Klosneuvirus_201_FD_109709 | JGI IMG/M metagenome (GOLD analysis project Ga0154020, IMG submission 109709) | Active sludge microbial communities from wastewater, Klosterneuburg, Austria - Klosneuvirus_20160825_MG | ecosystem: Engineered > WWTP > Aerobic digester > Activated sludge | place... | reverse complement strand
GGAGGGCCAGCAGGTCCAACGGGGCCAACCAGACCAATTGCATTCGTTAAAACAATATCACCGTCTTGATCAACAGATAAAAGTTTTGTACTGTTAACGCCATTAGTACCATTTGGTATAATTGGAGACGCTGAAGTTAATTTACTTAAACGAATGCCACTTGCGTTTGTATTACCGTATTTTCCCCTTGCGTTTGCGCTAACTTCAAATGTATTCCCGGTACCACAAAAGGCAGTCGTGCTTGGCTGACCACCAATACCAACGCCACCTGTTTGTGTGTTCCCTGATGCAAACCAAAAGCTTTGATTACCGTTAAATACGGCCCTGTCAGTTGTAAAACCATTAAATATAACTTGAGTAGGATTGCTGCACGGTGCTCCTAATTGCAGCATACCACCGTTATTAAACACGCCATTATTAGAAGTAATCACCGCTCCTGCGTTTGTTAATACAATATCACCGTTTTGGTCAACTGTTAGAAGCTTAGATGAATTAACACCATTAACGCCGTTAGCAATAGGAGTGCTGGCAGACGTTAGATTAGTAAACCTTAATCCGCTACTATTTGTAGCGCCATATGGAGAAAGTGCACTTGATTGAATCTCGACAGTGTTAAGTGCATTTACATTACCATTTCCAAAATGCCAAAAGCCATTATTGCCTAACCTTCCTCTCTCATTTTGTTGAATATTCCAGATGAATTGGGGGGTAAAAGGACCTGGTGCCCCGTTGGCACCATTACCTGTAGCATTATACCAAAAACCGTTTAAGTTACTAATTGTTTCAAAACGGTTATTTGTTGTTTGAAAAAGAGTAGTTCCATCTAATCGGAGAAAAGTTTGATTTTGAATGCTTGTAAATAGATCTATTGAAGCTGTAGCATTAGAACCAACCGCTGGTGCAATTCTTATACCGTCTCCGGTTTGAGGGGCCACATTAAAATTAAAGTTGGCAAGATTTGTGTTGACAAGGCCATTATTTGTTGTTATCGTCGCACGTAAAAGGCCATTAGTGCTAAAAAGAATTGGTAGATTTCCCTGATGCTCAACTCTCAATGGAACACCTACAGTATTATCCCATCCAACAAACCTAGTTGGAAGATTACCAGGATTAAAATTATTAGGAAAAGTGACTTGAGCCTGTATGTTTATTGCAAATAAGAAACTGAGACAGTATAATCTTACTTTAATTAAGAATTGTTTTTTCATAGGTATATTATTTTAAGTTATTATTTAGAAATAATTATTCGTTCTTGAATTATTTGTCTTTTATTTTTTATTTTCAAGAAATAAATCCCATTATTTAAAAAGGATATGTCTAGTATACAATTAGAACTAGTCGCATTATCCAATTTTAATTGTAACTTTCCGACCAAATCAAATAATTCAATTTCATTTGGAATATCTGGGCATTTAATATTTAAAACGCCATTAGTCGGATTAGGATAAATCAAAATGTTTTTACCTTTATCAAATTCATTAATAGAAACATTATATGCAAAATCAGAGTCTGTTGATAAGCAAATGTTGTCTATATAATAATAAGAATTTTGATTATATGGACCAGTACTCAATGTATCCGTATTTGAGTCATTAAAAAAATTGCCAAAAGCGATGTAATCATAAACTGAATCTGCTATAAAAGAACCCTTTAATTTTGTCCAATTTAAACTATCAGTAATTTTTATTGGACAATAATAATGCGCGAAATTCTTAATAGGAAAAGGGTTTACTGTTGAAGCAGATACTGTTGAAAAGCGAAGGCCTATTTTATTGGTGGCAAATTCGAAAGCTTGTTCTCCTCCAAAATTTACAAAAAAAGAAAAATAATATTTTGTCCCTATATTCAAAGAGGAAATTAATTTTGCGCCTATTATTTCGCGATAATTTGAGGCAAAGGGAGTAATATCATAAGTAAGAAACCCGGCAAAAGCATTACCTAACTGAGGTTGTTGATACCCCGCAAAGCAATTTGGAGGAGTAATCCCGCCAGTTGAAGAACAGGTATTGAAATAATCAGGGCTTTCCCTATATGAACTCCAATCCTGACATTTACTCATCTGGTCTAAAGAATTTGGACAACTAGTATATGTTTCAAAAGAAGGGTTAGGCACAAGGTTAGTTTGGCTATATGTTTTGTTAATTAACAATACTATAATTACTTTAATTAATTTTTTTATCATTTAACTAATTTACAAAAATTAGTTTGTTTAAACAATACTTACTCTCTTAAATTCAGTATAAATGATATAAAGCTAATTGGGCGCTTTACTTTTCTTGTAGCTAAGCTTATTCACATAAAATTAATAATGCAGAAAAAAGCAGCTTCGGGTTTATTGCCGGGGATGTGATTAAAATTCCAGAAACAACCAATAGTTTGGGTTGCTGTGATTCTCAGAAATTTTAAAACTCGTTTCACCGATAATTTTAAAACCTTGTTTTTCATAAAACTTAATAGCACGCGGGTTGCCGGTCCAAACATTCAGCCATAGTCCTTTTTGTAACATTGCTTTGGCAATTCTCACACTATCCTCAAATAAAGGCTGACCCAATTTTTTATCGTAATAGTCTTTCAAAACATATAATCTTTCCATTTTGCATACTTTCTCTTCGGTCAACAAAGGATTAGGGCAATTGGGAATAATTTTGGAGTAAGCAGCCGGTTTTCCGTCGAAATACAACAGCCTGAAAATGGCTGTTGTATCTGACAATTCTTTTTTAAACTGTTCAACCGTAAATTTTTCATTCACATATTTTTCAATGTCCGGTTTGGATGCACTGCTCCCATGCGACTCAATAAACGATTGAGCACCTATTTCTGCAATAATTTCTGCATGCGATATGTCAGGTGTAATAATTTGAAACATTTTCAATTCAAATATCACAATTTAATTCCAATCACCATGACATCATCCGTTTGTTCTTCATCTTGTTTCCAGTTATTAAAGGCATATTCTAAAAAAGCTTCCTGTTCATCAATCGGCATTTCGTAAGCTGTTTTTAAAAGTTCCTTAAAATTCACCCTGTTCATTTTTTTGCAGCGTTCACCACCAAACTGATCGGCAAAGCCATCGCTGTATAAATACACGCAGGCACCTTTCTGCAACTTCATATTCACCCGCTCAAATTTTTTATTCACGTCGGGGTAAAAGCCCAAAGGGTAACGGCTGCCTCTTACTTCGCTTACACCGTTTTCATCCAAAATCATGATTGAACGCAAAGCCCCAGAAAACTGAATATCCAAAGTAGTTTTGTCAACCCTTACCAACGAAATATCCATGCCATCATTAAAAGCATCGGTTTCGTTGTTGTGCAGAGTAGTAGATAACTCATAATCCAAAGCATGCAATATTAAATCAGTTTCCTGTACTTTTTTATTGATGAAAACCTCTTTAAATATGGAGTTAGCCACCATGCTCATCATAGCACCCGGCACACCATGTCCTGTGCAGTCAATTGCCGCAACATATTTGTAATTGTCGTTTTCGTAAAACCAGTAGTAATCGCCACTCACAATGTCTTTTGGTTTAAACAAAATAAATGAATCGTTAAATATGCCTTTCATATTTTCAGGAGTTTGTAATATGGTTTCCTGAATGCGTTTAGCATAACGGATGCTATCTGTTATGTCTTTGTGCAGTTCGGTTAATTTTTGATTTTGCTCAATTAAACGTTTCTCGTTGATTTTGTTTTGAGTGATATCATAGCCAATGCCAATCAACTGCTCTTCGTTAAAAGTTGAAACATTCCAATGAATCCATTTTTTTCCGCCATTAGCTGTTTTAAGTAAATGCTCAAAGCTCTGAACACCTAAATTCCGGTTTCTGAAAATCTCCAGTAATTTCTTTTTAACCTGAATGCCTTCGGGTTTCGAAAAGCGTGTGGTTTCCCACCAGCTATTGCCTAACAAATCATCAGGCTCATAACCTAAAAAGGTACGTGCCGATTTGCTGACGAAATCAACACTGCCATCGTTGTTTAAAACAACAATCAGTGTATTTAATTTATCCAGGATTTGCTCCTGTATATCTAGGGCTACCAAACAATGGATTTTTGGGATTTACAATAAAAAATTAGAAAAAAAGAGGCAATCGATTAACACAGACAGAACGCCATAATATTAAAATAGACTGGCGTCTGGTAATTATTGAGAATAATATGTGTGTTATTTGTCATTTTGTGGTACAAATGTAGAAGTTTTTTAAGGATTGCAAAAATAATTTCGTGTTTCTGATGAATTATGAGAAAAGTGTAGGTGTTTCAGGGGATCATTTCTCTTTCTTTTCTGTCTTGATACAGAAAAGAAACAAAAGAAATCAAGTCGCGGAATGTCGCACACAGTCAACACGCTTCCGCCCGTGTCATGCCTACGCTCATTTTCCACAAAAGCGTTCTGTTAAATTTGAAAGAGCGGGATAGGGATAAATTAAAATTAGAAAGAGACAACTTAATTCGTGAAAATCTGCGTAATCTGTGGCTGATTTTATCCTAACTTTGATGCATCATGCCAACGAAACACGATATAAACAACAAAACCGATATTGAATTAATGGTTCGTACATTTTATGCGAATTTATTACAAGAAGAAAGTATTCAGCCTTTATTTGCGAATACGGATTTTGAAGCGCACGTGCCACACATGATCGACTTTTGGAGTTTTGTGCTGTTAAAAGAAGATGGGTATAAGACCAATGTTATGGAAAGGCATTTTCATTTGCCATTAAAAGAAACGCATTTCGAATTGTGGTTAAAACATTTTAATCACACAATTAATAATTTGTTTGAAGGAGAAAAGGCTGAATTGGCATTGCAAAGGGCTAATTCTATTGCTTACATGATGCAGAAGAAATTTCAGCAAATGGGCAATTGAATTAATGCAAAACAGAACCTATTAAACTAATAAACTCTTTTCGTGTAGCATCTTTTAGAAACTCACCGGTAAAAGCTGAGGTAGTTGTTACGCTGTTTTGTTTTTGAACACCGCGCATCTGCATACACAAATGACTACATTCCATAACAACAGCCACCCCCATTGGATTTAGAGTATTCTGAATACAATCCCGGATTTCATTAGTTAAACGTTCCTGAACTTGTAAGCGGCGTGCAAATGCATCAACCACACGCGGTAATTTACTTAAACCAACAATTGTTCCATTCGGAATGTAAGCTATATGCACTTTTCCGAAAAAAGGCAACAAATGGTGTTCGCATAAACTATACACTTCAATGTCTTTTACAATTACCATCTGGCTATAATCTTCCTTAAACATGGCCGAACGTAAAATATCAGCAGGATCTAAATCATAACCCTGTGTCAAGTACTGCATAGCTTTGGCTGCACGTAAAGGTGTTTTTAATAAACCTTCACGATTTGAGTTTTCACCCACATCACTGATGATGTTTTTATACATTCCGGAAATAGAATCAATCAACTTTTCGTTGTATTTATCTAATTTTTTATAACCGGTATTTTCAATTTCAAATTCGTCGTTTAACATTATTTACCACCAAAATATTCTACAAAATTATTCTCAGTTTCACATAGTTTTACATTGTGCAATTGTGCGCCCATTTTTTCAATTCTTGGCATTAATATGTCCCATATAAAAATAGCCAAATTCTCTGTCGACGGCAAAATGTTAATTAAGCCGGGTACATCTAGATTAAGGTTTTTATGGTCTAATACTTCTGTTACTTCAGTTTTTATCAAATCCCCCAAATCTTTCAGATTAACAACAAAGCCTGTGTCTTTGTTCACTTCACCTTTAACAGTTACATATAATTCGTAATTATGTCCGTGCCAGTTTTTATTGGAACATTTACCAAAAACAGCTGTGTTTTTAGCTTCATCCCATGAATTGTTATACAATTTATGAGCTGCGTTAAAATGTTCTTTTCTGGTAATATAAATCATGCACCAAATTTACGTAATATAGCGAGGCAAAACATGTTCAATTTAATCTTTTTATGAATTTTGCCCGCTATTTTACGTATAATAGTGTTGATTTTTTAATTGTATAATCCTTAACTTTACCCTATGCCTAAAGTATTAATTGTTGCAGCTACAATTTTCGAGGTAGAGCCTTTATGCCGTAAGTTTAATATTGATCTTACGGAACAAACTGGTTTGTTTCAATCTAAAAGTGATTCAACTGTGTCTATATTGATAACAGGAGTGGGTATGGTTAATACCGCCTTTTATATGGGTAAGCATAATTTAGCAAATTACGATTACATCATAAATGTTGGAATTGCAGGCGCTTTTGATAGAGAAATTGAAATAGGAGAGGTGGTAAACGTTACATCCGATACCATCAGTGAATTAGGCGCTGAAGACGGTAATGGATTTATAAAATACGTCGGCTTGGGCTTAAAGGGAACTAACGTATTCCATAATGATAAGTTTCCGGAAAACGGACTAGTACCACAATTAAAAAAGGTGAGTGCGATTACTGTAAATACTGTTCATGGTAACGAAACCTCCATAAAAAAGGTAATGGAATTGTATAAGCCGGAGATTGAAAGCATGGAAGGTGCTGCGTTTTTGATGGCTTGCTCAAATGCCGGTGCAAAATGTAGTCAAATCAGAGCCGTGTCTAATTATGTGGAGAAGCGCGACAAAAGCAAATGGGATATACCCTTAGCAATAAAAAACCTGAATGATGTTGTTCTGAAAATAATCCAATCATTATAATCAATGAAACTAACTATTGGATATTCACCCTGCCCTAATGATTGTTTTATTTTTGATGCGATGGTGCATCATAAAATTGACACTGAGGGTTTAGATTTTGAGGTGGTGATGGAAGATGTTGAGGCTTTGAATCAACGTGCCATCAAAAACGAGTTAGATATCACAAAACTTAGTTTTCATGCTTTTCTTTACGTCACCCAAAATTATATTTTGTTGAAGAGTGGCAGCGCATTAGGTTTTAATTGCGGTCCGCTATTGATAAAGAAAGCCAGCTCCAAGATTATAAATTTGAATGAGGCAAAAATTGCCATTCCGGGTAAAAACACAACTGCTAATTTTTTATTGAGTTTGGCTTATCCTAAAGCTAAAAATAAAGTGGAAATGTTATTCAGTGACATTGAACAAGCTGTTTTATATGGAGTAGTGGATGCGGGATTAATAATCCATGAGAGCCGTTTTACCTATCAGGAAAAAGGATTAGAAAAAATAACCGACTTAGGTGAATTCTGGGAAAACTTAATTCATGCGCCAATTCCTCTGGGTGGAATTGTGGCGCGCCGTAAATTTGATGCAGATTTACTCCTCAAAATAAACCGTTGTATCAGTAAAAGTGTGGAATACGCTTTTGCTAATCCCGAAAGCTGCATGTCTTATGTAAAACAACACGCTCAGGAAATGAGTGAAGAAGTGATGAAAAAGCACATAAACTTGTATGTAAACGAATTTTCAATAGATTTGGGTAATAAAGGCGCGGAAGCGGTGAGCCTTATGATGAAAAAAGCCATTGAACAAAAATTGATTGAGAATGTTGTAGAACCAATCATGATTAAATAACATGTCGAAATTTTTAATAGCCGGATTAGGAAATATTGGTGATGATTACGAAGGGACCCGTCACAATATTGGGTTTGAAGTTGTAGATTTTTTGGCTAATGAAGCAGGCGTTAAATTTGTGAGTGACAGATACGCCTCGGTAGCTGAAATAAAGCATAAGGGTAAAACTTTGGTACTTATTAAACCAACAACCTACATGAATTTAAGCGGGAAAGCCATCAATTACTGGATGCAAGCCGAAAAAATTCCTGTAGAAAATTTGATGGTAATTTTAGATGAATTGGCTTTGCCTTTTGGTAAAATAAGGTTAGGGCCTAAAGGAAGCGATGGCGGACATAATGGATTAAAGCATATTCAGGAAACACTAGGAACTTCTTCTTATCCCCGCCTACGTTTCGGCATCGGTAATGAATTCGGAAAAGGTTACCAGGTTAATTACGTATTGGGAAAATGGAATGACGAAGAAAAGAAAACACTTAACGAAAGGGTAAAAATTGCTGCTGATGCCATTAAAGCCTTCGCTTTTGTGGGTTTATCGCGCTGTATGAACGACTATAATAAAAAATGAGGATTTTATTATTCAACATAACATTTCTCGTTTTCAGCATTTCATTAACAGGCCAGCACAACGCCTATTTTTCAAAATGTGACTGGGAGAATGTTAAACTCGATAAAAATTACAAACCTTCACCATCCGATACTTGTATGGTATTTGCATCGGTTCGCGGTTGTGAGGAGAGTGAAAAAATATTCATGGGTTACGATTGCGATAAAACGAAATCTATACATTATTTTAGAATATACTTTAGCGGAAGCAGGTGGACGTGCGTTCCGGTGAAAAATTTAACCGAAGCGTTAAACGGTTTTAATGAGATTAAAGCTACCGTTTTCGTTGAAGGTTTCGGGTTCACTTTTTTAACTGCATTAGACAGAGCCACCTTAATGGCCAGACAGTATGGTTTATTGGTTGTAATGTTCGATTGGCCAACATACCGTCCGGATAAAAAATCGAGTTATAATTATAAAACAACTGTACGTGAAAGTGCTGAAGTAGCAATACCATTCGCCTCATTCATAGATTCCCTGAGTAATCATAAAAAATCACATCCCGAATCATTGAAGTCTGTATCTCTTTTAATGCACAGTATGGGAAATTTATTAATGATGAATGCCATTCAAGGCGGACATATTAAAAATTCTGATACCTTGTTCAGCTCTATAATTATGAACGCTGCCTGTGTGCCACAGAAGGATCATCATGTCTGGGTTGAAAAAATGAACATCCAGAAAAAACTTTATATCACCCGCAATAACCGTGATAGAATTTTGAATGGTGCTAAATTGATTTCCGGTTTCGCGAAGCAATTGGGACAACAGCCAAAGAAACCTTATGCAAAAAACGCGCTTTATCTCGATTTCAGCAGGGTTTTAGACCGTGAACACAACTATTTTTTGTACCCGGGAGTACTTCGGGATCATCCTTACATTAAACCCCTTTACAGTGTAATACTTAAAGGAGAAGAGCCTGATTTCAGCAATGAAAACCGTTATATCAAGAAGCCTAAGAAAAACGCGATTGAAATTTTCGATTTGGCCGAAGCCCAAAAAGGCGGAATCGGTATTAGCGTTGGACGATAATTAAGTTTTACCAATTAGGCCTAAATTATTACTTTTATAGGCTATGCAAAACCTGCCCTATTTGGTGTATTTGTTCTTTAGTAAACGCAAAATTGTTTTCTCAATTTTAATTTTATCAGTTTGCGCTGTTCTGGGGTTCTATGCTTCTAAAATTAAATTAGAAGAAGATATTACAAGGTTTGTACCTAAGGATAAAAACACCTCTAACATTAACTCCATTCTTCAAAACTTAAAGTCGAAGGATAAATTGGTGATTCATCTGTTTACGGATTCAGGCGACAATGTAAGCGGGTTGGTGGAAAAGGCAGACCAATTATTCGATTCTTTAACGGGAAAATTGGCTGCTTCTGAGTATTCAGGCATCACTTATAAAGTTTCCGACAATTCCATGCAGGGTGTTTATGAAGTTTTCTATAACAACCTGCCTTTATTTCTTAACGACAAAGATTATGAACGGATTACAAATCTCATATCACCGGATAGTATTAAATATACTCTGAAACGCGACTATGAAGCTTTGTTAAGTCCGTCAGGCATTGTTCTTTCCAAATACATCAAACGTGATCCGCTTAATATTGTCCCCTTGGCGCTTAAAAAAATCAACAATATTCAGCTGGATGAAAATTTCGAAACATATGATGGTGCTATAGTTACCAAAGACCATCAACATTTGCTGATGTTTGTGACACCGGCGTATGCCACCAATGAAACAGCAAAAAACAAACATTTGATAAACTCTGTCAGGTTGTGGTGTGACCAAATTTCCGATAAAAAAATCACTGCTGAGCCATTCGGTGCTTGTATGGTTTCGTTAGGTAATGCAGAACAGCTTAGGAAGGACACCATGCTGACCACTACCATTACAATTATCTGTATCGCACTATTAATTGGGCTGTATTTCAAAAATGTATTACCTGTTATTTTTATTTTTCTACCGGTGGTTTTTGGTATGGTGTTTTCATTGGCCATGCTTTTCGTTTTCAAAGGTGTTGTATCGGCCATTGCTGTAGCTGCAGGAGCTGCGGTTCTGGGAATAGCAATAAATTATAGCTTACACTTTTTTACCCATTACAAACACGTTAGAAACCTTAAGGAAGTAATTAATGATTTGACTGTACCCATGCTGATTGGTTGTACAACAACTGTTGGCGCATTTTTTAGTTTGATGTTTGCAAAAAGTGAAGCATTACATGATTTCGGACAATTTGCCGGATTCAGTTTAATTGGTGCCATTTTGTTTTCGATTTTTGTTTTGCCTCACTTACTTAAAATTTCATTTGGCAAAAATTACGATACCGATAAAGAATTCCATCATAAGGAAACACTACTTGATAAATTCGTGGCTTTTCGCCCTGATAAAAGCAAATTGGTTGCTTTGGCGGCATTAATCATAACAATTGTATTGGCATATTTTGCTTCCGATGTAGGTTTTGAAAGCGACATGAACAAAATGAGTTTCATGGATGATAAAACCCGTGAAGCAGAAAAACATCTGGATGAAGTAAATAATTTCGCGGCTCGTTCGGTGTATGTATTTGCTTCTGGTCATTCTCTGGAGGAAGCCATGCAGATGAATGATTTGGTGGCCTGGAAACTTGATTCTTTAAAGGCAGCTAAAATTGTCAAGAAAATAAGTTCAGTTAGTTCTGTTTATTCATCAGTAAAACTACAGCAGGAAAAAATAAAAAAATGGAATGCTTTTTTCACGAAAGAGGTTAAAGATAGTTTACAAAACCGGATTGTCGCTTATGGTTCTGAACATAAATTTAAAGCAGAAGCTTTCAGTTCATTTTATGAAATATTGAACAAGTCCTACAAAACCATTGGAAGAGAGGACGAAGATTCGTTAAAAAAATATTTATTGTCGGAATGGGTCAATGAAGTTAATGGTAAGCCTACAATATTAACACATGTTAAAGTAGACGCAGAAAATAAGCAGCAAGTATATGACTTGTTTAAAAACAACCCGGACATCATTGTTTTCGACAGACAACATTTAACCTCGCAATTTGTTGAAGTCATCAGTTCTGACTTCTCAACTATACTTTGGGTTACTTCATTACTGGTGTTTGGATTCATGTTGCTTTCACATGGGCGTATAGAACTGGCTGTAATTAATTTTTTACCAATGTTAATTTCCTGGTTATGGATTCTAGGAATTATGAGCTTAACAGGGATTAAGTTTAATGTGATTAATGTTATCATTTCCACTTTTATTTTCGGATTGGGTGACGATTATTCAATTTTTATAATGGATGGGCTTTTGACAGAATACAAATTCGGAAAGAAAAACCTGAATAGCTATAAAACTTCCATTTTATTATCGGCATTAACTACCGTGATAGGTATTGGTGTAATGATTTTCGCCAAGCATCCTGCCCTTCAATCAATAGCATTAATTACAATTGTTGGAATGGTATGTGTGGTATTAGTTTCATTTATTATTCAGCCATTTGTTTTTAATTGGATGGTTTTAAATAGACGGTATAAGAAATTACAACCTTATACTTTTAAATATCTAAGCATTACCGTTTTTGGATTTGTGATGTTCACAATCATTTCTTTCATCCTGACTTTAATCGGTGTCTTCATCATAACCATTTATCCGGCAGGAAAGAAAAAACGAAAGCTGGCTTTTCATTATTTAATAGCTTATACATTCAGAGTGGTTCTTGGAGTTTTCGTCAATGTAAAGAAGAAAAAGATTAATGAGCTCAACGAAGATTTTAAAAAGCCTGCGCTAATTATTTCAAACCATCAATCGCATCTTGATTTAGCTTTGACACTTCAATTGCATCCTAAAATCATTGTGTTTACGAATGATTGGGTTTATAATTCTCCGTTTTATGGTTGGATCGTGCGTATGGCTGATTATTATCCCGCATCTGCAGGCTATGAAAGTAGTTTAACGAAGCTTGAGGATTTGGTAAAACAAGGATATTCCATTTTAATTTTCCCGGAAGGTACACGAAGCATGGATGGTGAGATTCATCGTTTTCATAAAGGCGCTTTTTTGTTGGCCGAGCGATTAAATCTTGATATTTTGCCTTTGTTATTGCACGGTGCAGGAGATGTAGTAACAAAGAATGATTTCCATTTTAAGGATGGGGCTTTAACGGTAAAGTTTTTACCAAGGATTGCGCCAAATGATAAAAGTTTTGGCGAGACATATCAAGACAGGGCAAAAGGTATTTGCAATTACATGCGCGATGAATATGATAAATTGCGAGAGGTATGTGAGCCCGTTGAATATTTCCGTTCGCGCTTAATTAATAATTATATTTATAAAGGTCCGGTTTTAGAATGGTATTGCCGAATTAAAACTGCCCTTGAAGACAATTACAAATTATTTGAAAGTCTGATGCCTAAGCAAGGAAAAATTGTAGACGTTGGTTGCGGTTACGGATTTTTGCCATATGTATTAATGTACAAAAGTAGGCACAGAGAAATTTTGGGATTGGACTATGATGCAGAGAAAATTGCCGTAGCGAGTAATTGTGTTCACGCGAATCAACGGATGCAGTTTGAAACAGCTGATGTTACTACGTATGAATTTCCTAAAGCTGACGGATTAATTATCAGCGATGTTTTACATTATCTGGAACCTGAGCAGCAGATCAATGTTATTGAAAAGCTGGCTAAGAGTATTAATAAGAACGGTGTACTTGTTATTCGTGATGCCGATGCGGATTTAAAAACTCGTCAGGCAGGTACAGCTTATACAGAATTCGTTAGCACGAATGTTGGGTTTAATAAAACGAAAGATTCCGGCTTACATTTTGTGAGTGGAAAACTCATCCGTGACACCATTGGCAAATTTCCACACCTGAAAATGGAAGTGATTGATAATACTAAGCTTACCTCTAATATCATTTATGTGGTGAAGTATGTTTAGCATCAGTATTTCTGATATTTTTGCTTTTGAAATCACAATAAAATTGCCTTAATTTATGTTTTGTAATCAACACACAAATTATGGCTAAACAGAAGTCTATTTTAAACGACAAATCCTTAAAATTCTTAAAGGAATATTTAAACAATCCTTCTCCAACCGGTTTTGAGTCGGGCGGACAAAAAATCTGGTTGAATTATTTGAAACCATATATTGACGAATATTTTGTAGATACTTATGGCACCGTTGTTGGTGTAATTAATCCGAAAGCTGAATACAAGGTAGTGATAGAGGCGCATGCCGATGAAATCAGCTGGTTTGTTCACTACATCACTAAAGATGGTTTTATTTATTTGCGCAGAAACGGCGGAAGCGATCACCAGATAGCTCCTTCAAAACGCGTAAACATACACACTGATAAAGGAATAGTTAAAGGGATTTTCGGTTGGCCTGCCATCCACGTTCGTGATGCGGCTAAAGAAGAAACACCTACGTTAAAAAATATTTTCCTCGATATTGGTTGTAAAACGGATAAAGAAGTGGAAGCTTTAGGTGTACATGTTGGTTGTGTGATCACCTACGAAGATGAGTTCATGGAACTTAACAACAGATATTTTGTTGGGCGGGCTTTAGATAACCGTATCGGAGGATTTATGATTGCAGAAGTGGCGCGACTTTTAAAAGAGAAAAAAGATAAATTGCCATTTGGACTATATATTGTTAATTCGGTTCAGGAAGAAGTTGGATTGAATGGTGCACAAATGATTGCTCGGAAAATAAATCCGGATGTGGCCATTATTACTGATGTTTGCCATTGTACCCAAACACCAATGATGAATAAAATTTCGAGTGGTGATCAGGCTTGTGGTAAAGGACCTGTTTTAAGTTATGCCCCTGCCGTACAAAATAATTTATTAAAACTGGTAATAGATACAGCAAAGAAAAATAAAATTGATTTTCAGCGTCAGGCGGCTTCGCGTGCCACAGGTACCGATACCGATGCTTTTGCATATAGCACCGATGGGATTGCATCTGTGTTAATTTCTTTGCCTTTGCGTTATATGCATACTACCGTTGAAAGCGTACATAAGCAAGATGTTGAAGATGTTATTAAGCTCATGTATCATTCACTTAAAACCATTAAAAATAAACAGGATTTCCGTTATTTAAAGTAACGAATTTTGAACTTTAGAGTTCGCTAAATACACAAGTAGAGATTGAATAAATGGCAATATTAGGTTCTATAATAAAACGCACCATTGATATCCGCGGAAAAATTCCACACTGGAAAAATCCGTATAAATTACAGGTGAAGCAATTGCGTAAGCTTATTACAAAAGCACAAAACACTGCTTTTGGTCAACATTATAAATTCGACAGAATTTTGTTGGAGAAGGACATTATCAAAGTATATCAATCTACAGTAAAAACCCACGATTATAGCAGCATTTACAAAGAATGGTGGCACCGTTCTTTAAAGGGAGAAGCCTACGTTTGCTGGCCTGAACAAATAAAATATTTTGCTTTGAGTTCCGGTACTTCTGAAGCTTCCAGCAAATACATTCCCGTTACTGCCGCGATGCTCAAAAATTTCAAAAAGGGTAGTATCCGTCAGATGATCGCAATGGCGCATTATGATTTGCCAAAAGAGCATTTTCAGAAAGGAATGTTGGCGCTTGGTGGAAGTACTGCACTTGATTTTAACGGAACATATTTCGAAGGAGATTTGAGTGGTATTACTGCTGCAAATATTCCCGTTTGGTTTCAGCATTTTTACAAGCCGGGTAAAAAAATATCTAAATATAAAGATTGGGATACTAAAATTACTGAGATTGTAAAAAGTGCTAAAGACTGGGACATAGGAATTATTGTTGGGGTTCCTGCATGGATTCAAATTCTGCTTGAGAAAATCATTGAATATTATAAAGTAAAAACCATTCACGATGTTTGGCCTAACCTTCGTATATACGTTCACGCGGGTGTTTCAATAGCGCCTTATATGAAAAGCATCAGTAAGCTTACTGCTTTTCCACTTATTTTTTCTGATACCTATTTAGCGTCGGAAGGATTGATAGCATTTCAGGAAAGACCGAATGCTGAACAAGGTATGCGTATGTTACTTGACGCCGGAATATTTTATGAGTTTGTTCCATTCAACGAAAGTAATTTTGATGGTGATGGGAACATGAGAGACAAAGTAGAAGCATTAACCATTAAGGATGTTGAAGAAGGAAAGGAATATGCTTTATTATTATCTTCTTGTTCCGGGGCATGGCGGTATTTAATTGGTGATGTTGTTAAATTTACGAGCATCGAACATTGTGAAATTGTTATTACCGGACGTACCAAGCATTTTTTAAGTTTATGCGGCGAGCATTTATCGGTTGAGAACATGAGCAAGGCGGTTAGTTTAACTGCAGAAGAATTAGGAGTTGACATCAACGAATTTGCCGTGGCGGGTATACCACACGGAACATTATTTGCCCACCATTGGTACATTGGCTCCAACGCACCTGTAAGTGCAGAAGCTTTACGTGAAAAAATTGATAACCGTTTAAAAGAAATTAACGACGACTACAGAGTGGAACGGACTTCAGCCTTGAAAGATGTTATTGTAACAGTTTTGCCCGACGAAGCCTTTATTGATTTTTTGGCCAGCAAAGGAAAGTTAGGCTCCGCGAATAAATTCCCAAGAGTAATGAAAGGAAAGCAATTAGAGGAATGGCAGGAGTTTATTAAAAAATATAAAAAGTAAAATTTGATTCTCAGTTTAATATATCAGACAATTATCATTGTCATTTTACTTACCTTTTCGTTTGGTCCTGCTTTTTTTGCATTGATCAATACCGGTATCAAACATGGATATAAATCAGGGGGCTTATTGGCAGCAGGAGTAGTTTTTAGTGATTTATTCGTGTGCATGATCGTTGTTTTCATGGTGCATTATGGCGCCATCAATTTTTTGCAGGACGAAAAAAATCAAAGATTCGCCGGTATAATTGCCGGAATAATTTTAATCGTTTTCGGCGCTTTTTATTTTAAAAAGCCTATTACAAAATCGGAGGAGAGTATAGAAATAAAAACACCATCACCTGTATTACTTCTGTTAAAAGGATTCTTTTTAAATTTATTTAATCCGGCTGTTTGGTTTTTATGGTTGGGCAATGTTACGGCTGTAGGTAAAACATTTTCTTATTCTGTAGTAAAAATGATTATTTATTTTTCTATTGTTTTAGGAATGGTTTTGTTGGTGGAATTGTTTAAAGTATTTTTAGCAGGAAAAATCAAAAAGTTTTTAACTGATAAAATTATGCATGCCGTAAATTATGTTACGGGTTCGGCATTGGTTTTATTTGGCATAATTTTAATCTATAATCATTTTTTTGAGAACTAATGGCTACCCCTAATTTTGATGATTTAAGAAAAAAACTGGACGAGACTCAAACTTATCCTACTGTTTACATGTTTAAATTTATCATGGGGGCGGAGCACCGTAAAATAGCATTAATCGAAAATCTGTTTGGTGATGATGCAGAAATTTATACCAAAGAAAGTGATAAAGGAAAATACATCAGCATCACCGTTAAGGAAGTCGTAATGAGTACAGATGAAATAATAAGTATATATGCTAAGGCTTCACAAATTGAGGGAGTCATGTTTCTATAATGGCTTTATATACTATACAAAATAATATTCTTTCAGTTACGGTTAATTCTTCAGGGGCCGAGTTGGTTTCTGTGAAAGGATTTAATGGCAAAGCGTATTTATGGCAGGGCAAAAAAGAAATTTGGCCCAGACATGCTCCGGTTTTATTTCCAATCGTTGGCCGCTTAAGGGATAATAAATTCAACCATGATGGCCTTGAATATGTTTTAACACAACATGGTTTTGCACGCGACAAAGAATTTGCTCTGGTTGAACAAAGCGAATCAAGCTTGAGTTTTGAACTAACCGACGATGATGCAAGTTTTAAAGTTTATCCATTTCATTTTTCTTTAATAATAACCTATGAATTAAAGAATAATGAAATAGTAGTACACTATGAAGTATTTAACCCCGACGTAAAAGATTTATATTTCAGCATTGGCGCACATCCCGGTTTTAACTGCAAACAGATCTCAGGTGAAACACTGAACGATTATTTTCTGGAGTTTGAAAACACCAACCAGCTCATAGCAGAAAAACTTCAGGATGGATTACTAAGCGGGAATACTTATCCGATAGAACTTCAAAATGGGTGCTTAAAACTAAGTGTCGAATTATTCAACAATGACGCCTTGGTTTTTAAAAACAATCAGATTAATGAAGTTTCTTTAGTATCGCATAAATCCGGAACCCGCATCCACCTTGATTGCAAAAACTGGCCGTATTTTGGGATTTGGACTAAAAAAGGTTGTGATGAATTTGTTTGTTTGGAGCCTTGGTTTGGAATCACAGATTCATGTTTTAAGTATGATAATTTGCCCAATAAACCCGGAATTTTGAAACTTAAGAGTTCAGAATTGAGCGAATTAGAGTATTCCATCCAAATACTCTCCTAAACACAGCACCACTGTCTGTTTAATTAGGGAGCGAAAATTTTGATTAATTTCATGTAATTCATAAACAAAGTAATTCTCTAATTATTTCTTAAGTAATTGATTATCAATCAAATCAATTATTTCATTTTTCCGACAATTTTCCTAATTTTGCACCCCTATATTATTAGTTATGAACGAGAACGTTATTTATTTAATTCCGGTATTAGGAATAGTTGGATTAATTGTAATGGCCATCAAATCATCATGGGTTGGTAAACAAGATGCCGGTGATGCCAAAATGAAAGAACTTGCGGGTTATATCGCAGATGGCGCAATGGCATTTTTAAAAGCCGAATGGAAAGTGTTAAGTATTTTTGTGGTTTTTGCAGCAGCTTTATTAGCTTATTCAGGAACCATTCATGAAGTGAACGGCAAGGAAATTCATTCCAGCTGGATTATTTCGATATCATTTATTATTGGTGCTGTATTTTCTGCAACTGCAGGATATATCGGTATGAAAGTGGCGACAAAAGCTAACGTTCGTACAACTCAGGCAGCCCGCACCAGCTTAAAGCAAGCATTAAAAGTGTCATTCACCGGAGGTACAGTAATGGGCTTAGGTGTTGCCGGTTTGGCAGTATTAGGTTTAGGTGGTTTATTTATTGCCTTTTTAGGAATGTTCGCTGACCTAGGTGAAAATACTGTAAAAACAGCTATTGAAGTTCTAACAGGTTTCTCTTTAGGTGCTGAATCAATCGCATTATTCGCTCGCGTTGGTGGTGGTATTTATACAAAAGCTGCCGATGTTGGTGCTGACTTAGTAGGAAAAGTTGAAGCAGGAATTCCTGAAGACGACGTTCGTAATCCTGCAACTATTGCCGATAACGTTGGTGATAATGTAGGTGACGTTGCCGGTATGGGTGCCGATTTATTCGGTTCGTATGTAGCAACCATTTTAGCAACTATGGTATTAGGTCAAGAAATCACGGTAGAAGATAATTTTGGTGGAATGTCGCCAATTTTATTACCTATGTTGATTTGTGGTTTAGGTATCATATTCTCAATTGTTGGAACATGGTTCGTAACAATTAAGGATGAAAAATCAAACGTACAAAATGCTTTAAATATGGGTAACTGGTCATCAATGATTTTGACTGTTATCGCTTCTTATTTCGTAGTGAATTGGATGCTTCCTGAAACTTTAAATTTACGCGGGTACGAATTTTCTAAACTAAATGTATTTCTTGCTATAGTTGTTGGTACTGTTGTTGGCGCTATCATGAGTATTGTTACTGAGTACTACACAGCAATGGGTAAAGGCCCGGTTAATTCTATTATTCAGCAATCTTCAACAGGTCATGCCACAAATATTATCGGCGGTTTATCTGTGGGTATGAAGTCGACCGTTATACCAATTTTAACTTTAGCTGGTGGTATTATGGCTTCTTATTATTTTGCCGGTTTATATGGTGTAGCGATTGCTGCAGCAGGTATGATGGCAACTACGGCTATGCAATTAGCAATTGATGCTTTCGGACCAATTGCCGATAACGCGGGCGGTATTGCAGAAATGAGTCAGTTGCCTCCTGAAGTTCGTGAGCGTACAGATAATTTAGATGCAGTAGGTAATACTACGGCAGCAACAGGAAAAGGTTTCGCAATCGCTTCTGCGGCTTTAACTTCACTGGCATTATTCGCAGCATTCGTTGGTATCGCAGGAATTTCTGCAATTGATATTTATAAAGCGCCTGTATTAGCAGGTTTATTTGTGGGTGGTATGATTCCATTCATCTTCTCTGCACTGTGTATCCAAGCAGTTGGTAAAGCAGCAATGGACATGGTACAAGAGGTTCGTCGTCAGTTCCGCGAAATTCCGGGTATCATGGAATATAAAGCGAAACCTGAATACGAAAAATGTGTGGCTATTTCTACTAAAGCTTCTATCCGTGAAATGATGATGCCGGGCGGAATTGCACTGATTACGCCTTTAATCGTAGGATTTATTTTCGGCCCTGAAGTATTAGGTGGTTTATTAGCAGGTGTAACTGTATCGGGTGTGCTAATGGGAATTTTCCAAAGTAATGCAGGTGGTGCATGGGACAATGCTAAAAAATCATTTGAGAAAGGTGTTTTGATTAACGGAGAAATGTTCTACAAAAAATCTGAGCCGCATAAGGCTTCTGTAACTGGTGATACTGTTGGTGATCCATTTAAAGATACTTCCGGTCCTTCAATGAATATCTTAATTAAATTAATGAGTATCGTTTCTTTAGTAATTGCGCCTTACATCGCAGTGAACGGTGATGGCGGAAGCGAGTGCTGCGAAAAGAAAATGATTACTGAAGAAATAATTAAATGTAACATTAACGGTCAGGAATATACTTGTAACAGCAAAGAACAATGCGACAGCATCATGAATGCAGGTATGAAAAACATCGATGAACTAATCGGTGCTTTTGATGTTGATGGTGCTCACAGCTCAGTTGCTTTCAGCGTACGCCATTTGGTAACTGATACTAAGGGTTCAATTAATATTGATAGCGGTTACGTGAATTTGCAAAATGCAAACGGACCAAAAATTTATATTTTGATGAATATGGAGTCTATAAATACACAAAATGCTATGCGCGATGGACATCTGAAAGAAAAAGAAGCATATTTTGATGTAGCTAAATTTAAGACTGCAATATTTGAAGCAAGTGAAATCGTGAAAGACGAAGCGGGCTCTGAATACGCGTACATTGCTAAAGGAAAGTTAACCATGAAAGGTGTTACCAAAGACCTTGATTTGTACTTTAATTATTTAGGTTCGCAAGTGGAAGATGCAGGTGAAGATGGTAAATTTAATGTGGCAGGATTCGAAGCAAGAACAGCAATTAGCCGTGGAGATTACGGTATCGGTAGTTCTTTAACAATCGGTGAAAATGTAAAAATTGCAATTACACTAGAGGCAGCGCAACCGGTAAAATAATTGTAATATGAATTTTTGAAAAGCCTCGTTTATTACGGGGCTTTTTTTTGAAAATTTAATTGTGACAATAGTCATTTTTAAAGCACATTCAATGTTGTAATTTCATTCAGTTTATAATGAAGTCAGTTAACAAAATAGAATTAATGTCGCCTGCCGGTTCTTACGAATCCTTAATGGCAGCAATAAAAGCAGGATGCAACTCTGTTTATTTTGGCGTAGAACAATTGAACATGCGCGCCCGCTCTGCCAATAATTTTACTTTAGAAGATTTAAGAAAGATAGCGGAAATTGGTAAAGAAAATAATGTAAAAACTTATCTTACTATTAATACTGTTCTTTACGATCACGATATTGCACTGATGAAAACTATCGTGAATGCTGCGAAGGAAAGCGGCATTACAGCGATTATTGCAGCAGACCATGCCGTATTGAATTACGCAAAAAAAACAGGCGTAGAGGTTCATATTTCTACGCAGGCCAACATTTCAAACATTGATACGATTGAGTTTTATGCCAATTTTGCCGATGTGGTGGTTTTAGCGCGGGAATTAAGTTTAAAGCAAGTAGGGGAAATCACACGCGAAATAAAACGCAGAAATATTACAGGTCCTTCCGGAAATTTAATTGAAGTGGAGATTTTCGCACATGGTGCTTTATGCATGGCTATTTCAGGAAAGTGTTATTTAAGTTTACATTCCAATTACGCTTCTGCAAACCGCGGTGCGTGTATTCAAAATTGCCGCAAAAGTTATATTGTTACCGATAAAGAAGATGGTGTGGAGTTTGAAGTAGACAATGAATATATTATGTCGGCCAAAGATCTTTGCACTATTGATTTTTTGGATCAAATTCTCGACGCAGGTGTTTCTGTACTTAAATTAGAAGGGCGCGGCCGCTCTGCAGATTATGTTTATACCGTTACCAATTGTTACCGCGAAGCCATTGATGCCTATAACGAAGGTACTTATACAAAAGAGAAAATTGAGAACTGGAAAAGCCGTTTGGAAACTGTGTTTAACCGTGGTTTCTGGGACGGATATTATCTTGGTAAGCAAATGGGCGAATGGAATGATGAGTATGGCTCAAAAGCTACCAAACGCAAAATTCATATAGGCCGCGGATTAAAATATTTTGAAAAATCAGGTGTCGGTGAGTTTAAATTGGAATCGCATAGTTTAGCGGTTGGTGACGATGTGATGATTACAGGCCCTACAACAGGTTACGTGGAAACAACGGTTAGCGAATTACGGCTTGATGATAAAGTGGTAGATAAAGTTAATAAAGGCGACGTGTTTACCTTCAAAGTTTCAGATAAAGTCCGACCTTCCGACAAATTATACAAAGTAGTTGACGCTTAATGATACGTATTATTCAGCAACGTGCAAAGTGTATTGGCTGTAACGCTTGTGTTGAAGCGGCCAATTACCGCTGGCGTGTATCACGTAAAGACGGCAAGTGTACCTTAGTAGGTGGTATAGACAAAAAGGGTTTTTTTCAGTTAGTAGTAGATGATCATGAGTTAGAAGATAATTTAAAAGCTGCCGCTAATTGTCCGGTTAAAATAATTCAGGTAAGTAAAATTTAGTACAGTTTTAGTGTTTAGGATTATTGTTTAGTTTTATAGTATGTCAGAAAAAGAAATCTTCTTTAAAGAGAAATACATCCCGCTAGTTAAAAAGCTTAACGGGAATGAAAAAGGTAATTGGGGTGTTTTAAGTGCACAAGGGATGATTGAACACATGACCGATTCGATAGGTATTGCTTGGAAAAGAGTAGTTCATCCAATGCAAACGCCTGAAGCACTTCTTGAAAAAGCAAGAGGATATGCCTTAAGCGAAAAGGATTTCAAACCGGGAACAAAGAATTCATTAATGAGTGAATCTCAAGCACCACTTCGGAACAATAGTATTTCAGATTCAATAACTGAACTTGAGCAAGAAATAAAAGCTTTCCTTAAATTCTACAAAGAGCAGCCACAGGCAATTGTTACAAATCCATTTTTTGGCGATTTTAATTATTCAGAATGGCTTCACTTATTACATAAACATGCAGTGCACCATTTAAAGCAGTTTAATCTTGCTTAAAGTAAATTGAATATTTAATTTGGATTATTTTAAGTATCTTCATGTTGTGTAATCAGAACATGAAGTCCGTAATCATCATATTTTTTCTGGCATTTTCTTACTTTGCTTTTGCTCAAAGTCCCAATTGGCAATGGGCAAAATCTTACGGCAGCACTGCAGCAGAAAATGCGTCGGGTATTGCAACTGATAATATTGGTAACTCTTATGTATGCGGTTACTTCTATAGTTCAACTTTGGCAATCGGTTCGGGTACCTTCAGCAATTTTGGAAATTACGATTCATACATTTCTAAATATGACAATTCCGGAAATGTACTTTGGACCAAGATTTTTGGAGGAATTTATGATGATAATTCTACCGGTGTAGCTATCGATGCCACTGGTAACGTATATGTAACGGGTTATTTTATCAGTCCACAATTAAATTGCGGCACCTTTACTTTAACAAATTCTGCTGCAGGAGACCTTTTTGTACTTAAATATGATACTAATGGAAATTTAGTATGGGCGAAGAACTTTGGCGACGGAGGTGGTTCCTGTCAGGCTAATTCAATAGCAACTGACCCGGGTGGAAATGTTTGTCTTACCGGTTTTTTTGATAGTGCCACTTTAACATTTGGAACATATACCTTAACTAATAATGGCAATGATGATTTTTTTGTTGCTAAGCTGGATGCATCCGGTAATGTCGCATGGGCGAATAGTTATGGCAGTAATTTTTCTGATGTTGCCAACGGAGTGAGTTGTGATGCTTCAGGTAATGTTTTTATAACAGGTTATTTTAAGAGTGGAATGCTTACTGCAGGCACAAATACTTTACTGAACTCATCAGTAGCGAGCGCCGACCTTTTTATTATCAAGCTTAATAATTCAGGTAATGTGATTTCTGCTAATTCTGCCGGAGATATGTTTGATGATGTTGGTACAGGAATTACTTGTGACAATACAGGAAACGTCATCATAACAGGTTATTATTTTAGTCCCAGTTTAACTATTGGCACTTCCACATTAACTAATTATGGTAACCGTGATGTGCTTACCATTAAATGTAGCAACAGTTGTAACTTTATATGGGCACGAGGAGCAGGTGGTAATTCCGACGATTATGGATATGGTATTAAAACAGATGCCTCAGGAAATATTTATGTGAACGGACATAACCATAGTTTTTTATTTACTCATGGTACTTACACTGTGTCAATGGCTGGTGGAGTAGGAGATGGTGTATTAACAGCATATAGCTCAGTAGGCACGGCGCTTTGGCTAGATGGTGTTGGTGGCGGTGGCGATGAAGGTTGGAACGCCTTGAGTATTGATGGAGCCGGTAATTTGTATTGTGCGGGTTATTTTGCCAGTTCATCTGTTGCGGTTGGTACTACCAGTTTGTCTTCGGCGGGTAGTGCAGATTTGTTGGTTGCGAAATTAAGTACGGTTAATTCGGTGACTGAAATTAATTCTGTAAGCCGTGATTTTGTAATCTTCCCAAATCCGTCGAACGGAGAAGTGTTTGTTAGTCCACCTGTAAAATCCGATTGGATGAAGTGTGAAGTATTCAATTCAACCGGCTATTTAATTTATATTCATGAGTCAGCTGAACAAGTGATGCGATTAAATTTGGAAAATGAAGCCAAAGGAATCTATTTTATACATATCTCATCTGGTAATCATTCTGTCACCAAAAAATTGATTTTAAACTAAATTGACCTGTTAATTAAGGATTAATGGTTACTTTTACCAATCAAATCAAGAAACTAAGATTTAAATAGTAGAATGGAAGAAGGCACACTCATATTTGGCATACGTTCAATTATTGAAGCAGTAAATGCTGATAAGGTCATTGAGAAAATTTTAATCCAAAAAGGTTTATCAAACGACCTGTTTCACCAATTGCGTACCGCCTTACGCGGAAAAGACATTCCTTTTCAGTTTGTGCCTCCTGAAAAACTAAGTCGCTTAACTGATAAAAACCATCAGGGCGCAATTGCTTATATAGCAGAAGTGGTTTATTTCGATACTGAAGAATTGTTGTCGCAGGCTTTTGAAAAAGGAAGGATTCCATTAGTATTGATACTCGACCGTGTAACTGATGTACGTAATTTTGGCGCTATAGCCAGAAGTGCTGAATGTGCGGGTGTTGATTTTATGATTATTCCAAGCCGTGGTGCTGCACAAATTAATGGCGACGCTATTAAAACAAGTGCAGGTGCATTGCACCGTTTAAAAGTTTGCCGTGAAGAAAACCTGAAACAAACCATTGAATACTTGAAAGAATTTGGTTTACAAATTGTGGCTTGTCATGAAAAAACCGATAAATTAATTTACGACGCCGATTTTAAAAAACCTACTGCTATTATTATGGGATCTGAGGAGAATGGTATTAGCGGCGAGTATTTAAAACGCAGCGATGTGCAGGTTAAAATACCAATGGTGGGCAATATTGCTTCGCTAAATGTATCTGTAGCATCCGGTATTGTTTTAATGGAAGCGGTTCACCAGAGATTGTAGAATTGAATGCTTTATTCAAAATACCAAAACAGTGTCTCGACTTTTTTGGCTATTCTAATTTGTTTCTCGCTATAGCTGTATTTGCATCCACATTGCAGGGTGGGTTTATTTTTAAAAACATAAGCTTACCGGCTTTCTCGTTTTCGTTATTGAATTTTGCTGCCGCATTTTATTTGTATAACCTGCAAAGAATTTACCAAAGCGCCTATCCAACAACCGATGAGCGCTTGTTGTGGTACAGAAGAAATAAAAAATGGATTTTTACCATCGCCATACTTTTAATTATTTTATTGTCACAAACATTCTGGATCATTTTTATTAATTACACGCAGGGAATTTTTGTGTATTGCATTTGCGCTTTTTTGAGTCTGCTTTATTTTTTACCGCCCTTAAGTTTGAGAAAAATAAAAATGATTAAACAGTTTGCAATCGGTTTTGTTTGGGTGGTTGTTTGTTGCGTTATTCCTTTTATGTTTCATGATAATACTTACAGCGGGATAGCTTCAGTTACAAAAGACGAGTGGCTGTATATTGTATCGCAATTTTGTTTTATAAGTGCCTTGTGCATCCCTTTCGATATCCGCGATCAGGAAAAAGACAGAAAGGAAGGAACGCAATCTCTCCCGGTAGTTTTAGGTATTCAAAAGAGTAAATTAGTTGCAATAGGCTTAATGGGAATCTACCTGGTGCTTGCGTTTTTTATTGAGGAAAGAAGCCTGGTGCTCATTCGAAGCATCATATTTCTAATCTCAATATTATTAATCGCTAAAGCAACGCCACAGCGTCACCGTCATTATTTTATTTATTTAACTGACGGAATAATAATTTTGCAAACACTTTTACTTTACTTCCTGTAAAGCGGCTTTAAATGCTGCAATAGTTTTAGTGATGTCCTCATCTGTGTGAGCCTCGCTCATAAAACCAACTTCATAACCCGAGGGACCGGTGTAAATTCCTTTCTCCAATAAATGATGGTATAACACACGGAAATGTTTCATGCTATCTCCATCAATTTCTTCAGCAGTTTGAATTTTTTCTTGTTTTGTGAAAGCAATCCAGAAAATAGAACCAATAGAGAATAATTTGAAATCATTATTCTTAAATTCAGAAAGCCCATTCACCAATTTATTGGTTTTATTTTCAAGGTCTTTGTAGAAGTTAGGCTTTAAACATTCGCTTAATTGTGCAATTCCTGCGCTCATCGCTACCGGATTTCCACTTAATGTACCCGCCTGATAAACGCCGCCTTCAGGCGATATCTTACTCATGATTTCTTTGCTGGCACCATAGGCACCAACCGGAAAACCACCGCCAATGATTTTACCGTAAGTGATAATATCTGGTTTAATACCGTAGTGCCCTGCCGCTCCAGTGAATCCAACTCTGAATCCACTGATCACTTCATCAAACAATAAAAGTGTTCCGTTCTTGGTACAGATATCCCGTAAAAATTGTAAGTATTCTTTATCCTGCATTAACAAACCATTGTTAGCAGGAATTGGTTCAATAATGATACAAGCAATTTGGTTATTGAATTGTGCAAAGGCTTCTTCAACCGCTTTCTTATTATTAAGAGAAACAACAATCGTTTCGTTTACAAAACTTTCAGGCACCCCAGCAGATGATGTATTGCCAAAGGTCACTAAACCTGAACCTGCCTTTACTAATAATGAATCGCTATGTCCATGATAACAACCTTCGAATTTTAAAATTTTATTTCTTCCGGTGAAACCTCTCGCTAAACGTATGGCGCTCATCACGGCTTCAGTCCCACTGCTTACAAAACGTATCTTTTCAATAAAGGGATTATTACCCAGAATAAGTTCAGCCAATTCATTTTCCAGTCGGGTTGGAGCTCCAAATGAGGTGCCATTACGCATAGTTTTGTCAACGGCGTTCAATACTTTTTCGTTAGCATGCCCTAAAATAAGTGGCCCCCAGCTGCAGCAATAATCAATAAATTCATTCCCATCGGCATCCCAAATATGCGATCCTTTGCCTTTTTCAATGAATAATGGTGTTCCTCCAACGCTTCTAAAGGCCCTAACGGGTGAATTCACCCCACCAGGGAAGTAATTTTTAGCTTTTTCGAATAATTGGGATGAGTTGCTGTTTTTCATACGGTAAATTTAGGTGCAAAGTTATATATTTGCTGCATAACTTAATAGCATTTTTATAGGGTCACGCAAAGCCGCAAAGCCGCAGAGTTTTTATTATGACTGAGAACGAATTAGCAAAAGTTTTAGTTGATATTTTCTATAATATTCATGTGAAGCTAGGTCCGGGTTTATTAGAGAGCGTATACGAGGAAGTTATCTGTCATGAGTTAGATAAACAAGGGTTGAAATACAAGCGACAAATAGGGATCCCGGTCGTTTATGATAATAAAAAAATGAATTTGGGTTTTAGAGCGGACATTATTGTAGAGGATAAAGTTATTGTGGAAATTAAATCGGTTGAGCTAATGGCACCTGTTTTCTCAAAACAATTACTAACCTATTTAAGATTAACTGATAAAAAACTCGGATTATTGGTTAATTTTAATGTCAACCTTATAAAAGAAGGAATAACAAGAGTAGTAAATAAATTATAGCCTTGGCGACTTAGCGCCTTTGCGTGAAACTAATAATATGAACTTACAAAACACATTGGAATTTGCCCGGCAAGCCGATAAAGCGGATAAGTTAAGTGCTTATCGCCAGAAATTTTTAATACCGCAGCATAATGGCCGCGACGTGGTTTATTTTACCGGCAACTCCTTAGGCTTGCAACCAAGAACAACACAATCCTACATTCAGCAAGAATTGGAAGATTGGGCTAAGTTTGGAGTAGAAGGACATTTTTTAGCGAAAAATCCATGGATGAATTACCATGAATATCTAACCGAGAAAATGGCGAAAATAGTTGGTGCTTTACCTGAAGAAACAGTCATGATGAACCAGTTAACGGTTAATCTTCATTTATTAATGGTATCGTTTTACCGGCCAACAAAACAACGCTATAAAATTTTGTGCGAGGCAAAAGCATTTCCAAGTGATCAATATGCTTTGCAATCACAAATAAAATTTCATGGATTAAAAATCGAAGACGCATTAATAGAAATTGAACCTCGTAATGGAGAATATGTAATCCGTCAAGAAGATATTTATGAGGCCATCGAAAAAAACAAAGACTCGTTGGCATTAATAATGATTGGTGGCGTGAATTATTTCACCGGACAAGTGTTTGATATGAAAGCCATCACCGAAGCAGGACATAAAGCAGGTGCTATTGTTGGTTTTGATTTGGCTCATGGCGCAGGCAATTTAAAATTAGCGCTTCATGATTGGGGTGTTGATTTTGCTGCATGGTGTAGCTACAAATATTTAAATAGTGGTCCGGGTAGTGTGGCCGGGGCTTTTGTACATCAGAAACATTTGAAGAATACTGAACTGCCTATGTTTGCAGGCTGGTGGGGTCACGATAAAAAAACTCGTTTCTTAATGGACAAAACCTTTGTGCCAATGCAAACTGTAGAGAGATGGCAAATGAGTAACGCGCCAATTTTCGCGATGGCAGCATGCAGAGCTTCTTTAGACATGTTTGATGAAGTAGGCATGGATGCATTAGTAGAGAGAAGCAAACGCCTAACAGCATACCTGGAATTTATTGTTGAAGAGATCAACAAAACAAATAATAGTTGTCTGCAGATTATTACTCCAAAAGAGAATCGGGGTTGTCAGATATCAATTGTGGCAAACGGATACGGTAAACCATTATATAATAAACTGATTGAAAATGGTGTAATTCCTGACTGGCGTGAACCTAATGTAATACGCTGTGCGCCTGTACCTTTGTATAATTCTTTTGAGGACTTATATAGGTTTGGTGAGGTCTTAAATTCGCTTTTATAAATTTTTTTTTGGAGGATTGATTTTTTTAATACATTTGTTGCGTTAAATGAAAAAGCAATTTGTAAATAATTCATGGTGGTGGTTCTCAACAAACGTTGTGAACAGCTAGATTATTTATATCCTGATAGGCCTTACAAAGCCCGCTGTTCTTAGAACAGCGGGCTTTTTGTTTTATAACCATTTCGAAAAATTAAACATGAAATTAAACACACATATAAAGAAAATAGTAGCCGATTGCCTCACGCCGGTTTCGGTTTATCTTTCGTTACGCGATAAATACCAAAAGCCTTTATTGCTTGAAAGTTCCGATTATAACTCCAAAGAAGGGCATTATTCTTATATCTGTCTCGATCCTTTCGCGGAAATATCACTGCACGAGGGTTCATTGACTCAAAAACATAATGGTAAAATTGAAAAACATATTATTACATCAAAGGATGATACACTCAATAAATTGGAAGAGTTTAGAAAGCAATTCGAATTCAATGATCAACCCTATAAATTCTGCTATGCAGGTTTATTCGGTTATACTTCTTATGATGCCATCCCTTGTTTTGAAGACATACAGTTTGTTCCGAGAAAAGAATTGAATATTCCGGAAATGTTCTATGCATATTATTCGCTTATTTTGGTGTTTGATCACAATACGGATAGTTTATTTATTATTAGTCATAGTGATAATGAAATTGCGGCCGACTTAAGATTAATTGAACTTGAACTAACGATCTTGCATGCAAAACAAACATCTTTTCCGTTTCAAACAATTGGCGAAACAGAAGCAAGCCTCACGAATGAAGCCTATAAGGAATTAGTATCGAAAGCAAAACGGAATTGTAAGTTGGGCGATGTATTTCAATTAGTAGTATCGAAACGATTCACTCAGAAATTCAAAGGAGATGAATTTAATGTTTACCGTATTCTGAGAAATCTTAATCCATCACCCTATTTATTTTATTTCGACTTTGGGAATTACAAATTTTTCGGTTCATCGCCTGAAGCACAATTGGTTATTCAGTCTAACGAGGCAGAGATTCATCCCATTGCAGGTACTTATAAACGCACCTGCAATGATGCAGAAGATGCCATCAAAGCACAGGAATTACTCAACGATGCCAAAGAACAATCGGAACACATGATGTTAGTTGATCTTGCCAGAAATGACCTGAGCAAGTATTGTAATAATGTCCGTATTGATTTTCTGAAACAAACTCAATTCTATTCACATGTTATTCATTTGGTAAGTAAAGTAAAAGGGACTTTAAAGTCAACCATCAGGCCTTTTGATATATTAGCCGGCACATTCCCTGCAGGAACTTTATCAGGAGCTCCCAAACATAGGGCTATGCAATTAATTGATAAGTATGAGCCGGTATCAAGGGAGTTTTATGGTGGATGTGTTGGCTTGATCTCTCACGATGGGCAATTGAACCACGCGATAATGATCAGGACCTTTATTAGCAAAGATTATAAGTTGTATTTCCAGGCCGGAGCGGGTGTGGTGGTTTCATCCGATGAGGATAAAGAGAATGAAGAAGTGCACAATAAAATAAATGTATTGCAAAAAGCGATACATCAAGCCGAAAAATTTAATAATATTACAAAATCATACTGCCATGAAGTTATTAGTATTGGATAATTACGATAGTTTTACTTACAATCTAGTTCATTTAATTGAAAAAGTAAGTGAAATTCCTTTCGAAGTATATCGTAATGATAAAATTTCTGTTGATGATGTGTCGGCATTCGGTAAGATTCTATTATCACCCGGCCCGGGCTTACCGAAAGATGCAGGCATTATGCCACAACTTATTTCTAAATACGCTTCAAGTAAATCCATTTTTGGTGTATGCTTAGGTTTTCAGGCAATTGGAGAAGCATTTGGTGCGGAACTAGAAAACCTGGATAATGTTTATCACGGTATTGCAACACCAATTCAAATCACTGCTAAAGATCCGATTTTTGAAAGCTGTCCTTCCGGATTTTCTGTTGGCCGTTACCATTCATGGGTCATTAGCAATAGTAGATTGCCATCATGCTTACAGGTAACAGCAACTGATGAACAAAATAACATAATGGCCGCCAGGCATCAGCAATACGATGTAAGAGGCGTTCAGTTTCATCCCGAGTCTATTCTTTCTGATTACGGCGAAACCATTATGCGAAATTGGCTTAAAGCCTAATCTAAAATTCAAGTTTAATATGTCCTTGGCGACTTTTTGCTTATGCGAAGCAATCGCCTTATGCTTAACATTTAAAAAACAATAAATATGAAATCAAATTTTCAAAAACTAACACAAGGATTTTCATTGACAGAGGGCGAGAGTTTTCAATTGATAACTGCTATTATTAATAAAGAACTTAACCCAACGCAAACAGCAGCAACCTTAGCGCTCTATTTAAATAGACCTTTGCAATTGCAAGAGTTAAGTGGATTTAGAAATGCTCTGATTGATAATTGTACGCCCGTTAATTTGTGCAAAGAGGCCATAGACGTGTGTGGTACAGGAGGCGACGGCAAAGACACTTTTAATATATCAACAATTTCGGCGCTGGTACTAGCGGCCTCGGGTGTACCCGTAGCCAAACACGGGAACTATGGCTCAACTTCAATAAGCGGTTCTTCCGATATCCTGAATTATCTCGGTTATAAATTCGTTTCAGATGAAGACGGAATAAACGATGAGTTGTATAAACATAATTTTTGTTTTATGCATGCGCCTTTATTTCATCCTGCGTTAAAGAATGTTGCCGGGCAAAGAAAAGAATTAGGTATAAGAACGTTTTTTAATTTACTTGGTCCAATTGTGAATCCGGCAAATATAGCAGCAAAATTTGTAGGCGTATTTAATTTGGATACGGCGAGGTTGTATAATTATTACTTGCAAAATTCAGATTTGCGGTATGCCATAGTAAATACGATAGATGGATTTGATGAGATCAGTTTGACAGCGCCGTTTAAACTATTTACGAATGAAAAAGAGCAACTTATTTCGCCTGAAGAATTAGGTTTTAATACTGTTGCTACTGCTGATTTGAAATCAGGCGCTACAATAAGTGAAGCAGCAAAAATATTCACCAATGTGTTGAAAAACGAGTGTACAAAGGCACAGAAAGATGTTGTGCTTGCAAATTCTGCTATGGCATATTGTTGTTACGATACCGGTATTTCTATTGAAGAAGCCATAAACATTTGTAAAGAAACTATAGAATCAAAAAAAGCATTCGGATTATTAAAACAAATAACCTTAAACTAATATGATAACCTTAAACGACATCATCGCACACAAACGCGACCAGGTTAAAAAGCACAAAGGCCTATACCCGGTTAAATTATTGGAAACTTCTGTTTATTTTCAATCTTCATGTGTTTCTTTGTGTAAATACCTGTTGAGGAAAGATAAATCCGGTATTATTGCTGAAATAAAAAAGAAATCGCCATCCCATGGGATGATTAATAAGTATGTTGATGTAGAAAAGACATCTATCGGATACATGCAGGCAGGTGCAAGTGCCTTATCTGTATTAACCGATACGGATTTTTTCGGTGGCACGAACTCAGATTTAAGCACGGCAAGAAAATTTAATTTCTGTCCAATATTAAGGAAGGATTTTATCATCGACGAGTATCAAATTATCGAGGCAAAATCGATTGGTGCAGATGCCATTCTATTAATCGCTGCCGTTTTGTCAAAGCAAGAAATTTCCAATTTCGCACAATTGGCTCATAGCCTCGGTTTGGAGGTGGTATTGGAATTACACGATGAAAGTGAATTGGAAAGATGTAATGACGAAGTAGATGTGATCGGGGTGAACAATCGTAATCTTGCAACAATGAAAATTGACATTGAACATTCAATACACATGAGCCATTTATTGCCTTCAGGAAAAATTAAAATATCTGAAAGCGGAATTGAGTCTGCCGAAAGTATCAGTTATCTGAAAAACGCAGGTTATTCCGGTTTTTTGATTGGATCTTATTTTATGCGTCATGCATTACCGCATGAAGCTTGCAAGAATTTAATACAGAATCTGGAAAAGTTAAATAAGAACAACCAAAAATCAATTGTTGTATGAAAGTAAAAGTGTGCGGATTAAATAATCCTTTTAATATAAAAGAGCTTAATAATATCGGCGTGGATATGTACGGTTTTATATTCTATAAAAAATCAATCCGTTATTTTAATAATGCATTAAATACGGAAGTATTAAGAGAGTTGAAAGCTTCGATTGAGAAAGTAGGTGTATTTGTAAATCCAAGCGAATATGAATTGATGGACCGCCTGGCGGAGTATCACCTTAATTATATTCAGCTTCACGGTAATGAGTCGGTAGAAATGTGCGGAAAGTTCAGGCCGTATGTGAAAATCATAAAAGTATTCTCAATAGAAGATACCATTGATACAAAAAAAATGAAACCTTATTTAAATGTTGTGGATTATTTTTTGTTTGATACAAAGAGCAAATTGCATGGCGGTTCCGGAAAAAAATTCGATTGGCGTGTTTTGGATGAGTACGATTTAAACAAACCATTTTTCTTAAGTGGCGGCATTACCTTGGAAGATGCAGAAACTATACGGCATTTAGATTATAAATATTTATATGGTGTAGATATAAATTCAAAATTTGAAATAGTACCGGGGACAAAGGACATTAATCAGGTAAAACAATTTATTCAGGAAATAAAAAATTAACATGGAAGCAATTGAAATTCTTACTAAAGATGGTTATTACGGGGCATTTGGCGGCGCGTATATACCGGAGATCTTATTTAACAATGTAAATGAGTTGGAAAGTAATTACTTGAACATAATTCATTCAGAAGATTTTATTAAAGAGCACGAAACTTTGTTGAAGGATTATGTTGGCCGTCCAACTCCATTATATTACGCTAAGAGTCTTTCTGATAAACACAAAGCACATATTTATCTGAAGCGGGAAGACCTGAATCACACTGGCGCCCATAAAATAAACAACGCAATTGGACAAGCATTAATCGCAAAACGATTAGGTAAAAAAAGGATAATTGCAGAAACTGGTGCAGGTCAACATGGTGTTGCAACAGCTACCGTTTGTGCTTTGTTGAATTTAGAATGTGTTGTTTATATGGGACAATCAGATATCGAACGGCAAGCGCCAAATGTTAATCGAATGAGAATGTTGGGCGCAGAGGTACGGGCAGTACACAGCGGAAGCAGATCGCTGAAAGATGCCACTAATGAAGCCATACGTGATTGGATCAACAATACGGAAAATACTTATTATTTAATAGGTTCTGTTGTGGGTCCGCATCCATATCCTGATTTAGTGACCAAACTCCAATCGGTGATTAGTAAGGAAATAAAAGTCCAATTAAATGATTTGTGTGGAAATGAAGAGCCGGATTATGTTGTGGCTTGTATTGGGGGCGGAAGCAACGCTGCAGGTGCCTTTTACCATTTTATTGGTAGCGGAAAAACCAAATTAATCGGCGTTGAAGCTGCCGGCAAAGGAATTCATTCAGGATTAACAGCAGCTACATTACAAATAGGACGACCCGGAATTATTCATGGTAGCAAAACCTATTTAATGCAAAATGACGATGGTCAAATTACTGAAGCAAGTAGTGTCTCAGCAGGTCTGGATTATCCGGGTATAGGTCCTCTGCATGCTTACTTGTTTGATTCAAAACAAGCCAGTTATTTAAGTGTGACTGATGAAGAGGCTTTATCTGCAGCATTTGAACTAACGCGACGTGAGGGTATTATTCCTGCATTGGAAAGTGCACACGCATTGGCAGCATTGGACCAGCTAAAATTTAAATCGACAGATGTTGTGGTGTTGAATCTATCAGGAAGAGGCGATAAAGATCTTGCAACATATACTAACTATTTAAAAATACAAGAACATGCAGAACAGAATTGATAAACTTTTCGAAGAAAAACGCGGAAATATACTTTCAATATTTATTACAGGGGGGTTTCCAAAGTTGAATGGCACTTTAGAACTTATTAAAGCTTTGAACACAGCAGATATGATCGAAATTGGCATACCATTTTCTGATCCATTGGCTGATGGTGAAACAATACAACAAAGTAGTCAGCAGGCCTTAGATAATGGCATGAACTTATCATTATTGTTCGAGCAATTAAAAGGACTAAGAGCAATTACTGAAAAACCTGTGCTATTGATGGGATATTTAAATTCAGTTATCAATTATGGCATTGATAAATTTTATGGCGATTGCCACGCAACGGGTATCGATGGGGTTATTTTGCCTGACTTACCTTTGCAGGAATATATAAACGAGCATAAACAGTACGCGGAAATGTACAATGTTCATGCTGTATTTTTAATTAGTCCTGCTACGTGCGCCAAACGTATTCAACAGATCGATGCTTTAAGCAAAGGTTTTGTTTATTTGGTGTCATCCAATTCTACCACCGGTCAAATCGCAATAGGATTTGAGCAAATTAGTGCATTGGTATCGAGTTTAAGTTTGAAAAATCCCATATTGATTGGATTCGGAATAAAAGATGCGCAAACTTTCATGGCTGCAACGCAAATTGCGAATGGAGTGATTATTGGTTCAGAATATTTAAGACGAATAAAAGATTCAACAGAATTTGCTACAGATACCGAAAAATTTATTAATGAAATTAAATTACAAAAACATGATCATTCAATTAGCCAATAGAATAGAAGAAAAAGACAAATCAATTATTAATGATTTTCTAAAAAAAGCTGGATTTGTATCCACTGAAGTGGTGACGCAATTCCAAACCTACCTGGTATGTATAGGTAAGAATAATATTGATATACGAAGCGTAGGAAATTTAACCGGTGTTAAAGATGTACATGTAGTTTCTGATTCTTATAAACTAGTGAGTAAGAAATGGAAAACCGATTACACAAAAATAGAATTGGGTAATGAAATTGTGATTGGTGGCAAACAGCCGGTGATTATGGCAGGCCCCTGTTCAGTTGAGAGCGAGCAGCAGATTGAAAAAATAGCAATGCATCTCTATAAGAATAATGTGAAGATCATGCGCGGTGGTGTTTTTAAGCCGAGAAGTTCGCCTTACGCTTTCCGCGGCTTAGGCATCGACGGATTGAAAATGATGTACGGAATATGCAAGCCTCTTGGTATAAAAATAATCACAGAAGTGATGCAAGAATCACAATTAGAGGCCATGATGCCTTATGTGGATGTTTTTCAGGTTGGGGCACGTAATTCTCAAAATTTTAATTTATTGGATGCCTTGGGCCAAATAGATAAGCCGGTACTTATTAAACGTGGCATTAGCGGAACCATTGAAGAGCTGTTACATTCTGCTGAATACGTATTTTGTAAGGGAAATGAAAAATTAATTTTGTGTGAGAGAGGAATTAGGACGTTTGAAACAGCCTATAGGAATACATTTGATATTAACGCAATTCAGGTGTTGAAGGATAAATCTCATTTACCGGTTATCGCGGATCCGTCACATGGGGTAGGTGTGCGCAGTTATGTGTCAAAGTTGGCATTATCGTCATTGGTCAGTGGTGCGGATGGAGTTATTTTTGAAGTACATGAAAAACCGGAGGAAGCTTTATCAGATGGACAACAGACTTTAAACTTCGCTGAGTCGACGGAATTAATTGATAAAATTCATGTTCTCAATTCTGTTTTGATTTAGTATCTTTATAACATGCAAACAATTTCATCCATAGGCTACAAAATCTATTTTGGTAAAACAGTTTATAAGGAAATAAATGCTTTTCTGAATAAAAACAAGTATTCGAAGTATTTTGTTTTTTGTGATGAAAATTCATTTGAGAAATGTTATTCTCAGCTACTGGCTAACTGCAAGAAGCTTCAAGCGGCGGAAATAATTGAAATTGACAGCGGAGAAGCATCAAAAAACATTGAGATTTGTCAGCATATTTGGGAAACAATGCTTGAAAATAATGCTGACAGAAACACATTGGTTATTAATTTGGGAGGAGGAGTAGTTTCAGATTTAGGAGGTTTTGTAGCCTCCGTATATAAGCGTGGTATAGATTTCGTAAATATTCCTACAACAGCATTATCAATGGCGGATGCGAGTGTTGGCGGTAAAACCGGCATTGATTTTGCGAATTTGAAAAACGTCATAGTTACTATAACACAGCCAAAAGCTGTTTTTGTGAACACAGATTATTTGTTATCACTTCCTCAACGGCACTTCATGAATGGTATAGCCGAAATATTGAAAATGGCTTTGATTAGTGATAGAGTATTGTGGAAAAAATTGCGCTCGGATTACGAGTTCAAAAACATTTCCGAATTACTACACAAAAGCGTTGAACTTAAGAATAAAATTGTAAAACGTGATCCTACAGAAAAAAATGTCCGCAAAGCCTTAAATTTTGGACATACTATCGGTCACGCCGTTGAATCAGTATTACTAAATTCTGATGATGAATTATTACATGGTGAAGCAGTGGTTGTAGGTATGATTGCAGAAAGTTTTATTTCATATAAGAAAAAACTGATTTCCACGAATGAGCTAGATGAAATTGTAACTTGTTTTAAGAACTGTTTTACTTTAAGTCCGTTGCACCCGCAACATTTTGAAGCTATTGACCTTTTAATTTTAAATGATAAAAAAAATAGTAATGGAAAAACTCTTTTTTCATTATTGAATAAAATAGGTGGATTCAAAATAAACCAAAGTGTAACACCAGGAATCATCAAGTCTTCTCTCGAATTTTATAATTCGGTTATCCATGGTAAAAGTTAGCGCTATAAATACGATTATTAAAGCAGAGGTGAGTATTTCAGGTTCAAAGAGCCTGAGTAACCGTTTGCTGATGATAAGGGCAATTTCCGGATTAAATTTACATTTTAAAAATTTGTCAGATTCGGATGACACGGTTACTTTAGCGAAGGAACTCGGTTATTTAAAGGGAAAGCATCAGGCAGAAATTAATGTTGGTCATGCGGGCACCGACATGCGTTTCTTAACAGCTTATTTAGCGAATACAAAGGGTCAATGGGTTATTACCGGATCAGATAGAATGAAGAATCGGCCAATTGGTGAATTAGTGAAAGTACTAAACCAACTTGGAGCTGATATTAAATTTCTCGGTGAAGAAGGATTTCCGCCATTAAAAATAAATGGCAAACAATTAAATGGTGGTAGTATTGAGGTTGATGGGAGTATAAGTAGTCAGTTCATTACTGCTTTATTACTAATTGCCCCAACTTTAAATAATGGTTTGCAATTGAAAATAGTAAATGAGTCTGTCTCCAAGCCATATATTAAAATGACTATTGAAGTGATGAGGCAATTTGGTATTCGGATAGAAGAAAATGGAAATGATATTCTGGTACATTCATCAAAGTACACAAAAGCAGGGTTGGATTATTACGTTGAATCGGATTGGTCATCGGCCTCTTATTGGTACAGTGTGGCTGCATTGGCAAAAGAGTCGGAAATTACGTTGACACACTTTAATAAATCAAGTCTGCAATCAGATTCTGTAATAACAGAGATCTATGAAAAATTAGGCGTCAGAACGGAGTGCTTAGCTCTAGGTGTGAAACTGACAAAAACAAAATGTGAGATTTCTGAACTTGAATATAATTGTATTGATTGTCCTGATATAGCTCAAACCATTGCAGCAACTTGTGTAGGATTAGGAATAAAAGTAACCTTAACCGGTTTACAAACACTAAAGGTGAAAGAAACGGATAGGATTTTAGCAATGAAAAATGAGTTGGAGAAATTTGGCGCTAAAGTAGAAGTTACGAATGATAGTTTAATGGTAATCCCTTCAATAAATATTGAATCGCCCAAAGCACCAATTGAAACTTACCACGATCACAGAATGGCGATGAGTATAGCTCCCTTAGCCTTAGTGAGCGGTCCTTTCGAAATAGAAGACCCTGATGTAGTGAATAAATCGTATGCGGCCTTTTGGGATGATTTGCAGGAAGCGGGATTTGATATTGACTAAAAAAACCCTCGTGATTTGCGAGGGCTTTTTTATAGAAGAACGTATCTAAGATGGAATTAATCTTTAATTAGCTTAGTGGAGTAAAGTTGTTTTCCATCTTTGGTAATCCTGATATGGTAAACGCCTTCTGAGAATTCCGACAAATTTAATTTGACATTTGTTTCAGTTGCAGCTTTAGTTAGTATTAGTTGTCCTAAAGTATTATATACTTCAACGAATGTTTTTTCATTAAGCGTTTTCAAGTTCACGGTAATTTCTCCATTTGTTGGATTAGGAAACACACCGAACGAATTCGTGGTGAGTTGGGATGGCTCAAATCCGGTACATGGCGAAACGTAAATTGAGAGGGTTGAAGATGAAGATGCGCACATGCCGTTTGAAATAGTCCACTGAAACAAATGTGTTCCAATGGTTAAACCACTCACACCACTTGTTGGCGAACTTGGAGAAGTGATAGATGCTGTTCCTGAAACCAAACTCCAAATTCCGGTACCAACTAGAGGAGTATTGGCACTTATAGTTGCCGTAGTTGCACAAATGGTTTGTGATACCGGACTTGTAATAACTGCGGTGCTTGGTATATTATTTACAAAGATGGCAACAGTTGAAGTTGATGGAGCGCTACATCCGTTAACAATAGTCCATTGTAAAATGGTGGTACCAACTGATAGCCCTGTTACAGTTGATGTTGGCGAATTTGGTGATGTGATTGTGCCTGAACCCGAAATAACACTCCATGTACCAATACCAATTACCGGCGTATTGCCAGCCAAAACAACGCTTGGCGTAGAAACGCAAACGGTTTGTGAGATACCTGCGAATGAAACGGTAGGTGATGGATCTCGTATTATGCAGGTTGTTGCTGTGGAGATACAACCCGGATTAATAATTGACCATAGGAAAACATTTGTACCTGTCGAAATACCAGTTACTCCTGTTGTTGGTTGGTTGGGTGACGTTATGACGCCTGTGCCGTTAAACAATGTCCAGGTTCCAGTGCCAATTGATGGTGGATTCGCATTTAAAGTCGTAGCTGAGGTACAAATATTTTGGCACGGGCCGGTTATTGCGGGTGAAATTGCCGGTGGAGTTATAGTAATTGTTTTAACCACAGGAATACTTGAACCGGAACTGTTTGATGAAACAAGTGTAATTGTATATATGCCGGCAGTATTATATGTAGTAATCGGATTTTTTATAGTACTAAGTGAAGGAGTGGCGCCAGCCAATGTGTATGACCACGAAGTTGGAAGATTATTCGATAAATCCATTACAACAACATTAGAGCCTTGACAAGCAGGGTTTGGAAAGAAGGAAAAATTCGCTACAGGAATCTGTGCTTTACATTTAATTGAAAATAGAAATGCCGCTAATGAAAGTAGTTTTATTATTCTCATAAATGTAATTTTAAATAAATGTAGTATTATTTATGATATTCTTCAAAAAAACAAAGACTATCAGGGAAAACATCTTGAATAAATGTAAGAAAATGAAAATATTCCCGGGTTTTTGATTGCTTTGATTAGACCTGCCTAAATTGTACATTTGTCATTCTGATTTATGAAGCTAATTGGCGATAAAAATAAAGCTGCCGGAACTGAGATGTCGTTTTTGCAACATCTTGACGCTTTACGCTGGCATTTAGTACGCAGTGCTGCCGTAATCCTTATTTTTGCCATCGCAATTTTTTGTCTACCCGGTATTTTTATTGATAATATTTTTCTTGGGCCTATTAAGCAAGATTTTATTTCTTATAGAGCATTATGTGCCCTTGGTCATAAAATCGGAGCAGGTGATGTGATGTGTATGGCGGTGAAGGAAGTTAAGCTGCAAACTTTAGGAATTGCCGAGCAGTTTTTTACGCATATGTGGTTTGCTTTTATGGGTGGGTTAATACTTGGTTTTCCATTTTTGTTATGGGAATTATGGAAGTTCGTGAGGCCTGCGTTAAAAGATAAGGAGCTTGGCCCTGTTAAAATATTTATTGTAATTGCCTCTATACTTTTCTTGATAGGTATTTGTTTCGGATATTTTATAATGTTCCCAATGTCATACAATTTCCTCATTAATTATCAGATGTCGGAAAGCGGATTAATTCAAACCAATCAAACCTTAGACGATTATTCATCATTTATTTCAACTATGACATTAGTATCTGGTATTATCTTTGAGATGCCAGTTTTAGTTTATTTTTTGTCGAGATTAACTTTACTCACTCCCGATTTTATGCGGAAATACAGGAAGCATGCAGTAATTGTAATATTAATTGCTGCAGCTGTGATTACGCCAAGCCCTGATGTAACCTCTCAAATGGTTGTGGCAGTACCAATGTATTTACTTTACGAGGTAAGTATTTATGTTTCTAAATATGTAGTGAAGAAGTATAAACTAAATTAGTTATGGGAAATCAAATAGAAGAGTTTAATGCGTACCGCGAAAAAATGAATGATGTATTGATGAGTAAAGACAATCTTGTTTTAAAGAGATTGTTTAACCTTGATACAAATACCTATGCGGAAGGCGTATTGAATGTAAAAACCAAGGAAATGCTCGGCTTAGTTGCCAGCATGGTTCTGCGTTGTGATGATTGCATAAAATATCATCTAGGAAAATGTAAGGAGCAAAATTGCAGCACAGAAGAAATATACGAAGTTTTTGCTGTTGCTAATATTGTAGGGGGCACAATTGTTATTCCTCACACACGCCGCGCAGCTGAATACTGGGAAGAATTGAATAGTTAGGCACATCAAACGTATTTATCCACGACTGTTAAAAGATATTCATCAGAAACAGGAACGAGCCGCAAGCTAATAACAAGAAGAAAAGTGTATTAGCGATTTTCAGTTGTTTTATATTGTAGAAAAAATCTCCAAGCAAAATGCTTATCGGAATAACAGATGCGATAAGTGGGAAATAATAGTTGTTGTTTTTCGAAATGAAATTTATTAGTGAAAGTGCCATCAGCCAGTAAATAACACTGAGGTTTTTTTTTGTTTTAATTTTTGTTCCCAAACCCCTCGTGAAATGTTTGAACACGGTCGAAAGGAGGAGAATAATTAGCAATAGAAATAATGGGTAAAAGTGTTCAGAAATAAGCGGCTGTTGGAAATAGTAAAACAAACCTGCTACATTATTAAAAAAATCCATGAAAGTGAAGTTGGCTAAATAACCAACACAAACATAAATAAATACCGGTGCTGCCAAACCTAATAAACCAACACACCACTCACGCCAGCTAAAAGGTCTTAAAACAATCTGACTGATAAAAAACAAGAAAACAAAAAACGCATAGTTCACATAAATAAACATCGATATTGAAATAAAAAATGATGAATTAAAAATTTGTGGCAAAACGTGTTCTTCGCGATAAGTATCAGTGATGTTAATCAACGCAACTAAAATAAATACATTAGCAATCAATGAAGGATGTACTAGTTGTCCGTTTAATGTGATTGAACTGAAAAAAATATATAAAAAGGATGGTATGTAATTTTGCTTTTCAACCACTTCCTGTTTAATGGAATACACCGAAATAAGCAAGGTGCCCAGCACTAATGCTAATAAGTTGATAAGATTTATGTTTATGATATTTGTACAATTCTTTTTAAGAAAGTTATAAAAAATATTTACAGAATCATCTGATATTGAAGGCTTTGCTGAATAGAAAGAAAGTACTATAAATAATATAAAAAAAAATATCAGCACCGGCAGGGCTCCTTTTAGTCCGTTTTTTAGCGTTCCGACAACCACAATTTTTTAGATTTCTAATTATTTTTATATTTGTACTGTAAACTTACTAATTTTTATAGCATATGAGACTTTTAATGATAACCTGGACTGATATTTTCGAAGGAATTGGCGTGTTCTTTGAAGCTTGTTTTAAAGGAATGAGAATGCTCGGACAAATACCTAATGTCTTTATGGGTGGCTTTGTAGTTTCATTATTAGCATTGTGGTGTTTCAGAATTTATCAGCAAAAGAAACAATCTGAAAGAGATGGTACATATTTTTAATCGTATAGACTAAACATAATTAAAAAACCCTGCCACTAGCAGGGTTTTTTGTTTTTGATAATTAAGTGAATTTTATTTTGCTTAATTGTTTGTAAGCTCCTTTTTCAATAGCAGCTATTTCGTCAAGCATATCTGCGCACTCTTCATAATATTTTTGATTATCTAATCGGCCCTTATAAATTCTTCCCATTTGCACAGCACTTGCTCTCCACAAATCCCCGGCTTTTGTAAATTCATCTGACACAACTAAAAGTTGATCGTTATTAATATACTTGGTGGCCTGTTCCAAAAAGGCGGCGTAAATAAAACGGAAGCCACCACCACCTGTTCCAATCTCCTCCTGCATTCTAACTATTTGTCCCAGATACAAAGCTCCTTTTTTAGGACCAAGTTTTTCCCTCCATTTGCGAATTTGTTTGGCAGTATAATTAATTCCGGAAACGCCTGCTATTGGCCCGGGTATATGTAGCATGTCGCGTGAACTCCGCTTAATGCCTTTAATAATCGCATTTTTAATAGTTGCGTTACTTACCGGTTTTATGTTTTCAGGATAATAAATATGGCCGCTAGGTGCAAACGGGCCTTTAGCAAACCGCACCTTCATCATATCTTCTTCAGATAGTTTGGTAACAGATTCCATTACAGGATCACTCACTAAATAATCATCCCCTTCTTTTCCATAAACGATTAGATTGTGCGCATTAAAATGAAAACGGTATTCAGGTGGAAAGTAGGGGAGATTGAAAACTCCGACCTGACAACCAACAGGTACGCCTTCTTTGATTTTTTGGTCTAAATATTCCTTTGCCTTCAATTCGTCACTGAATTTTTTTCTTGTAACCGATAAGCCAAGTAATTTACTGGCTCTGCTGAAAATCCATCCTGGCATATTTCTATACGAGACTGCAGGACCTCCATTAATAAGCAAAAACGGAATGTGTATATAAAAAATACCAGAACCCATGCCAAATACCAATGGTTCAGTTATGAAGTCCATCCCATGGTACCGGAGTAAACTTGTTGCAACACCATTTTCGCAATGTGCCGCTTGTATGTGAGTAAATTTTTTTTCCAATGTTATCCTTTAAAATTCTTTAAATCGTCAATACTGATATCAAATACTTTTGCATAATCTCTTAAACGTTTTTCACTTAACTTTGAAAAAACAGAGGGTTTCATATGACGCTTAATATTAAACTTCCAGAAACCTGTATAATCTGATAACAGCTGGATATCCATTAAGTTCAATTCCATAAAGTACAAAATAGGACTTTGTTCGCCATTTTTTACTTTAAAGGCAGCCTCTTTAATCCGTTCATTAATATCATCCCACGCATTATCCAAAGCTTCTTTTTTAACTTCCCAACCGGTACTTAAATCGGTTGTGTATTTCCCGTCTGAATTTTTTACATATAAAACTTCGCGGGTGCACTTTGCTAAAGCCGATTGGTCTTGCGGTAATTCTTCTTTTTTCATTTCTTCAGCTGTTCAGTCAGTAGATTTATTTAATACTTTCTGTTTTATTGTAAAACCACATCACATCAACGTCTTTTGCAATTTTCGCATCGTAAGGAACTGTCTCGTTGCTTGAGATGTCTGTTGTGCCATTTTCTAAGTCAATAGTATAAGGATTAACAGGCATAGTTTCAGGGGTTCCCTTAGCATAATTACTTACAACACGGAATATCTGTGCTGCCACTTTTTCAAGTATCTTAATGTTTTCGGTAACCTGAGCAAGTAATTTGTTGTTATCACCATGTTGAACATCTATACCTTGCTGGAATTTCTTTAAAAATTCCAAATCAAACGGATCAATATAACGGTCAGAAAACACTTCTGTATCATAAGGCTTCCATTGAATGAAGAATTTTTGCATTTGAATATGTAATTTCGTGAATTTTCTGCCAAGTCCGCTTTCAGAGGCAAATAGTTCCTTTAGTAATTGCAAATCGGTAAACGCATTATTCGTAAATAACAATGCCAGTACTGACCAATACACCGCCCAATCCCAGAAAATCTTAACTACCATTATTTGAGTAGAACCGTATAATTGGTATTTATTTTGATAGATGTGAGTCCAGGCTTCAAAGATGTTTAAATGAGTTTGTTCATACACCAAAGTTCTTAAAGTTATATCTTCTCCATTCAAGTCACGTAAAATCAAATCACTCAGCCAGGTATTATTCATTGCTATGAAATCGGTGCCTGGTGAATAAAACGGATCAAGAAATGGTCCGGATTCGCCGGTTGTTGCCCAGCGTTGTTCAGCAGAATAAATTTTTCCTGTTGAATGACCATAATGTTTCAGAATTAAAAAATCCAATAATCCATCGCCTTTACTAAAAGGCTCAAGCATCTTATGGCACAATGGTTCATTTTTTTCAAGCCATGATAATGCCTTATGATATTGATTTATTTGATCGAATGGATGTAATTTCTGGTCAGCTACAATCCCAATACTTGTGTTTTTTGAGCCTAATGGAATAATCCAAACCCAATAACCCTTATCAAGAAAGTGAACTGTACTCAGATATCTTAACTTAGGTTTAAGTTTATCTTTCCATTCTTTATTGTCTGTCCATTCATCAATATCTATTTCTCCTTTTAATCGCCACCAAACCGCATTTACGTCATGGTCCCATTCTTTTTTAAATCCGAACTTATGTTTTAAAACATTTCCACGGCCTGAAGCGTCAGCAATCCATTTACCTCTTGCTTTTTGTTCTATTTTATTGACAACGTAAGTAACTTCGTTATATTCTTTATTGAACTCTACATCTTTCACTCTGGAACCTAAAACTACATGGGTGCCGAGTTCAATGCTTCTCCGCATTAATTCGTTTTCTAGAGTTCCTCTGTCAAGCTGATGACTTGGAACCGGCAATCTTTCGCGCGGCCCTAATTCAACTCTTGAACTTATATCATTCTTATTTTTAGATGGAAAGAAAAAACGAAGTCCGTGTTTAGGAAGTTCATCGCCTTCTAAGTATTCTCTAAGCCCCAACACTTCTCGTAAATAATAACTACCCAATTCAACAGTTGACTCACCAACCTTATGGGCAGCAGTGGCGGCTTCTGATTCTCGTTTTTCAAGAACTAATATATTTATGTCGGGTTTGGCGCGCTTCAACTGAATCGAAAGAGTCAGGCCTGCTAAACCGCCCCCCATTATCACTACATCGTATTCTTTTTGCATATTAGTAGATTAAATTGAAACATTAAAAGTACTAATTATAAATAAAAAAACCCTGAAGCGAAAATACAGGAGGCTTTAAATAATGGGCCCACTTGTCCCGATAGCTATCGCGGGAACCAAGCACCCACAGCCCCGAAGGCTTTCGGGGGAGTCTGTTGCTCATGGTTTAGTCATGGTGTTTTTCCTTGAGCTTAATAATTATATCAGGATATTTTATCAGGTTCTTTATGTAAAGACTGCTCTTCATGGCCTTGATATGCTTTTCAATTTTAACTGCTTGTGAGTAAGATTCACACTCTATAGATAAGAATAATGTCCAATCATCTGCTTT
>Ga0154020_10000530_pt1 | contig 46671 bp, 36 predicted proteins | sample Klosneuvirus_201_FD_109709 | JGI IMG/M metagenome (GOLD analysis project Ga0154020, IMG submission 109709) | Active sludge microbial communities from wastewater, Klosterneuburg, Austria - Klosneuvirus_20160825_MG | ecosystem: Engineered > WWTP > Aerobic digester > Activated sludge | place... | reverse complement strand
CGTGGCCGGAGCGACTGTGGGTATTGCTTCGGGTGACGATGTTCAGATTTTTGGTGAGATCTCATACTTTGGCGGTCCGAGCGAGGTCGATCGCGAAGGGATCGCGCAAGCCATGATCGGGATTAACTTTGGTGCGGATAATCTCGACCGTTTTGAGCACGGCGACCATGACCAAAATCCAAAGCGAGACGAAAAACCCGCCGCAAGGCGGGAGAAAAGCAAAGGAAGCTGAGCAGCCTCAGGGTAAATCAGAAAGTGGGGCGTAGTCGCAGCGGACCTCGACGGCAGTCACTTCCGGATCTGCGTTGACGGTGGCGGCACCAAAATATCTGCCCGCCGTTGTCATTGGAGGCTGTGGATCTTCCCAGTCCAACGTCAGGCCCCCCGCCGCATAACGGACATAAATATACTCTTTATCACTGTAGTAACCGCGTCCGGGAGATGCGTTCACTGCTTTTTCGTTATTGACGTTATTGATGACGTCCACGGTCACCGCGGCCTCAGCCTCCGGATTTCGAACCAGCCCCGCAATACTGAAGCGCATGTCGAACTCGCTGTCGGTCCCTTTGCAATGAACCTGAAGCATCGTGCGGGCATTCGCGCGCACGTCCATCGGGGTTGACGCTGAATCCGACCCCGTGCTGGTTTTGCACCCCGATACAAAAAGGGTCATTGCAAACACCACGCAAGCGGGACCAGAAATTCGGAAAAAACGCGACATAGTCAGTCCTCTTTTTAAGATGGTCTGTGGAGGTTGCCTTTATATTACTGCAGACCAGGCTTTAAACAAAGGAAAGGATGACCTCTACCGCCCAGGCATTTTCGCGAAACCATTCCGCCGGCTTAAGCCGTAGGTAGGTCCGTTCGTCGTCCATTTCCAGCATCCCTTCGGCAAGCCCGCGCCGGAGGGATGCGCGAGGGCGAAAGGTTCGTAATGAAATCGCTGCCATGCGCTGCAAAGAGGCCCCTTTTGCCGTACGTAGGGAGCTGCCCACATATTCGGTAAGGGCCGAATCAAGGTCCCGATCTGCATCAATCTCAGCGCCCATTTGGGAAAAAAACGCAGAATGAACCAAACCGGAATTTTCTAACGGTACTCCTGCCGGAGCGCGCAGAAAGGCCCGCAGGTCTTTGCTGAACGCGTAACGGAATCCGGTCGCTGTACCATCGTCAATGAACCCATGGGCCCCTGCGCCGATACCGACAAACGTACCGCCGGACCAATAGACCCAATTGTGACGACAGGAAAATCCAGGTTGGCTCCAGTTTGACACCTCTTCGTGAAGGTATCCGGTGGCTCCGAGCACCTGTCTAGCCCGCTCGTAATAAGCCAACAACGAGACCTCATCAGCGCCAGCCAGGCGACCTCGATGATGTGCCCTCCCGATAGGCGTTCTGGGTTCGTAGGTCAGATTATAGAGACTAAGGTGCGGAACACCGAGTTCACCGACCACACTGAGGTCTCGCTCCCACGACGATTCTGTTTGTCCGTTCCATCCGTATATCAAATCAACGTTGACGTTCTTAAAATATTTTCGTGAGTTCCGGATGCTGGCTTCTGAATCGTAAGTCGTATGATCGCGGGTAAGAAATTTCAATCCTGCTTCATCAAAAGTCTGAATACCGATCGAAAGTCGGTTGAACCCGAGGTCCCCCCAAACCGCAAGATTTTCATGAGAACAGTTGCGAGGATTGGCCTCCAGGGAAACTTCGGCATCATCTGCGATTAAACGCCGGAGAACCTGAAATATTGGCCGGTACTCCTTTGCAAAAAGTCCCGGTGTACCACCGCCAAAAAAAACAGACGAAACAGGCGCTTTAAGACCGGGTAGAATCAGCTCCAAATGATGTTTGATACGTTCAAAATAGGTGTGAACATGAGTGCTATCGAAATTCGCTGTTTTAGAAAAATCACAGTAGTGGCAAAGCGCGTGACAAAACGGGATGTGAATGTAAAGAGCGACCGGACTTTCCATGTCCGGGTCTTAGCATGTGGCGTCAGAAAACAGAATGGGCCATCCCGATTATTCTCCGAGAACGTTTATAGTCACCTTGATTTTTGAGGTCGGGGCGATATCCCGCAAAATCGTTATGTTATTGCCTTTACGGCTAAAGTCGCTGCCCGGACGAGCAAGAACGCCATCGACGGAAACCTGCCAGACCGCACCGTCAGGAACCGTAACATCGCTGATTGTGATGTTTTTTGTTACCTGCGACACGTAGTGGAACGTGGCGGCGATCTGATCGGAAGCCCCCGGGTCACAGCTCACAACCAGCTCTCCAGGATTGACCACAAAGTCGCTGGCCGCGCAGGGGCTCGTCCCAGCTGTCACTAAAACAGTTCCCGGAATCGGCAACTGCGCCAGTGGAATGTGGGCTTCCTCGCCCATCGCACGCCCCATGTAGGACACCTTGATGACCCGGCCCTCGACATGATCGGCAGCAGCGACGTGAACTTTTCCAGCAGCCCAGGTAACCGGAATCTCCTCGCCACTCGGGTCGACGATTGCTTTGAGATCACGGGCATCCACATTGGCAGGTATGGGCAGATCGTACTGTAATACGGGACCAACGACGACTTTTCCGATGAGACTCTGATCGATATACATGTAGGACGCGGAAATACGATCATTCGCCCCGGGATCACACGAGACAATTAACTCACCGTTGCCCATTGAATATTGATTTGGCAGACAATTGTTTCCTCCGGCTATGACATTCAGCGTACCAGCCATCGGCGTATGCGGTAACGGGATGTGTACCTCCTGATTTAGAAGACGGCTGCGATAGGACACGCGCACGACGCGGTTATCGACGTGATCCGCAACATTGAACGTTACCGTACCGTTACTGTAGGTCACGGGGATTGTCGTTGACGTTCCATTGATGGTCGCTACCCAATTCTTGTGATGAACATTGGCCGGAACTGCAAACGGATAGGTCAGCGTTTTACTTTCCAGCTTTCTGAAGGATGCTGAAATAACTGCAGCGTCTGGCGGAGGAGTTGCAAATGTGATCCTTCCGGTCGCAGCGTCTACTGTGTAGCTTCCCGCTGCCTGCCCATTCACTTTAACGACCAGGTCGATAGGCTGTGTACCCAATCCCAGGTCGAATGTGCGCTTTAATGCGGGAGTTGATTTGCGGTAATCAACTTGTATTGTTGCCCGGTCTGCAGCGCGGAAAGCGACCTTATTCGTAGCCGCGCTATACGTATATCGACTCGGTGCCACTACCAGGCCATTCTCCTTGATGACAATCGTTTCCGGAGCTGCCGGATGCGAAAGAGGCAACTCCGTAAGGATCGGAGCTGAACCCACGACATAATCAACACGAATGGATGCCCCTGCCGGCGGTGGCGTGGTGAATGACAGGGTTTTGTTGACGACGTTCCAACCCGTCGGGGTTAAAACACCGTTGACATAGACCCGGGCGGAGCCAACATCAGGCGCGCTCGTCAGGGAGAATTGATCTTTCAAAATCGTCGCAGCATCCTGGGAGATGCGGTTAAGAGTGGTGGTATAGTCAGCATCACAGATGCTGCCGGAAAGCCCGGAAGTACGCGTCACGATCCTTTCGTACTGCGTTCCCACATTGTAGGCCGAGGAGCAAGAGGTCCCCGGACGGTGATGAAGACCGTAGACGCGGGTATCGACGCCCGGGGTACGGATGGAACTCAAAAAATTAAATAAGTAGTCGTCGGTTCGCCAAGGATGATTGCTCGGACACCCTGCCCCGTCAGCTGAACAGTTGTCTTCGTCCGAGACAATGAGGGTGACTACGGGAGCTCCGGGACGCAGCCATGAGGAGGCGGTTGACGCACAAGCTCCCCCTTCAGCAATTGTCATTGTCGAGCCTGCCGTAGCACCGGGTACAGTGAAAGACCCTTTGAGACCAATGACGGCCATCAGAAATCCGCGTTCATTACCGCTCCCGCTAAGGCCGACACCATTGATTGTGGAGGCAAAAGTCGCGGAGGCGTTGGAATCTCCTTTGCGGATCAGGGCGCGCTGGCAGCCATCCCGTGGATCCGTGGTAACGATTGATATCTGCCAGTCCGCGTTGCTGAGGCTTGCCAGCAAGGGGTTAAGCTTAGTCGCAAGGTTCTGCTGCTCTTCATTCATCGATCCCGAGTTATCGACCACCAACAAGATATCAATGGGACCTGATTTGGCCGTGCTTTGACTGAAAGTCTGGCTCATTGTCGTACCGGCAGAACCCTGTGTAAAGCTCTCTGGAACAGGTTCGCGGTTGACCTGATCATCAGACGGTGTGTGCGTACTATATACGCTAGACATCGTTACATTCGATTGCACGTCGCTGCGGGAAAGTGTCCTCTCCACGCTGCCAGCCTGGGGAGCCGGGTCGCCGTATGAATTCGTCATAGCGATCGTCGTCTCGACTTTGCTGCGGTTCAATTTATAGGTTACAGAATCTGAAGCAATCGTACCGGCGGTGAATTCACGTTCAATGACGCGCATTTCTGGCGTCTTAGGTCCTTGAGGGTCTGGATTGCCGGTTCGTGTGTCCTCTACAGGCTCCGCCGCAGCATCAGGCTTCACGGCCGTTGCATCACCGTTCTTTTTCAGCTGATCGGCCGCCGCTTCATTGTTGCCAGCACGGAAATTGGTCGAGTTGCCGCAGCTTGCAATCGTTGTAAAAACAACACCTGCGAGCATCAGGCAAAATACCTTGTTGGTGCTGATCATTCCCATGTCTCTCTCCTCTTTCCGACCCGTTACCAGGTCATAAAGCGGCCAGCTAAAACAGCGTCAGAGAAAACTATCGGCGGAATTGGCCGAAACTTGACGCACCGACGTAATTCCTCGATACTATTGGTGGTTTTTTATGGTTTTACCAAGCCAAGCAAAACAACTGTTTCTACATGGTAGGTGTTAGGAAAGAAGTCAAAGGCAGCTATCTCAATGATCTTATAGGTGGATTTACATAGCGACGCCAGATCGCGGGCCAGAGTGGCCGGATCACAGCTCACATAGATCACCCGTGCCGGGGCGATCTTCATCAGTGGAATGAGAGCACCGTACATACCCTCCCGGGGTGGATCGGCGATCACCATATCGAAACGTTCACCCGCTCTTGCACATTTCCAGAGGTGTTTTTCTGTGTCGCCTGAGAGATAGTTGGTATTAAACAGGCGATTTACAGCGACATTCCCGAGAGCTGTCTCTATGGCGCGTTTAGAAAATTCGATACCTTCGACATAGCGCCTTCCGTCGGCCAGTTGCAGTGAAAGATTTCCCGATCCACAGAACAAGTCGAGAACGCGGGCAGGCTTTGCAGCCTCGACGCGCTGGTGGACCCATTCACGCAATTTTTGATTCAGTTGAAGATTGACCTGCTGGAATAGCCCGGGACGCGTAGCATAACGCAGGACGCCAGCTTCAAAAGGTAGCGTTGGTGCGGATGGCAGATCAGAAAGGTATCCGGCCCAGGCAACCATTGGGAGTTGTCTTATCGCCGCCAAAAGTGGATCCAGACCAGGTGTGACTTTCTCCGGCGGATAAAGGGTCAGCACAATGTTGCGATCTCCGCCCTCTGGAATCTCCTGCAATTCCATACGAAACCGGAGCTCTTGAGTGGAAGGGAATTTGAGCGATTCTATGGCGCTCATTGCAGCGTTTAGTGCTGGTGAAGCGATCGCACATTTCGTGATAGGAACAAGATCCCGGGTACTTCTGCGAAAATATCCCATAACGACAGGTTGGCCGGGCTGAACGAGTCCACGCACAAAAATGCGGTTTCTGTAAGCAAGCGCATCCGGTGACCCGTAAATTTCCATGGGAGTGGCGTGGTCAATCTTTCCGATCCTCGACAGAGACGTGACCACAAACTGCCGTTTCCACTCCAACTGTTTTTCGTAGGGGACCCCCATCCACTGGCAACCACCACAGGATGTACTCCATTGACACGGAGATGGACCGCGATGGGGACTTGGAGTGAGTATCCCGACAATGGTCCCTTCAGCGTAGCGCCCTGAATCCTTCGTTACTTGCACACGAACCACGTCCCCAGCGATACCGTCTTCGACGAAATATACCTTGCCATCGAGCCTTGCGACCCCTTTGCCGCCGAAAGCGACGGACTCAATGGTGACGGTAATGATAGTCGGCGTAGGAGAAGTTGAAGTCATTTCCTGGGCTGGGATCCCTTATTTTTTGCGGACGCGCGGGAAATTTTCTTCCTCGGGAGTTTAGCGGAAGGTCCGGAGGACTTCGGCACCAGCTCCAAAGTTATCTGCAGGCGCTGATTGCGAAACAGCTCCTGTACAGGTTGCTTTAAAAGCGCTACCAGAGCGGTACCGATCTCCCGCCCCAGCAATTGTATGACTTCGTCCTTACCTTTGCCGGCTTTAGAAATCAGAGTGATGAGCAAATCGCGGGCCGCTGATGCTTCCGTTCGGGACCCCCGATCTTCCGAAGAAGCTCCGCCACTGCTGGTCGCACCACCCCCCGTCAGGCCATTTGCCAGTGCACGCAGCAAACCCGATTTGGAGTCGCGTTTTTCACCGTTTCCATTGTCATCACTGCTGGTCATCAAATCACCAAGGATAGTTAGTCAATGATGGGCTCAAAGTAATTCGAGGAGGGTCGCAATGTCAACTTTGCCGCACATTCCCGCAGCGCCGCTCTGGTCATTTTTCAAACGTTCCTCAACCCCGCGCGCCATGTCGCCAATCGTCTGTTCGTTGACTTTCCTGGACTTAAGCAGTTGAAATTTTCTGCGGTACTCTGCCCGGCGTTCTTCCGAATCCTCACCCAGCGCCACCGACCACCGGCGTGCGCCCTCTTCCATCATGGCACGGCATTGCACTTCAGATGGTGAGGGAGGCGATGGGGGTCTGATGATTCGTAAACCCATATAGCCTCCTTATTCCAGAGTGCTTAATAGTGCTGCACTGGTGTCAAGCTCAGGAATAGCCATTATCACGTCCGTAGCAAAGAGACGCTTTTCGCGATTAGGCGCGGAATCGGGCTCCGCATTTCGACCACCAAACCCACCAGACGTCGTACCATCGCGCGCAGCAAGTTCACGAAAAGCTCCCGTGGTCAGCCCTGCCCCTGCGCGCCACTCCACATAGGACCGCTCAAAGATGAGCTGCCACGCGGCGAGGCCACTACCAGCCGGATCCTGCCAGATGTAAAGGTCTGAATTATGATCACCGTGAAACCAGCGTTTGCCGTCTTCAGCCGCACTCAAAAAATTAGCATCAACCTCCTTCAGCGAAAATGCAATTTCCATCGGGCGGATAAGCCGTTTGATAAACACCAACGTCTCCGCAGGGCAATCCACGATTTCAAAGCCGATCATCGGACTCGACTTCCAAGTGACTCGCGCTTTTAAATCATAAGTTTCTTTCAGATAGCGAATCCGCCCTTCATAAACATCCCCTTCATTTAGCCGCTCGATCGTTCTCGGCGCCACTTCCGTACTGAATCCTTTCGCAGAGACTTCGCGGACCAGCAAAATGTCCTGGTCATTCATAAGCGTCAGGTGCTTATGATCGATCGGAAAGCGCTGGAATACCCGCCGATTTCTCAATGCATCAGCGGCGGCACTGCGCGCGGCTGCCGTGTTACCTGACTCAGCCGAATCCTTGCCGGCCAGCACTTTCGAACGCAAAAAAAGTCGAAACATAGTCGGTCCTCATTTAGCCGAGGGAGTGAACCCATGCAGGAATTTCGTGGCTTCCTGTGAATTATCTCACATGCCGGCTTCACATCCAACCCCATGAAAAACCTTGCCTTCCAGCCCAAAACATCATGCTTTTTTGCCGCCGACCGATAAACAAAACGGCGGGAAAAGTCTGTTTTCCCAGTAGGAGAGCGTTTGCAGAGGGAGCCAACAAAATTTAGCAGTGCTGCAACTGTCGCGCAATTACCCAGTCTGCCCGGATGGTTGCGTGCGATGGGGGTGGTGTTGGTTCTTATGACTTTTGTTGCAGGAATCCCTGGATCAGAAGCATTTGCCAGAAAAACAAATCAAAGCGTTTACGAGGATCCATTTGATCTCGCTGCCGGTGGTGCATCTTTGACCCGCGCCAGCCAGGTCGGAGTCTTGTTCGCCAACCCGGCACAACTTTCCTACGGCGGCAAGTTTCACCGGTGGCTCGGCTCTGAGTCCATCCTGGTGGTGAATAAGGAGTCAGTGGATACCGTGAAGGACATGGCTTCGGGAAAGTCCGACTCATCATCAGACTCGTCTGCCGACTCGAGCGAAGGAAGCGCAGAAGGAAACGAGGCAGGGGGTGAAAGTGGAGGAGCATCTGAATCCGGCGACTCAGCGACGGCGGGCTCGAGCGGCACCGCCGAATTCGTCGACAAGCTGTTCACCGATCCACTGCACTTCGGAACTGCGAATTCGTTCGGGTACATCAACCGGTTCTTTGGCCTGGCGACCTTCCAACGCTTCAACCTCGACGTTAAGGCCCGCCGTTACGGGGAAACCGGACTGCCTGAGATCAGTGTTAAAGCGGAAAGTTACTACGGTGCGCAGGCCGGCATGCCTGTTTGGACGCCCTTTCGCTGGCTAGCGCTTGGCGTGGGGGCAAAATATGTCTTTGCATCTGAACCCGATCTGACTGTCGAGGTCACTGACGAAGAAAAAATAAACTCTCTGAAAGATCCCTCAGCAATGAAAAGCCTGGTGTCCCACAATCGCGGATTCGGCGCTGATGCCGGCGCTCTAATGTTCTTTCAGGGGCGCCATCTGGACTACTCACTTGCATTAAAGGCCGATGATGTTGGTGACACTAAACTTGTCGGAGACAATGATCTGAAAAAGTTTAAGCAGGTCTTGAGTGTCGGTGCCGGAATGACTTTTCATACGGTCGGCGACGGTCTCCATCTCGCCATCGACTATCGCGACGTGCAAAATGCTTATGAAGAGGCCCTGTTCAAAAAGATCTACATGGGAACCAAACTGACGATAAGATCATACGTTGGGCTCGCGGCGGGTTTGTACAACGGCTATCCGACCGTTGGTGCGGAAGTTGACTTCATTTTTTTCAGACTCTCGGGCACATACTACACCCGGGAGATGGGCGATCATCCCGATGTTGAGCCACGCAATATTTACATGCTTTCGTTTGCGGCAGGTATGTGACCTATTTGAAGGGTAAAGGGAGTTTTACATTGTTGGCGGCGCGCACATTGATCATCAACTCAGTTCTGGCTGGAGTTCCGGCTGGCACAGTCTCCTGCGGAAAAGCCGGAACTAACGTCGCAGACTGCGAGGCGGGCAACAAATCAGTTCCCTGCTCTGAACGAACGAGGGACGAAGAAATCAGGCGAGCCCTCGACGATGGCGACCTGGCATCCGCAGTCACCCATCTGGAGGAAGCAATCGCAGAAGAACCGGAAAACTATAATCGCTACAGTCTACTCGGTGCTGCTTACGCCGCGGTCGCGGGTTTCGATATCTTCAACGTCGTGCAGGCGCAATTCGGTGGTTCATCTTCAATTTTTGACGTCATGAAAAACTTCCTCCCCGACCCCGTTGCCCTTACGGCTACCGAATATGACACCAGCCTCGGCAACATGAAAAAAAGCATCGACATACTTACTGCCATCCCCGCCGAGAAAAGATCGCAAACCTCCGGTGAACGATACGCCACCAGCGCCTCGCTGCAGTTGACCCTCTATCAGTCGGCCTACTCAATCATGTATATAAACAAATTTGCCTATACTGCCGAATCGGGATCCAATCTGGACATTGCGAAATTGGAATCAATGTCCGACGCGGATGCCGAGGCGATTCTGGCAAACCTGGCTGCGGCCGCGGCCGTACAACAAGGCGAACAAGGACAGGGAGTCTCCACCGCCGTCGGCGAAGCACAGGCAGCGATTGACGCAACCGAAGGCGCAACCACAAAAGAGAAACTGGTTAACTATATGAAAGCCAAAAACGGCAGTTAGTGTCAAAAATCTTGACACTTGTCGGGATAGCTCGCCGCAAAGGTTGATCAATCCCTCCCGCATGCCAATGCCCACCAGGGCCTAACCTCCCGTTTTCCCGCATCTACTGAACCCGATGCCCGCCATGCAACCTTTGGAAGGATTGCGCCCGGTTTTTGCAGAAAATAGCCCGGAGCTGTGTTTTCCACGGGTCTTCCCGGACTGGTTGTTGCCGCTGATTGAGGAGAAATGCTGTGGTTGCGTTGTTTGTGAATCTTCATTCATTTGATCATCTAAAGCTTATCAGGTCCATCTCCACGTTGATTTTAGTCAGCACCGCGCTGTTGTTTCATACAAATGCAAATGCCCAATCCAGGTCATCAGGGTCCATGCCACCGGTCCTGCCATTGTCGATGACATCTACTCCGGTCATACCAATGACCGAGATCGTACTGCGCGACCCCGTCGTGGTCAAAAGCGCACCCCAGGATCATCAGGAAGCCGCACAACTGATCCAGGACATTAAGGAATACCAATCTGACATGAGCCGGTCCCAAGGGGCACGCAGTCTGGAGTTGATCGAAAAATCATTTGAAGCACACGCCGCGTTGGTCGTCTTTCTGGAAGACCTTGCTACCGGCAAAGCAGACTCCAGCGCCAATGCAGAAAAGGTCGACACAAACATTCGCTCCGAACGTCAGCGTGTTGTTGAATACGCAAAAGCTTACGCCGCCGCCACCAAAAACACTGGCGCAAAAGCACGCGCCCTTTACCACGTCTATGTAAGTCAATTTTTGCTGGGACAAAGCCGTTCACAGGCTGCAAAGAACCTTGCAGGTATCAGAAAAAACCTAAGCTCGCAGCTGGCAAACCGCGCCGATTTTCTGATCGCTACAGCAGACATGGACTCCACTTCGACGCAGACAAGACAGGCAGCACGCAATACTTTACGCAACCTGACGGCGAAACTCCCTAGTGACGGTGCCGCCATAGTCCACCTCGTTCTTGCCAGAAGTTATGCCGGCATTTCCCCCCGGGGAACCAAGTCCGGAAAGTCCGATGCGCAATATCGTAGCCAATTGGTCGCAGCCAGCAATAAGACCGGAAGCTTTTCCGTGCAAGCCAAAGATAAAATTTTTGCGACTTCAGTAAGCATCTGGCGCGCCGCCGAAGGTCGCCAGGCAACCTGGGCTAAGCCACCGATGAATCTGTCTCGGTACGATCAGACCATCGGGGTAAGAGCCCTTGTCGAACGATCCGCCCTGGAAGACTGGTCCGATAAGCGGCAGCCACAAGCCATCCGCAAGTATGAGTCACTCGCTAAAGCGTTGGACGGGGATGTTCGAAGCATCGAATTGAACGTCCGCGTTCTGGATCTCCATCGAACACTTTGGTTGACGAACAGCCGCGGGGCGGACCAGGCAAAAAGTACGGTTGCCTATGAGAAAGCGATTCTCAAACAAAAACATCATTACGACGACCAGTCAACCATGGGACAGATCCCGCCGGAACGCTATCAACACATGAGCACTGTTGTGGCACAGCGGTATAAAGAAGTCGTTCACAACAGTCTGACCCAATCCCTGCGCAGGGATACATCTTCCTCGATGCGGTTGACGGCTATCCGAATTGCGGACGACTACGTTGCAACGATCAGCAATGCCGTTGAAATCGAAGCAATAAAATCCAAGTCCGGTGCAATATACGCTCTCAACGGACAACATAGCGACGCGGTCCGGGTATATCTCTCCCTGGCCGACAAAAGTGCATCAGGAAACACGGGCAAATACCTGACCCTTGCCGCTGTATCCCAACGGGAACTTGCGCAATGGCCCGAAGCTGCCCCCTGGAACGGCGCGAAGCCCGGAAATGGTGCCGAGAGGGAGCAACTCGTAGCGATTTATAAGCGTATGCTGGAAGGATCCGCTAACAAGAACGACTGGAACCTCGTCAGTCACATCGGTCTTCTCGATATCTCACTGGATCGCAAAGATGCTGCGTTCGGGCTTTGGCAGAGCAACCTTGAAAAAAATCCACGTGGGTCACATGCTGCCCAGGCAGCAGGTTACATGCTCACGAGCTTCCACAGCGGTAAGCAGTGGCAGCTCGTAGAAAATCTTGCACGTCTATGCCGCGCCAACAGCCTCGCTGCGACCTATCGCAACAACCAACTCGATACGACGGCACTACTGGCTCTCTCGCTCTTGGAGGGAGGAAAAGAGGCTCTGACTGCTCAAAAATTTGAAGTTGCGGTCGCAAAACTTCACGAGTTCACCAAAGATTTTGCCAAGGCAAAAAATCACGATGAAGGCTTCTTTCTCCTTGCCAACGCCTACCACGGCGCCCAAAGACATCCGGAATCCATCCAGACCTTGCAGGCGTTTTCAGAGCGGTATGAGAGTTCAAAATACTACCGCGCGGCCGTCCTGAATGGTGGCGATTGGTCAGTGCCATTGGCATTTGAAGATCATGCACTCTATTTTTATGGGAAATTCACAAAACGTTTCCCGTCTGACAAAGAAGCACTCCGCGTTTCGGATGCCGTTATTGATGTGGCAATGGGCAAATCTCTTTATGCCCGGGCTCTTGAAAGCCTGAACTGGCAAATGGAAAATGCCGCGCTAGAAAAGTCAAAGCGCTCGACTGCAGCGAAAAACATCCTGGTCATCGAAGAGCGCCAGGGCGACGCGGGAAGAGCTCTGACGGTGGCCGCACGTATTGCGAGTTCAAGTTGGGCAGATCATTCAGTGAAGGCTGAAGCCCTGGCGGTCGCTGCCCGCCATCACGCAGCAGCAAAAAACCTCGGAAAGCTGAAAGGAACAGAAACCGCCATCATGGCCCTCGGTGGAGAATCACCAGAGGCGCAGGAAGCTCTTGGTGAAGTTCGTTTTCTGCTGGCTGACTCGCAAGGCAAAGTCATGGCTGAAAACATTTTCAATCTGGAGCTAAGAGACCCCTATGCGACTATCAATGAGCAATACCGCATTTTCAATGCGGCGAGGGCTCAATATTCACGTGTATGTGATGCCGGAAACACCAGCTGGTGTGCCCCTGCCATGACGCGCATCTCCACACTGTCGGAAGGACTCATCCGCGCTGTTGAAGAAGTCGACATCCCGGAAACACTGGCTAAAGAGGAAGTTGATAAATTTCAGGCTCGAAAAAATTCCATGATGGACGAAATGTCCCGCGTTGCTGCGACCGCTGACGACCGCGCCCTGGCCCTTGTCGCCGAGGGAAAAACAAATCCGGATTGGACCCAAAAAATCCTTTGGAACAACTCATCTGACTGGAATTTCGAAAGAGTCAGCGGAGAGACCGGCAATGCTTACATACAATATTCTGCAGCCCGGGGTGAATAACGTGAACGTCATTCTCAAAGTAGATGTGGAGTTGGCAATGAATCGATTTCTGAAAGCGACAACTTTGGCGGGCTTCATCGCCCTGACGGGAACCACCAGCGGCTGCGCGACATTTTTCAAAAGAAGCACTGATAACGCTGGTCTTTCCAAAGCCGGAAGCGAAGAAAGTGCGGGCGACGTGGTTGTTCAACAACCCCAGTTAAAAAATCCCGTCATTTCTCCGTACTCGCGCGACTACTGGCTGTCGGTTCGCGATGGCGCGAAGCCAGGCGTTAGACAAATGTATGCCATCCTTGCCACCGGTGACTGGCAGGGCTCGCTTAGCCACGCCCGCGCCTGGCTAAAAAAGAACCCCGGCGACATCGATGCCTTGACCGTCATGGCCGCCAGCCAGGCCCTTGGCAAACGTTATGACCTCGCTGGATACTATGCCAAACTCATCGAGAAAACGAACCCTGGCAACGCAGATGCACTCAATATTCTGGGACTGACCGAGATGGTTGGTTCGGGCAATCGGTACGCGGACTACAAACGGGCTATGGAATTCTTCCAGAGAGCCCATGAAGCGTCCGGAACCCAGATCGCTGCCGGTCTGAATCTGGCGCATCTGCAACTTGAGCTTGGAAATGCCCAGACAGCGCGCCAGACATTCCAGGCCGTAGCATCCCGCTGTGGTGACTGCGCCCCGGCCACCCTTGGCTACGGCGTCGCTGCCAGCCGGAGTAAGGACTATGCCGCAGCCGAAGATGCGTTTAACAAAATTTTGCGCAAAAACCCCAACCATTCCGCGGCCGCGTTCCACCTCGCACTGTTGAATAAGAATGGGTACAATAAAAAGCAGAAAGCAGAAGATATTCTCCAGAAACTTATTGCCAACACGGATATCAAAGACCGTCAGGTAAAGGAGCGCGCTGGAGCGGTTTTACGGCAGTTGAAAGCGGAACAAGATCGTACAACTGCAGTGGCATCAGACGGTAAAGCCAAAAATACGGAAGCTTCGAAGACAGAAGACGAATCCACCGCCAATGAAATGCTCATTCTCAGCAGTGGTGAGGTCGAGACTGAATAGAAATTTGAATTGTGCGTTTTGAATATGTCGGAGGCCTCTTGGGGAAGAAGTGGCGTACAGACTTCGAATTCAGTGCCTCCGTCAGGCTGACGGCGGCTTTTCTGTTGGTTAATCCTTTTTTCATCTCCTGCAAAGAGAGATCCACAGGATCCAATGTGGCCTATGTCATTGGTCCCACCAACGACATCGTTTCAGTCACGGGCGAGAACAGTTCCACGATACCGGCTGATATTTTCAATGCGACCGGACTCATAGTGACCCGCCTCCAGGGCGACAAAGTCAAATACTGCTCCGGTGCGCTCGCTGCTCCGGAAACACCAGGCGGCAATCCCCGCGTGGTAACCAATCATCACTGTTTTGCCCAGACCGATGAACGCGGGCTTTCCTCCGACCTTCTGCTGGTTGAAGCCTGCACCGGGACCGAAATCTATCTTGGGTTCGCGCCTGTCACAGGCACCGCACCTCAACGAGGAACCTGCATGCCGGGATCCTTGCGCACCAATGCCACAATGGACCTTGCCGTATTCACACTTTCCAAGCCTCTGCCAGAAGGTCACCAGCCCCTTTCCATCTGGGAAGGCGATCAGTCTCTCGAAGGCAGACCTGCCATGATCGTGCACTACCCTGACGTTGAACAAAACCTCGCTGTCCCTCCCGGCCAGAAGACAAAATTACCCATGGCCTCCCTCACCCAAGCCAATTGCGTTATTTCAGGTGTTTTTGGTCCGGAAGAGTGGGAACTCGACCGTTCTCTTCCTTACGGTCTTCGCCATTCCTGCGACCTCATTCACGGATCCAGTGGTTCTCCCCTGATCGATGTCGCAACCAAAAAAATAGTGGGCATTAACTGGGGCGGGATAAAAATAAAGGACAACGGGCCTGAAAAAATTGACAACGTCGCGACCAGAGCCATTTTTTTAACGCAATTCCTTAGCGGAGGCGCTACCGGCGGAGGCAGCTCCGGCAGCGCTGCCATGGATGCTATCGCCGCCCAACGAAACGCCTCGAGCACAGCGCCCAAAAAACAGTCCCGCCTGCCCTTTGGGTGTGGCGTCGTCAATGCCTTCGGAGGGAGCAACACCCTCGGACTGCTTTTGCTGCTTTTTGCCCCATTCTTTGGACTCTTCGCTTCGCCTTCAGCACGAGCCAGCTCTCTGGAGGCGAATTCTCCCGCCGCAGTCATGTCCAGCAGTCAGCTTGTCAAAACGGCATTTCTACTCGAACACCGCGCCGCATCTTCAGGGAGCAAGTCCAAAGAAATCCCTTCCCCGGCGCTTTCGTTCACCGGCAAAAATCACAAAGACTGGCAGCATCTTGAGCCTTTATATCTGCTTCCTCAGGCCACCTGCCCAATCGACCAATCCGAGGTTGAATCTTTTGTACAGGGGCAAAAACGCCTCGATCTCGATGAAAACACCCAACACCAGGCGCGTATCGACCTCGTTAAAAGCTGGTCCCCCGAAAAGATCGCATGCCTTTTGGCTACGTTGTCGGCAGTGCCGAAGTCATCAAAGAGCGACACAGCATCCGACCCGCTTCCGCTCGTCATTGCGCTGCAATCAGCTGACCCCAAACTGACTGATGCGTCCTCCGAGTTTGGCAGGCATTTACTGCGGATCGCGACCCTTCGCTACCTCGATCAGTTTAATTATCCCGAAGCCCTTCGCTCACTCATCCAACTGCAGGATCACGCCCCTGCCTGGCGATTGGTTTATGAAACCATCCAAAGGGTGTATAACTACCGTCAAAAAGGTAAGGGAGCCGTCGCTCTCAATCCGTAACCGGGGGGTTTCATCACGTGGGATTTCTGGCAAGCTGGCTGCTATGGTCTGTGATTGCGTCTGCGGAATTTCAGGTACCACCTCCGCCGCCGCCCCCGCCACACCCAATGGCCCAGGAACCGGACACGCAAGGGACTCCGGAAGATCTGCGCAGCCCGCGGCAGAAACTTTACGAAACCTGCCTGGACCGTATGGCTGACATCCCCGGAGCTCCGGAAGACTATGTCCAACGGTGCATGGGAGAGACTCCCACCCCCCGAACTCCGCCACCAGAAAATATCCGGCCCCAAAAAGTCATCCACATGGTTCCGGGACATTCCGTTAAGACGCTTGAAAAGCAAACCGTCCCCCTTCCCGGCATTGTCGGCCCCTGCTATGACCAACTGCTGAAACGCATGCGCAAAAGGAACCTGGGAGCATCCGGCGACGCCACCGTTTCCATCTTTTTGCGAGACAATGGCCGCATCGAGACGGCACTCGTTGAGGACTCGGAGATCGTCGATGAAACCTTTCTGGCCTGCCTCGAAAGATCCATCGTCCAATCCTGGAAAGTTGCTCCGTCCACCTCTGCGCCAAAGAAACGCAACGCTCTTCACCACTCCCTCATTATTTTCTCATTTGAACCCGGACATCCCAGCGGAAAAGTGTCAGTCACCGGTCCAAAACGCGTGCGCCTGGGCGGCTTGACGAGCAGCGAAGTGAGCAAAGCTCTGGAGAAACAGTCCGTTCAACTGCGTTCCTGCAAAGCGGGAGCGCTTCCCGCAGAAGCGCTCGCAAACCGCAACGCCAGTGCCGCTGCCGGCGCAAAGGCTGTTATCGTCTTTGAACTCGATATAGATTTCGTGATCAATGAGCAGGGAAAAGTGACCTCACTGGCGATGACAGAAGTCACCGAGGCAGATAAAGCCTTTCAAAAATGCATTTCCGACAGGATGAGCACCTGGATTTTTCCTAAGCCGCGCGGCCTGCAGAAGACGCCGGTCAGTCAGTCATTAAAACTTACGCCTCTCTGAAAGAGCAGGACCCATTGATTACCAGGCCCCTCCTGCCATCTTTACTGAAACCTGGATTCCTGGGCGAATCGCTGCTCATGCTGGGTTTTCTGCTTTTCTTTTCCTCAGCGGGAATTCACGGTTTTTCTCTGCCGATGTGGCACGACTTTATCGACAACACACCACATGCGGAAGTTTTGTGGGGCAAAGCCCGTGGCGTCCGCTCCGACGACTGGGCCGTCACGCTGCCCATGGCGATCGGACAGGCCGTAGCGAACCCGCGATTCCCTGTTGAAAACCCCAACATCGGTCAGGGTCAAAACATGCTGCTTCTCGGGCGCATTCCGGCAGGTTCATGGCAACTGCTGGCCCGTCCAGAGACATGGGGATTCCTTGTCGGAGTCGATTTTGGTCTGGCCTGGGCCTGGTGGCTCCCGATTCTCGCCTTGTTCTGGTTCGCCTTTCGTTTTGCCATGCGCCATTCCAACAAGTGTGCCTGGTTTTCCCTGTCGGCGGCGGTGCTTCTCTGTTTTTCTCCCTTTTTTCAATTCTGGTCATTTAACACGGCATTGCCCTTTGCCTTAGCGCTCTGTTGCCTGGAAATTTTTGACCATCTCTTGCGAAGTCGCCGTTTGTCCTTTGCGTTGCTTTGGGGGGCACTCCTTGGATATTGCGGCAGCATTTTTATCATGAGCGGATATCCTCCGGTACTTGTAGCGCTCGGGTATTTTACCCTGGCGGCGGCATCGGCGCAGTTTAAACGGGATGAGCAGCAGCTCAATATCGTGAACATTGCCGCGGGTCTTGCCACTGGAATCGCTGTTTGTGGACTGTTGGTCGGAAACATCATGTTTCAATCTCTGCCCGCCATCGAGGCAATGAGGCACACGGAATATCCCGGACAGCGATCTAATCTCGCGGGAGAGGGAGGCGGCGGCGGAATTCCGCTGTCTCGCATCTTCTCAAATTTAATCTTTGCCAGTAAAAACGTCGCACATTGGGATGTGCTTGGAAATGTCTGCGAGGCAGCGGCCTTTCCATACCTGTTTCCCATCATGTTGCTGGCGTGGTTTTGGTCCGGTGACCGTTCCCGGGCAAAGTCCGTTATAGTGTACACCACCGGCATCAGCCTGATTCTGATGTGGATGACCGTCGGTTTGCCGGAATTCTTCGCCAAGGCAACGCTGTTACAAATGCTTCCCCCAACACGAGGCCATGCTGCCCTCGGTATGTTTGACTGGTCCTTGACGGTATTGATTCTAGGATCCATGCAGCATACAAAGCTGAGTCGAAAGTGGCTGGTCATCGGCGCCACTCTTTGGGGTCTGTTGCTTTTTTCAGCCGCCAAAGACCTCTGGGACATCGCCGGAGTCGCGCCGCTGCGGATGGCGGCATTGGGAAGTGGCTGGTTGATCGTCGCCTGGCTTATTCTGCGAGGCAGAAAATGGGCGATCTGCATCGCCGCCGCTATGACGGCCTCCATGACCGGTCATTTCAATCCAGTGGTCGTTGGAGGTGGTGCCTATCTTTTTGAGAATCCTTTGGCACAAGCCATGACCGCCATCAGCCAGAAATATCCGGGAGAAAAATGGGTCGTCGTCCGTGACCAGGAAGTGCTTGGCAACTATCCACGGCTCATCGGACTCCCGGGCCTTAACGGTACTCATTTCACACCTCAGATGAGTCTCTGGCGGGGATTTGATAGCGATGGCTCCCAGGCAAAGGCCTACAACCGCTACGCCCGGGTCGTCGTCGATACGAGGCTCGGGGCATCCCCCCACTTTGAAGTTCCAAAGCCTGATTCTTTTACCCTGGTCGTGGATCCCCGGCATGAAGGATTTCGCCGTGCTGGCGGGACGTTATACCTCGTCACCGATCCAGCTTCGGAGTTCTCCGGAGAAGATTTTGACAGGCTGGGAACAGTTGTTGGAAAAAGTATTTACCGGCTGAAGCCAAAAAACATGGATTCGGAACCGAACTATTCTCAGCCGCCCGCGTCAAATGAGACAGGAAGTATCAATCATGGCAGCGAGAGCCTGCCGGATGCGGCGGACAACCATTAAGGGGGTTTTGGTTATGAAAAAGCGACATATTTTGGCAGCTTTTCTCGGGATTTCATTGGCATTGCCGGGAATTGCATTTGCAAAGCGGGGACCGAATCACGAAAAACGATCTGAACACCTCACCAAAAAACTTGGGTTAAGCGCGGAACAACAGGAAAAGATCAAAGCCATGCACGAAGCGGAAAAAGAAACGCTCGACGCAAAAATGAAGGATCACGAAGCGGCCGAAACCGCCTTTCGCGACGCTATGGCCAAACCGGACAGCACCCCTGAACAGCTCACGACTCTTCATGATAAAGTCATCGCCTCACAGGCAGATATGCAGCGAAGCCACTTTACCAACATGCTTTCCCTACGGGGTATTTTGACACCAGAGCAACTGAAAAAATTCGGTGAGATGTCACCCTTTAAAGGGGGCCGGCGCGGCGGACGGGGTGGACGCGACGGCATGTGCGGATGGGGCCCGAGGGGCGGCGGCGACGACGAAAAGTAGTCATCGGGAGCATCTTTTGAAGGTAGCCGTATCTCATATTCCCGTAACCAGCCCTGACCACGCCACTGCTGACGAACGGCAGGACTTGGGATGGTTCAGGGCATTCTATCAGACTCATCACAGCGCAGTCAGGGCAGTGGTGTACCGATTTGGCATTCTGAACGACCTGGATGACGTGGTGCAGGAAGTATTTATCAAGGCGTTTCGTGCGGCAAAAAACTTTCGCCATGCCGCTTCCGATCGCACATGGATTTTGCGTATTGCCATCAATGCGGCCAAGGACTACGCGCGCCGAAACCGAAACACCCTGCTGGCGAGCCCAAAGGCGGATTCTGTTGGTAGTGCCAGCGCGGAAGACAACATTAACCTTCAAACCATCGACATGGCGATCAGACAGCTCTCCGAAACCCTCCGGGAGGCATTCATACTCAATGTGCTGGAGGGATACACCCTCAAAGAAACCGCCGAGATATTAAACATACCTGAGGGAACCGCAAAATCCAGAATCAACGCCGCTCGAGACCAGTTGCGAGGTTTTCTGGCAAAACATGGAGTCACACCATGAGTGACCAATTCGATCAGTTTTTACGGACTCACGTTAGCCCGGTGCCAGCGCCGGCTCCGGACCACGAAAAACAATTGATGAACCGCATTATCAAATACGAGCCTCAGGCAGCTCATCGCCCGTTCAAATTCTCACCAGCATCCTGGGTAGGGGGGTTTATCGCTGCCGCCGCGTCGCTGTCGTTATACATATGGTCCGCCTACACCAAACCTGACGCGATGGATTCTATTGCGCTACCCGATGCACCTGAGGTAGCCGCAGTGAATATTCTGGTTGAATCATTTGACGCTGTGGATGAGTCGATTGCTGGTCTGCCGGAGTCGTATGTCGACATGCAATCCCTATTACAGTCTCCACCGGATCGATGAAGACAGAGTCACGATTCTCAACTCGTAGCGCCCGGCACCACGGCTATAGTCCGCTACCTCTCGCTGACCATCGTGCCAGGCACCAGAGAACTGCAGAAAAGCATTTTTTGACTCAAAGTGATATCCGCCGGACGCCACTTTGCGGCTGATGGAGTCGATGTCCCCAAATTGTATTCCCGCTGTTTCGTCAATACCTTCATCGGCATTTGCCATCGTCCCGGAGCCGGTTGATGTTGGATACCATCCTGCGGCAACAGTAAACCCATGACGCCGATTAAACTTAAAGCGAGCGCCGGCCACGAAACTCGTCACATCATACGAATCATTGTTTATGTCCTGAGACGGCGCCATCGGATTGAGATTGCCGGTATTGGTGCTGTGGCGCATATGGGCCATTTCCATAAACGGCTTGAAATGTGGATTCATTAGCTCAACCGCGCCGCTAATTTCGTTGCCAATGGTTGCATGACGGGAGAATTTCTCCCCCCCTTCGTTAGTGAACCTCCCATCAACGGATGCCAAAACGGGGGACCTGTACATAAGGCTAAACTGAGCAAGATTGAAAACGCGACCCCGCAGGCCTGCACTCCAGGCAGTGTACGATGTGGAGCTTCTGATCCCCAGGATTTCCGATCTGGTCGTTGAGTCGGAAATCGTAAGCGAGGACTCTGTCCTAGTCGGAAGATAAGCAAACCCAAGATCCCAACCGGGAAAAAGTGTTAAGGAAGCGCCGATAGCGGCCTGGTAGCCAAAGCCTCCATCGTTTTCAGTGGTGACGTCGATCAGGGCGGGCTCGCTGCTCATTGAGCGCGAAGGAATTTTTTCGATAGTAAGTTTGCTGGCTCCTTTTGGAATCGGCAACAGGGTAAACCCCATCGCAAAGCGGTTACCGACTTTGGTCGCAGCCCCGATCACAGCGACCGGAGTCACGAGATTAACCTTTGCAGCATCAAAGCCTTCTGTTTTGAAGCTGTAGCGAACACTCAGCAGCGAAAGCTCGGAATAGGTTTCTGCACCCTTGACCGTCGCCAAGCCGGCCGGATTGTATGCCGCTGCTAGTGGACCAGCGGCAACCGAACCGGCTCCTGCGGCAGACTTAACTTCCGCGCCCGGCGTCAAAAAGCGGTTGCTTTGAGCCGCGGCAGTCGCTGAGCTTAAAAATCCGATGAGAGCCGCAACACGTCTCAATGTTTTGAATGTGCCAATTGTGTATCCCAAATCAGCACCCTACACGTGTAACCTGGGTCGACGAAAAGCCAACATTTTTTTGAACCATACCCGCCTCCTCTGCCTCACAATGCATTAGTATTCTGGCCGAGGAAAACCCCACATTCGCGACATCGATGCAATACCAACCTTTAGGATTCAGGAGCTCAATGTGAGCACCGGCAAATCCAGTAGCGCTGGCTTTGACCAGCACAAGCCGCGATTCTGCTGTCGTCTTTACGTCCTTGATCACGCCTGACGCAAAACCCTCGCTGCTGGTGGTTAACCGGCGATATCCAGCCAGCGCCGATTTGGAAACACCAATCGTGCCCCACTCATCGATGCAACCAAGAATTTTTTCATCGTCATCAGAAAGGTCACCATCCTCCAGAAGTACATCTTTAGCCTCTTTATGTGACATCGCCTTGAATTCTTCCTGAACTTCTGTTGATGAAGAAGTATCCACTGGTGTGGCATTCTCGTTCACTGGCTTGGTCCCGGTAGCGGGTGTCGTTTCACGAACCGGGGCCTGTCCTGCATCAGCACTGAATGACTGCCCCTGGCACCCGTTCAATAAAAGAGCAAGACAAATGCTGGAAAATGTCAGTATCAGTAATTGCATGGGCGCTGCTCCACTAAAGTTATTTCGACAACCGCAGGTCGATCTTCGAGTCGTCTGCAACGAAGGTAGAAAAATTCACTGAACTGTAGGTTCCCGTTCCACCCGTGATTCCGTATTCAATTCCTGCAACTGGCGTCGCTAAAGCATTTGGTGCTTTTGTTCCAAAGTCATATGCGATGCGGTAGGTGCCACCGCTCCCACTGATTGAGGCACTACCCGTGTACGTTCCACGTTTTGCGACGTTTTCTGGCTGAAAATGGCGAATCAGCTTACTTTTGATCCCCGTAAACTTAACACCACCGCCAAGCTTCGAAGAAAGATCTGCTGCACTTGCCTTAGGAGATATGAGCATTGGCAATGCTGGATCAAATTCATATTCGTAAGCGCTATTGGCAATGCGCCTGATCGGTATCACAAGGCAATCAAGACCCTGCCAGCCGGGAGTTGATGCATGAAAAGCCTTCAATTCGGCAGCCGGTACTGGCGTCAGCTTGAGCGGATCTTTATATGAATTGATTACGTTGTCCGCGATAGAGCGGGCAATCGATGGTGAAAAAGACTTGATGGTCGCTGCAAGACCTACTACGGCCCCTTGCGCATTGGCCTCCAGGGAGAATTGCGCGTCGGCTTCCAGTGTAAAATTTATTGAGCCAATGATCGGTGCTTTTGCCGCACCTTTTGCGGAAATCGGGCCAGCGAGATTGTCCGAAAACGACGCACAACCGTCACTCGTGATGGGCGTTGAAGAATCATCGGAAGTAGAATCCGACCCCGTAGAATCGGACGGACCTGTTGAATCGGAAGCTCCCCCCGGTTTTGGTTTTTTCCCGGGCTTCACATCACCTGTGCCTGCCTTGTTGCCACTTGGCTGTCGCTGTTGCTGAGCCTGGTCACCACAACCATAAAACACGATGACCGCTGCTATGGCTAACATGCGAAACATCGAAAACCTGGTTTGCATTGCTGTACGCGACACCTGTGCTCCTCCTAGCCTTGGGGCTCTCGGCCAAAAAATTCGCCGTAAAATAAAAGTTGCGTATATCGGTAACCAGAAAGCAAAAAGCGAACACAGGAGCGCTCATGCCATCTTATGATTTCAATTCGGGCGGTTAGCGCTCGATTGCCATAAGCTTCCAGCGACAATTTTCTGAGCAAAAAGCAGCCTGTCCACCGCCACCAATGCGCTATCCCCCCGCGACGACAGGAATTTTGGCTGGATGTTGAAGGCCTCGGCCATTACACCTGGCGCTAGGTACACAAAAAACACTTCAACATGATGTAATGTTTAGCATTTTTATTATTCGGGGTGGAGAGCCATCAATTTTTACCTACCGTTTCGTCAAAGGACTCCGAGAAACACTTTGGATGGCTAAAACCATGCTTCGCAAAGCCCTTACACAGCGCAGGAGCGACAAACCCACTTGGCGAAACTTCGAGTAAAATGGTCCGTCAATCAGGTCAGATCCGCGAGAGAGCGTTACTCTCACCTCATTGCCAAGGCAAACGTCGCTCCAGAAGCCGGAATCACTTCAATCGCATTTGAATCAATTTTTCGGCAGGACGATGCCGGAACACCAGAAGACCTCCTGCTTTGCGAATTTCTGCGTGACCTTTTTTTCCTGGAAATGCTCGGCAAAGCCACGGCTAAGTGGTCTGCCTCGACTCGGGCGGATGCTGATCGTGCATTTGCAAACTGCCAGCGAATCCTGTCGCTGGCTGGGGTAGATCCGAGCCGATCGAGCCTGTCTTTTATGCATCGTGACCTGTTCAACGCTCAGACTCTGATCGACTTGCGCTCCGGGAACCACAAACGCGCGGCCTGGATGGCGGGAATTTCATCTTACGCAATCTATCGTCCGGAGAAATCTGATCGCGACCTGAACGCCACCACGACAGCGGCAGCTTTACTAAGGAACGGTTTGGTATCCCAAAGCCTTATTCTGCTTCGCCATGTCGAGGCTTCAAATCACAACGACTTATGGTGCAATACGATGGCGGAGGCCTTGTGGTTATCCGGTGACCGCGAAGGTTGTATCAAAACAATACAAGGCTGCACCAATCCGGATTCCGACAAAATAGCCTTACCGGTGATCTTCCAGGCGTTGCAACAGGACAACTGGCAGGCGATCGGAAAATTCGTGAAAGATCCGGACACTAGTCCGGGAGCCATTCCTGCAGCCTATCTGTGGACTTTTGCGCACAAAAGTCCACAGCACCACAAAGCTCTTCCTCGCATTGGCTATCTGCGTCGTGTACACAATTCCAGCGCTCTAAGCGGAACAGACGGCCAGTTATTAAGGGCTGCTATGGTGATCGAGGAAGCCTACGACAACAGCAGGCCGTTGATGCAAAGACTGCAGCGCCTTGGCGAACAGCTGCAAGACAGTAGCAAGATCCTTATGCTATCTGGCGAACTCCTGGTGCTAGCCGCTTTGGTGCGCTACGCCATGCGTTACTCTCAATCAAGTCTCTACCAGTCAACTCTAAGCATGCTGCAGATGAAATGCGAAGGATTGTTGAGTGGCAGAAGATCCAGCGCCTTGGAACCCTTCCATGATCCTCTCGGAGTCACTACGGACCTCTTAAATAAAACTGTGATTTCATTGGGTGCATCTACTTTTCCAGAGATTCCATCAGACAAATTTGGTCGCGCCGCAAAATTAACTAAACTCGCTGTCACCACCGCTGGCAAACTTGCCTCCGCGCGCATCTCCGGACTGTTTTTAGCTGAACAAAAATCACTGGAACTGATGGAACGCACGCGCATTGAGCTTGGCGTCGATTTACTGGACGCACTGGCAACAATGAAGGGTGGTTTCATGAAGATTGGACAGATCATCTCCTATACTTCCAATGCCCCGCTAGAAATACGGACCGCCCTCGAAAATCTCCAGGGCAAATCCCTGCCACTAGACCCCCAGGCAAGTCGCCGAATCGTCGAGGAAGATTTTGGCAGACCAATTGAAGAGCTTTTTGCTGAATGGGAAGACCTACCAGTCGCAACCGGAAGTATTGGCCAGGTTTTCAGAGCTCGCCTGTTTGACGGCACGGAAGTCGCTGTAAAAGTGCAATATCCGGGCATAGAAAAGGCTATAAGAAACGACCTGGACACTATGGCCATGGCGAAACCGTTGTTGCGCCATTTGCTCCCCATGGCGGATCACGACGCACTATTGACAGAGGTCAAGGAACAAATCTTCGCCGAGACCGACTACTCCCGTGAGGCCGCAAATCAAGAGTCGTTCTGCCGCATTTTTTCAGCGGACCCCTTTATTCGAATTCCGAACATCCAGCGGGAATTCTGCTCCAGAAGAGTGCTGACCATGGAATTTGTGCGTGGGCGTACTTTTGGTGAGTTCGTCCATGAGGCCACGCAGGAAGAAAGAAACCAGGCGACCATGACAATTATGCGCATGTTTGCACAAAGCTTTGCCCTGCATCACAAGTTCAACGCAGACCCACACCCGGGCAACTATATCTTCGGCGACGACGGCACGATCTCATTTATTGACTTTGGCTGTGTTAAAAATTTTTCAAATGGATTCGTTGCCAGCCACATTCAGGGTGTCGAAAGCATCCTGAATCAGGATCATGAGAATAACCGCAAGGTCTGGCTCAACCTTGGCTACGTTAAAGATATGAATAACTTTGATTTCGAAGAGATGTTCCGCGTATTTACGGCAATGTATGAACCCATGCTTCACGACAAAGTCGTTTGCCTCGATCCAGGCGGTATTGAGAAAATGGTCGGCCTCCAAATGCAGACACATGTGCGCAAGCAAATTTCGCCTCCACCGGAGTCGGCGATGTTTATTCGGTTTACCGCCGGATTATGGGTATTGCTGGGCGAACTTCGGCCTGAATTAAATTTCCACAGACTTTTCAAAAATAGTCTTCAGGCATTCAGAACGGAAAAACACAACAAAGCGGGTTAGCACAATAATAAAAGACTTCGTGCCTTTGTTGTTGTGAAATGACTTCGGGGCAAAATGCAACGTTTTCGAAACGTTAGATTGGGCGCTGTCGCAAATATTTTGGTTGATTCATTTGACGCTGTGGATGAGTCTGTTAGGAGTGTAGCATCGCCATAAATTATTCCGTAACTGATCCCTGGTGGCGAATGCTCGTGGTCATGTGCAGCAAAGGAATCATCCATGTCGTGCTTTAGTTTGTTCATGCGCTTTTTGTGCGCCATCCTATTCATTTCCTGCGCTCCTTCCATAACCGTGCAGGCATCGGACCTGGACGCCCAACAGAGCGGGGCATACCCTGATGAATGGTGGGCTCCCGTACCGAGAGACCAGGCCAAGAGCTGGGAAATCTTGCCGCAGGACGCCGGCCCCGGAGAGGTGATTCTTTCCAAAAGGACGTCACTAGGCATTCTTTCCAATTTCGCCCCAACGCCCATCGAACTCGATGGCGTGCGTTATGCCAGCGTGGAAGGCTTCTGGCAGATGATGAAGTTTCCTGAAAACGACGATGATCCCCGTATGAACGCCCCCGGAGTCATTTGGCCGATGACGCGGGGTGAAGTGGGCCAGCTTACCGCCTTCGCAGCGAAGGACGCCGGAACATTTGGCAGCAAGGTCATGAAACAAATGGGTATCAACTGGGTGACCTACCGCGGAAAACAGATGACCTATAAGACTGCTGAAAAAGGCGATCACTTCGCGCTGATCGTTCGTGCCACCCGCGCCAAGGTCAGTCAGAACCCCGAGGTGCGTCGCATACTCCTGCAGACCGGAGACCTCGTGTTAAAGCCGGACCACCACCAGGAACCGGACGCGTCGCCTGCCTGGAAATACTACGAGATTCTCATGACCATTCGAGGGGAAATCCGGACGGATAACCCGCCCGGAAGCAAGTAATCATGAACAGCAGCGCTGAGAAGAGGCTTCTTTCTGACGTTTTTGGCGGGCTCGCCTCGATGTTGGTGGCCTTTCCCTCGGCGGTAGCCTTTGGACTGATCGTATTCGCTCCCCTTGGTACCGAATTGAAGGGGATCGGTGCGATCGCGGGCATGCTCGGCGCAATCGCCCTCGGAATTGTTGCTCCCTTTTTTGGCGGCGCACCACGACTTGTGACAGCGCCTTGTGCACCCGCAGCAGCCGTTCTTGCCGCTTATGTTGCCCAACAAGGCCTTGCGCACCCCGAATCCGCCGTAATTTTGGTGACGTTGATCGCCATGCTCGCCGGGATTTTGCAGCTGGCGTTTGGCCTGGCCGGAGGGGGTCGGCTCATCAAATATATCCCCTACCCGGTCGTCGCCGGATACCTGAGCGGTGTCGGCTGCCTGATCATTTTGAGTCAGGTTCCAAAATTTCTCGGGCTGCCGAAAGACACGAGCCTGTTTCAGGGACTCATCAATCCTGGAATGTGGAACATCCAGGGCGTCTATGTCGGACTGGTCACTGTACTGGGAATGATTCTCGCTCTTCGACTGACCCGTGCCGTTCCCGCCCCAATCATCGCGTTGGGGTCGGGTATTGCCGCCTATTTCAGTCTTACTGTTTTCTACCCTGAACTTACATCACTGGCCGGTAACCCTTTAGTCATCGGCGATTTAGGAACAACAGGCTTTGCTGCGATCGGTACAGCATTCAGTTCCCGCTGGATATCCTTACAGTCATTGACCACAGAAAGCCTTCTGACCATTATTGTCCCCGCCCTGACACTTTCCATTCTGCTGGCGATCGATACGCTGAAGACCTGTGTGGTCGTCGATGCCCTGACCCGAAGCCGGCATAATTCCAATCGCGAATTAGTGGCCCAAGGTCTCGGCAACGTGGCTTCTTCCCTCGTCGGCGGGCTTCCCGGTGCAGGCACCATGGGAGCGACCCTGGTGAATATCAGCAGCGGGGGTCACTCGCGATTTTCAGGAATGCTCGAAGGAGTGTTCTCCGCGGCGGCCTTTTTGATTTTTGGCTCATTTGTCGCCTGGATTCCGGTCCCCGCATTGGCGGGAATCCTGCTCGTCGTGGCCTTTAAGATGATCGACCGCAATAGTTTCCATTTACTAAAACAGCGCACCACCATCGTTGACTTTCTGGTCATCGCCGCTGTCGTAGCGACCGCTATCGCCTTCAACCTCATCGCAGCAGCAGGTGTAGGGCTCGGGCTGGCTATTTTACTGTTTATGCGCGATCAAATCAGATCTTCCGTCGTTCGGAGACAGGCGACCGGGGCTCAGCTCCGGTCCAAACGGCAGCGGCTTCCTGATGAGCAATCCATTTTAGAAAAACATGGGGGCACCACTGCCATCTTTGAACTGCAGGGAGCACTTTTCTTTGGAACAACGGACCGCCTGTCGATAGAAATCGAGCCGCATCTTAGCTCCGCCAAATACATCATCCTCGACATGCGCCGGATTCAGGCCGTTGACTTTACGGCAGCCCACATGCTTGAACTACTGGAAAACCGGATTAGTGAGCGCGGCGGCAACCTCATCTTCTCGCAAATTCCACGCAATCTTCCGACTGGCCAAAATCTTCGTCTATATTTCGACCAGGTAGGTCTGGTTCGTCCGACAAGCAGCATAAAAATGTTTCCGGATCTGGATTCCGCCCTTGAATGGACCGAAGATCAAATCCTTTCATCCCATTCCGGGGTACGCGTCGAAGACGACACGGCACTTAGTCTGAAAGACATGGCTCTTTTCCGCGAGCTGGACCCCGAGAGCGTTGCGCTGCTCACCGGGTGTACATCTATTCGAACCATCTCTCCCGGCCAAAGGCTGTTTAAAGCCGGTGATGTGGGTGACGAAATATTTTTTATCCGCAGCGGTGATGTCAGAATTGAACTGCCCTTGACTGGCGGGCATGCTCATCACATTGCCACCTTCGGCCCGGGAAATTTTTTAGGTGACATGTCCTTCCTGGATGACGGGACCCGATCTGCGGATGCCGTCGCCAAGAGCCAAGTTTCCGTTTACGTGTTGTCCCGTCAGCATCTGGACCACATTGCCGGCGAACACCCCAAAATCGCTGGAGCTTTTTTCGCGGCACTGGCGCGGATTCTAGCCATCCGCCTGCGCCATACGGACTCAGAGGTTCGGGCCCTCGCAGAAACCTAAAATCCTGACTAAAAACTGAAGCTTTATTCATGCCATTGTGACAAAAAGACCTCTTCTTGGTGTCAACAAAATGAGGAGCCGATCATGGTCAAAGAATTTATGAACTTTTTAAAAGCCTATGGTGTCATCGGTCTGGCAATTGCCGTAATCATCGGAGGGAAACTCAACGACTTCGTCAGTAGCATCGTCAAAGACCTTTTGATGCCACTTATTTTTCAGCCAATGCTAAAAACATTTGCGGTCGACGATATCGCGAAATTACAGGTTAATGGGGTATACTTCGGAAAAGTCATCGGCTCTGGGATTGATTTTTTCATCGTGGCCTTTGTCGTCTTTTTGTTTGCTAAATTTGTGCTGCGCGAGCAGGAAGTCACTAAAAAATAGCCCGGATCGCTTTTCAAACCGGCTTGAGGAACTCCATATGAGTATGAATTTGACCATATGCAAGAGCACGAAAGTACGTACCGCACCTTTAAATTTGCGACGACTGGCTCCAGCGATGATGATTTTGGGCCTGACGACGCTTTGCGGATGTCAGATCGCTGCCAAATCCGGTGGCGGCGACGGAAACGACTCTTTTGGCTATAATTTAGACGTCAATGGCTGCTCAACAGGGGATCAGCAATTCTCATCCAAATCCGCCTACTGCTCGGGACTGGCTGACGAAAACCGCAATCATGGCTGCGCCCAGGATGCCAGGCGGGAGATGTACACGAAGGATTGTGGCCAGTGGCCCTCCAACACCATCACCGGACCGGGAGGAAGCAGCTCCGCTTTGGCAGCCGAGGTAAAAAGGCTGATCGACAAACGCCTTACCGGACCCGCGGTCGCCCGAGGCAGTGAGTATTTTGCCGCAGCACTGACTCTAAAGAAAGACCGAACCTACGTCCTGGAAATGGCGCGCGGGATCAACAGTGCCGTTGATGCCAGTCGAGGAACCTCCGTCGAATCGAGTTGGGAGGCTAAGGGCCTCAATATAGCGCTTATCGGAAGCGGTGATGCGACGGCCGGCTCATTCAATGGCTCTGACGGCGTCACATTGGTTGCGGGGATCCCCGGCACTAATGAACCGCTGACTTTTGTACTGAATGCCCGTTAATCAGGAACCTCATCACACTATGACAAATTCTGCTGACACGCGCTCTGGTCGTCTGACAATTAAAGAAGCCATCGAAAACCGAATCCAGCTTCTTTTCGATGGTGCGATGGGGACGGAGCTTTACAATAAGGGCATCTTCATTAACCGCTGTTTTGAGGAGGCAAATCTTTCCAGTCCAGCGATTGTGACAGAAGTCCATCAGGCCTATGTGCGCGTTGGTGCTCAAGTCATTACAACAAACAGCTGGGGAGCCAATCGGCTCAAACTGGCTACACACAATCTTCACGATAAAACCTACGACATTAATCTTAAAGCCGCTGCACTCGCCCGGGAGGTTATCCGCGAACACGGCTACGTCGCCGGCTCAGTCGGACCACTGGGAGTCCGGCTGGAACCATGGGGACCGACCTCCTTCGATGAGGCTCGGGCGGCTTTCCGCGAGCAGATTCAGGCGCTGGTCGACGGAGGCGTTGACCTGATCTCTCTTGAAACTTTCGCCGACATTACCGAATTGCAGCAGGCGGTTTTAGCTTCCCGCGAAGTCGCGCCATCTATGTCAGTCGTCGCGCACCTTGTCATCAACCCCGACGGTAACTCCCCTTTGGGGACACCCATCGAATGGGCGATCAAGAAACTCGATGAATGGAAGGTTGATGTCGTTGGCCTCAATTGCTCCGTCGGGCCTCAACCGATGATGTCGGCACTGGCCCGGATTCGCAAGGCCACAAACCTGCCCATCTCCCTGCAACCCAACGCCGGACTACCCAAAATTGTGGATGGGCGCTCGATCTACCTGTCGACTCCTGAATACATGGCGGAGTTCACCAAAAACTTCCTGCAGGCCGGAGTTCTCTTCGTCGGAGGATGCTGCGGGACAACACCTGATCACACGCGCGCCATGGCCAACGCCTTCCGGCATCGCATCGCCATGGAAGGCAACCATACGCGCACCAACGCATCAGACGCCGTCAGAATTGAAACGGGAACTCAGTCTACTGAAAAACCGCAAATGGTAGCTCGGGTTCCGGCCGTGGAAAAATCTACATGGGCTCGCAAGATCGCCAAAGGTGAACGGGTTTTGTCCGTGGAGCTGCTTCCCCCTCCCGGCGTGAAACCAAATAAAATCATCGAGCAGTCCAAAAAACTAAAAGCAGCCGGAATCGACGCCATCAATATTCCCGATGGTCCACGGGCAAGTGCCCGCATGAGTGCGATCCTCACTGCCGTCATGATCGAGCAGCGGGCCGGAATCGAGACGGTATTGCACTATACCTGTCGCGATCGCAACCTTCTGGGCATGCAATCTGACATGCTGGGAGCTCATGCTATCGGCCTGCGCAATCTCCTGCTCGTAACAGGTGACCCGCCAAAGATGGGGGCTTATCCGAATGCGACAGGCGTCTTTGATGTGGATGCCATAGGTCTGACGAATATGGTTCATCGCCTCAACGGCGGTGTCGACCTGGGCGAGCGCCCTATTGGCGAGCCAACCGCGTTAAGTATCGGCGTTGGGGTCAATCCGGTGCACAGGGATTTTGAATACGAAATGAAACGCTTCCGTTACAAAGTCGAGGCCGGCGCAGAATGGGCGATTACACAACCGGTATTCAATGCCGCCGCACTGTTTAAGTTCCTTGAATACCTCGAGCGAAACAGCATCAGAATCCCGGTGATCGCCGGAGTCTGGCCACTGCTGAGCCACCGGAATGCCGTTTTCATGAATAACGAAGTCCCCGGCGTGGTCATACCTCCCGAAATTATCGACCGGATGGCGGTCCCCCAGGACCCTGAAGATGCTAAAAAAGTTGGGGTCGATATTGCGCGGGAAATGGTTGAAGAACTTGGCTCGGCCGTGCAGGGGCTGCAACTTTCCGCTCCCTTTGGCCGAATTGATCTTGCATTGGCTATCGCAGGCAAGTGAACCTGCTTTCGGACCGTTAATTTACAGTTAAGAAGGCTTTGCTCCGATAGCACTGGCATTTTTTTTATCCCTTTTAAATTGGCCACTTAAGAATATAGCTGCTGCATCTATAAGCAGATTTTGCTGCTCACCAACTTCATGCGACATCCCATGAAGATTTAGTGAGTTGTACCTCTCAGGCACGGCTGATAGACTGACTCTCGAAAACAAGCAGAGTAGTGCGCACCACCAGCAACACCTCAAAAGGGGAGCTAAAGATGCGGATGTGTAAGTTCAGTACCTGGATTTTGGTTTTTGCCGGGACGTTCTCAGTGCAAAATCTGATGGCGTCACCCGCGCAGAGCGTGACATCGAGTGTCGAATCCGGCTCTGGACGCCCTCAGGATCAACGTCCAAAGTCCGCGCAACTCACGGTCGCCACCTTCAATATCAAGTGGTACGGACTGGGCGGGAATATGAACGGCACCAGTGCCGATGAGAAACGCGATCCGCATTTAAAGGAATTCATCGCAAAAGAATTGGGCACCGCCGATGCCATTGTCTTTGAAGAAATCGTCGACCTTGCCCGGCTGGAAAAAAATGTGCTCCCGACCAAATACAAGTGCCAGTCCTATGAAAACAGCAATGCCAAGCACCAAAAAGTAGCGATCTGCGTCAACAAGAAATACAAGTTGCTGCTGTCGGAAGGCGAGCCGGATTACATCTGGGAAGATGTTATGATTGGCCGCCATAGACCTGCGGTCGTGGGTACTGTTTCCACTTCAACAGGTAAGCCACTGCTGCAAATCATTGGTGTCCACCTCAAAGCCATGCCCAATTTCAGCAGCGTCCGGGAAGAGCAGGCGAAACTGATCGCATCTCACCTTGTCGCCCAGAGTAAGCGCATCCCCACCGTCATTACGGGAGACTTTAATACCTTCGACAATGATGAAGACCTCATTCAGGCAGCGCTGGATGAAGTGGGAGACGATTTTGCTCAAATCAACTACCCGGAGGAATACACCTTCCGCAGCGGCGACATGCTCAGCAAATTCGATCGCTTCTGGGTATCTGGAGCTGTTGAGCCGGTATCTGTGCCGAAAGTCTGGACGGCATGCAACAAAGATATCGAAGCTACGGCACCCGAACCAGCTGCGAACGGAAACCCCTACGAGAACATTTCCTACTATAACGAGCATATTTCGGATCACTGCCCGGTCATCGTGAAGCTGCAGGTTCCGGCAAATTAAGCGTTAGCATTCGATAATCAAGCGAAGGTGCCCGATTTTATCTTTTGATAAATCGCGGCATTTTCTGCTTTGTCTTCAGCTCGCTTCCTGGCGCAAACCGCCAGTCGACAGACAAACCGAAAAAATGCCCTCAACAAAACCAATGGCTCTTCCGATCATCACCAAAGGCAAAGGGAATGGCCGGGGGTCATTCAGGCGATTTCAATAACGGGGCAAGCGTGGATCAAATCAAAAACATCATCAGGGTTGCCCTGAACTCCAAGGCTGTTCGCGTGGTCATGCAGGAAGGGCTGGCCCCCGAGCTGACCACGGCCGCTGCATCCGGCCCGTTGCCGGGCACACCCCCGCTTCCCAAGGGTTTGCTGGCGACCAGCTTTGGTTTTCTGTTCCCAAACGACAAAGACGCCATAGCCGCGCGGCGACCAGTGCGCGGACAATTGAACATCCCAGGCGTCGGCCGCCTGCAACTCATCGCCATCACAGCAGACCCGCCCAGTCTGCGCATGTATTTCCCGCCACAGGGAGACGGTGTATGCGACGTTGACTGGACAAAGCTAAATTCAGCAACAGTCATAAAAACCAATCTGGGCCTGGCGCCAATGGATGCCAGCCAGGCAACTCCGCCAGCGCCGCCAGCGCCTCATGTCACAATCGCTCCGGTTCCCGCAATTCCTGTCGCCGGAAAAACAACACCTCCAGCTCCTCCTGCCATCGACAACACGCCATATATCGGTGAACCTGGCGCCGGATTGCCATTTGAAGCATTTGGCATCACAGAAAAGATCCGCAAAGACAGCGGGGCCCCGTCCAAAGAAAAAAATTCCGGCGAAAGCAGCGCCGCGATCATAGCCGCTGCTCCTGCCCAGGACAGCCGGATTGCTGCCACTCCCGTTATACCGCAGCCAGCGCTCCCCCCCATGTACCAACAGGCAGCGTCAGCACCGGTTGAAGAAGCAGAAGAAGAAATTTACTTCGAAGCGTCCCGGCCAGGAGAGGCCTCCTTTTCCTCGGGACGCAACCCGATCGATGCTCTTCTGACAAAAATGGTGGAAAGCCGGGCAAGCGATATGCACCTGACCGGCGGCGAACCCGTTTGTTTCCGGATCGATGGCGACATCGTTCGTATCGAATCCCCACCGTTAGCCCCGCGCTATATGCAGGAGCTCCTGCTGCCAATTATTCCGGAGCGCAACCGTCGCGAATTCGTAAAAATCAACGATACGGACTTTGCGTATGAGGTCGAAAACATCGGGCGCTTCCGCGTGAACATTTTCCGGGATAAAAACGGCGTCGGAGCTGTGTTGCGGCATATCCCTTCAAAAATACTGACCGCCGAGCAACTCAAACTTTCCACCGCAATCATGAACTTCTGCAAACTTAATAAAGGACTCGTCGTGGTGACGGGCCCGACGGGAAGCGGAAAATCCACCACACTTGCTGCCATGCTGGATCACATCAACAAAACCCGGGAAGAGCATCTTCTGACCGTCGAAGATCCCATCGAATTCGTCCACCCGCAGATCAAGTGTCTGGTCAATCAGCGGGAGGTACACCGCCACACAACCTCGTTTGCGCGGTCACTTAAAGCGGCCCTTCGCGAAGACCCGGACATCGTCCTGATCGGTGAGATGCGCGACCTGGAGACCATCGCTATCGCCATTGAGACTGCGGAAACGGGCCACCTGGTCTTTGGAACCCTCCATACGACGACCGCTATTTCAACGGTCGACCGGATCATTGATCAATTTCCTGCAGATCGCCAGGAGCAAATCCGCACCATGCTCTCATCATCACTTCGTGGCGTCGTCGCGCAAACCCTCGTCAAGAAAAAGGGAGGCGGACGAGTCGCCGCCCATGAGATTCTCGTCGTAAACGATGCAGTAAGTGCCCTGATCCGCGAAGGAAAGACGCATATGCTGGGAAATCATATGCAGACGCAGAAAGTCGAAGGCAATCAGCTTCTGAACGAAGCGTTGATGAAGCTCGTGACCGACAACCTCATCGAGCCGGCCGACGCTTTTATGAAGGCGGTCGACAAAAACTCTCTGCTTGAAATCATGCGCCGCAAAGGAATCAATACGACGTCCTTTGAAACAAAAAAATCCGCATAAGATTCTGGCTGCAGCGAAGTGAGCCCCCTCCCTATGCTCCAAACTCCGCCATCGCCGTCAGGAAAGAATTAAATGGCGCTCCTGTCGCTCCATAATGAGCGCCGGGATAGTCACCACTCCAGTTCCATGTCGATGCGAAAATGTCGAAATGGGTGAACCTTTCACCGCCAAACTCTTTAAGAAAATGCGCCGCCACATTCGACCCACCACCGATCGAAGCGTGTGAGGGCATCCTTCCCATATTGGTGAGGTCCGCAGCCGGAGACTTGTTTCCCTGAAGAAACGGCAGAAAATCTGACCAAAAGGTGAAGTTGTCGCCGTACCGGGCACTGGCTCGGGCGAGCGCATCGGCGAGGGCCGGCGGAGCAAAATGGACGGGGGTAAACCAGTTAGTAAACTGCCGCAGTGATGCAGTGGTAAGGGTTGCCGCACATACAGTGTGCCTCGGCTTGTACCGATCCTGTGCGTAACCAATGGCATCAGCCAGAATCAAGCGACCTTCGGCATCCGTGTGTTCGATCATGACGTCCTTGCCGCGGTAACTGCGAATGACGGCCCCCGGCTTGACGGAGGCTTCTCCAATCAAATTTTCGCAGGATGGAATCGCCAAAATAAGCGGTTGCTTCCACTTCCCTTCCACCAAAGCCATAAAAGTCGCGACGGTAAGTGCCGCGCCACCCATGTCGTTTTTCATGCAGTTCACAAAATTTTCATGGGCTTTTAAATTGATGCCACCGGTGTCAAAGGTAATTCCTTTGCCCACCAATAACAGAGCGCGACTGGCGTCGGCCTCATCTTTGACATTATAGGTGGCGAGATGCAAACGCGAGGGTGAACGCTGGCTCGCCTGACCGACGGCTACGAGAAGATTTAAATTCTTTTCCTTCAACGATTTCTCGTCGTGTGTTTCGAAATTGCAACCGTGTTCGAAACAGAACTCGGCCAGTCTTCTGCCGATTTCGAGAGATGTAAGCGTATCGGCGTCTTCATTGATCCAGTGGCGAAACTGCATATGGTATTTCTGCCGCCACCTTTGCAGGGGGTCGGCTGATTCCAGCGCCAGAGGGTCACACGCCATCACACGCAATGATTCAAATTTTGGCTTGTCGTAGAATGCACTCTGTTGGAAAAAGGCGAAGTCTTCCACCTGAACCATCTGCTCCGCTCCGGAACCTTCAAGCAACACAAAAACTACGCGGCGAAGCGCAAACTGGGCAAATAAGGTTTTGTGCAGATCCTGCAGAACATACCGGCGCTCGAGCGCGTCGACACCTTTTTTATTCCAGTCTGTCACCACAAAAGGCCGCGACTGCTCACCGTTGATAAAGCCCATATGGAATGTCGCGTAGTGGCACTGACGCTCAAGGGCTGGAAAGACAAACGGGCGCAGGCCTTCACGGATTCCGCTTTTGTCGGCTGCAGGTGCTGCATTTTCTGCTGAAGCCGCGGAAATTCCGAGCGACGAAGGCCCAAGCACCACCAGGACTTCACCCGGCCGACTCAGGTCGGACAGTGACGTTCCGGAATACGATTCCATTTGAATTTGAAAGGGGTGCATCGCCATCAATCCTCCGAAAATGTATGAGAGACATTAGATTTTGCAGCGAAAACCGACCGTTATGCAAGTGCGCGGCATCGTTGACATTGTTATCGATTTTTATTATAATTCGTCGTTTTTCAAATCGTTTCTATGTATTTTAAGAGAACCCTATGCGCCAGACGCTGACCTTAACGGGAATGTCCCGGTTTTTAGCATTCCGATTCGTTTTGTTTGGACTATCAGTCGCAAACATCAGCGGATGCGGTTCGCTGCAGGCTCCCGAGTCAACTCCCAAAATCTTCGGGGGCACCCCTGTTACGGAAGGCGCCTGGACGAACGTCGTCGGATTGGCCTTCAGGCACGGAACAGAATTTTTCATCGAATGCACTGGCACTGTGATCGCCCCTCGCCTCGTGTTGACCGCCGGTCACTGTCTGGATGAGTTTATCGATGGCTCCGGACCGCAACTCCGCCCCGGTTTCTCCTGGGATGATCTGGCGGTGATCCCAGGCAACGGCTTCGAAGGCGGCGCAATCCCTGCGGATACGACAGTGGTGCGGGCAATCAGTGGCTTTGTCCATGAACAGCTGCGGGCATTGCCGCGCGGCAATGCCGACATGGGACTGTTGGTGCTGGCATCGGACCTCACAGTCGCTCAAGAAGTGACAGCCCCGTCCTACGTTCCCCTGCTTTCCGGCATCAATGAAACGCAGCGTTTAACGGCGAAAGGACACGAAGCGACAATGGTTGGCTTTGGCGCCCGCGAAGATCAGGGGCGTGGAGTTAAATATGAAGTCGCAACTGCGTTCGCTGGACGAGAGGGAGCTGAAGCGCTGCTCGGCGGTAACGGCAAAGATTCCTGTAACGGCGACAGCGGCGGCCCTGTCTTTGTGCGCGCAGCAGTTGATGCCCAAAACCGTTCACCTGGAGCCGGTCCCTGGTTCCTGGGCGGCGTTGTCTCCCGGGGAATCAATCTCGCTTGCGGCAGCGGCGGCATCGTGACTCTGACCCCGGATTACCTCTGCTGGATCGAGCAGAAGACTGGCATCGATTTGGGCAGTCGGTCGACGAATCATGGCTGCGTCATTAAGGACGAAATCTATTCTGACAAAAAACTGAGCCGAATCTCTTTTCGTAACCTCTGCGGAAAAACGAGTGCGTCGCCGATGCAGCGTCATACCATCGACGCCTTGAAGCTGGTCTTTAAAGCCGACTCCTGTGCCGAAGCCGCCAAAAAACTCGACACCGCCACGACCATCGATCTGAGCGGGATGCGTATCCGGGATCTCTCGCCATTGGCCCACGCAGAAGCACTGCGCACCATCAATCTCAGCGCCAATAAGCTGACGGATGTATCAACACTAAGGACACTGGGCAGCCTGATGACCGTGGATCTGTCCTACAACAGTATCGGCGATTTTTCCACGCTAGAGCCATTGGAGCAGTCTGGTCTAAAGGTACGGGGAAAGTTCCTGCAGAATACGACATTCCTCAAAACCCGCTTTAGGGAACTCTGCGACAACCCCGCAGCCACTCCGTCCCAATCGAAAACTATCCGTGCTCTGCGTTCCCGATTTATGACCGGCGATTGTGACCGCGCCAATTTATTGCTGTCCCGCCAAACGGAATTACGCATAGTCAATCGCGAGATTGCCGACCTGACCCCTTTTGAACATCTCGAAAATCTCACGTCGCTCGACCTGACAGGCAACCCCGTCAGCGACATCTCACCGCTGGCGACCTGTAGCAACCTGAAGACCCTTGACCTCACCGGGACTAACGTGACAGACATATCGCCATTAGTTGAACTTATTGCCAACGGCCTGGACATTCGGAGGGCGACGCCTTGAAACAAAACCTTTCGCCCTATCAGAAACCGGACCGGGTGGACGGCGGCGAGCCGGGTGAACCAAAACTAAGGCTCTCGGTGATGGCTCTGTCTTCATTAATCTATGGGGCGATGTCGCTAACGGCCCTTCTGATCATGTGGTTCTGGCACGCCAATATCACGTCTTCTTTCGTGCCGCCGCAGGACCCCAAGGAGATCGCTCGCCTGGCGGGAATTGGCCTTCTGGCCGCAGGCGTGCTGCTTATCGCAAGCCATCTCTTCGAGGACTGGTTCCGCTCCTACCGCCGTCTGCGAAATCTCATCATGAGGCTGCTTGGCGGCATTTCCGCACCAGGAGCAATTTATCTGGCAATGTTGTCCGCGATAGGAGAGGAGCTTCTCTTTCGCGGGGCCATCCAGCCGTTTGCGGGCTTATTTCTGACCAGCATCATGTTTGGGCTCCTCCATGTCGGTCCTGATGGCAAGATTTCCGCATGGAGTTTCTGGACCATGCTGGCAGGACTGTTGCTTGGTTACATGTATGAGCAAACCGGGTCACTCATGGCTCCCATGCTGACGCATTTTGCCGTTAATACCTATTCCCTGCTAAGGCTTCGCCGCCTTTATGGACGATTTCTCGACGGCGTCGAAGTCCAGCTGGGTAAAGACAGCAGCGCGGAAGCTGACGCAACACCCGGAAAAAAAGCCGATCCCGACCTGAAGAATTGACGCGATGCTGCCAGGTCATTTACACATTGCCCTTTATCAGCCGGAAATCCCCCAGAACACAGGCAGCATCGGTCGACTTGCGGCGGGATCTGGCTCGCGCCTGCACCTCATTCCACCCTTTGGATTTAATCCGGATGACCGCAATCTTAAGCGTGCCGGGCTCGATTACTGGCCGTTTCTCGATATGGAAATCCATGACCACATTGATCTCCTGCTCGATCAATTCCCTGGCCGATTTGCGTTCATTGAAACTAAAACACCGAAATCCTATACGGCGATCCCCTCGCATGTGGATCTCCTCATATTCGGACAGGAAACAAAAGGACTCCCGCAGTCTTTGCGAGACCGGCACCCGGAAGCGTTTTACGAAATTCCGATGTTCCATCCCGGAGTGCGGAGTTTTAATCTCGCTAACGCGGTCAGCATCGTGCTCTACCATCAAATGGCTAAAAGAAATCTTTTGCATCGCGAAGGCCCCCCCACGCGAGTCATTTAATGTTTCCAGAACTTTAGCGTAAGATCGTTGCGTTATCGGAGGTTTCCCGCAACCGCCCGCGTTCCATGTTAAAGACTCGCCATCAAAATCCGACAACTCCCCATAGGATTTAAATCGACGAGGGTAAGATGGCGGAACCGATCGACCTGGCCAAACTGTTCAAAATTCCTGTACCAACCCAGATGGGTTTTGACGATCCTATTATAGTTATCGAGGATCAGCAGGACCTGAGGCTTATCATCGTTCACCACCTTCAAAAGATGAATTTCTCAACCGTAAAGCACGTCGCGAATGGTTACGAAGCTCTTGAACTTCTCAACGACCATAAAGGCAGTGCGACATTCATCTGCGACCTGGACATGCCGGTGATGGGAGGCCTTGACCTGCTCGGCGAACTCCGAGAGCGCACGGATGTGGAACGTGGTCCGTTTCTGCTGACCATGGACCATGTCAGTAAAGAAAAAGCGATGCTGGCGGTGGAAAACGGCGTCGACGATATCCTGGCTAAACCTTTCACCTACGCGGACATCATCCCGAAGCTTCGCAACGCCCACAAAGTATTCCATAACCCGAAGAATCCTGAAAAAGTCTACGAGATGGCAAAGAGAGGCCTCCGCAACAACGACCTCGCCAGCGCCGAGACTATCTACAAAGCACTCGCCGACGCTGCACCAAAAGCCGCAAGGCCCTGGGTCGGACTCGCGCGCATCGCACTCGCCCGGAAGGATCTGCCAGCAGCTCACACTCTGCTCAACGCTGCAGAACAGCGAAACGCAAACTATGTCCATACCTACTCGATGCGCGGCGACATGTATGTTACTGAGCAAAAATGGGACGATGCCTATAAAGCATTCAAAAAGGCAATCGACCTTTCGCCACTAAACCCGATGCGATACCGCGCCGCTGCAGAGTTGCTATTTAAGGTCAACCGCTTCCAGGAAGCGGTCCTCCTGCTTGAAGAAGCGATCAAACACTCGCTGGAATTCAAGGAACTCTACCACTTTTTGAGTCAGGCGCAGTTCGCCTTAAAAGACTATGCGAAAGCCGCCCGCTATATTCGCAGCGCGCTTTCCACGGACCCGGACAATGTTGTGTTCCTGAACCAGCTGGGAATTTCACTGAAGGAATCGCAGCAATATGATGAGGCGACCAAGGTGTATAACCAGATCATCAAACTGGAGCCGGACAATAAAGCAGCCCTCTACAACAAAGCCATCCTGTTAAATACTAAAGGGGACACCGCCGAAGCCATCAAGCTGCTGGAGCGAGTGGTACGAAAGTACCCGGAATTTAATCAGGCAGTGCAGAAATTGACGGAGTTCCGCAAGCAGAAAAGCCCGGGAGCGGCATGAAGTCAAACCCTTCCCGGAACCGTCAACAGCGTGCCGTTCAGTTGATTTCCCGCATCCGAAAACATCATGTGAGCCATGGTCACTAAAGTGCGAGGTTCAACCCACGCAGTGTGATCGTGGTCGGGCATAGCTTTACGGTTTCCAGGCGTATCGATGATCGAGGGAAGCAAAGCATTGATGTTGATGTTGTACGACTTCATTTCCTGCGCTAACGACTGGACCAGAGCATTCAGTCCTGCCTTGCTCGCCGCGTACACGCCGAGTCCGGGATCTCCGAGGCCGAGCGTCACGCGGGCCGAGATATAGACAAGCCGTCCAAACTTTCGACGGATCATTCCCGGCAACAGGTGTTTAGCTAATAGCCAGGAGCTCCTTAAATTGGCATTGATGAGAAAGTCAAAGTCCTTAACTGTTGTCTGCACGACCGGCGCCCAGTTGAACCCTCCGGCTGCATTCAAGAGATAGGCTACCGGACCGACCTTTGACTCTATCTGCTGGACCAGATGAACAACCTCTTCTTCAGACGCCAGATCGGCAATAAACGTCTTTACGCCCATAACTCCCTGGGCCGCCAGAAATTCATCCAGCGACATTTTTTCCTTCTCATTACGACAACTCCCCACGACCAGATAGTGCTCATGACTAAGCCCGATCAGAGCTTCCCGGCCTAGTGCGCCTTCGGCTCCCGCTACGAGGCACACACCTGCTCCCCTTGTTCCAGTCATTATGCAACTCCCTTCGCGTCTTTAGTCGCGGTATCTTCACCAATTTGAATAAATACAAGAGTCCGATCGTCATCTGCGGTCAGCTTCTTTAAAACATCTCCACCTTCAGCACGCAACCGATGAAATATGTCTGTAACATCCCTTCGGCTGGTTCTTGAGCCGCGCTCAAAGGTTCCGTCCGACCCAAGCATGATTCCATATCTCCCGCCCTCGTTAAGAACCCCCTCAGCCTTCTGAAGAACAAGCTCATCTTTGATGCCGATGACGGTGCCACGCGCAGGATAAGATTTGACATCCTCCTTACCCTCTTCGTTGGTTTCCAGCACAAAAAGTGGCAAATGACCGGCACTCCAATATTCAAATCCGTCTTTCCTTAACACCACCACGCCAATAGTCAGCGAATGACGCTGCTTTTCTCCCATTCGAAGCAGCACGCGGTTAACCCGGCGCATCCACGGCTCCGGTTGAAAATCATCCTCCGCAAGAGTGTCTGCCCACAACGACTGCACAGCATGCACCACGAGCGCCGCCTGAACCCCTTTTCCCGTAGCATCAGCGACAATGGCCACCAGGCGGCCATCGGTAAGCTCCCGCACCGCCATCCAGTCGCCGGCGACCTTGGCATGTTTGACCTGAAAACACTCCACTTTCCGATGCCCCGCAAAAATCCGCTGCGGCGGTGGTGCAAGTGAATCCTGAATATCACGGGCAATCGCCAGGTCGTGCTCAATTTGAAAGCGAAACAAGCGCTCTGCGCGGTATTTGCGGTCAACCGCTGCAAGCGCATTGAGGGTTATTGCACCAATAAACAAAGGAAGAAATACTTCTATATAACGGGACAGCACCAGAGTGGACCGAAATTGATCGAGAATGATGTCTATCACTCCGATCACTCCCGTCACAAACACGAAGATAGCAAACACATGTGCATTGCGTCCCTTGGCCACTCCAACACCGCGTTCTTGTCTGATGACGGCGACGCCGGCAATCGCCATGAGAGCGACGCTGTTTATGCTATTCCAGATCGGATGCATATAATTGTAGATCAGTGCGCCATCCTGCCTGATGAGAACCGTGGCAACACCGACAACGATGAGTGCCGCCTGAAACCCAATCAATTGAACCACTAGACGCGGAACCCAACCAAACAACACCAGCCCGAAAATGATCAGCGAAAAGATAGACGCCGGCTGAAAAACACCGGCCATGGCGTAGGTTACTTGCAATCCCCAAGGGAAAAACTCGGCGAACATATATAGTGCATATTGAAATGCTGAGAGGGCGCAAAACAGTGCAGTCGCAGCAATGAGGCGGGATCTGAATCCGTAGATCCACGCTAGCAGGCAAATAAGGCCCAGAAAAATAACCGGAAATAAATTGTAAAGTCGGCGCATCTGCGATACTGCCGTTTCCAAGCCCATGATGCGGGCATTGGCGACCGAGCCTACGGCAATCGTCGCCGGTTGTCTTCCCGCGAGTCCCAACGAACCAGAAGTCTTTCCGGTCATCCAGACTTCGATTTGGATGCTGCCGCTGGCGAAGTCTTCGCGATTTAGAGCCATGACCAGTTTGTCGCTACCGGTGAACCGCACCCGATCGATCCCGTTGACGGCAACAATCGATGTATTGCCGAAGATCCATCCCGTATGCAGGTAAACGACACCACCCTGATGTTTTTCGAGCCGCTCGTCTGCGATGCGGCAGCTATAATGTGCCGCAATGGTCGCCACTTTTTTTCCGGAGCTATCGAGATATTTCAGCAATGCGTCAGTGTCATGGGGAACGCGAACCGGAGAATGGCGTTCACTTATCAGCGCGGCGCGGTCGATCTGAACTCCATCATTGGGAACCGCTGCCACCTCACAGGTTTCCTCAAGATGAATAGCATCGCGAAAAAACCAATACGCCCAATTGTCGAGCTGGAAGAATTTGAGTGCATATACACTGATGGTAATGGTCACGAGAATGGACAGAAGAAGGACGCCGAAAATCCGCAGGGACCGGCTGCTGTCACCTGCCAGGTCTTCTTTGCTGCGATCGCTGGATCTGCGACCACCAGAATTTTCGCTTGACGTCTCCGACATCCGCATCCTTTTTAGCCAGAACTCTCGGCTAGTTATGGGATAGTTATCGGAGGTTTCGTATGGGGCCTGAGGTAAAAGAGCAATCCCCATGAGGAGGGCCGCGTCAGGGCTTCCTTACATGGGGATGGCATTCTCTAAAAGATCGGCTGTTTGCGCGATTATTTCAGTGCGTTTGCGGCCGCGGGATCAACCAGAGTCATTCGCAACAGCGTGTACTCCCGGATCAGTGCACCGCGCAGGCCGTACTGACGAACCGGACGATTATCAAGCCCTTCGTTCGAAAGACGCTTATTTAGCTCATCCAGACGCTTTTGCAGTTTGGCATTGTCCTTCGCCCACATATGGATCATCGGCAATGCTGAGTACTGTGTAGCGCTCAGTTTTTTGTACTGCAGCAGATTGAAGTAGACCTGCGTATCGCTGGTGATGGTCACAACCGGGACCGTGGCGCGGAAGGCCGTCGCCGCAATCCTTGTCCCGCCATAGCAAGAATCGAGGACCACCAGTCCGGGAATCGTTTTATCCGAACCGAAGGGAACGAAAACCCGGGACATCCCGTTTGGCATATCTCCAAGCGTTTCGTATGTTGCGGACGCGGACATGACCAACAATGCCTCGGGCCAATTCGCACTCACAGCGGCATCACTGCCAGCGAATTCCGCAACCAACTTTGCATGAGGCAAGCGGCGCAGAGTGATGAAAGAGCCACTGGTGTCATCCTTGCCGGAGGTGTCGTCCTTGCCCGAAGTGTCGTCCTTGCCGGAGGTATCATCCTTGCCGGAGGTATCATCTTTGCCGGACGTATCATCTTTACCCGAGGTATCGTCCTTGCCCGATGTGTCATCTTTACCCGAAGTGTCATCTTTGCCGGACGTATCATCTTTACCCGAGGTATCATCCTTACCCGACGTATCGTCCTTGCCCGATGTGTCATCTTTACCCGAGGTATCATCCTTACCCGACGTATCGTCCTTGCCGGAGGAATCATCTTTGCCAGCGAGATCATCTTTGCCGAACATCGCGGCCAGGACTCCTGGTCGCTGACATTTTTCCAGCAGAACTTTGGCACGGTCTGCCCGGGCTTTGTCGCTGCCAGCAGCAATGCCGCGCAAGATGTCACAGCGTTTTTCCAGTGACCACAGCGGCATATAAAGATCGCTGGTCAGCTTTGCACCATTAGGACCGTGGGCATCGAAAAGAAAGGCATGTTGCGCATCGGGAAAAGACGCGAGGATATCGATGTCCTTGGGGTACTCACGAGAAAACATCAAACCATGAGATTTTACAAAGTAGTTGATTTGAGCGAATTCAGTCTTCTCACTAAAGGAATTGTCGGGCAAAAGTTTCGCAAATCCATGAGCAATGACCTTGAAGTCGCGGGTAAGATTCAGTTCAAAAGCCTTGCTATCTTTGCCGGCAACCGCCAGCTTGCCCTCATAGGTCCACTTCGTGCGGCTGACCCTCATCCAGCGGGATCCTACCCATTTGTAGCGGATCACCGTGATCTCTGAATCATCGGCTCCGTTTAAATTCGGCCCGTCAACGATGGACACCAGAGTCGCGGTCGCGGCACTCGATCCTTCTACTCCCTTACATTCATTACGTCCGAGTGCCTCTTCAAGGTCCGCTGCGCTGCGCTTGGTTGCCTCGTACAAACGGGCACGATGGCTCGCGGCACGCCCCTGCAGATCCTTCTTGAGTTCGGCATTAGCATTTTTAGGAAAGACATACTCACCCATCGGCTCAGCGTTGCCGAGGAAGAAATTCAACGTGTTGGTCGTACAAAGCTTTTTGAGTTGCTCAGCAGTAATCTCCTGGCGCAGCTCAGCCATATTCAGAGACTCGTTCAGTCGATCATCGAATTTGACCGCTGATGCGCTCTGGTTTTTCTCGCCGCACGCGGACAAACCGACGACGGCTCCAACAACACAGGCAGTCATGACATTGATCTTACGCATTGGTGTCCCCCAACCTCAAAAACCGACTAAGAGCTGAAAAGAATATTTTCTGTCTTTAATGGTGCAAACAGCGTACCGGGCCTGACGCACCCGCT
>Ga0154020_10000529_pt1 | contig 46675 bp, 35 predicted proteins | sample Klosneuvirus_201_FD_109709 | JGI IMG/M metagenome (GOLD analysis project Ga0154020, IMG submission 109709) | Active sludge microbial communities from wastewater, Klosterneuburg, Austria - Klosneuvirus_20160825_MG | ecosystem: Engineered > WWTP > Aerobic digester > Activated sludge | place... | reverse complement strand
CCGGTGGTCGTGGCGGGCGATTTCAATGATGCGCCATGGTCGTTTACTATGGATGAGTTTCAGGAGATCAGTCCGATGCGCAACTTCCGGGTGGGGCGCGGCTTCTATAACACCTTTGAGGCCAGAAATCCACTCCTGCGCGTGCCGATCGACCATATTTTTACCTCAACAGGGATCGAGTTGGTTAAAGTTTCCCGGCCACTTGTCTTTTCTTCGGACCATCTGGCGCTTTTTGCCGTGCTAACCCTGGCCGAGGGTGTGGAACAAGCAAATGAACCGATTAAGCGCACAGAATAGGCGCGGCTACAGGAGTGGAGGCGATGACTGGAATTACCATTGTCAATGTCGGCTATCGCTCGACCAACTACTGGGTGATCAGCGCGGGCGCGTCGCGGCTGCTGGTGGATCTGGGCTGGCCCGGCATGATGGGGGAGATGAAGGCGAATCTGAAGCGCATGGACATCCCGCTGCATGAAATCCGTTACGCGCTGGCGACGCACTATCACATCGACCACGCTGGGCTTGCCCAGGAATTCAAGGATGCCGGTGTGCCGCTGCTGGCGCTGGATGTACAGGTGCGAGCCATCCCGCTGATGTCGCGCTGGATCAAGCCGCAGGAGCGTTTCACCGAGATCGCGTTGCACGACAACGTGGTGATTTCCTGTGCTGAAAGCCGCGCGCTGCTCAAGCGGATCGGCATCGACGGCGAGATCCTGTACACGCCCGGCCACTCCGATGACAGCGTGTCGCTGCTGCTCGACAACGGCGCAGCGTTTATCGGCGACCTCACGGGGCCGGAGGCAATCAGCGTCGAGGACGCTGCCGTGGTGATAGCAAGCTGGCGCCTGCTGCGCGAACGTGGGGCCACGACCGTTTATCCCGGCCATGGCCCCATTCGTCCGCTCGCTCGATAAATTGCGCACCTCCCCTGTATAATGATGCAAACCGGTAGTCGCAAGTCGCCAGATTATTAAAAACGAAGGCTCAACCGGAATTCATGTGGTCGGGCGTTACGTGCCGGGGACGGGCTGAGCGTTGTCTGCTCGACCGAAGCACCGCAAGCCCGTCCCCGGCACGTAACCACACGCGATCCGCTTGACCCAAAACGAATTGATCGCTCAGATCAGGAGAAAGCACCATGAAACTACTGCTCGACACCGACATTGGCAGCGATATCGACGATGCGATCTGCCTCGCCTATCTCCTGGCCAAGCCGGAGTGTGATCTGCTCGGCATCACCACGGTGAGTGGGGAGCCGGAGAAGCGCGCGATGCTGGCCAGCGCGATCTGCAAGGCCGCGGGGCAGGACATCCCGATCTTTCCCGGCGCGCCGCTGCCACTGTTGATTCCGCCGCACCAGCCGCTGGCGCCACAGGCGACTGCCCTCGACCGCTGGCCGCATGAGACGCACTTCCCGGAAGGTCACGCTGTCGGCTTCTTGCGCGACACGATCCGCAGCCATCCCGGCGAGGTCACGCTCCTGGCCATCGGCCCCATGACCAACATCGCGCTGCTCTTCTCACTGGATCCGGAGATTCCACACTTGCTCAAAGCGCTCTACATGATGATCGGCGCGTTCTCCGCAGGCAGCGCTCCCGCAGGGATGCGCCATGAGTGGAACGCGCTCAACGACCCGCACGCCACGGCCATTGTCTACAAGGCGCCGCCGCCGATCCATCGTTCGGTCGGGCTGGACGTGACGCTCCAGGTGCGGATGGACGCGGCCGAAGTGCGCCGTCGCTTCCAGGCCCCGTTGCTGCGCCCTGTGCTCGGCATGGCCGAAGTGTGGTTCCAGAAAAGCCCGGAAGTGACCTTTCACGACCCACTCGCCGCGGTTTCGATCTTCGACGAACAGGTTTGCTCCTACGAGCGCGGGCAGGTGGAAGTAGAGCTTGCCAGCGCTCACTTGGCCGGGATGACCTACTTTGCCAAAGCGGAGAATGGCCCGCACGAGGTGGCGACCACCGTCAACGCCGATCGTTTCTTCCAGGAGTATTTCGAGGTGACTGCCCATTAAAAAGCTATCCACAGATGCCACGGATAACACAGATGTACAGATAGCGAGAAGGATCTTGGTTGAAGGTCAGTTTCAGAGCCGCGCATCCAGGATTTTCATGTGTGAAATCTGTGCATCTGTGGATAAATCCCTCATGAGAAGCGTAACGCGATTGTAAGCATTTCATGGTGACAAATTGGAACTGATCGAGTATGCTTATCGTCACCATTGCGTCGGACCGGATGTACGATCCCATAAACGCAACCTTCATGGCAGGATAGGCCAAAATTGCATGTTTTCTCCTGGAAATCGATGGCGTGACAGCGGTATCTTGATCCTCTTGCTGGCGGCGGTCGGCGTGCTCATCTGGTGGCTGAACGAGCCGATGAGCGATGTGCTGGCCGCGGCGAGCGATGTGCGCGCGTGGATCGTCGGCTTTGGCCCGCTGGCGCCGATCGCCTACGTCGCCTTCTTTGCCGCGCAGATTTTGATCGCCCCGTTGCCTGGCAGTTTTCTGTCGGTGTTGGGCGGCTATCTCTTTGGGTTCGGCGCCGGGCTGCTGCTGAGCTTGCTGGGCTTGACTGTCGGCGTAACGCTCGCCCTCCTGATTGGGCGCAAATTGGGACGCCCTTTGTTGGAGCGTTTCTTTGCGCGCAGCGAGCTGATCCGGTGGGAGCGCAAGCTGCGTCTGCGCTCGCCGCTCATCTGGTTTGTGATCTTTCTCTTTCCCTTGCCGGACCTGGTGATCTACGTCGCGGGGTTGGGCACGACGCCGCTGCGCCAGTTGGCGCCGGCGATCTTGCTGGGGCGTGGCCTTGGCATTGTTGTTGGCAGCAGCATTGGGGTCGCGACGGCGAGTCTGCCGGCTTCGTTTGTGCTGGTGCAGTGGGTGCTGTTCCTGCTGCTGGGCGGGCTTGCCTATCGCTTCCAGCGCCCGATCCGCTACCACCTGCTGATGAACATGCGGCGCACGCGACGCCTGGTGCGCGGCATGTCCCGCTCACCGATCGGCACACCGGTGGAGTAAAAGTCATAGAACGCGGATGACGCGGATTGAGCGGATCAACGCGGATAAAAATCCGTGAGAATCCGTCAAATCCGCGTCATCCGCGTTCTATTCTTCTTGACTCGCCCGCTGCGTGCGGTACTTCTCGTCAAGGCTGTCGATCTTGGCGACTTTGGGCGCCGACCGCCCGCCCTGAAACTCGCTTTCCAGCCAGACATCGATCAGCTTCTCGGCCACGACTGCGCCGGTGATCTGCGAGCCAAAGGTGATGATCTGCGCATTGTTGCTGGCGACCGCACGCTCCGCGGTGTACGGATCTTGCACGCAGACGGCGCGCACGCCCGGCACCTTGTTGGCGACGATCGCCATCCCCGCGCCGGTGCCGCACACCAGGATGCCGCGCTCGAACTTGCCCGCGCCCACTTCCTCCGCCACCTTGGCCCCCATGTCGGGATAATCGACCGGCGTCTTCTCGTTGACGCCCATGTCGACAACCTGGTAGCCTTTTTTGACCAGATAATCGCGAATTGAATTTTTTAAGGGCAGGCCAAAATGATCCGCGCCGAGTACGATTGGTCTGTTTTTGTCCATGGGTGTTTCTCCTAAGTTCGGTATGAGACTAGAGATTGGAGATTAAAGAGTAGGGACTTTAGGCAAGTCGCTCAATCTCCCCATCTCTTAATCTCTAATCTCTAGTCTCCAATCTCATCTACTCTCACTCAATCCCCAGCACCTTCACCAGCTTGCGCACCGTAAAGCGGTCGCGCAGATAGTGGCCGTTGGCGATGGCAAGGTCGCGCTCTTCCTCGTCGAAGCCTAATTCTGCCGCGGTCGTCGGCCCGCCCACGCGCCGCAGCAAATCGGCGACCGCGCGCGCCGGCGGCACTTGCGCCGCAATCGCCTGAATCTCATCCCAGTTATCCAGAATTTTGTGCTTGAGCGTCTCCACCTGCGTCGAGCTTACATGGAGAAACGCCTTGTGCTCGGCGATGATGTCATCGGCCAGATCGCCGTAGGCCGCGCGCATCCGCGCCGCTTCTTCATCCTGCGTCGGCCAGGTCGTCGCTTCCAGCAGGTCGGAAATCTGGGCGCGGGAAAGCTGACGCACACGGTCGTAGAGGCCCGCCACCAGCACCGTAGCGACGCCGACTTTGGCGCCGTGCAGGATCGCCGGACGTCCTTCGCGCAACAGTTTCATCTCCCAGTAGTGCGAATAATGATGCTCGGCGCCCGAGGCTGGCCGGGAGCTGCCAAAGTCCAACATGCAGTAGCCCGATTCGAGCAGCGCATCCAGCAACCGGCTGATGCCCGCCGGCGCGCCTTGCCCGATGGCGTCGGCGTTGTCGACGCAGATCTGCACCGCGTCGAGTGTGCGCTGCGCAATCGTCTCGTCGTAGGGTTCGTTCCAAAGCAGTCGCCCGATGCGCCAGTCCGCAATCGAAGTGAGCTTGCCCAGCATGTCGGCAAAGCCGGCCGCGATCATGGCTTGCGGCGCGTTGGCGAGCGTGTTGATGTCGGCGAAGAGGGCGAGCGGCGCCTGGCAGATCACGGTAATTTTGACGCCGTGCACGATCAGCGGCGCGCCGATCGAGGCGAAGCCATCCACCGAGGGCGCGGTCGGCATTGAGATAAACTGGCTGTGCGTGCGGTGGCTGGCAAAGCGCGTGATGTCGGTCAGCGTGCCCGACCCGACCGCGATATAGGTGCGCACATCGCTGCCCGCCGCAATCAGCACGTCGAGCACATGCGCCGCGTCCGCGATCACTTCTTCGCCGGTGAAAACTGTACTTTTCAGGTCGAACCCGGCCGCCAGCAGCGCCTCCTGCGCCGCCTTTCCCTGTGCGGCAAAGGTGTTTTTGTCGGCCACGAGGAAGAGCTTGGTGAGATAGTTGGTGCGGCAGAATTCGACAAGATGGTCGACGGCGCAGTTGTCGATCGTGACGGCCTGTGGACGATAAGCCATAATCAGCTCTTCCTTTCTTGCAACTGCAAAGCACGCACCAGATAGGTCAGCATTGCAAAACCGGCTGCTTCGGCCGTGGCGCCATAGGTGACGACGCCATCCTCATGTCCCGCCATGCCAAAAATGCGCTTCTGCGCCAGATCGCTTTCGACAAAGAGACGCCTCACCTCTGCGGCCATTTCGGGCGTTCCATAGGGCACGTCGGCGGTCATCGGCACACCGAGCGCCGCGGCGTTATGCCAGATTTCCGGCGAGTGCGCGTGCACCACCCAGAGAATGTGGCTGTCGAGCGCATAGACCGCGCCATGCGTCAGCGACTCGGAGGAAGGCGCGACCGGCCCTGCGGCCACCAGCCGGTTCTCGGCAGGATAGCACGCGGTCACCACCACGTAATCGTTGGGGCTCAAGTCGGCCTTGTCGCCGGTCTGGGTGCCGGTGATGACAAAGGGATGCAGCCGGTCGGCAAGATCGATGTCGTCGAGCCGGCGGCTGATATTGCCGAACCCATAGCCGCCATAGCGGTTGGCGTCCTGCCCGATCAAGCCGCTGATGACCATCAGCTTGCGCCATGCGTTCAATTCGCTGATCTGCGCGACAGGCAACGCCGGCCCTGGGGTGTACTCACATTGATATTTGACGATACCTTCTTTGGTGGACATAGTGTCTCTCCCTTATTTTTTGGACGATCTTTCATTCATCCTGCGCATCAATTCGCGCAGTTGTTGATACGTATCCTGGTATTGTCGCACGAAAAATGCGTATTCGTCGTGTCGGTGAGCGTCTGGGATATACGCGCGCTCGATCGAGACCATCTGCCGCGCCGCGGTTTGCAGATCAGGATAGAGCCCCGCACCCACCGCGGCCACAATGGCCGACCCCAGCAGCGACGCCTCCGGCTCGCGCGTGATCGACAACGGCTGCCCGACGACATCGGCGTAAATCTGCATAAAGAGGGGGCTGTGCGTGGCCCCGCCGCTGGCGATGATGCGTTCGACCACAAAGCCGTGCCCGCGGAAGGTTTGCAGGATGTCCTCCATCCCGTAGGCGATGCCTTCCATCAAGGCGCGGAAGATTTGTGCGCGCCCGCTCTGGAGTGAAAGCCCCCAGATCGCACCGCGCGCCGCGGAGTCGGTGTGCGGCGTGCGGTTGCCCTGGAAATAATCGAGCACGATCAGCCCGGCCGCGCCAGGAGGAACCTGCGCCGCCTCCTCATCGAGCAGCCGATAGACGGAGATATTGCGCGCGATGGCCGCGGCTTCTGCGTCCGCGCCAAAGTTGCGCTTGAACCACGACAGCAGCGAGCCGGTGGAGGCTTGCCCACCTTCCACCAGGTTCAATCCCGGAATGATAGCGTCTGGAAAGCTGCCGAAAACGCCAGGGAAGTGCATCTCCTCGGCGGCAAGTGCAGAGAGCACATTGGATGAACCCATCACCACGCCGAGGTCACCCGGCTGCGTCACGCCCTGGCCCAGCAGCCCGACAAAGGCATCGCCGCCGCCAGCCGCCACCGGTATGCCAGGGCGCAACCCCAGCGCACGGGCCGCGTCCGCGCTCAACTCCCCCACAACTGCGCCCAGCGGCAGGATGTCGGCAGGAAACTTGTCGGCAAGGCCGGCCAGCCCGATAGCGGCAAAAAAGTCCAACGGCCACCCGCCGCTCGGTGTGTGATAGAACCAGCGCTGCGTCACCGTATTCAGATTCAACATCAGCCGACCCGTCAGCCGCCACGCGATCCAGTCGGTGAATTCGAGCAGAAAAGCGGTGGCGGCATAGCGCTCCGGCTCATTTTCCTTCAGCCAGAGCAGCTTGGGCGGCATCCATTCGGCATTGGCGCCGGCAAGACAGTAGCGCAACGCGGGGTCGCCGGTGGTAAAGATGCGCCGCGCCTGCGCCGCGGCGCGTACATCCATCCACAACAGGGCGCGGCCAAGCTCCTGCCCTGCAGCATCCAGCGGCATGAGCGTGCAGGTCGTGGCGTCGGCGCTGAGGCCGGCGATCTCCTCTGGTGCGACGTGGGCGTTGTGCAGGCAATCCTGCACCGCGCCCACCAGCCCGCTCCACCAGTCAGCGGGGTCCTGCTCCGCCCAGCCGGACGCCGGGAAAAATGTCGGATAGTTGCGCGCACCGATCGCCACACGGTTGCCCTGTAAGTCAAAAAGGCCGGCCTTGATTGCTTCCGTGCCCGCGTCGATGCTCAGAATATAAGGAGGCTGCCGCTTCTGGTTCATCATCCTCTCATCCGTTAGCTACTCACAATCCGCACCATGCGTGCTCGAAACCTCTAATCGCCGCCCCAAATTTTAGTACTTCACGAAACTCACATAAAGTCACAAAGAACCCAAAGAGTGCCATCGTCAACTTTGTGTCTTTGCGTCTTTGTGTGAGGCAAAATGGTGAACTGCTGAATTTGTTTACTCCGCTCCCAAAATCTGCTGACCGCCTACGTCATCAGCAGCCCGCCATTGACCGCGATCGTTTCGCCCACGATATAACCGCTGACCGGCGACGCCAGAAAGAGCACCGCCGCCGCCACCTCTTCCGGCGTTCCCAGCCGACGCGCGGGGGTGTCGGCCATCCACCGGTCAACCTCGTGCGCGGTCTGTTCGTTTACCAGCAGCTCCGTAGCGATGCGACCGGGCGACACCGCGTTGACGCGGATGTTGTGCTCGATCACTTCGCGCGCCAACGAGCGGGTAAAGGCAAGCACGCCGCCCTTGGCTGCGGCGTAATGCGCGTGCCGCGCCGACCCGCGCTGCCCGGCAATCGAGGCCACGTTGACGATCGCGCCGCCGCCCGTCGCGATCATGCCGGGCAACACTGCCTGACAGCAGTAAAAGACGGCGTAGAGATTGACGCGCACGACGCGATCCCATTCGTCCGGCGTCATGTCGATCACCTGAGTCGCCGGAAACGCTCCGGCATTATTGACGAGCACATCGATGTTACCCTGCTCGCCTTGCACCTGCTGCACCAGCGCCGCCACAGCCGCTGCGTCCGTGACATCGGCCTGATACGCGTCGATATGGGCGCCGGCGGTGGCGGCCATGCGTTGCACCTCTTCGGCCGCGGCGCGGTCGCGGCGATAACAAAACGCCACCGCCGCACCATGCCGCGCAAAGGCCAGACAGATGGCGCGGCCAATGCCGCGCGACCCGCCCGTCACCAGCACACGCTTGCCGGCAAAGAGCGCTGCGTCAACCTGTGCGTTCATCTGCTCGCTCATTCTCCCACCTCGGCCAGGTCGTGGAATGGCTGGCGCAGCGCGGGATAGAGCGCGCGGTAGACGCGATAGAAGTTCTCGTAGCGCGCCACGTTGTCTGGCTGCGGCGTGAACGTCGGCCCCGGCTTGACCATCTGCGTGACCGCATCCTCGATCGAGGCATACAGTCCCACGCCTGCCGCGGCGACAATGGCATCGCCCATCGGCGCGCCAAAGGCCGCGCCGGGCAGCGCCACGGGCCGGTTGAGCACGTCCGCTTTGATCTGATTCCACAGCGCGCTGCGCGCGCCGCCGCCGACGCAAGTCAGCGTGGCGAGCGTAAACCCAGCTTCAGCCGCGGCTTCGACATTGTGCCGCAGCCCAAACGCAGCGCCCTCCATGATGGCGCGCACCAGATCGGCTTTCGTCGTCGCCAGGGAAAGTCCAAAGAAGACGCCGCGCGCGGCCGAATCCCAGATCGGGGAGCGTTCGCCGTACATGTAGGGCAGGAAGATCACACGATTGGCGCCAGGCTGGCTTTGCGCCGCTTTTTGGCTCAGCAGATCGAAGGGATCCACGCCCAGTCGCTGCGCTTCGGCGACTTCGCTGGCGCCCAGTTGGTCGCGGAACCAGCGCAGCGCGCCGCCGGTCGCCACCATCGCGCCGACGACGAGATGCAGTCCCGACATTGGATGCCCCAGCGGAAAGAGCACCTTGCCCTGATAAGGCGTGTCGCTGCACACCAGCAGCACGGTCGATTGCCCGGTCATTTCTGCGGCCTCACCGGGACGCACCAGGCCAACCTCGATGCTGGCCGCGGTGCCGTCGGTCATGCCGGCGATGACGGGCGTGCCCGCGGCCAGCCCCGTCGCCGCGGCCGCTTCGCGCGTAACCGCCCCCACGATGTCAGCGCAGGGGGTGATGGGTGGCAGCTTCGCCGCGTCGACGTGCATGGCGTCGAGCAGCGCCGGCGACCAGGTCTGGCGGTCGTTGTCGAAGAGCAACGTCAGCGGCGCGTGCGAACTGTCCATGCTGAAGACGCCGGTTAGCTTGTGCACGATGTAGCCGTTTGTTTGCAGGACATAATGACAACGATCATAGGCGTCGGGTGCGCGGTCGCGCAGCCACATCAGCTTGGGCGCCAGGAAATAGGGGTCGATGCGCCCGCCGTTGATGCGCGCTACCATGTCTTCGTCGAGCGTGGCGCGCAGGTGATCGCACTGTGGCTCTGAACGGCGATCCATCCAGATCAGCGCCGGATGCACGGGGACGCCCTGCGCATCGACCGCGACCAGCGACGGCGCCTGACAGCTCACGCCAATGGCTGCCACGGCCTGGGGCGCAACGTTGGCGTCGGCCAACACTTTGCGCAGCACGCGACGCGTTGCTTGCCACCACGCGTCCGGATCCTGTTCGGCCCAGCCTGGCTGCGGAAATGCAGTCGGATATTCTTCACCGGCCTGCGCCAGAACCTGACCGTGACGATCACAAATGATGGCCTTCGCACCTGTCGTGCCTACATCGATGCCTACGAGCAATTCCGCCGGCATAATAGTTTATTTCCTCGCCGCCAATGCCGCGGCATTGGCGCAAAATTCAAAGGGGCGACCGGCGAAAAAGTTGGCGACATCGCGCACGACCTGTTCCGGGCCGCGCTCAGCCGAGTTTTGCGACGAGCCCGCGATGTGCGGCGTGACGGTGACATTAGGCAGACTCAGCAACGGCCAGCCCGCGGGCGGCGGCTCCTCCGGGAAGCAGTCGATGCCCGCGCCGCCGAGATGACCGCTGCGCAGCGCCTCATAGAGCGCGTTGTAGTCCACAAGCGGGCCACGCGCGGTGTTGATAAAGTACGCGCCAGCTTTCATCTGCGCAAATTGGGCCGCGCCCATCATGCCGGTCGTCTGCGGCGTCACGCGCGCGTGCAGGCTGACGATGTCCGCCTGCGCCAGCAGCGCCGGCAGCTCGACCTGCGTCACGCCCAGCGCCGCGCAGCGCGCCGCGTCCACAAAGGGATCGTAAGTCAGCATGTGCAGACCGAAGGGCGCCAGATAGGGCACGAGCATCTGCGCAATCGCGCCAAAGCCGACCAGCCCGATCGTCTGGCCGCGCAGCTCGCGACCGGTGCGGTCGTAGCGATAGAGATCGCCGCGCCAGACGCCCTGGCTCAAGGCAGCGTGCGCGCGGGCGATGCCGCGACACTCCGCCAGAATCAGCCCGATGGTGAACTCGACCACGGCCTGCGAGTTGCGCGCGGGCGCGTTGACGACCGGGATGCCGCGCGCGGTGGCGGCTGCCACGTTGATATTCACCGGCCCGCCGCGGCAACAACCGATGATGCGCAGTCTGGGCGCAGCGTCGATCACCGCCTGCGTCACCGGCGCGACGTGCGTGAGCAGCACGTCGGCGTCGTGAGCAAGTCGCGCCACTGCCGCGGGATCGCCGACAAATTCCTTGATTTCGGCGTTATGTTGCAACGGCGTATCCGGCCACGGCACGTGCATGGCATCGACCGCCACCGCGCCTGTCACGGATTCGAGATCGCGGCGCAGGCAATCGATAAAGAGTTCGGTTCCGACAAATTGATCGCCAATGACGGCGATACGCACTTGCTTCGACATTGAAATGTCCTATTCAAGAGAGTATTTGAGACGCCTCTTTCGATGCAGAGCCGCAGAGCGGCAGAGGTGCGCAGAGGAAAAGCAAACAGCTTTACGCAAGCATTTCTCTGCGTTTTCTCTGCATCTCTGCACCTCCGCGTCAAACGCTGTTTTTACATCGAACGCGCTTCCCATACCGACATCATCGCCTGACGCTCTGCCCGATAGAGATGGAGCAGCGCCTGATAGCGTGCGTGGTTGCCAGGCACAGGCGTCACTGTGCGCGCCGGACGCACCATCTGCTGGATCGCCTCGGCGTAGGAAGCGTAGATGCCGGTGGCGACCGCGGCATTGATCACCGCGCCGCGCGCGCCGTATTCTGAACCTTCGGCGATGATCACAGGCGCGGCGAGGGCATCGGCCAGCATCTGCGCCCACAGCGAGCTGCGCGCACCGCCGCCCGCCAACCGCAATGTCGCCACGACCGCACCCATCGTGGCATAACAATCCAGCACAGAAAGGGCGACGCCCTCGTAGACCGCGCGCAGCAACGTGGCGCGCGTGTGGTGGACGCTGATCCCGCTGAACTGCGCCCGCGCCGCCGAGCTGATAAAGGGCGCACGCTCGCCTGCCGGGTCGAGATAAGGGTGATAGATCACGCCGCGCGCGCCAAGCGGCTCCTGCTCTGCGATATCTTCGAGGACATCCCAGATATTGGCGTGACTTTGCTGCGCCTCCGCCCATTCCGCCGTATAGAACTCGCGTGCGAACCACTGTAGATTCTGCGTGCTCGCCATGGTCGGCAGCAAGCGCACCAGTACGCCGGCCGGCGCGTGGCACATATTGTAGCCGATGTCCGCGGGTTCGAGGACGGGGCTGTCCACCATCACCTGATGCACGCCCGCGGTGCCGAGCACCGAGCAGGCGTCGCCGGGAAACGCGGCGCCGACGCCCAAGGCAGAAGCTGCCACGTCGAAGGGGCCAGCCACCACCGGCGTGCTGGGCGCCAAGTCCAGTGCGTTGGCGACGGCAGGCAGGAGGGGCGCTTTGTGTTCGACGGGGCGCGGCGCGGCGGGCAGGGCCGCGCGCCAGCGTTCGACGCCGAGGAGCTTCAGGATGCGGTCGTCGTAAGCTTGTGTGTACACTGAGAAATAGGTGTGGGAGGCGTCGGTGGCATCCGTACTCACCACGCCGGTCATGCGAAGGAAGATCCAGTCCTTGGCGCGCAACGCCGCCGCCGTGTTGGCAAGCGTAGCGGGTTCATGTTCCTGCAACCAGCGCAGATGCATGGCCTGATTGCATGTACTGAGCGCAGTTCCCGTGATCTGGAACACTTCCCGACCGACGCCAGTTTGCCAGCACGCTTTGACCAGCTCTGCCGTGCGGCCATCCGACCACAGGATCGCCGGGCGCACCGGCGCACCGCCAGCATCGACCAGCCAGGTCCCGTCCCCCTGCCCGGTGACGCCGATGGCAAGCACCTGCGCAGGATCGATGGCCGCGTGCGCCAGCGTCTCGCGCACGGTAATCGCAACCGCCTGCCACACGGTCTCCATGTCCGATTCCGCCCAGCCGGGGCGCGGCGTGAGGAAACTTGAAGCGTGTGAGGCGCCGGCAATCTCACGCCCGGCAAGGTCAAAAAGCGTGCTCTTGATCACTGTGGTGCCGGCATCGATGCCCAGCAAATAGGAGACGCTCACGCCGCACCGCCTCAGAGGGCCGCTTGCGTTGATGCGTCGAAGAGGTGGATGTGGTCAGGGCGCAGCCGCAGCGTCACGGCTTCCCCGCGCTGTAGCCGCAACGTCGGCGGCGTGACCACCAACACAGTCGCGTTCCCAATCGTGGCGGCCAACTGCCCTTCCTCGCCCAGCGATTCGTAGGTGGCGACCGCACCCTTCATTTCGCTGACGCCACTTTCCGACGGCGCGACCACTTCCATGTGCACCGGGCGCACGCCGAGGTCGATGGTTTTGACGCGCGCGCCTTCCACTTTGGCGCGCAGCGCATCCGGCAGCCGCAGCTTGAAGCTGGCGTCTGCCCCTGCTAAAAAGAGCTTGCCATCCTCGCTCACCGGTGTGCATGCAAGGAAGTTCATCGGCGGCTCACCGATAAAACCGGCCACGAACTCGTTGACCGGGCGGTTGTAGATCTCCTCGAAGGAGCCGACCTGTTGCAGCACGCCGAAGTTCATGACGGCGATACGCTCGGCCATGGCGACGGCTTCGAGCTGATCGTGGGTCACCAGGATGGTGGTGCGTCCGGTCTGGACGTGAAGGCGCTTCAGTTCGACGCGCATGTGCGAACGCTGCGCGGCGTCGAGATGGGAGAGCGGTTCGTCCATCAGGAAGACGTCCGGGTCGCGCACCAGCGCGCGCGCCAGCGAGATGCGCTGCTTCTGGCCGCCGCCCAGCTCGGCCGGTTTGCGCGCCAGGATGTCGGTGATGTCCAGCATCGTCGCCACGGCCCTGACGCGCTGGTCGATTTCGGCCGGCGCCACCTTTTTGGCGCGCAGGTTGAAGGCGATGTTTTCGTAGACGCTCAGCGGCGGGTAGAGCGCGTAGGTCTCGAAGGCGAGGGCGACGTTGCGTTGATTCGGCTCCAGTTTGTTGACCAGGCGGTCGCCGATGTACATTTCGCCGCGCGTGATCTCCTCCAACCCTACGATCATGCGCAGCGTCGAGGTCTTGCCACAGCCAGAAGGCCCCAGCAGAGCCAGAAACTCGCCATTCTTGACGATCAGGTTGAGGTCTTTGACGGCTTCGACCCCACCTTTGTACGTTTTGTAGATATGTTCGAGGCGCAATTCTGCCATGTTGGAAACCCTTATTTCGTGAACAACAAGTTTTGTTCGCTCTTGCTGTCGAAGATCATGATGTTATCGGCATCGATCGCCAGGCGAATCACGTCGTCGATCGCAAAATTCATTTCGATCGGCGTCAAGATGTCCATTTTTTGTGCGCCGACGGTTGCTGACAACACACCTTTCGTCCCTAAGCGCTCAAAGACATAGACCACGCCGCTGCATGTATTGGTCGCAGCTTCGCCTGAGTTGGCGACGACGCTCAGATGCATGGGTCGAACACCCAGCGTATAGTGATCGGCGCCATGCTTGAGCAGCAGCGGGCGCAGCTCGTCGGGTACGGTCACGCGGATGGCGCCGTCGCGGCTGACCAGGTGCAGCGCGTCGCCATCGCGCTGTACGCCGCACTCCACCAGGTTGATCTGCGGGTGGCCGAGAATCTTGGAGACCCACAGATTCACCGGCTTCTCAAAGATCTCGTGCGGCGGGCCGATCTGCTGGATTACGCCCTGGTTCAGCACGACCAGCCGGTCGCCCAGCGAGAGGGCTTCCAGGTAGTCGTGCGTGACGTAGATGGTGGTGTAGCGGATGTCGGCTTCGAGCGCCTTGAACTCCTGGCGCATACGATGGCGCAGTTTGGCGTCGAGATGGGAGATCGGCTCGTCGAGCAGGAGCACGCTGGGCTCACGCACCATCGCCCGACCCAGCGCGACGCGCTGCTTTTGCCCGTTGGAGAGATGTTGCGGCAGTCGATCCATCAACATCTGGATGTTCAGCGTCTCACAGACCGAGAGCACGCGACGGTCGATCTCTGCGGCGGGAAATTTGTGGCCGGGCGCACGCAGGGGAAAGGCCAGATTCTCCTTAACGGTCAGGTGCGGGTAGAGTGCGTAGCTCTCGAAGGCCATCGCTACGTTGCGGTAATGCGGCTCCACCGCGTTCATCAGCTTGTCGTCGATGTAGACCCGGCCGCTCGTCGGCGTCTCCACGCCGGCAATCAGCTTGAGTGTAGTCGTCTTGCCCGCGCCCGACGGGCCGAGCATGACGATGAACTCGCCGTCTTCGACCTGCAACGACATATCGTCGATGGCGCGCACTTTGCCAAAATCTTTGGTCAGGTGTTCGAGTCGTAACGTTGCCATGCTGCGATTACCCTTTCACAGCGCCGAAGCTGAGGCCACGGATGAGATAACGTTGGATGCTGAGCGCCAGGATGATCTGTGGCAGCGAGGCGAGCACCGAGGCCGCGGCCATGCGGTTAAAGAAGCCCTGCGCCGACGAGATGTAACCGAGCGAAGCCACGGTGACTGTCTGCACGTTGGAGCCGCCAAGCACGAGCGGGAACATGAAGTTGTTCCACGCAAAGATGAAGGCGAGCAGCGCGGCCGCGGCCAGACCAGGGCGCACCAGCGGCATCAAAATCTTAAAAAAGACGTGCCACCAGGAGTAACCGTCGATCATTGCCGCCTGCTCGATATCGGGCGAAATGTCCTCGAAGTAGGAGCGCAGCACCCAGATCAGCAGCGGCAGCGTCACGAGCTGGTAGACCCACATGATGCCAAAGTAGGTGTCGTAGAGGCCAAGCTGGCGATAGATGACGGAGAGCGGGATGATCACCACCAGTTCCGGCGCAAAGCGGAAAGAGAGGAAGGTGAAGGCCAGATCTTCCTTGCCGCGGAAGTTGTAGCGCGCCAGCGCGTAGGCCGCGGGCACACCCACGATGAGCGAAATCAGCACCGCGCCGCTGCTGGCGATCAGGCTGTTCATGAAGTTGCGCGGGAACTCCTGCCGCGCCACTACGCCCGCCGCGGCGCGCGCGTCGCCGAAAAGAATGGCGATGTAGTTGTCGATCGTCGGCGTAAAGATAAACTTGGTCGTGAAGAGTTCCGGCCCGCTCTTGAGCGAGACCAGCACCATCCACACCAGCGGGAAGAGCGCAAAGAGAAAATAGATGATCAGGATGCCATCGGAGAGGATGGCGAGCAGGCGGTTTTGAGTCTTTTCATTCTGCATAAGTCGGCTCCATCTCCTCCTAGTAACCGGCGGCGCGACGTTGGGCGCGACCCCATGCCTTGATCAAATACATGCTGACGATGTAGATGATGATATAGAGCAAAATGGCGTAGGGCAGGCCGGCCGACATGCGCTGAAACTGGATGCTTGTGCGATAGGCGGTGAGCTGGTAGGTCATCAGCGTATTGCCTGGGCCGCCTTCGGTCATGGCGAAGATGATGTCGAACATCTTCAGCGAATCCATGAAGCGGAAGACGATGATGATGATGATAAAGGGCGTAAGCATGGGCAGCGTCAGGTTGCGGAAGGTGAACCAGAAGGAGGCGCCATCCACGCGTGCGGCTTCAAAGGGCGCGTTGGGGAAGGAGCGCAGTCCGGCCAGAATCATCATCGCCGCAAAGGGCGTGAACATCCAGATATCGACCAGCGTGACGGAGAAGAGCGCAGTTTGCGGCACCGCGGCCCACTCCAGGGAGGGCAGACCGACCGTGTTCAGGATCGGGTTGAGGATGCCGACGCTGGGCTGCATCATCATCTTCCAGACGAGCGTGCCGATCACCGGCGCAATGATCATCGGGAAGATCAGCATTGGCGTGAGAATCTTGGAGACGCGCGAGTCGCGGTTGAGCAGCATCGCCACGATCAGCCCCAGGCCAAGTTCGACGCCGGTGGTGATGACCGCATAGGCCAGCGTCACATAGGTGGAGTAGAGAAAATCCTCGTCGGTGAACATGCGCACATAGTTGCGCAGCCCGACGAAGTTGTACTGGCTGCCCGGCACCTTGAAATTGAAGGCCGTGAAGGAGTAGTAGACTCCCAGCACGAATGGATAGAGAATGCCGATGAGCAGCAGCAGCGCCGGCAGAATGATGAGATAGGGGCGGGCGCGCACCAGCCAGGGCAGGCGCGGCTCTGCTTCCTGAACCGGCAGTGGCGAGTGGATGGCTTGTTCGTTCATGGTGCAGTCTTGCTTTCCTTCATGAGGCAGGCGGCATATCGCGCCGCTGAACGAATTGCGGAGGGCTGACCCAGGTGACAGTCACTTCTAAAGTGACTGTCACCTGTCTAAAGCCGCCTGCGTTACTCGAGGATGCCTACGTCCTGGAGCTGTTCGGTCAGGCTCTTGACCAGGGAGTCAAGGCGTTCCTGCGCGTCGGCGCCGGCGTAGATGTCCTGCAGCGCCTGCGCCCACTCGGTCGTCGTCTCAAAGAAGATCGGCGACGGTGTGAAGTGGATGCGCATGTCATTCTCCGAAATGGTCTGGAGCGTGGACATGTAGTCGGTCTGCTCTTCCATGCGCGCCTGGAAATCCGGGTTGTCGATGATCGACTGGCGCACCGGGTTGACCATCGTGTACTGCGGCTCGACAACTGCCGTGGTCAGGAAGTCCTTGCCGGTGGCCCACTGCATGAAGAGCCAGGCCGCATCCTTCTTCTGCGAGCCGGCATTCATCGCCAGCGACCAGATCCAGACGTTGGTCTTGAGTGCGCCATCCGGGCCACGCGGGCCGGGCGCCCAGGCGATGTTGCCGAGCACTTCGGGCGCCGCGGCATCGGGCTGATTCTGGAAGAAGCCGAGAATGTCGGCGTCAAAGAGCGAGGCAGCCTTGCCCGCACCGAAGTCTGAACCGGCCTGATACCATGTGTAGGTGGTCCAGGCTTCCGGGCCGGCGCTCTTAACCATGTCGATCCACTTCTTGGTGACCTCGACCGCACACGGGCTGTTCATCTGCGGGATCATGTTTTCGTCATAATCCACACAGCCCTCGCTGGCATACATGGTCATAAAGCCGGGGTGAATCGTCGCCCAGTTGAGGCTGCCGCGCACGACAATACCGGCCATCTCGGGATTGAGCTCCTTCAATTGCTTAGAAACTGCAACGAGTTCGTCAATGTTGGCGGGCGGGGTCAGCCCGTTGGCATCAAAGATGTCCTTGCGGTACATGTACGCATTGGCTTCCCAGCCCCACGGCAGCGCCCACTGCGAGCCAGCGCCCATGCTGTCACGGCCGGCTTTGCCCGTCCACATTTCGGAGTTGCGCAGACCAGGCAGAATGTCCTCGAAGTCATAGTCGGCGTTCGTCTTGCTGGGGTCGTTGATGTACCCTTCCAGCGGTTCCATCCAGCCGGCGGGGGCATATTGCCAGATCATATAGGCGCCGGTCATGAATACGTCGTAGGTGCTGGCCTCGCCTGCCTGCAGGTCGATCGTTACTTTGTCGAAGTAATTCTGCTCCGGGAAGATATCGTAGGTGACATCGATGCCGGTCAGTTCGGTGAACTTGGACAGTTCGCCCACCAGCGCCTGCTGATAGGGATGCTGGTTGAGCAGCAGCTTGAGGGTCTCACCCTCGTGTGCACGCCAGTTGAATTCGCCGGCCGGCGCGGCTGCGACCTGTTCGGCAGGCGCTTCGGCCGCGGGCGCCTGAGTTGCAGGAGCTGCACCGGCGCATGCGCTGATCACCATCGACAGGATCACCAGCATCGCCACTACAAGATAAGTCGTTTTCGTCTTCATGCATCTTCTCCAATCGGAAAGTTTAAATAGTCGTGTCAGACTGTCGAACAAACCGCACTCAAGACTCTGGCCTCACCGCGACGGCCAAACGCCACCCTCTTTTGTTCTATATCCATTTCCTTTCCCGTCGCATTGACGGATTGTCATGGGTAACTTCCATTAGAAAATCGGGAGCAGAAGTGAACAAAGCTTTTCGGCCGCGTCCAATCAAATGGACGACAGCCTACTCCACAAGCGCAGGCAGTTCGCTCAAGCGCTCGACGGCAAACGTTGGCGGCGCCGCCATCGCGGCGACATCGGCCAGCGTGCTGACGCCCGTCAGCGCGACGGCGGTGAGCATGCCGGCGTTCTGCCCCATGAGAATGTCGGTTTCCAATCGGTCGCCCACCATCATGCAGCGCTCGGCGGCCAGTCCTAGCCGATCCAGCGCGACCTCCATCGTCAGTGTGGATGGCTTGCCGGCAAGCAGTTGCAGGCGCCGCCCTGTCATGGCCTCCAGCGCCGCAAGCGTTCCACCCGCATCGGGGATCGCGCCGCCCGGCATGGGACACGTTTTGTCGCCATTGGTGGCGTAGAACCACGCGCCGCGCATCAACGCCTGATAGGCGGTGTTGAGCTTGCGGTAGTCTAACGTGCGGTCAAAGGCGACTACCACGGCATCGATGCCCTGTGGATCGATGACTTCCTTGGCATCCTGCCCATCGAGTTCGTCGAGAATGGTGAGGCCGTGGCCGCGCAACTCCGTGCGCAAGTTTTCCTCACCGATCACATAGTAGCGCAGCTCCGGTTGATGCTGCGCAAGATGATGCCCCAGCACGTACCCCGACGTGATCACATCTTCCGCTGGGGTGGGAATGCCCAGCCGGGTCAGCTTGGCGGCGTATTGGGTGCGTGGCTCTAGTGGCTTGTTGCTGACGAACAGCACGCGCTTGCCGCGTCTGCGCAGTTCGGCAATGCCGTCGACGCTGCCAGGCAAGGCGGACTCGCCGAGATAGACTGTGCCATCCAGATCGAATACAAAGCCATCGCAACGAACACTCATCTGCACCGGGCCTTTTATAATTGACGACAAACCGCACGCCGCCGCTTGATTTCTTTTTGATGATCGCTTTGGGAGCAAAAAAATTCAACTAATGCAATTTCTTGCAAAAGGGTAGCACAGTAGATTTAATTTGTCAACCCCCTATAAAAGATGAAAAGGATTTACGGCCTATTGACATCAATTATGTAGCGTGCTATCCTGATTGCAAATTTTTGCATTGCGTGAAAATTTACTCAAATTGGCGCCAGTGATGCCTTGAGGTGTGACGGCGATGAGGTGCGACGGCGATGAACGAGCGCGACGATCTGCTGGCCATGGTGGCCAGCCTCTATTACAAATTGAATCAGGGTCAAGCGGAGATTGCCGAGCGTTTGGGTATCTCGACCTCCAAGGTGTCGCGCCTGCTCAAGGAAGCGTGGGAGCGCGGGATTATCGAGGTGCAGATCAACACGCCGATTCCGCGCGATTTCGCACTGGAGATGCAACTTGCCACTTGTTTCAATTTGGCCGACGCCTTGATTTTGGAAACCAAACCTGACCATGATGATGCTAGCCTGGTCGCAGGGGCGGGCCAACTGGCTGCCATCTATCTACAGCGGATCATTCCCGATCTCCCGCAAGGGGCAACCATCGGGGTCGCGTGGGGCACGGGCGTGCATGCCACCGTCAACGCGCTGCCCAATAACCTCGGACGCCAAATCGATGTCGTGCAGTTGATGGGCGGGGTCGGCGCGCTGGCGGTTGATGGGCCTGATCTGGCGCGCATGGTGGCTGCGAAACTTGGCGGCCGCCATTACGATCTGCACGCGCCTGTGCTGGTTGAGCGCCCCGAAGTGCGCGAGCTTTTTCTGGCCGAACCGACAGTGAGCGAAGGGATGCGCCGGGCGCGCACCGTGCAGCTTGCCATCACGGGCATCGGTTCGCTTGACGAACATGATTCCAGCTTTCTGCGCGCCGGGCTGATCACGCGGGCCGATCTGGCGGTGCTGCGCGGGCTGGGCGCGGTGGGCGAGACCGCCGGTCGTTTCTTCGACGCCACAGGGCAGACCGCGGGCATCGAGATCAATCGCCGCGTGATCGGCGTCGAATTGGAAGACCTGCGTCGCATTCCCAAAGTGATCGCCGTTGCCAGAGGTCTGACCAAAGTTCCCGCGATCCTGGGGGCGCTGCGTGGCGGCTATCTGAATGTATTGGCGACTGACAACATAACCGCGCGCGCTATCTTGTCGCTGGCGAGTAAGGCAGTGGAATCCCACTAAACTGAGCGTCTGAAAATCGGAGAAGCTTGCATTGGGCGCCAGCGTGGACATTCAGGTTGAAATAAGTTGGGCGCCAGTGACTGATTGTGTAGAGTTTCGGAAAAACACCATTCGGGAGATGTTATGGCACTAGATTATGAATTCCCTGAAGGGTTCCTTTGGGGAACCGCGACGGCTGCTCACCAGGTTGAAGGGAATAACTTCAACTCAGATTTTTGGGTTTTGGAACATATCCCAGGCACAATCGTCAGTGAACCTTCCGGGGATGCTTGCGACCATTACCACCGCTATCGTGAAGATATCAAGTTGTTGGCAGAGCTTGGCTTTACCTCCTACCGTTTTTCCATTGAGTGGGCCAGGGTTGAACCCGAAGACGGCATGTTTTCGCCGGCGGTGATTGGACACTACCGCGACATGTTAGACGCCTGCCATGAATATGGGCTTACGCCCATGGTGACGCTGCACCACTTCACCTCCCCGCGCTGGCTTATGAAGTTGGGCGGATGGACTGCTGCTGAAACGCCCGAACGCTTTGCCCGGTATGCAGCCTATGTCATGCAAGAACTGGGCAACCTCATCCCTTATGTTTGTACGCTGAACGAAGTCAATCTACCCGACTTGCTGGCATTGATCATGGGTGCGCGTGAATCGGCGGCAAGTCATGCCCCCGTGGGCGTCAGTGACGAAGTGCAGACGTCATCCTGGCTAAAGCGAGCGGCGCTGGCTTTTGGTCTGGAAGAAAATACAGAAATTCATCCCTTTCCCTATACCTTTGTCAAGCGTGGGGATTTTGTAGAGACGGCGCTGGCGGCTCACCGCATGGCAAGAGCTGCGATCAAGCGCACCCATCCGAAAACCAACGTAGGGTTTTCGCTGGCGTTGCATGAGCTTCAGGCGTTGCCTGGCGCCGAAGCCAAAGCGGAGGCCGAATGGCATACGCTCTTCAAGCAGTATTTACCCACTCTCAAAGAGGATGACTTTTTTGCCCTGCAAAACTACACGCGCGAGATTGTAGGGACAGAGGGTCCAACGCCCTTGGCCGCAACGGCTGAGCGTACGCAAATGGGGTATGAATACTATCCAGAAGCGCTTGGGGGCGTGGTGCGGCAGGTGGCAAAAGACCTGAATATCCCCATTATCATTACCGAAAATGGGGTGGCGGTTGACGATGATCGGCGTCGGGTTGAGTTTATTGAACGTGCGCTAACAGGGCTTCATAGCTGCATCAAGGATGGCATTCGGGTTGACGGCTATTACTACTGGTCGGCGTTTGACAATTATGAGTGGATCATGGGGTACAGCAAAACCTTTGGGCTGATTGCTGTCGACCGCAAGACCCAACAAAGAATGGTGAAAGACAGCGCTCATTATCTCGGCAACATTGCGCGGGAAAATGGGTTTTGACGTGACCAATCGCCATTATCTCATTGAGCCGCCTGCCGCACAGCAAAGCCGGATTTAGGCCAAAGCATTTGCTATCACCGGGGGTGGGCTGGCAGCACCGGTTGATCTGCCAGCCCACCTGCCTGGGCTCAGCTATTTTCCTCCATACCAGAAACCGCGCATCCAGGCGTGCTGGCGCAATTTCTCCAGCAGCGCTTGGGGCAGCGGGTCGGCGTCGGCGGCTGCGGCGTTGGCCTCGGCCTGATAGACGCTGCGAATGCCGGGGATCACGGTGCTCACACCTGGATGCGCCAGCGCAAATTGCAGCGCCGCCTGCGGCATCGACAGCGCATAGGGCGCCACGTCCTCCTTGATCTTGTCGACGCGCGCCACCGCACGCGCCAGGCGGTCGCCGGCAAAGTAGTTGTTGCGGAAGTCGTCGGCGGCAAAGCGCGTGTCGGCGGTATACTTGCCGGTCAGCACGCCCTCATCAAAGACCACACGCACCAGGATGCCGACGCCATACTCCTCGGCGGTCGGCAGCAGTTCGGCGGCCGGCTCCTGCTCGAAGATGTTGTAGATCACCTGCACCGCATCGACATAACCCTGCTGCATCAGATCAATGACGCTGTTCTGATCCTGCTCCGGCGTGGAGACGCCCACCGCGCCGATCTTGCCTTCGGCTTGCAATTTGCGCAGCGTCTCGAAGGGCCGCGGGTCCTTGTTCCACGCCCGCGTCCAGGTGTGCAGTTGCAGCAGGTCGATGCGCTCGGTCTGCAAGTTGCGCAGCCGCTCCTCGACGCTCTCGCGCAAATAGCGCTCCGGGTAGCGATCTTCCACGCGGTCGTAGGGGCTGGGCGGCCAATTGCCGGGCAGCGGCGGCGTCTTGGTGGCGACGTAGACGGTCTCGCGGCGCGCTTTCAGCACCTGGCCGATCAGCCGCTCGCTCTTGCCGTCGCCGTAGCCGGCCGCGGTGTCGATGAAGTTGACGCCGAGATCGATGGCGCGGTGCAAGGCGGCCAGCGAGTCCTGTTCGTTCTGCGGCCCCCAACTGCCGCCGATCGCCCAGGCGCCAAAGCCAACGGCCGAGACTTCAAGACCAGTGTCGCCCAATTTACGGTATTGCATGAGTCACCCCTGTGCGTTTGATTTGATTGAAATTGAAGCTGGCTTCAGGCCGGAAAGTTGTTCCAGCATACCATGAGGCGGCGAGATCGGCGGTGTGCGTTGATATGCGGGACGCGCCCTGAGCATCTCTGCTGCTTGGCTGTGTTCTTCTCGCGGTGATAGAATGGCCTTACGACAGGTTCGATTCCAAGGGAGGCATTCTGTGACTATATCGACCCAGCCCGTATGGATGGAAAACGTACGCAACGGCGTGCATTCCGTGGACGAGACGCTCGCACGGCTCGAAGTAGAGGCATTGACCTTCGACGATGTGTTGTTGATTCCCGGTTACACCGAGACTTTGCCCAATCAAGTCGATCTCAGCACCATGCTGCATCCCCAGTTGCGGCTGCACATCCCGGTCCTTAGCGCGGCGATGGATACTGTGACGGAAAGCGAGCTGGCGATTGCCCTGGCGCGCCAGGGTGGGTTGGGCGTCATTCATCGCAATCTGACGGTCGCAGAGCAGGCGGCCGAGGTCGACAAAGTCAAACGCAGCGAAAGCGGCATGATCGTTGACCCGATCACGCTGCCGCCTGAAGCCACGTTGCGCGAGGCCGAGCAGTTGATGGCAAAGTACAAGATCAGCGGCGTGCCGATTACCAATGCTGGCGGCCGCCTGGTCGGCATTTTGACCAACCGCGACGTGCGGTTTGCCACCGACGATGCGCGGCCGATCAGCGAATATATGGTCGCCGAGAAGCTGGTGACCGCGCCGCTGGGCACAACCTTGGCGGAAGCGCAAGAGATCCTGCATCGCTATCGCATCGAAAAGCTGCCGCTGGTCGACGACGCCGGGCATCTGCGCGGTCTGATCACCTACAAAGATATCCTCAAGAAGCTGGATTATCCACATGCGGCCAAGGATGATCGCGGCCGGCTGCTAGTCGCCGCGGCTGTCGGCGTGGGCGAGCAGGGCGTCCAACGCGCCGAAGCAGTGATCGAGGCGGGCGTGGATGCGATCGCCATCGACACGGCCCACGGCCACAGCAAAGGCGTCGTCGATACGATCCGCGCGCTGCGGCGCCGCTTTGGCGATATTCCCATCCTCGCCGGCAACGTGGTAACGCGTGAGGGTGTGCGCGACCTCGCCGGCGCCGGCGCTTCGGTCGTGAAAATCGGCGTGGGCGCCGGCTCCATCTGTACGACGCGCGTGGTGGCCGGGGCCGGGATGCCACAGTTGACCGCGGTGCTGTTGTGCGCGGACGCGGCGCGCGACTATGGCGTGACCGTGGTGGCCGACGGCGGCATTCGCTACAGCGGTGACATCACCAAAGCGCTGGCCGCCGGCGCCGCGGCAGTCATGTTGGGCAGCTTGCTGGCCGGCATGCAGGAATCGCCCGGCGAAATCGTGATCCGCGAGGGGCGTTCGTTCAAGGAGTACCGCGGCATGGGCAGCATGAGCGCCATGAGAGGTCGCGCCAGCGATCGCTACCAGACCGCGCAGAGCGATTCGGCCAGCCCCGACATCAGCGGCAAGAGCGTGCCCGAAGGCATCGAGGGGCAGGTGCCGTATAAGGGGCTGCTCAAGGATTTTGTCTTTCAGTTGATGGGCGGGCTGCGCAGCGGCATGGGCTACGTCGGCGCGGCCGATCTGCACGAGTTGTGGGCCAAGGCGCGCTTTCAGCGCATCAGCCGCGCCAGCTTCCAGGAAAGCCATCCGCACAGCATTATCATCACCAAAGAGGCGCCCAATTACCAGTTGTCGATTGGTAGGGGTTGACCTGACAGGAGCAGAAGGTGTCCACCGAGATGCAACGTAGATTTACAGGCAAGGTCGCCCTCGTCACCGGCGGCGGCACGGGGATTGGCGCGGCTATTGCCGCGCGTCTGGCGGCTGAAGGCGCGGCAGTTGCGATCAGCGGGCGCCGCGGCCATGTCGTGCAGAAACACGCCGACGCCCTGCGCGCGGCAGGCTATGAGGCGCTGCCGATTCGCGGCGATGTCGCCAGCGAAGCTGCCAATATCGTGCGCCAGGTGGGCCAACACTTCGGCCGGCTGGATATCCTGGTGAACAACGCTGCGATTTCGGCCGGCCTCGATCTCGACGAGATGACGAGCGAATTGTGGCGGCAGGTGCTCTCGGTCAATCTGGACGCGGCGTTTGGTCTGGTGCAGGCGGCGCGCGCCAACCTGATCGAGACGCGCGGCTGTGTGCTGCACATCAGCAGCATCGGCGTCGTCGTGGGCGAATTCGACGACATCGCCTATGTGACGAGCAAGGCGGCGCTGGAAGCTTTCAGCCGGCGGCTTGCCATCGAACTGGCGCCCTACGGCATCCGCTCCAACGTCATCCGTCCCGGCCTGATCCACACCGCAGCCTTCGACGCGATGCCGGCAGAATTTTTTGAGGCGCAGTTGCCGCTGATTCCGCTCGGCCGGCTTGGCGAACCCGATGACATCGCCCGCGCGGCCGCGTTTCTCTGTTCGGACGAGGCGTCGTTCGTCACCGGCGCCGTGCTCACGGTGGACGGTGGGGAATCGGCGAAGTAATAGAAAACCCAAATCTTTTGAAATCATTTACCTAGAGGGGAGAAACCGCCATGACCGTCACTGCAGTCGTGGGCGCCCAGTGGGGCGACGAGGGCAAAGGCCGCATTATCGACTATCTGGCGCAGGAGGCGGATGTCGTGATTCGTTTCCAGGGCGGCGACAACGCCGGCCACACCGTCATCAACGCGTATGGCAAGCACGCGCTGCACCTGATCCCCAGCGGCATCTTTAACCCGCGCACGCAGAACATTATCGGCTCCGGCTGTGTGGTCAACCCGCAGTCGTTGCTCAAGGAGATGGAGCAGTTGAAGGCGGCCGGCGTCGACCTGGAGAATCTCTGGATCAGCACGCGCGCCCAGATGTTGATGCCCTATCATCGCGAACTGGACGTGCTGGAGGAAGCCGCGCGCGGCAAGGACACCATCGGCACGACCAAACGCGGCATCGGCCCGGCCTACGCGGACAAGTCTGCGCGCGCTGGCTTGCGGATGGGTGACCTGCTCCAGCCCGATTGGCTGGAGGCGCGGCTGGACAACGCACTGCGCACGATCAACCGCAAGATCGAGATCCTCGGCGGCGAGCCGGTCAAGGGCGACGAACTTTATGCCCTGTGCATGGAGCACCGCGAGAAGCTGGGCGACCGCATCATCGACACGATGCCGATGACCCGCCGCGCGGTGGAGCAGAAGAAGCACATCCTGCTCGAAGGCCAGCTTGGCGTGATGCGCGACCTGGACTGGGGCATTTATCCCTACGTGACCAGCAGCAACCCGACTGCCTCCTATGCCGCGTCGGGGGCGGGGCTGCCGGCGCGCACGATTGACAAGGTGATCGGCGTGGTCAAGGCGTACAGCACCGCGGTGGGCGACGGCCCCTTCCCGGCTGAACTGCACGATGCCGACGGGGAGAAGCTGCGCGAGATCGGCGGCGAATTTGGCGCCACGACGGGTCGTCCGCGGCGCTGTGGCTGGTTCGACGGCGTGGCGATCGGCTACGCCGCGTGGCTCAACGGCATGACCGGGCTGGCGATCACCAAGCTCGACGTACTCGATGCGTTTGACATCATCAAGGTGTGCATCGGCTATAAGCTGCCCGACGGCGCCATCGTCACCGACTCGATGCCGGACACGCCGGTGCTCATGCGCGTGACGCCGATCTACGAAGTGTGGGATGGCTGGAAAGTCACCACCTCCGATTGCCGCCGCTGGGACGATCTGCCCAAAGAAGCGCGCGCCTATCTGCACCGCCTCAGCGAGCTGGCCGGCATCAAGATCGACTATGTGTCGGTCGGGCCGGAGCGGGATCAGATGTTTGCGGTGTAAAACATAGCACGCGGATTTGGCGGATCAACGCGGATCAAACCAAAGAGGGGCAGCGGAAGCCCGCCAGAGCCGACTATCGTTGGACTTTCTCAGATTATCCACAGATGACACAGATTGCACAGACTTTGAAAAAGCCTGTGCAATGACCGATTTCAAGGCAGTGACCATTCCCCGCTGGGGCACAACGAGCAATGAAAACCGCTTTTCTCTGCAAGCCTCTGCCTCTTTGCGGCTCTGCGTTAAAGTTGTTTTCGCACAGCGCGCCCCGCTTTTTATCTGTGAAATCTGTGGATTGTTTCGGTTTTAGAGGGAGTCGTCTGTGCGCTCCAGCATGTCGCACTGCTGCATCCGCCACTGACCCGCCTGCTCGCTCAGCCGCACCGTCGCCACCTCGAAGGGCGCCACCTCCAGCGCAAAGGGCTGGCCCAGCCAGGTCAGTGTAAAGCCGGCGCCGCGGCCGTGAACATCGGCGACGCGCACGATGAAACCGTTACCATCCTCCGCCGCTTTGATTGCGGTCACTTCGACGTCGCGGCTGTCAAGCGACGCCATCTCCGCCTGGCGCGGCAGGTCGCCGGGATGGCTGTGCATGGTGACGGGCAGCGGCGGCTGGTTGAGCGTCCGTGCGCGCGCCACCATGTCGCTTGCGCGCCAGTCACCCACGTGCGGGCGCAGAACCACGGTGAATTCCTGGCTGCCCTGATCCACCCAGTCGTAACGTTGGCGCGCGCCGAAGGGGTGCGGCTCGTGATAGGCGTAGGGTACGCAGCGCAGCACGGTCAGCCGCAGCGTGCTGCCGCTGACGTCGCAGCCATACTTGCCGTCGTTGAGCAGTCCCAGACCGACGATCTGTCGCTCCTCCGCGGCCGGGCCGCTGACATCCATCCACATGTGTGTGGGAACTTCGTGGCCGTCGCAGGGGCGCTCCAGCCAGCCGAAGGGAACGTCGTGCACGGCCTGCGGCGCGGGCGTGTTGACATCGCAGCTCAGCTTGACCAGCCGCCACGGCTCCAGCCACGTCAGCCAGTTGCGGATGGTGATCGCACTTTCGCCGCGGCCGAGCAGAATCTGCTGCTGCCAGCGGCTGGCGCCATAGCTGCGTTCCACCAGCAACGAGACGCGCAGCGGGCCGCGCTCGCCGACGGTGATGGTGGCGTCGCCAAAGCTTCCCAGCGCCGCACCGTAACGCTGCACCCCGTGCGACCACGTGTCGCTGGGGTCGTCGATCACCTCGCCCACATTCCAGCCGCCCGGCCCCACCAACTCCAGCCCGGCGCGCTTGTCAAGGCAGGAGACGATAGCGCCGCTCTGCGGGTCGAGGCGAATGTGCAGCCGCTCGTTTTCCAGCTCGGTCTCCGTCACGCGCAGCGTGTTGACGGGCGCATCCGCGCGCGGCAGCCCCGGCGCAAAGCGGAAAAGGCGATAGCCGCAGGCTGGCAGCGTCGTGGCGAAGAGCAGGCGACGGATCCGGCCCTTTGGCTCGCTCAGCGCTTCGATGGGGTCGATATCCTGATAGAGGACCGGCTGCCCCTCATCGTCCACCAGCCCCCAGCCGCGCTCGTCCCAGTGCTCCCAGCCGGTCCACGGTTCATATTCCAGGGAAGTCGTCGCCGACTGAGCGGCCGGGTTGAAGAACACCACGGTCGCGCCCGGTCCGCTGGCGTCGATACGGCTGGCGATGGCGCGACCGGCGTCGTCGGCCAGCATCTCGGCGGCCGCGGCCAGCCCGGTGAGTTCGGCGATGGCGTCGTCCTCGGCCACCTTGAGCGAGGAGCCGCCCAGCGTATCGTGGAACTGGTTGAAGGCGAGCGTGCGCCACAGTTCATCCAGTTTGGTCTGCGGCGTGGGCTTGTCCGCCCACAGCCTGGCCATGACGCCCAGCCGCTCGGCCAGCAGCAGCCTGTTCTCGGCCTGGCGATGTGCGCGCTTGAGCGCGCTGTTGACCGAATAGCAGCCGACCGCATGATATTGCAGTTCGTCGGCCACGGTAGGCAGCGCCGCCGCCTGCGCATGAATGGCGTCAAAGTAGGCGTCCGGCCAGCTAAAGCGGATGTCCAGCGCGGTTTCTCCATCGCCATGTTTCTTCGCCAGCGCCATGATGTTCTCGATCTGCGCCTTGGTCGGCCCGCCGCCGTGATTGCCCACGCCAAAGAAGCACATGGTGGCGTCGAGCACCTCCGGCTTGGCGGCCACCGCGGCCAGAATGTGTCCCTCCTGCTCCTCGCCGCGCGTGGTGTAGGCCTCGGCAATGCGGAAGGTGAGGATGCGGCTGCCGTCCGGCCCCTGCCACCAGAAGACGTTGGCGGGCAGCTCCTTCTCGTGCGGGCCGGGGCGCATAAAGACGAAGCCGTCGAAGCCGCATTTACGCAGGATCTGCGGCAGCGTGCCCGCGTGACCGAACGAATCGACGCAGTAGGCGATAGTGGGCTCGACGCCAAGTTGCTGGCGCATGTAACGTTTGCCAAGCAGCACCTGGCGCACAAAAGACTCGCCGCTGGGCAGGTTCATGTCGGGCTGGATCACCATGCCGTTGACGACATGCCAGCGCCCATCGGCGATCAACTGCTGAATCTGCGCAAAGAGCGCCGGATTTTCCGCCTCGATCCAGGCGTAGACCTGCGACTCGCCGCGTGTGAAGTGAAAGTCTGGATATTCCGCCAGACGGTCGACGGCGGACTGGCTTGTGCCCAACGCCTCGGCGCGGCCCTCGGTCCAGCGCCACAGCCAGACGGGGTCGAGATGCGCCTGGCCGATCATGTGTACGACGGTTTTCGACATAATAAACAGCTTATCCTTTCAAATCGCTCAGCATTAGGCTTGTCAGAAGGAAGCTTACACAGACCACGATGTCTCTGTATTACATCGAAGATGATAGCAGAAGTTGAGGAGTTGGGTTACACTAGGACAATCACCACACCCAGTTGGCAAAGCACCGAAAGGCATTGCATGATGACGACGATCCAATATTTCTTTGAAAGCGTCGAGCCGGGCGCTGTCCTCGAATTGGGAAGCCGCACCGTGACGGAGGAAGAGATTCTCGACTTTGGCCGCGAATATGACCCGCAGCCCTTTCATATCGACCCGGTGGCCGCGGAAGCATCGATCTTTGGCGGGCTGATCGCCAGCGGCTGGCACACCTGTGCATTGACCATGCGACTGATGGTCGACAGTTTTCTGAGCCGCGCGGCCAGCCTGGGGTCTCCCGGCGTCGAACAGATTCGCTGGTTGCACCCCGTGCGGCCGGGAGACACGATTTCGGCGCGCATCGTCGTACTGGAAACGCGCGCGTCTCAGAGCAAACCCGACCGCGGCGCCGTCAAAATGCGCACCGAGGTGACGAACCAGGCCGGCGAATTGGTGATGACAATGGAAAGCACCGGATTGGTAGGAAGGCGTCCAGAAGGATAAGCCACGCACATGCAGGCAATCACCGACTTCTTCATGCGCAACATGATCGCCGTTTATTTTTTCTATGGCCTCGCCTTTTTTACGATGGGATTGGCGCTGGCGCTGACTGCGCGCCACACCTCGCGGCTGCGCTTTGCGCGGGCGATTCCTTGTATGGCAGCCTTTGGATTGTTGCACGGTGCGCATGAATGGTACGAGATGGGTGAGCGGATCGCGCTGGAAACCCGCCAGTACGCGCCCAGCCTTCCCGCCGAGCTTGCCCGGCTTTTCCTGCTGGTGGCTTCGTTTGCGATGCTGCTCTGTTTTGCCGTCCAGTTGCTGATGCCGGCTGCCACACCGCGCCGGCGCATCTACGCGCCAGTAGCCGTGTTGGTGGTGCTCTGGGTCAGCGTGAGTCTCGTCTATGCGCGCATCGTCCAGACGCCGCCTCTCGAAACGGTGGCGATTGCTGATGGCCTGGCGCGCTATTTATTGGCGATGCCTGGCGCGGCGCTGGCAGCCTGGGCATTGATGCGCGAACAGCGCGTGCTGCGCCTCATGGATCTCTCGCAATTTGGCCGAGACATGGTCTCCGCGGCCGCGGCGCTGCTGCTCTACGGCGTCGTCGGCCAGCTCTTTCTGAAACCCAGCGCGCTGCCGTGGACTGCTCACCTAAGCAGCGAACAATTTATCTTGTGGTTCGGCATCCCGGTGCAGCTCTTCCGCGCGGTGATGGCGGTGGCGTTGACAGTCTTTCTCATCCGCATGATGAACGCCTTTGCCGTCGAGCATAATCGGCGCCTCGAACGCGCCGATCACGCGCGAATGATTGCGCAACAAGGCGCACTGGATGCCGAACGCCGCACGATGGTCGCCATGGAGACCATGAACGACGAGCTGCGTCTGGCCGCGCACAAACTTTCTCTGCTGCTCGATGTCTCCAACCTGCTCGATATGCCTGATGGGTTGGAAACGCGGTTGTGGCAGGCGATGACGCGTATTATCGAGGCGCTGCCTTTTGCCGACGCGGGGTTGGTGCTGATCAGCCGGTGGGATGGGCGCAGCGAGGCGGTGATGGGGGTGACAGGCTTTGACGCGATCGACGCCGACGGCGACAGCGCGATCTATGCCCAGGCCGTCGAACTCGGGCGCGTTTGCGCATCGAAAGGGCTGGCGGTGTGCCGTCACGCGGACGGTGCTGTGATCCAGTTTGACGTCGAGGCGGAGGCGAACGACCCTCAGCACAAATGTCGCGCCCACGGCGCGCCCACCACCATGATCAGCTATCCGGTGACGGCGCATCATCACGCCTACGGCAGCATTGCGCTGGTGCGTCTTTCGCCGATCCGCTATCGGCCGGCGCCGTCTGAAATGGCGCTGATGGCAGGTGTAGCGCAACAATTGGGCGTCTCGATCGAGAACGCACTGCTCACCGCCGAAGCGCAACGTCACGAACAGGTGCTGGGGGAGATGTTGCGCCAGGTCGTCAGTGCGCAGGAGTCTGAGCGCCAGCGCATCGCCCGCGAGTTGCACGACGCCACCGGCCAGTCGCTGACCGCGGTGGGGCTGGGTCTGCGCGGGGTAGAGACGCGACTGGCCCAATCCGCGTGCGATCCGACCCTGGCGCCGCTAGTGAACCAGGTGCGTGAACTGCGTTCCTTTGCGCAGAACGCACTCGGCGAACTCCACCACATCATCAGCGATTTGCGTCCGCCGCAGCTTGACGAACTGGGATTGGCGGCGGCGTTGCGCTGGTACGTGCAGAGCTACGCGCGGCGGCGTGACATCGACGCCACCTTCCGCGTTGAGGGCGACGACAGCCGCCTGCCGCCCAATTACCGGACTGTGCTCTACCGCATCGCACAGGAGTCGCTGACCAACGTTGCCAAACACACGCAAGCCACACAGGTCAGCGTCTGTCTCAAAGTGGGTGACGAGCAGGTCGAACTGGAAGTCGCTGACAATGGGTGCGGGTTTGACCCAACGTTGCCCAGCCGCCTCGCCGGCCAGCCGATGGTTGGGTGGGGCGTCGTGGGGATGCGCGAACGAGCGCTGCTTCTAGGTGGCCATTGCATCATCGACACCGCGCCCGGTGCAGGCACGCGGGTGCACGTCACGGCGCCCGTCAATCATGATCGCCTCATCTTACCCAGCGAGGAGACCCGCGTCTATGGCTGATCGGCCGTTGCATCTGCTGCTCGTCGACGACCATCCGATCGTGCGCACGGGGCTGCGCATGCTTTTCCAGTCCGAACCTGACATGCAGGTGGTTGGCGAGGTGGACAGCGGCGCCGAAGCCATTGTCGCGGTGCAGAAGTTGCATCCCGACGTGGTGATCATGGATGTCGCTATGCCGGGCATGAATGGCATCGAAGCGACGCGCCAGATCAAGGCAAACAGCCCGGAGACCGCGGTGCTGGCGCTCACCATGCACGAAGACGAGCAATATTTCTTTGCAATGCTCAATGCGGGTGCGTCCGGCTACATCCCCAAACGCGCGGCGCCCGACGACCTCGTCGCCGCCATCCGGGTCGTGGCGGAGGGCAATGTCTTCCTCTATTCGTCGCTGGCGCGTTTCTTGATGAAGGATATTGCCGAGCAAAAGCTGACGGCCACCAGCGAGGATGACGGCCTGACCGCGCGCGAGATCGAGGTGCTGACGCTGATCGCCGAAGGGAGCACCAGCCGCGAGATCGCCGAGGAACTGGTGATCAGCGTCAAGACGGTCGAGCGTCACCGCGAGAATATCATGCGCAAGTTGGACGTTCACAGCCGGGTGGAGTTGGTGAAGTACGCCATCAGGCGCGGGCTGATTCAACCAGAATAGACGATGGAACGCGGAGGACGCGGATTGGGCGGATACACGCGGATCAAACGCTGTTATCGTTACTCTGCGAACCTCTGCGTTCTCCGCGCCTCTGCGTCAAGCCGGCAACTTTCAGGCGGTGACGGGTTGTACGGCTGGCCGCGTGCGGAATAAAGCGCACCCGTAGCAGCGGGCTGGCAATTTACCATCGGCGCGCAGCCGCGCCATCCAGCAGGGGATGTCGGTGCAGGTGCACGCTGCGCAGGCATTGCGCGTTTTGGGCGGGCAGGTGTTGTGTTCCCAACAGGAATGCTCAGCGGTCATCGGCGAAGCCACGGCAGCCGACGAAACCAATCCCGCGGCTACCGCACGGCTGGTGCGCTGGGCATCGGCCTCCGCTTGCCAACGCACGTCAAGCCGGCGCAGCCCGCCAGCAATCGCCACAGTAACGGCAATCGGTATGCCCAGCCGCAAAATAAAGAGGCTGATCAGAGCAAGCGTCTCCATCAAAACGTCCATTGCATGTCCTCTTACTTTCCACCCGCTCTGTTGCAAATCACGTGCTAAAAAGTCGATTAAAAGGAACTTTCTCGACGGAGAGGCGCAGCGTGGCGGAGATTCGCAGAGGAAAAACGAAAAGCTTTTTGCCAGCAATCCTCTGCGTTTTCTCTGTGCCTCTCTACGTCAAAGATTGTTTTCAATGCGTAGAATGCTCGGCTTCATCACCGCTGAAGAAGCGTATACCGATGATCCAGGCCAGCAGCGCCGCGGCCAGAATGCCAACCGTTGAGATCCACTCCAGCACATGAGGCGTATAGACCGCCCCCACCGTGCGTACGACTTGTGCGTACAGGGTGGCGTCGAAGCGATTCATCAGCACCCCAGCCAGCACCAGGCTTGGTGTGATCCATTGCACGGCGCTGGATCGGCGCAATGGCAGGATCAGCCACAGCGTAACCGGCGCCACGACGCCGATCGCCAACTCTGCCCACCACAGCAGCGCCGCGGACCCTGTCCACAGCAGCGCAGCCTCGCCCGCCCACCAGACTTCGGCTACTTTGGCCACAAGGTACACGATGCCGAACCCCGCCACCATGCGACACAGGCCGTGCACCACTGTACAATCTTCCGGCCGGTGCAAAATGCGCATGGCAGCGCGGTAGGCCAGTGTGGCGAGGCTCAAACCGGCCATGATCGAAGACAGATAAAACAGAATCGGCAGGAATGGCGTCCACCACAGCGGATGCAGACGATGCGGCATGTTGAGGTAAAGCGTGCCCAGCGTCGACTGATGCAGCGTCGAGAGCGTCACGCCGATGATCGTCACCGGCAGCATCATCCAGCGGATTCCCTTGAGCAGCGGATTGATCCAGCGCCACTTCAGGCGGCCCAGGAAGTTCGGGCTGGTTTCCAGCACCAATACCGTTGTGTAGAACAGCACGCAGCAACTGATCTCGAAAAGCGGCGAATGCACGTTCCAGTAAAGGATGAAGTTGTAGAAGTGATCAGGCCGCCCTAAGTCGAGCACCAGCAACGCCAGCACAGCCGTGTAGCCCATCAACCCGGCCAGGATCGCGGGCCACAGCGCCGCGTGATAGTGCTCGCGATGAAAGACGTGCACCACCGCGGCCATCGTGAAACCGGCGCCGGCAAAGGCGATCAGCCCAAAGTCGAAGCCGATCCAGATGCCCCACGAATACACGTCACTCAGGCCGGTGGTTGCGCCCAGCCCGAGCAGCAGGCGTCCCACGCCGGCCACCACACCGGCCAGCGTCAAAAAGCCCAGCACGCCCAACAGGATGTCGAACCGCCGGATCGCCGGCCAGACAAGCTCGGTTGCGGTGGTGGAAGCGTTGGCACGCAACGATGCGCCACGAATTGCCATGGGTCAATTCTCCTTCTTTTCCTGCCACGCCACGCGCCCGGCTTCATCCCCCTGGGGCGCGGACGTCTCGTCCGCCCGAACCGCCGCCGCCTCGTCTGCCTTAAGCTGCCGGCGGCGCAGGATCAGATGCAGTCCGGTCGCCAGTGTGGCAACGCTGAGCGCAAGCGCCGGCGTCAAGCCCATCACGGTTTCGGCTGTCTGTGAGATCGTCCCACCGGCCAGTTGCGGGAAATTCAATTGCGCAAAAGGCACGGCGGAGAGATAGAGCATCGAGGCGCCGCCCGCTTCGTGCTCGCCGTAGATGTGATCGATGTAGGATTGCGGGCGGCGTGCGATCTGCGCGTGCGCCTGCGCCAGCAATTCGTTGCGCTTGCCAAAGCGCAACGCGCCGTTGGGACATGCCGCCACACAGGCGGGCGGCTGTCCTTCGGCCGCACGCTGCTGAAAACACAGTTGGCATTTATGGATCAGCCCCAGTGGATTGTCCCAGTCATACGTAGGTACGCCAAAGGGACAGGCATATTGGCAGTAACGGCAGCCGATGCATTTTTGCGCATCGTAGACCACCGGCCCTTCCGGGGTTTTGCGCAGCGCGCCGACGGTGCACGCCGAGACGCACGCCGGATGCAGGCAGTGCATGCATTGGCGTTTGACGTAAGTGGGCTGTCCTGCGGCGTCCGCTTCTGTGGCCACGTAGGTAAGCGCCTTGCTGCTCAAAGCCTGTGGCGGCGTTTCCGGGTTTGGCATGTCGTTGGCGACCTTGCACGCCAACGCACAGGAGTTACAGCCCGTGCAGCGCGTGAGGTCGATCAGCACGCCCACCGCCTCGTCAGCGGTTTCGGCATCGGGTGCGGCGTTAGAAGCCTGCGCCGGCTTGCGATCCGCCAGCACGCTGCCTGTAGCGGCCGCCGCGAGGCCCAGCCCCGCGCGCCGCACAAACTCACGTCGGTTGAGCAGCTCGCACGCAGGAGACAGCTGATTACTCTGGGGCTGCGTCGTCGTGGTCGTGATAGCTTTGCGCTCCATCACAGGCCCCCTTTCCGGCCCCAGCGCGCCGCCACTAGAACGAACGCGATGCCCAACAAGCCGCCGATGCTCACGCCAAAGCCAAGGCTCATCGGGACGAAAAAGGTGGTGGTGCGTGCGGCCTGCTCTGCCTGATTCAACTGGGCGCGCAAGGCCGGCGCTTCCGCAGCGGCTTCGATCACGTCGTGACGACGCAGCGCATTTTCGCTTGCCCCGCTGGAAGTGGTGCGCACCTGTTCGGCGTGACAGTCGAGACAGTTCTGGCTGGCGATGGCGACAAAATCATGTCGCGGTGCGGTCAGCACGGCCAACGCTGGGTCGGCGGCGGCAAGCTGCTCGCCCACTGCCGGGACTTGATCGACCATGTGGCAGTCAGTGCACGCGACATCACCTAGCCAGTGCGCCGTGTGCAGCGAGTCATCCAGCGCGTCGCGGTGGCAGCTCTCGCAGAGGGTCTTCTCGCTGAGCCGCAAATCCTGCGAATGCGCCATGTGACAGCTAATGCACTGGACGCCAGCCTCGGCGTGCACGGTGTCTTCCCAGTTGTGCGAGATCTCCGCGTGGCATTCAATACAGACCGAGGAATCGCTGTCCAGCGGAATCATATCTTCCTCAGGGTGCCCGCGCGTATAGGCGCCATGACAGGTCTCACACGTTGTCACTGGCGCCCCATGCTCGCTGATCTGTCCATGCGTGGACATCTCCCACGTTTCACGTTCGATGCTGTGACAGCCACAGCCTTCTTCATCCGTCTGCGTCTGCGCCCTGGCCGTCGGCGTAAATGCCAGACAGCATACACAAGCCAGCAGCAGCGCGCACAGCACATACCACCGATTTAAGTGCAGAGTTGTTCGTTGCCCCATAAATTACCCCTAACTACCGGTTTATCCAGAAATTTGTCGCGTAGGTCGGGCTGTCAGCCCGACGTTGTGTTCGCACCCCGCACCCAACTCCCGGATGAAAATTAAAAACCTGCGCAACAAGTGCACATCCATCGCTTTCAACCAGATCATGCGTGCGTGTAGCGATGACTGAACATATTGACCAGCCACATCACCAGCGCCGGCACCCCAAAACGCAACGCGCCCAGCACAGTCAACGCCAGTGCAATGATGGAAAACTCGTAAAGCGTCATGCTTGCCCCCTTCGAGTGTCACTTTGGAGCCTTCTCCGCGCCTCGTAAATGGGCGTCGTCTCGGCCTCAATTCGCTTGCATCCACCTTAGCACGTTTGATGCGCGCCAACATCCAGCCTGCGCCCCATCTTGCCTCCCTATTTGCCGATTGGGCTCCCCTACAAAGATGGGGCGTTCACCCAAGAAAATTCAGTAAACGCAATGGGGGGAATCTTTGGGGAATATAGGGCGCGCATGGGGAAGATCACCCATTTGCGGGAACAAGTTCCCCTGTGCGCGCCGTTACTCAGCGTAGGAGAAATGTAGATGACGCGTAGGAAATGGGTTGCGCTGTTCAAACGACATGCGCTGCGCCTGATGCTGGCGGGGACGGCGATCGTCGCGCTGATGAGCCTGATGATTTTCCAGGGGCTGCTGGCCGATCTACCCGCGGTGACGGCGCTGGAATTGCGCACCGCGCGGCCGACGACGCAGATTCTCGACCGCAACGGCAAGTTGCTTTACGAAGTGCTTGACCCCGACGCCGGCAAGCAGCTTGATCTCACCCTGAGCCACATGCCACGTGCGTGTGTGCAGGCGACGGTCGCCACCGAGGACAGCCGCTTTTTCTACCATCCTGGCGTCGACCCGCTGGCGATCGCGCGCGCAATCTGGCAAAACCTGCGCAGCGGCGGCGTCTCGTCCGGCGCCAGCACGTTGACGCAGCAGCTTGCGCGCAACCTGCTCATGGGCGAAACAGAGCGCTACCAGACCAGCTATCGGCGCAAGCTGCGCGAAGCTTATCTGGCCTGGCAGCTTGAGCGCCACTACGATAAAGATCAATTGCTGGCGCTTTATCTCAACCAGACTTATTACGGCAATTTTGCCTTTGGTTTGGAGGCGGCCGCGCAAATTTTCTTTGCAAAACCCGCGGCGCAACTGAGCACCGCTGAATGTGCGCTCCTGGCCGGATTGGTGCAATACCCCACCGGCTACAATCCCTTGCTCGACCCAGCGGCCGCCAAAGGCCGCCAACTCACGGTGCTGCGGCTGATGAAGGAGGCCGGCTATCTTGATGTCGCCGCGATGGAGGAGATCGCACGCGAGCCGCTGCAATATCGTTCGCGGCTCTTTGACATCGACGCGCCCCACTTTGTGATGTATGTGCAGGATCTCCTGGTGCAGCAGGTGGGCGCGGCGCGGCTGCGGGAAGGCGGGCTGCGCGTCTACACCACGCTCGACCTCGACTTGCAACGCCAGGCGGAAGCAGCCGTCACGCGTCGCCTGGCGCAGTTGACCTGTCAGGGCGCCACCGCGTGCGACGACCCGGCCGCGCACAGCCGCCGCGTCGATAACGCCGCCGCGGTGGTGCTCGACAGCGCCACCGGCGAGATTCTGAGCATGGTCGGCAGCCCGGATTATTTCAGCGCGACGATTAGCGGCAACGTCAACGCGGCGCTGGTGAAGCGTCAGCCGGGCAGCGCGATCAAGCCTTTCACCTACGCCGCCGCGCTCGACCCGCGCTGGAGCGCACGCGCCGGCCAGCCGCCGCTGACCACGGCCAGCATCCTGCCCGACCTGCCGACCACTTTCCAAGTCGAAAATGTCGACGGGAGTTGGGCGCCCTATCGCCCGCAGAACTACGACCGCCAGTACCATGGCCCGGTGAGCGTGCGCGCGGCGCTGGCGAACAGCTACAACGTTCCCGCCGTCGCCACGCTCGACCGCATCGGCGTGGAAACGCTGCGCCAGCTTGCCGGTCAGGCCGGCATCGATACCTTCACCGGTCGCTACGGCCTTGCGCTGACGCTGGGCGGCGGCGACGTGCGCCTGTTGGATCTGACTGCGGCGTATGGCATTTTCGACGACGGGCTGACGCTGACGCCGCGGGCGGTTTTGAGAATAGAGGGATTGAGAGATTTAGAGATTGGGAGATTGGAGATTGGAGAGCGGGACGCAGACGCGCCGCAATCCCCCAATCCCCCAATCCCGCAATCCCGCAATCTCCACTCCCCCGGCCAACCGATCCTCTCCCCCCAAACCGCGTACCTCATCACCGACATCCTTGCCGACAACGTGGCGCGTGCACCGGCGTTTGGCGTCAACTCGGTGCTCAATCTGCCTTTCCCGGCCGCCGCAAAAACGGGCACGACGACCGACTGGCGCGATAACTGGACCGTCGGATATTCCACACAGCGGCTGGTCGGCGTGTGGGTGGGGAACGCCGACAACGCGGCGATGGCCGGCGTCAGCGGTGTGGACGGCGCCGGGCCGATCTGGCATGATCTTATGCGGCTGGCGCACCCGCGCGCGCCGCGCGCCTTTGCCCAGCCAGAGGGGCTGGTTGCGGTCGAGATCTGCGCGCCGAGCGGGATGTTGCCCACGCCCGACTGCCCGCGCACGCGCCGCGAGCTATTCATCGACGGCACACAGCCCGCGCAGCCGGACGATCAGTTCCGCCGCGTTGAACTCGACCTGGCGACGGGATTGCCTGCCACGGCAGCCACGCCGGAAAATCGCCGCGGCGCCAAAGTCTTCTGGTTGCTGCCGCCCATCTATCACGACTGGATGACGGCGCAGGGCATTGCCATCGCGCCGCCTGCCGTGGCGATGCAGATGGCGGCCAATCCTGTCGGCGCAACGGATGGAAACTTTCAGAGAACCGCCAACGTCTATCTTAAAGAGACAACAGCGCCGCTGATGTTGACCCAGCCGGACAGCTTTGCAGCTTATCAATTGCATCCTGGCCTGCCGGCGCGCAGCCAGCGCTTGCGCATCGAAGGGCTGACTGCGAATGGCAGTTCGTGGGCGACGCTGCGGCTGATGGTTGACGGCAAAGTGCTTGCGACGCTGCAAGACGCCGCGCGTATCAGCAGTTGGTGGGAGATGCAGCTCGGCGCGCATCGCTTCTGGATCGAGGGCGAGCCGGTCGCGGGGGCGGCCACCGTTCGGTCAGGGGACGCATCGATCCGGGTGGACGCGTTTCAGAGTAACCAGTCGCCATAAGAAGTATTACCTGCCTTGAAGATAGCGCGCTTAATGGCCGCAATTTCTAAGAAACTGTTTGAAAAGTAACCACTAAGACCCGAAGCACGCAAAGCGGCACAAAGCAGTACAAAGCAGCACGTGAAAGCGTCTCTTTGTTCGCCCACCTCTTGCCTCTTTGTGGCTTCGTGGTAGGGCTTTTCAAACAGTTTCTAACATCCGTTGATCGACAGAGGTTGTCCATGCCTGAAATCAGCAGGTTCTTCGGCATCGTCATTGCGATGTATTATAAAGAACATGGCATTCCACATTTTCACGCTAAATATGCAGGACAGACCGGAGTTTTTTCGATCAACGAACTGCAACTTATCGAAGGACAACTCCCTAAACGGGTGACTGGATTGGTTTTAGAGTGGGCTTTTGAGCATCGGCAAGACTTGATGGAAGACTGGGAGCTTGCGAAAGTGAAAAAACGTATAAAAGACATCGCCCCTCTGGAATAAGGAGAGAAAACCATGCATTTTGTACGAGCTGTGACTTATCGAGCTGGATACCAACTGCTCCTTGAATTTGAAGATGGAAGTAGTCGGCTTGTTGATTTAGAACCTCACCTTGACGGCGAAATCTTCGAGCCGCTGAAGGATATTGCCTACTTCAAGACAGTTCGTGTAGATAAAGATATTGACACTATCGTCTGGAGCAATGGGGCGGATATGTCCCCAGATTTCCTGTTTGAAATCGGAACATCGATGGTTGAGATGGAATCGACGCAAGAAGCAGCCTAACAAAAGGCAACCATTTATATTCTCATTTGTGATGAGGAGTTCTTTTATGCAACAGCGCAATCGTTTGCTGTCACTTCATTGGATTGTCCTTTTTGCGATGCTGTTCACTATCGGCGCGCCCGCGGTCAACCCGGCGGTGCAAGCGTCGACGCCGAACGCGCCAGCCTTGCAAGCAAGCGCCGCCGCGCCCGTCCTGCTGGCGACGACGCCGGCCAGCGGCGCGAACTGGGACGGCGACCCTGTCACCTTTACCTTTGACCAGGCGATAGCGTCGGCGCAGCTTGCCGTGCTGCCGGCATTGGCGGGGGAAACCAGCGTGGAGGGCGACGCCGTCATCTTCACGCCGACGGACGCGCCCGCCGCCAGCACCCGCTACCGCTTCAGCTTTGCCGAAGCCACAGCGGCCAGCGGCGCGGCCGTGGCTGGCGTGATCGAGATCACGTTGCAAAGCACCGGGCCGCTGGGCGTCGTCAGCACGCAGCCATCCGACGGCGCCGTCGAGGTCGATCCCAACAGCCCGATCACCGTCATCTTCAGCCGGCCAGTCGTGCCGCTGGTGGGCGTCGAGGAGCAGGCCACCCTGCCGCAGCCGCTGGACTTCGATCCCTTCTTTGAGGGGCAAGGGCAGTGGATCAGCACCAGCGTCTATCAATTCCAGCCGGCAGTTCCCCTGGCCGCGGCGACGACCTTCAACGTGACCGTGGCGCCGCTGACCGGTGTGGACGGCAGCGCAATGAGTGAGCCAACCACGTTCAGTTTCGCCACCACGGCGCCGATCGTGGTGAGCGCCACCCCGGGCGGCATCCTTGTCGCGCCGGACGCGGCGGTCGTCGTGACCTTCAGCCAGCCCATGGATCAGGCGAGCACGCAAGCGGCGTTCAGCCTGCGCGGTCAGAACATGGAGTCACTTGACGGCGCGTTCACCTGGGAAGACGCCAACACGGTGCTGACCTTTACGCCGGACGCGCGGCTGGACTACGGCGCCGTCTACGCCATTGACCTTGCAAAGACGGCGCAGCCAGCGAGCCAGCAAGGCACTCTGCGCGAGGCGTGGTACAGCACCTTCACCGTGGCGCCGCTGCCGGCGGTCAAGAGCACTTCGATCCTGCCGGACGCACAGGGCGTCAACCCGGAGAACGAACTGCGCATCGCGTTCACCGCGCCGGTGAGCGAGACGATGCTTTTCGACGCCATCCGCATCGAGGCGGTGCTGACGAACACGCAGGTCGTCAGTTACACCTACACCGATCTCTACGAACTGACCAATGGCGCCATGGATCAGGTGCAGACGCAGCCGCCCTTCGGCTACGCCACACATCTGATGCTCAACTGGTACAAACAGCCCAACACCACCTACACGGTGACGATCGACAGCAACGTGACCGATTTCTACGGCAACGCGCTGTCGGAGCCGTATGTCATGTCCTTTACGACCGGCGACTTCTCGCCCGTCGTGCAGATCGACCTCGACCGCTTTACGCACTACAGCGCGTTCACGACGACGATCGTGGGGGTGCGCTATCGCAACGTGGACGCCATCGACGCCAAGCTCTATCGCCTGCCGCTGGTTGATCTCTTCCAACTGGCGGGTGAAAACTCGTGGTCGGTGTGGGATAATTACGTTGTGCCCGACCAGGCGCAAAATTTGATCTGGGAACGGAACTATACGCCGGAGGGCGGCGACAACGTTATCGAGCGTCTGGGCGTCAAACTCACCGCGGTGCAAAGCAGCGGCGGCCCGGAAGAAGCGCTGCCGCCCGGCGTCTACCTGCTGGAGGTGCGCGACCCGACCGCGCTGGCGCGGGAGGATGGCTCCCCTGCGGTGCAGCGCGCCGCGATTATCATTTCCAACTACAACCTCACCTTCAAACGTGCGTTGCAGGGCGATAGCCTCGCCTGGCTCACCGACCTGGCGACGGGCCAACCGGTCGGAGACGCGCCGGTCACCTTTACCCGCACCGGCCCCGCGCTGGGGGAAGGCGTCACCGACGCGAGTGGCATGGCGCTGGCCGACCTCGGCTTGACGCAAGACGAGCAGTGGAAGCCCTTCTTTGTCTACACCGGCGCACCCGGGCAGCCTGACTTTGCCGTCGTCTCGTCGGAGTGGGCGGACGGCATCCAGCCCTGGTCATTCAACCTGGACGCCAGCGGCATCAGCGACCCGATCGTGATGCATCTCTACACCGAGCGGCCGATCTACCGCCCCGGCCAGCAAGTCTTCTGGCGCGGCATCTTCCGCCTGTTGGAGGACGACGCGTGGACGTTGCCACCGGCTGGGCTGAACGCCATCGTCAACATCAACGACGGCATGGGCAACCTGATCTTTACGGGCCAGGTTCCAGTCAGCGAGAACGGCACGATCCACAGCGACTTCCCGCTGGCGCCCGATGCGCCGACCGGCTACTACAGCATCAACGTGCTGGCGCCGCGCGACACGGAGGCCTATCACGCGGCTAGCGGCTATTTTCAGGTGGCCGCGTATCGCAAGCCTGAATTCCAGATCGCGGTCAAGACCGGCCAGCCCGAATACATCCAGGGCGAGACGGTGACGGCGACGGTGCAGGCGGACTACTTCAGCGGCGGCGCGCTCACCAATGCACCGGTGGAATGGCGCGTTGCCGGTTATGGCTACACCTTCAACTGGGCGGACGCGCCGTCTGGCCGCTACTTCAGCTTCGAGCCGTTCGACCCGGATCAGCCGGCGTACAATCCTTACGACGCCTACCAGGGTCTCGTTCAGGAAGGGCGCGGTGTGACTGACGCCAGCGGCGCCTTTGTCATCGAACTGCCTGCGGACCTGGGCGGCTCGATCGCCAGCCAGATGTGGAATCTCGACGTGACGATCACCGGCCCGACCAACCAGGCGGTCTACAACACAAAGTCATTCCCCGTGCATCGCGGCGAGTACTATGTCGGCCTCAGCCCGGCGAGCTATGTGGCGGAAGTCGGCAGCTCGGCGCAGGTGGATGTCGTGACCGTGCGGCCTGACAAAACGATGTATGCGGGCGCCGAGCTCGATGTCGTCGTCTATGAATATGTGTGGAGCAGCGTCTACGAGCAGGCCGAGGATGGCAATTTCTACTGGAAGTCGTCCGCGGAGCGTACGCCGGTCTACACCACGACCGTGACCACCAACGACCGCGGTGCGGCGGAGATTCAGTTTACGCCAGAAAAGGGCGGACAGTATCAGGTGACGGCCACGGGTGAAGACAAGCTGGGCAACACCATCCGCAGCGCTGTCTTCCTCTACGCGGCGGGCGCGGGCGAATTTGTGGCGTGGCCGCGCGAGAACAACGACCGCATCGAACTGGTCGCGGACAAGAAGCTCTACGCGCCGGGCGAGACCGCGCGCATCCTCGTGCCGAATCCATTCAGTAGTGTATCATCCGATCATCCAGTGCAGGCGCTGGTGACGGTGGAGCGCGGCGGCGTGCTTGATGCGCGCGTGGTCGAGTTCACCGGCAGCAGCGAGACCATCGACGTGCCGGTGACAGCGGCGCAGATTCCCAACATCTTCGTGGGCGTCGTGATCGTCAAGGGTGTGGACGAAACCAACCCCTTCCCGGCGACGCGCGTCGGCTATGTCAAGCTGGCCGTGGACACCGCGGAGAAGGAACTGAGCATCGACGTGCAGCCTTCGTCCGAGGTGGTGCGCCCCGGTGATACAGTCACCTACACGCTGACCGTGCGCGACCTGGACGGCAACCCGGTCGCCGGCGCGGAGACGAGCCTGGCGCTGGTCGACAAGGCGGTGCTCGTGCTGGCCGGCAATTACGGCGCGGAGCAGAAGCTGGTCGACATCTTCTACTACCAGCGTCCGCTCGGCGTCAACACCGGCTCGCTGCTCGTGATCAACAAGGACCGCGTCAGCCAGCAGCTTGCCGCAGACGGCAAGGGTGGCGGCGGTGGCGGTGGCGACGGTGGCCCCGAAGTGCGCGAGGAGCTGGCCGACACGGCCTACTGGCGCGCCGATGCGGTCAGCGACGAAAACGGCGTGATCGAGTTCAGCGTCACGCTGCCCGACAACCTGACCACCTGGACGCTGACGGTCAAGGCGGTTACGCCCGACACGCGCGTGGGCCAAACCATGAACGAGATCGTCGCCACCAAGGAATTACAGGTGCGCCCGATCCTGCCGCGCTTCTTCACCGCGGGCGACCGCGCCGTGATCGGCGGCATTGTGCTCAACGGCGGCAAGGAGAAGATCGAAGAAGGCGTCTTTACGTTCGACATCAGCGGGGCAGAGATCGAGGGGCGAGGGGCGAGGGGCGAGGAACAAAGCTTTGCCCCGAAAGCACCGGGCGACTATGTGCAGTTCAACTTCCCGATCACGGTCGATGCGGAAACGGCTTCAGTCGTGGTGACGATGACCGCGGTCGCCGGCGATCTCTCCGACGGCATCCGCATGGAGATTCCGGTCGTGCGCTACCAGACGCCGGAGACGGTGGGCACGAGTGGCGTCGTCCCGGCGGGCGGCGTGACCGAGGCGATTCACGTGCCGCCAAGCGCGACCGACGACGGCGAGCTGCGCGTGACGCTCGATCCCAGCCTGGGCGCGGGTCTGCTCGCAGGGCTGAGCTTCCTGGAGCACTATCCCTACGAATGCAACGAGCAGACAGTGAGCCGCTTCCTGCCCAACCTCTTCACGGTGCGCGCGCTCACCGAGCTTAATATCGACGACCCGGCGCTGGCGAGCCAGTTGAGCTACCAGCTTGGCATCGGCGTGCAGCAACTCATCAGCCGGCAGAACCCGGACGGCGGCTGGGGTTACTGGCCGCAGCAGGAGAGCACGCCCTTCATCACCGCCTATGTGCTGTGGGGGCTGAACAGCGCCGACGCGCTGGGCTATCCGGTTGCGCTCGACAACCGCACCCGTGCAGCCGACTATCTGGTCAGCCAGTTTCAGGCGCCGGCCGACGCTGCCAGCCAATGGCAGCTCAACGAGATGGCCTTTGTCCACTATGTGCTGGCCGACATGGGCCGCGGCGACGCTGGGCGCATGAGCACGCTCTACGCCGTGCGCGAGCGGCTGTCGATATATGCGCAGGCTTTCCTGGCGATGGCGCTGCACGCAATGGACGCCACTGACCCGCGCGTGCGCACGCTGATGGACGACCTGGCCGGCGCGGCCAATCTCACCGCGGCGGGCGCATCGTGGCATGAGGCGCAGATCGACTTCGCCAACCTGGGCAGCGACACGCGCACCACCGCCATCGTGCTGGCCGCGTTCGTGCAGATTCGGCCGGACGCGCCGATCCTGCCCAATGGGGTGCGCTGGCTGATGAGCGCACGCACGGCCGGCCGCTGGGCCACCACGCAGGAGAACGCGTGGAGCATCATCGCCCTGACCGACTGGATGAAGAACACGGGCGAACTGGAGGCGGACTATGGCTGGCAGGCGACGCTCAACGACGCAGTGCTAGGCAGCGGAACCTTCGACAGCACGAACATCATGGACTCGACGACGCTGCGGACAGCCATCACCGACCTGCTGCGCGACCAGGCCAACTACCTGCGCATCAGCCGCAGCAACGAGAGTGGCCAGCTCTACTACACGACCTACCTGACCTACAACCTCGACGCGCTGGCGGTGGCGCCGCTCGACCGCGGCATCGTCGTCGACCGGCGCTTTGCGCTGGAGGGCGGCCCGGTCAGCCGTGCGGCCATCGGCGATGTGATCAGCGTCACGGTCACGATCGTGGCGCCGACCGACCTCTATCACCTGATGGTGGAGACGCCGATCCCGGCGGGCACGGAGCCGGTCAACCCGAACCTGTCGGCGGTGACGCCCGACTTCTACTATGGCCCGCCCGAACTCAAGCCGGTCAATGCCGGGCAGGGTGGCTGGGCCGGCTGGACGCCGAGCTTCACCGACTATCGCGATGACAAGGTGACGCTCTTTGCCAGCTATTTGCCGGCCGGCTCCTATG